>Ga0233425_10006856_pt1 | contig 16459 bp, 15 predicted proteins | sample Watercolumn_Towu_2_FD_181712 | JGI IMG/M metagenome (GOLD analysis project Ga0233425, IMG submission 181712) | Freshwater microbial communities from Lake Towuti, South Sulawesi, Indonesia - Watercolumn_Towuti2014_140_MG | ecosystem: Environmental > Aquatic > Freshwater > Lake | place... | reverse complement strand
ACCTTGCCCCCAACCCCTCTCCATTGCATGGAGCGAGAAGAAAAACTAATTGCTTAGTTTGGAATTCTATTGAAGCCTTCCCCTTTGAAGCAAATGTGCCCACTCTATCATTGTCTTTTGGCTGCTAATCTCATTTAAAGCCACTATCAGCTATTTCCTCTCATTTCCTTAATTTCCGTTTTTAATAAAACTGCCACATGAGAAAACTTGCCCTTGCGTTCAGCATTTTGCTTTCAACGTTCAGCATTAAAGCACAAGACCTGAAATATTACCTGCCGGATAATGTCAGTTACAATCCCGCAATCCCCAAACCCAAAGACATTATTTATCATGAAGTGGGAGAATGGCATATCACTCATGACAGGCTGGTGAATTATATGCGGGCAGTGGCTGCGGCTGCACCGGACAGGATCAAACTGCAAACAACGGGACTTACCTATGAGAACCGTCCACAATTATTATTGATCATCACTTCACCGAAAAACCATCAGCGGCTGGAAGAAATCAGACAGCAGCATTTAAAACTTTCCGACCCGGCACATTCAGCGTCTATTGACATCAGCAATATGCCCATCGTGGTATGGATCGGTCACTCCATACATGGTAATGAACCCAGCGGCGCCAATGCTGCATTGCTCAGCGCTTATTATCTGGCGGCAGCACAGGGAAAACAGGTTGATGAACTGCTGGATAACGTGGTAATACTTTTTGATCCTTCATTCAATCCCGATGGATTGCAACGGTTTTCTACATGGGCCAATCAGCATAAGAGTAAAAATCTTGTCAGCGATCCCAATGCAAGAGAGTTTAACGAAGTATGGCCCGGCGGAAGGTTCAATCATTATTGGTTTGACCTGAACAGGGATTGGCTTTCAGGTGTGCATGTGGAAACACAAAACAGGTTGAAGTTGTACCACATGTGGAAACCGAATATCCTGACTGATCATCACGAGCAGGGAAGCAATGCCACTTTCTTTTTCCAACCGGGTGTGCCATCAAGGGTGAATCCGTTAACATCAGATAAAAACCAGGAATTGACAGCCAAGCTGGGAAAATTTCATGCAAGATATCTTGACAGCATCGGCTCATTGTATTTCACCAAAGAAAATTATGATGATTTTTATTATGGCAAAGGTTCGACTTATCCCGATATCAATGGAGCTATAGGAATTTTATTTGAGCAGGCAAGTTCGAGAGGTCATTTACAGCAAACAGCCAATGGGTTATTGAGTTTTCCTTTTACCATACGCAACCAGTTTGTGACAGCTTTGTCGACACTGGAAGGTGCGAAAACATTGAGAAAAGAATTTCTGGAATGGCAGCGGGAGTTTTATAAGAAAACAGTTGTTGCGTCATTAAATCCAGTAGCTGGTTATGTGTTTGGTGATAAAAATGATGAAACAAGAACAAATCTTTTTGTGCAAATGCTGTTGCGGCATCAGATCGAAGTAAGGGAACTTGCCGATAACTGGAAGGGCGGTGAGTTTGTAAAAGGAAAAGCATTCTCTGTTTCACTTAATCAGCCGCAAAGTACAGTTATCAAAGCCATATTTGAAAATATTCCCTCATACAAAGACACTTTGTTTTATGATATCACTGCATGGAATATGCCGTTGGCTTATGGAATTCCTTTTACAGGTTTTACAAACCAGGCACAACCTGTTTTGGGCAAGAGAGTTGATTTCGTTTCTGAAACTGAAGGAATTTTTAATGGCAGCAAATCAAACCTTGGCTATCTCATCAGGTGGGAGGATTATAATTCTCCGCTTGCCTTATACCAGTTATTGAATGACGGTATAACGGTGAAAGTGGCTACCGGAAGTTTTGAGATCTATATAACGGGTGGAAATAAAAAATTCAACTCGGGAACTTTACTCGTCCCTGTTTCCATGCAATCAAGATCAGCCGATGAAATTTATAAAAAGCTATCTGACCTTACTGCACGGTATGGAATAAAAGTGTATGATCTTGGCACAGGCAGTGCATCGTCGGGCATTGATCTGGGAAGCAGTAAGTTCATCCCGGTTACCAAGCCATCCATCGCCATGATCGTAGGTACAGGTGTAAATGCCACTGATGCGGGTGAAGTATGGCATTTGCTTGATCAGCGGATGAATATTCCTGCCACTCATCTTGAGTCATCTGTGTTCAACCGTATTGAATTGAATAAATACAATACACTTATCATGGTAGGCGGTACTTATCCCGATCTCAATAAAGACAAACTGAAAACATGGGTGCAGGCCGGCGGCACATTAGTATTGACGGAAGAAGCAGTAAGCTGGGCAGCTCAAAACAGTATCACTGATGTGAAATTTAAAAAAATAGCTTCACCGGTTGATAGTGCATCAAGGCTTACCTATATTCAGAGAGAGCAGATTGATGGTTCACAGCAAATACAGGGTGCCATCTTTGGCGCTGATGCAGATCTTGCCCACCCATTGGCTTATGGCTACAACCAGAAAATACTGAGCCTCTTCAAGGCCAATAAAGTTTTTATGGAGAAAAGCAAGAATCCTTATGCCACTCCATTTTATTATGGCAATAATCCTTTGCAAAGCGGCTGGGTAAGCAAACAGAACCTTGATGCGATAAAAAATTCAGCTGCCGTTGTTGTGAACACAGTTGGCAATGGCCGTGTCATCAATATTGCAGACAATCCCAACTTCAGGGCTTTCTGGCTGGGAGGAAGCAAATTATTTTTAAATGCTGTCTTCTTTGGAAGGATCATTGATGCAGCGAGTGGAAGAACAGAGGAATAATAATATTTATACACATCTGTTCCTGTCAGTAAAATAACCTCAACAGGGCGGGCAAATAATTGTAAATTGCCCGTTCAAACAATTTACGTCAACTTAAAATTTGAGCACTATGATTAAAATGCAAGTGATCGGGAATCTTGGGAAAGATTGTACGGTCAACACAGTCAACGGAAAAAATGTTATCAACTTCACCGTGGCCCACACCGAAAAGTACAAGGACAGCCAGGGCAACCAACAGGAAAAAACAACCTGGGTGGATTGCGCCTACTGGACCGATCGCACCGCCGTGGCTCAGTACCTTACCAAGGGCAAGCAGGTGTATGTGGAAGGCCAGCCGGAAGCAAGGTCGTTTCAAAGAAATGATGGTACACCGGGTTCTTCTCTTTCGCTTCGTGTGAGGGAAGTGCAACTTTTGGGTGGTCGAGGTGATAGTGGTGGGGGGTCTTATCAGCAAAACACTACAACAGCAGTTTCCGCATCAAACAGTAATATTCCTTCGCCAAGTGATATTACCGAACCGGTGGATGATCTGCCATTTTAGAAGCAGGATTTGTATAATTAAAAAGAATTCTAATGATAATGCCTCGTTGAAAAGCGGGGCATTTTTATTTTTTTGAAATGATACTTGTAACTTGACACAGTGAAAAAAGTATTTCTTCTTTTCATTCTGTCTTTGCCTTTACCCGCTATTGCCCAGCGACAAGGGAAAAAAATGGAAACCGCTGTGCTGGTGATTGGCGGTGGTGTGGGCGGTACGGCAGCAGCCATTCAATGTGCCAGGCTGGGTGTTAAAACTATTTTAGCAGAGCCGACAACCATGCTCGGCGGCATGCTGACTGCGGCGGGAGTAAGTTGTACCGATGGTAACGATCAGTTTTCTTCTGGCATGTGGGAAGAATTCAGGCAGGCATTATATAAACATTATGGAAGAAATAAATTGAACAGCGGTTGGGTTAGCAACACCTGTTTTGAGCCACATGCAAGTGATAGCATTTTCAAATCATGGGCGGCAAAAGAAAAAAACCTGCAGGCATATTTTGGATATGATCTTAAATCAGTGGAAAAAGAGGGTAATAAAGTAACAGGCGCAACATTCGTGGTTGATAAAAACAAATATTTTCAAACTATAAAAGCAAAAGTTGTAATAGATGCTACAGAACTGGGCGATGTATTTGCTGCTGCAGGAGTTGCTTATGATCTGGGCATGTATGATTCTTTGGCAACAGGTGAAAAAGAAGCAAGACAGAAAAATAATATCATACAGGACCTGACATGGGCGGCTGTATTAAAAGACTATGGCCCACATGCTGATAAAACAATTACAAGACCGGCCAACTACGATTCCACAAAATATTTCTGCAGTACCTCTGATGCACCCTGCAATGGCAAACCATATATCTATGATGTAAAAAAAGTATTGGACTATGGCAAACTGCCCAACAAAAAATATATGCTTAACTGGCCGGCGCATGGAAATGATTATTATTTGAATGTCGTTGATAGTAGTTACGAAGTACGAATTAAGAATTACGAATTGGCGAGACAACATACACTCGGCTTTATTTATTTTTTACAAACGCAGCTGGGTATGAAAAATATCGGGCTTGCAGATGATGAACTGGACAGCGGTATGGCATTGATCCCTTACAACCGGGAAGGCAGAAGAATGAGGGGCGTAGTGAGGATGAATATTAATCATATTAAAAATCCTTACGAATACACTTTGTACAGAACGGGGATAGCGGTTGGCGACTACCCGGTGGATCATCATCATGCACAATACCCGGGTAAAGTGCCGGAAATAGAGTTTCCCAAAATATCGGCATATAATATTCCGATAGGATGTTTGATTCCTAAAAAAATTGACGGATTGATCGTTTGCGAAAAAGGAATTTCGGTAACTAATATTGTAAATGGCACTACAAGGCTGCAACCAGTTGTTTTATTGACGGGGCAGGCTGCAGGAGTATTAGCTGCCAAAAGTATTTTATCGAAGAAAAAAATTAGAGAGGTAACGGTAAGAACAGTACAGGATGAATTATTGAAAGCAAAATGCTACCTGATGCCTTTTAGTGATGTAAAACAGGATGATCCTGCCTGGGAAGCAATTCAAAGAGTTGGATTGACAGGCATATTAAAAGGCGTTGGCAAATCAGAAGGCTGGGCGAATAAGATGTATTTTTATCCGGATAGTTTGGTAATGGGTCAGGAATTCACATATGGATTATTTCAATATACAAAAAAGAGTTACGAATGGCTGCCTCCGGGAAACGAACAAAAGATTTCAATGATCTATTCAAAACTTAAGGGGCAGAGAAAATATTGGTGGACAAAAGAATTCTTTTCTATATCAAATATGGAAGATCTTAAAAAAGTCTGGTCATTATGGGGACTTGCTGATTTTAACCCGGACAAATTTATTACAAGAAAAGAGCTTTGCGTTATGCTTGATAAATGCATCTTACTTTTCGGCAGCAAAAATCTACCTATGGACATAAACGGCAAAATGGGTTTTGTTTACAGCGAATTTTAATTTATGAGAAAACAATTTTTGATTATTTACTTTTTGTCAATCGCCTTTTCATTGAAAGCACAACAGGAATGGAAACTTTGCGTTCAGATGTGGACATTTCATAAATCAAGTTTCCTGGAAGCGTTGGATAAGATAAAACAACTCGACTTTCAATATATAGAAGCTTATCCCGGTCAGAAAGTAGGAGAAGGATTTAATGGCCCATTCAGTTATAACCTCAGCCAGACCGAAAGAAAGAAACTGAGAAGGCTGCTGAAAGAAAAAGGAATTAAGATACTTGCTTATGGCGTAGTGGATAAAGGTTATTACACAAAGAATGATCTTGAAAAATATTTTGCATTTTGTAGGGACATGCAGATACCGTTGATGACTGCCGAACCTGAGTGGGAAGATTTGGATTGGTTCAACGAGCTTTCAGAAAAATACAAAGTAAAAGTTGGGATACATTGTCATCCTAAGCCCAGCAGCCATTACTGGCACCCCGATTCAATTTTGAAAGCAATGCAGAACAGGAAAAACATAGTTGCCTGGCCAGATGTGGCCCATTGGGCAAGAAACGGGGTGAATACCGTGGAAGGCTTGGAAAAAATGGAAGGTAAACTCTGGGGGATGCATTTTAAAGATATAGTGCGGTTTGATGATGTAAAGGCAAATGATACCTTGTTTGGGAAAGGCGTAGCTAACCTGCCGGCTGTGCTGAAGGAACTGAAACGGCAAAACTTTAAAGGTGTGATATCATTGGAATACGAAGCCAATGAAGATAATAATATGGATGATATGTGGAAGAATATCGAGTTTTACAAAAGCGAAATGAGAAAGTTGGAATTATTATGAATTCAAGACGAAAATTCATTAAGCAAATCAGTGCTGCATCGGTAACATTGCCTTTAGCCTCTCTTGCGGCCAGTCATGAAATAAAAATTATTCTTCCCTACCAAAAAAAGATATCAACCAATGATACAATCCGGGTCGCTATCATTGGTTTTGGTATCATGGGTTCAAGAAATGCAAAAACAATTTTGCAAATACCGGATATTGAATTAGTGGCTGTATGTGATTTATACAAAGGAAGGCTGGAAAGAGCCAAAGAATTGTATGGCCCGTCTTTATTTATTACTCAGTATTATGAAGAAGTGCTGGCAAAAAAAGATGTTGATGCTGTTATCATCTGCACTAGCGATCAGTGGCATGATAAAATTACTATTGATGCCATGAAGAAAGGTAAAGCGGTGTATTGTGAGAAGCCAATGGTGCATCAACTGAACCAGGGATGGAATGTGATCAATGTGCAGAAGCAAACCGGCTCCATCTTTCAGGTGGGCAGCCAGCGGGTCAGCAGCATTGCGTATGCAAAGGCAAAAGAATTATACAAAGCAGGGGAGATCGGTCAATTGAATTGTATTGAAGCATCATTTGACCGGCACTCAGCATTGGGTGCATGGCAATACACCATACCATTGGGTGCAAATGAACAAACTGTTGCCTGGAAAAAATATCAGAAAGAAAATTCAGATACCCCCTTTGATGCTAAACGTTTTTTTTGGTGGCGCAATTATAAAGAATATGGAACCGGAGTGGCAGGTGATCTGTTTGTTCATCTTGTGTCAGGTATTCATTTCCTGACAGATTCAAAAGGGCCGTCAAGAATTTTTGCAACCGGTGATCTTAGTTACTGGAAGGATGGCCGCAATGTACCCGATGTGATGACGGCTGTGATGGAATATAAAGCCAGCAAAGAACATCCGGCCTTCCAGGTATTACTGAAGGTAAATTTGGCCAGCGGCGCTGAAAAAGTGGAAAGCGGCAAAGTGAAATTTTACGGAACCGAAGGGGTTATTGATTTTGGCTGGAATGATTTTACCATTTATCGCAATAAATTTTCAAAAGCACCGAATATTGGCGGATGGGATGCGCTGGACACTTATCCGGCAGCTATGCAAAAAGAAATACTGGAACAATACAACAAAAAATTCTCAGCAGCAGAAAAATCGGCGCCGGATTTACCTGCAATTACCTATGCTGCACCGGATGGCTATGATGACAGATATGACCACTTCTTCAATTTCTTTGAATCAGTAAAAGTAAAAAAGCCGGTGGTAGAAGATGCTGTTTTCGGTTTCCGTGCCGCATCGCCCTGCCTTGCCTGCAACGAAAGTTATTTTCAGAAGAAGGTAATTAACTGGGATCCTGTTGGAATGAAGTTGAGGTGACAGCTTATCTTTGAAGCTATGCCGAAACAATTGTTTTCCTACCAGCGATTATTTGATTTTACTTTTTCTGTCTTCAAAAAAATTGGTTGCAGTGATGAACATGCTGACACTGCCTCCAAAGCTTTATTATCTGCCGACCTGCGTGGAATAGATTCACATGGTATTGCAAGACTCAGTGGCTATGTACGGTTATGGGAAGTAAACCGGGTGAATGCAACACCTGATATAAAAGTAATTCATGAAACTCCATCCACTGCGGTGGTAGATGGTGACAGTGGATTGGGTTTGGTTGTAGCTCCTTTTGCAATGAAAACTGCAATTGAAAAAGCAAAGCAGGCAGGCACCGGTTGGGTGAGTGTGCTGAACAGTAATCATTTTGGCATTGCCGCACATCATGCCATGATGGCTTTGGAGCATGATATGATCGGCATGGCCATGACCAATGCAAGTCCATTGGTAGCTCCCACATTCTCTATTGACAAGATGCTTGGAACAAATCCTATTTGTGTAGCTGCGCCGGCAGGAAATGAGCCACCCTTTGTTGCTGACATGGCAACAACGACTGCTGCCAATGGCAAACTGGAAATACTGCAACGGAAAAATAAGGACACTCCTGTTGGCTGGGTGCAGGATGTGGAAGGCAATTCATCAACGGATGCGAATATTCTAAAAAAAGGCGGTGCATTATTACCATTGGGCGGCGACCGTGAACATGGCAGTCATAAAGGCTATGCACTCGGTGCCATCGTAGATATTTTTTCTGCATTATTAAGTGGCGCTAATTATGCGCCATGGGTTCCGCCATTTCCGGCTTATGTGCCCATACCTTCACAGCAACCCGGAAAAGGTATCGGCCATTTCCTGGGAGCGATGCGAATTGACGCATTCAGGTCTGCTGATGAATTTAAACAGCATATGGATAACTGGATAAAAGGTTTTCGTAATGCAAGGCCAATAAAAGGTGAAGAAAAAGTATTGGTGCCCGGCGATCCGGAAAGAGAGTTTGAAATGGAGAGAATGAAAAATGGTATACCATTATTAAATCAGGTTATTGATGATCTGCAATCATTGTCTGAAAAATTTCATTTACCCTTTTTGTTATAATAATTCTACTTAATTGATGAGACTTATCTTTGTCGCCCTTGCTTGCTGATTCATCAATCCTTAAATTCTATAGGAATGAAAGTAATGAAGTTTGGAGGCACCAGTGTAGGTAAACCTGAGCGGATGCACCATATTGTTTCACTGGTATGAAAAGAAAAAGAACCGGTCATTGTTGTATTGTCGGCATTATCCGGTACTACTAATGCATTAGTAGAGATCGGTGAGCATTTTTCCAAAGGCGACCGGCATGCAGCAAAGCAATTAATTGATAAGCTGGAAAAACATTACCAGGGATTCATCAAGGACCTGGTAAAAAACAAAGAGGCCATTACAAAAGCAAAAACTATTGTTGCGGAGCATTTTGAATTCCTGAACATCATCCTGAAAATTTCTTTCAGCGAATCATTGAATAAGGATATCCTGGCACAGGGTGAATTGCTTTCCACCAAATCGTTTTGTGATTATCTCGAAGAAAAGGGCATTGACCACAAACTGTTACCGGCGTTGGAGTTTATGAGTATTGATCATTATGACGAGCCACAGATCGGGAGTATCAAAGTAAAATTATCACAGATACTCAAACAGCATAAATCAAAAAAGATATTTGTAACACAGGGTTATATCTGTCGCAATGCAAAAGGAGAAGTTGACAATTTAAAAAGAGGTGGCAGTGATTATTCGGCTTCGCTCATTGCCGCTGCGATAAATGCCAGCGTTTGCGAGATATAGACAGATATCGACGGAATGCACAACAATGATCCAAGAATTGTGAAGAAAACGGTTCCCATTGAGGAGATGAGTTTTGATGAAGCAGCTGAGTTAGCTTATTTCGGCGCAGAGATCTTACACCCCGCATCCATTTGGCCGGCTCAACAATATAAAATTCCGGTGAAGCTGCTCAATACCATGCAGCCCGATGCCAAAGGAACCTTGATAACAGAGAAAGCAGGCAGTGTGGGAGTGAAAGCCGTTGCAGCAAAAGATAATATCATTGCCATACGTATTAAAAGCAGCCGGATGTTGCTGGCCTATGGTTTTTTGAAAAAGATATTTGAATTGTTTGAAAAATACAGGACGCCTATTGATATGATCACTACATCGGAGGTAGCTGTTTCGCTGACCATTGACAATGCCACTCATCTGAAAGAAATACTGAAAGAGCTTGAACCATTCGGCAGCATTGAGGTTGACAAGAACCAGGTTATAATATCAGTAGTAGGTAATGAGATCTCCCAGACTGAAGCCATGGTAAAAAAATTGTTTGGCTCTATTATGAATATTCCGGTGCGGATGATAAGCTACGGCGGTAGCCCTCATAATATTTCATTGCTCGTACCCGCTGAATGCAAAAACCAGATTCTGCAGCAGTTGAATAAAGGGATGTTTGGACTATAAGTGAAAGCCCCGCAAGATGCGGGTCTTTAATACCTTGTTAATTCTTTTTCATTTCAATTAATCCTGGCTCTACACTATCAGCAGCGCATCACCATAGCTGAAGAACCTGTACTTGTCCTTTATCGCTTTTTTATAAGCTTCCATAGCCAGTTCGTATCCGGCAAAGGCACAGGTCATGATGAGTAAACTTGTTTTAGGTAAATGGAAATTAGTAACAAGGGAGTCAGCAATATTAAAATCATAAGGTGGGTGAATGAACATATTGGTCCAGCCTTCGGAAGGTTTCAACAGTTTCTGGGCAGTAAAGGAAGATTCAAGTGCCCGCATGGTAGTAGTGCCGATAGAACAGATACGGTGGCCATATTCTTTGGCACGGTTCACAATTTTGCAGGCTGTGTCATCAATATGATAATACTCGGCATCCATTTTATGTTTACTGAGATCCTCCACTTCGATCGGGCGAAAAGTTCCTAAACCCGTATGTAAAGTGACTTCGGCAAAACGGATACCTTTTATCTCTAATCTTTTGATCAGTTCTTTACTGAAATGCAGGCCGGCAGTGGGAGCAGCCACAGCGCCTTCATGCTTGGCATAGACGGTCTGGTAACGTTCCTTATCCTCTTCATCGGGTTTTCTTTTGATGTATTTGGGAAGTGGTGTTTCACCCAGCTTTTCCAGTTGCGCCCTGAAATCTTCTTCGCTGCCTTCCCATAAAAACCGAATGGTACGGCCGCGGCTCGTTGTGTTGTCAATTACTTCAGCTACCAGGTCTTCCTGGTCACCGAAATATAGTTTGTTGCCTACTCTTATTTTTCTTGCGGGATCAACTATTACATCCCATAGGCGATTAGGTTTATTCAGTTCACGAAGCAGAAAAACCTCGATCTTGGCACCGGTCTTTTCTTTGCGGCCAAACATACGGGCAGGAAAGACCTTGGTGTTATTAACAACAAAACAATCCTTATCATCAAAATAGTCAATAATATCCCGGAAATACTTGTTTTCTATTTCTCCGGTGTGACGGTGAACCACCATCATGTGGGCATCTTCTCTTCTTTTGGCTGGTGTTTGGGCAATAAGGTTTAACGGAAGGTCGAAACGAAATTGTGATAGCTTCATGAGTATGCAGGGTTTTATCAAAAAGTCTCATGACGCAAACCGGGCAGATGCCAGATAGTGGTTTCTCCTACTCGGCCTTACGGCGCCGGTTAGGTCAAATGGACTGCTTTACTTTAAAGGTCGCAAAGGTAAAATAATCATCCCCAAAATCCCGTTTTAATTTTCAGATTCTTTCCACCTCCGTATTGCGATGGTCAAAGAGGTGTTTTTGCTTTCTAAAAGACTGACATTCAGAATAATTTTATGGTTTTGGTTGCGGTATGGCATCTTACATTTGCTTCGAACAAAAACTTTATCCAACCACAAGGACAGCAACTTTATAAAGCGAACTTTGCTATTTCTGATCCCATTGTTTTGTTCCCTGTTACTTCAGGCACAGCCTAAGATCAAAGACAAAAAATATCCCAGTCTTCTTTGGGAGATCACGGGTAATGGATTGAAAAAGCCATCATATCTCATTGGCACTATGCATGTAAGCAGCAAACTGGCTTTTCATTTAACTGATTCTTTTTATATCGCTATCCGCAGTGCGGATATTGTAGCTGGTATTCTTTTACCGGCTTTACCGAAACAAAACTTGAAATGGATGAACCCATTGATAAACAACTTAACAAAGAATTGAAGAAAATGCTGTATTCACGTCGCAAAAGCGCCAAAGGGTTCTATAGCGATTCTGAAGACAGGACAACTGTTCCAACTTATATTGACTAAGCAAAAATTCCTTTTGGGATAGCAGCGATCAATTTTTGGGTGTATTCCGACTGAGGCTGGAAATAAATATCATCTGCCTTGCCGCTTTCTATTATTTTTCCCTGGTTCATCACCATGATGCGGTCGCTGATATAACGGATAACAGAAAGATCATGAGAAATAAAAATGATAGTGAACCCAAGTTCTTTTTTCAGGTCGTTGAGTAAATTCAATACCTGTGCCTGCACACTTACATCCAATGCCGATACCGATTCATCACAGACAATAAAAGCAGGATTTAAAGCCAACGCCCTTGCAATGACAATGCGTTGTCTTTGTCCACCACTGAATTCATGAGGATAGCGGCTAAAGTGTTCGGGTTTGAGATCAACTTTTTCCAGTAGTTCATTTGCTTTTTCCTTTCGTTGTTTCTCAGACGGAAAAATTCCATGCACTTTCATTGGCTCAGCAATAGCCGAGCCGATAGTCAGTCTTGGATTAAGTGAAGAATAAGGATCCTGAAAAATTATCTGCACTTCTTTTCTCAGCTGGCGAAGTTCATCTCTTTTTTTGGTTGTGAGGTCAATATTGTTATAAATGATTTTTCCTGCAGTAGGCTCAATCAATCGAAGCAAGGCTCTTCCCAAAGTAGTTTTACCACATCCGCTTTCGCCGACAAGTCCCAATGTTTCTCCTTTATACAAATCAAAGCTTACATCATCCACGGCTTTGGTATGTGACAATGCTTTTCCTAGGAAATTTTTTTTGGCCGGAAACCAGACGGAAAGGTTTTGGGCAGAGAGGAGAACTGAGGTATGAGGTATGAGGTCGGAGGTCGGAGGTATGAAGTCGAAGGTCGGAGGTCGGAGGTCGGACTTCTGACTTCCAACTTCCGGCCCGATAGCTATCGGGGTCATTTCCTCAAGAAAATCGCTTACCACGGACAACCGCTTTCCTCTTTTATGATTAACCGGCCGGCAGGCCAGTAATGCTTTTGTGTAGGGGTGTTGAGGATTTGTGAAAATTTCTTTTACATTGTTTTGCTCCACTATTTCACCTTTGTACATCACTACTGCCCGGTCAGCTATCTCAGCTACTACGTCGAGGTCATGGGTGATAAAGATTACAGCTATGCCTGATTGTTGCTGTAGTTCTTTTATAAGCTGCAGGATAGTTTTTTGCACAGTAACATCGAGAGCAGTGGTTGGTTCATCACAAATAAGCAAGGAAGGCTCACAACACATAGCCATAGCGATCATCACTCTTTGTTTCTGCCCGCCACTGAGTTGATGAGGATAACGATTGAATACAGTTGCCGGATCAGGCAGCTTTACCTTTGCAAACCAGTCAATGGTTTTTTGCTTTGCTATTGCTGCCGAAACCTGCCGGCCGGCAGGCATGGTTTTTTTATGCAACTGAATTGCCTCTGTAACCTGATCGCCACAAGTAAGCACCGGGTTCAGTGATGTCATAGGTTCCTGGAAGATCATAGCGATCTTATTACCCCGGATATCCTGCATTTCGTACCGGTTTCTTTTCAGCAGATCGGTTACACTGTTTCCATCTTCTGAAAATAAGATTTCACCTGAGACATACCTGGCCGGAGGCGTGGGAAGAAGTTGTAAAATGGAAAGTGATGTTACTGATTTGCCGGATCCGGATTCCCCTACTAATGCCACAACTTCATTTCTGTTTAGTGAAAAAGAAATATTTTGCAGGGCCTGGGTGATTCCCGATTCAGCAGTAAAATCAACAGAGAGTTTTTTTATTTCTAGTAAAGGAGGCAAGGCAGCAATTAAAATTTCAAATGCCGTACTGTTACAGATTCATTGATCAATTGCTTCAGAGAATCAATACCTATCTTCAGATGGTTCTCTACAAATTTTTCGGTTACTTCTTTATCGCTTTCTTCTGTCTTCACTCCTTCTGGTATCATGGGTTGATCGCTTACGAGCAGAAGGGCGCCTGTAGGTATTTTATTATAAAATCCAACTGTAAAGATGGTGGCTGTTTCCATATCAATAGCATAAGCTCTTAGCTTCATCAGGTATTCTTTAAAAGGCTTATCATGTTCCCACACCCTGCGGTTAGTAGTATATACTGTGCCGGTCCAATAATCCACTCCATAATCACGGATGGTAGTGGAAACAGCTTTTTGTAATGCAAAGGCAGGTAATGCCGGCACTTCGGCAGGAAAATAATCATTGGAAGTTCCTTCGCCGCGGATGGCAGCAATAGGCAGTATTAGGTCGCCGATCTTGTTTCTTTTTTTCAGCCCCCCACATTTGCCGAGGAATAAAACGGCTTTGGGATGAATGGCGGAAAGTAGGTCCATTACCGTGGCTGCTGTTGGGCTGCCCATGCCGAAATTGATGATGCTGATATTGCTGGCCGTGGCACATTGCATCGGTTTGCCTTCCCCAATCACCCCCACCTTATTCCATTTGGCAAACATCTTTACATAATTGCTGAAGTTAGTCAGCAGGATATACTGGCCAAAATTTTCCAGTTGTTCGCCCGTGTAGCGGGGCAACCAGTTCTGTACGATTTCCTCTTTTGTCTTCATGAAGGCGAATTTAATCATTTACTTTTGAAGTATGCTGATAATCAATTATCCTGAACCGGAATTCCGTCTTAAGAAAGAAGGCAGCAAAGAATTCATTTTTGATAAACTCCGCAAACAATGGCTGCAATTAACTCCGGAGGAATGGGTAAGGCAGAATTTTATTCAATACCTTGTTAAAGAAAAAAAATATCCGGCTTCACTCATTGCTGTTGAAAAAGAAATCCGGGTAGGGGAATTAAAGAAACGCTTCGACATCTTGGTGTATAATACGGACCACCGGCCATGGATGATGATAGAATGCAAAGCAGGAGAAATAAAGCTGGATGAATCTGTATTGCAACAGGCATTGCGCTACAATATGAGCGTACCAGTGCAATACATTGTTATTACTAATGGCAATCTCAGTTTTGGCTGGGAAAAGAAAAATAATGCCCTGAGCGATATCAACGAACTGCCCGAACCGCCATAAAAAAAACCCGTTTGGCCGGAAGCAGAGTTTGTATGAATCATGAGCAACTTACTTCGGCATTTTAAATACCTTTTCGCCGATTGTTACGTTCAGTCCAACCTTTTCAGACCTCACTGCCCTATGGAAGGAGTGATACCGGATGAAGTGATTGATATGTATCAAACTTCTTTAGCGCCAATTTAGGGACTTTTTATTTTTGGGGTAAAAAAAAGACCAGCAGTTGTTGCTGGTCTTTAGAGGAGTTGAAAGAAGGTTAACGATTCTTAATTGAAATCGGAACAGTTGGATTTGATACCCATTTAATAAACGTAGCGGCCAAGTTATAGAAGAAACTATAAAATGCCAATGTTAAGTATAAAATTATTAGTGTATATAAAACATTGAGTAAGCTTTGTAAAACATCCACAATGCCGGCTTTTGTCCATTCGCCAGCTGCTGTAGTTGTATTAAAGCTGGAAGTTCTTACTGAAAATAATGAACCTAAATCTACATTTAGGCCAATAGATTGTAATGTACTGCTGGCAAATCCAGTAATTGCGGTAAGTAAATCACTGACAGCGCTTCCGATGCCTGTCAATGCATAACCGGTATCGCAGTATTCAAAAACAGAGGCTTTGAATACTAATGCAATAAATAAACATACGGCATGGGTTAGTAAAATTATAGCACTTAGCTCACCTATTAAACGAATGCCCGCTTTTGCAGCATCGTGAAATATAAATGAAAACATTCCGTTGTGAGCACCTCCTAAACTTTCGCCTCTGCTACGAATTATTTGGGCAAGCGGAAAAGCAGCATAAAGGCAAACAAGATAGGAGAGGAAGCTAGCAATTTTTTCTAGGGTAGTATGTTCAGCTCCAACATACTGAACAAATAAATTGGTGCAGTTGACAATCATGACTGCGAGTAGAACTACCGATAAAATCTGGAAGATTTTAACTACGTAATGACGAACACCTGTCGAGCTGTCAAACTGATCTACAGAGTTGTTCACTGTTGATATGCGCAACGCATTATTTGCTTTGCCAACATACCCCAGCACTTGATTAATGATTGAATTCATAAATTGTGGTTTTAGTTTATTAATAGGCAATAGCTGATGTGGATCATTGTCACTGTTAAAATAATCCTATTATTGATATTGTTGATGCATTTTAAAGAATGCTTGGTCTTTGGATTGGTGCCCAAATTCAGAGCTGAATTCAAAAGACATTGATTTTTAAGTAGTTAGTAAGATTGTAAGAATTTAGGGGTTTTCACTATGGGGAATTGCTGTTTCTGACTACTATTGTGTATAAACAGCTGATTAGTTGTTTGTTAACTGCTATTGGAATGATGATCGCATTAATTCGATACAGGATTTATCCTCATTTTATAACTTTTTATGCACATGCCAACCCTAATCTTAATGTACGGTTGCAAGATTGTTGGCTTTGGGGACGTTGTTCAGGTGTTCGGCTAATTTGAGTAAGCCTGAAGCTTTCCCTGATATTTGGACGGTTTATTGTGAGGAGGTCACATATTAAAATCTGTACCAGAAAAAATCCCATCCGTACTGGCAAAGCCGAAGTATGGATGGGATTCCGAAATAAGCAATTGGGTTGGGTGGCC
>Ga0233425_10006855_pt1 | contig 16460 bp, 12 predicted proteins | sample Watercolumn_Towu_2_FD_181712 | JGI IMG/M metagenome (GOLD analysis project Ga0233425, IMG submission 181712) | Freshwater microbial communities from Lake Towuti, South Sulawesi, Indonesia - Watercolumn_Towuti2014_140_MG | ecosystem: Environmental > Aquatic > Freshwater > Lake | place... | reverse complement strand
CTTCCGACGATCGGCGGCACGGGGCTTTCGATCAAGTCGGTCGAAGCGCTCTCGAGCGGCCTGCCGTTGATCGCCACGACGCAGGCCATGCGCGGAATGGACGAGGAGGCGTTGCGCCTTGCCGGAGTCATTATTGTCGATTCGGCCGCAGAATTCGCCCAGGCGTTGACGCGGGCCGCCGCCGACGCGCCTGTGAATGAAGCGGCGCGGCGCGCGAGCGCGGCGCGCCGGTATTATGAGTCGCGCTTCTCGCTTTCGGCCTACAAGGCGAGCCTTGGCGTGCTGGCCGCCGCGCTACTCAGCGCTGCTGAAGAAGATAGCTTATAAGAATTCAGCGTGTTGCGTGAAGGTGTGTCTCATCGGCAACGGCGCCGGAAAAATGGCGCCGCGACCGCGGGCGCTCATTACCTCTTAGGATTGATGATGTTACTTTGCTTAGTGAAACTGCCGTTCGTCCCGAGAGGACGAGCCTATTGGAGGCGCCCCGAATGACTTTCAGGACCATCATTGTTGGCGCCTTTGCGTCGGTGCTTGCGGTCAGCGCCGTTTCGGCGGCTGACCTTCCGAGTTACAAGGCTCCGCCGCCTCCGCCACCGCCGGCTTTCAGCTGGGAAGGCTTCCACATCGGCATTAGCGGTTCCTATGCCGGCGGCGTCTCCGCCCATTACTCTACGGTCTATTCTCTGACGCCTGGAGCGTTTTTAGGTTTTCCGACGTCGAGTTCGATTGGCACGAGCGGATATTTGGTCGGTTACCAGAACGGCTACAATTGGGTGTTCGCCAATGGCCTCGTTGTCGGCTACGAAAGCGAATTCAACTACGCCGACGTTCGCGCGACGAATTCAGGCGCGTTCTTTGGCGGAGTCGGCGCCAGCAGCCGCCTGCGGTGGTTTGGCATGGAGCGCGTGCGTTTCGGCTACGCCTACGGCCGGTTTCTGCCCTACATCACCGGCGGCTTGGCCTATGGCAAGGTGCTTCCCTATGGCCAGCAGTGGGGAGCGCTGTTCCCCGTCAGCCAGTCCGTGTGGCAGGGCGGGTTCGCCATCGGCGCCGGCATCGAATACGCCATCCTCGACAATTGGACTATCAAGGCGGAGTATATTTTCACCCGCATGAAAGGGGCCACCAGCGCGAACCTCGCCTTCCCCTTCGCTTACCGCACCGCCACCGGAAACTACCTGGATACGAACATCGCCCGCATCGGCGTCAATTATCAGATCAAGAGCTTCGGCGCGCTGATCGGCATGCCTGAACTCGGACTCTGATCGACTGTCCTTTCCGACGTCGAAGAAGCCCGGCCTTGCGCCGGGCTTTTTTGTTGGGGCTGGGATGCGATATTCTCGGCGGATGATCCGCAACCCGCCGCTCGCTCACCTTTCGGCGCTGAGCCTCGCGCAGCTCAGCGACCGCTCCCGCGAAATCTTCAGGCAGATCGTCGATAGTTATCTTGCGTCCGGCGATCCGGTCGGCTCGCGGAACCTCGCCCGGCTCCTGCCGATGACGCTGTCGCCCGCCTCAGTGCGCAACGTCATGCAGGATCTGGAAGAGCTCGGCCTGATTTATGCGCCGCATACGAGCGCCGGACGTCTTCCGACCGAGCTTGGTCTGCGCTTTTTCGTCGATTCTATGCTGCAGATCGGCGATCTCGAGGAGAATGAGCGGGCGCGCATCGCCGCGGAAGTCGAAGCGGCGTCCAAAGATCACGATTTTCCGGGAATCCTCGCCGAAGCGACGAGCCTGCTGTCGGGACTGACGCGGGTCGCCGGCGTCGTCGTCGCCTCCAAGGACAATGTGCGGTTAAAGCAGATCGACTTCGTGCGGCTCGAGCCCGAGCGGGCTCTGGTCATTCTGGTCGCCGACGACGGATCGGTTGAAAACCGCGTGATTCCGGTGGCGCGCGATTTGCCGGCGTCGGCGCTGACCGAAGCCGCCAATTATCTGAACGCGCGCGTCTCCGGACGGACGATCGCCGAAGCGAAAGAGCGCATCGAAGCCTCGCGTCAAGTCGCGCAAAGGGAGCTCGACGAACTCGCCGCCCGGCTTGTGGAAGCAGGCCTGGCGACATGGGCGGGCGCGATGGGCGAATCGCGGCAGCTCATCGTGCGCGGCCAGGCGCATCTTCTCGAAGATCTGACCGCCGCCGCCGATCTCGAACGCGTTCGGCTCCTCTTCGCGGATCTGGAGACCAAAACGGAGGTCATCGACTTGCTGGAGCGCGCCGAACAGGGCGAAGGCGTGCGCATTTTCATCGGCTCGGAAAATAAGCTTTTCTCGCTCTCCGGCTCATCGATGATCGCGGCGCCGCTGCGCGACAGCGAACGCCGGATCATCGGCGCGCTCGGCGTCATCGGCCCGACCCGGATCAACTATGCGCGGATCGTTCCAATGGTCGATTACACCGCGAAGGTGGTCGCCCGCGTCATCGGCGGCTAAAACTATCAACAGCGGGCGCGCCGCTAAGAGAAGTTCTGCGGGTCGACGTCGACTTGCACGCGCACGCCGCCCCTTTCCTTCGGTCCCGCGCCAAGCATGTCGCGCAGAAACGCCTGCATGTCGGCGCCGCGTGGTCCTTTGGCGAGCAAGCGGAATCGGTAACGGCCGCGGATAAGCGCGATCGGCGCCTCCGCCGGACCAAGCAGCGCGATTTCATTTGCTTCGGGCCAGGCGCCGGGCGCGGCGACTCTGTAGCGCGGCGAAGGCGGCAGTTCCTGCGCCGCCCGGACCAGCGCGCGGGCATGCGTTTCCGCGGCTGCGGCGTCTTTCGCCGAAACGATCAGGGCGCCGAGACGGCCGAAGGGCGGAAGTCCCGCGCGCTCGCGCACGGCGATCTCCTGCGCGTAGAAGCGCTCCGCCTCTCCCGAGAGCAGGGCTTCCATCACCGGATGCGATGGATGAAAGGTCTGGATCAGCGCCCGGCCGGGCCTGTCGCCGCGCCCTGCGCGCCCTGTCACCTGATTGAGAAGCTGGAACGTGCGCTCGGCTGCGCGTGGATCGCCGCTGCCTAAGCCCAGATCAGCGTCGATGACGCCGACAAGCGTGAGATGCGGAAAATTATGGCCCTTGGCGACGAGCTGCGTGCCGATAATGATGTCGAAGGCCCCCTTTTCGATCTCCTCCAACTCCCGCCGCAGCCGTTCTGCGCCGCCAGGAAAATCCGACGAGAGAACGAGTATGCGCGCGTTCGGAAAGAGCGTCGCCGCTTCTTCGGCGAGTCGTTCGACGCCCGGTCCACAAGCGGCGAGCGAATCCTCGCTGCCGCACTCCGGGCAGACGTCCGGACGACGCTCGACATGGCCGCAATGATGGCACATCAGCGCGCGGCGAAAGCGATGCTCCACAAGCCAGGCGTCGCAATGTTCGCAGCGGAAGCGATGGCCGCATGTGCGGCAAACCGTGAGCGGCGCATAGCCGCGGCGATTGAGAAAGAGCAGCGCCTGCTCGCCGCGCGCAATCGTTTCGCCGACCGCCAAAGCGAGCCGCGGCGCGATCCATCTGCCGCGCGGCGGGCCTTCCTTGCGCATGTCGATCGCTTCAAGCGTCGGCATCAGCCGCGCTTGGGCGCGCGAATCGAGCTTCAGATGGCCGTAGCGCCCGCGCATGGCGTTGACGCGGGTTTCGATGGACGGCGTCGCCGAGGCGAGAATGATCGTCGCTTCGTCCATTCGCGCGCGCACGACGGCCATATCGCGCGCGTGATAGCTCACGCCATCGTCCTGTTTGTAGGCGCCTTCATGTTCCTCATCGACGACGATCAGCCGTAAATTCGAAAATGGCAGGAACAATGCCGAGCGCGCGCCGACGACCACACGCACGTCGCCAGTCGCGCAACCGCGCCAGATGCGCGCGCGTTTCCGGGCGCTTACGCCGGAATGCCATTCAGCGGGCTTCTCGCCGAAACGCGTAGCGAAACGCTCAAGAAATTGAGTCGTGAGCGCGATTTCCGGCATCATGACGAGCGCCTGGCCGCCTGTTTGGAGCGGCTGCGCGATCGCTTCGAAATAGACTTCGGTTTTGCCCGAGCCGGTGACGCCTTCGAGCAGAAAGGGCTTGAACGCCTGCGACGAAAGCGCCGCCCTCAGCGCGTCGGCGGCGTCTTGTTGCGCGGGCTCCAACGCCGGCGCGGAGAACAAAGGATCGAGCGGCGGCGCGATCGGCTCCGGCGGCGCGGCGATCGCCTCCAACGCGCCCTCATCGACGAGAGCGTCGATGACTCCCGTTGAGCAGGCGGCGGCTTCGGCAAGCGCCTTCTTGGTAAAAGCCATGCCGCCTTCCGCAGCCGCGAGCACCCTCGCGCGCGTCGGCGTCAATCGTTCAGGCGCTGCGCCCGTCGCGCGATAGAGCGTGCGCGGCGCTTCCGGTCCGGCGTCTTCCGCGGCGCGGGTCGCGAGCCGCAGCGCCATGCCGCGCGGCGTCAGCGTGTAGCGCGCGAGCCAGTCGATGAAGTCGCGAAGCTTTTGGGAAAGCGGCGGACGGTCGAGGCGTGCGCTGACGGTCTTGAGATTTCCTCCCGCCTCTGAACCATCGCTGACGGACCAGACCACGCCATAAGCCTCGCGGCGTCCAAGCGGCGCGCTGACGCTGTCGCCGGGGGAAAGCCGCATCGCCGGCGGCGCGAGATAGGAATAGGTCGCGTCGACGGCGACGGGCGCCAAAATCTCGACGACTCGCGCCTCTTCTTCCTTTTCCTGCGCCGCGCTCATGTCGAGGGCTTAATGCATTTCCGATCGCAAGCGGAAATTTTCTGGAACGAAGCGGCCCTCGGCGGTTTGAGGAGCGCAACGGCGCTCTCGCGCTCGAATTGGCGGGTTGGACGGCATTGACGCGCGGGCGAATTCACCCTTCTTGCATTCCGGCGCTGGGGCGCCTATCCCTTCAGGAAGCCAGTCGGCTGGACGGCCGCTGCCGAAGGCAGAGGAAAGTCCGGGCTCCACGGAGACACGGCGCCGGATAAGGTCCGGCGGGGGCGACCCCAGGGATAGCGCCACAGAAAGCAAACCGCCGCGTAAGCGGTAAGGGTGAAAGGGTGCGGTAAGAGCGCACCGCCCGAGCGGCGACGTTCGGGGCACGGCAAGCCCCGCCGGGAGCAAAACCGAATAGGGGCGACGGAAGGCCTTAAGCGCGAGCTTGTTGCCTTCGACCCGTCTCCGGGATTGTCGCTCGGGTTGGTTGCTAGAGGCGGGCGGCGACGTCCGTCCCAGAGGAATGGTCGTCACGTTCTGCAAAGGACGTACAGAACCCGGCTTACAGGCCGGCTGGCGCTCAATATTCAGTTTTGGCGGCGACGATGGCCGCGTGGAAGTTTGGCGTCGGTCTCGTCCGCCACAAGTCCGCCAAATTCCAGGCCTCCGTAAACGCTCCCTTAACGATAAAAAAGCCTAATGAAGCCGGTTGCCGAGTTCGGCGCGTGGCGACCCGCCTGCTCCCCGACGCCTCGCGGTTTCATGTCGATTAAGACCGCCCAGCCGCAATTGAGCCGTCTTGACGAGCCAGCGCTCGCCGGGCGCACGGCGTCGCGCCGCCCGCCGTCTCGCGCCGCGCGCCGTTTGGTAAGGAGCATGCCGATGACGTCGGCGCCGCATATTCCGGTGCTGCGCGATGAGGCGATCGCCGCGCTCGTCGTTCGACCGTCCGGCCGCTATATCGACGCAACCTTCGGCGCGGGCGGCTATACGCGCGCCATACTCGCGCATCCCGAAACGCGCGTGCTCGCTTTCGACCGCGATCAGAACGCAGTTGCAGCGGGTCAGGCGCTCGTCGATAAGATGCGCGGACGATTCACGCTCGTCGAAGCGCGCTTTTCGCAGCTTGCGGACGTTGCGCGCGCGCAAAATTTTGCGCCGCTCGACGGAGTCGTCTTCGATATAGGCGTCTCGTCGATGCAGTTCGACGAAGCGGCGCGCGGCTTTTCCTTCCGCGCCGAAGGTCCGCTCGATATGCGCATGGAGGGGCGTGGGCGCAGCGCCGCCGACATCGTCAACGAAACGGATGAAGAGACTCTCGCGGACATCTTGTATTTCTATGGCGAGGAGCGCGCCGCGCGGCGCATCGCCCGCGCCATCGTCCATGACCGTAAGATCGCGCCGTTCGAAACGACGAAAGCGCTCGCCGGACTCATCGAGCGCGTCGCGCCCGGCCGTCCGGGCGACATTCATCCGGCGACCAAAAGCTTCCAGGCCTTACGCATCGCCGTAAACAATGAACTCGAAGAGTTGCTGAATGGGCTTATCAGCGCTGAGCGCATTCTCGCCGACGGCGGCCGGCTCGTTGTCGTGACGTTTCATTCGCTTGAGGATCGTATCGTCAAACAGTTTCTCGCCGAACGGAGCGGCCGTGGCGAAACCGGTTCGCGCCGTCTTCCCGGCGAAACCGCGCCGCCGGCGCCAAGTTTCGTCTGCGAAGGCCGCCAACCGGTGACGCCGACGCGCGCCGAAACGGCGGCCAATCCCCGCGCCCGCTCGGCCAAATTGCGCTACGCGACGCGCACGGCGGCGCCGTCGCATCGGCCCGATGAAAGGCTCGCACGCCTTGTTCGCCTGCCCGATCGCGACAAGGGAAAAGCCTGATGTTGCGGCTTCTCAACATAATTGCGGTTCTCGCGCTTGTCGGTTCGGCGGTTTACGCCTATTCGATCAAATATCAGACGAGCTATCGCGCCGAGCAGATTACAAAAACCAAGATCGAGATCCGGCAGGAGCGTGACGCGATTGCGGTGCTGCGCGCCGAATGGGCTTATATGACCCGCCCTGAGCGTATTCAGCAGCTTGCCGACGCCTATCTCTCAGGCATGAAGCGGCTTGACGCGACTCAGATCGTCACCGCGCAATCGCTGCCCGAGAGATCGCCGCGCGTCGATTCCATCGGCCAAAAGCTCGATGCGCTCGGATTGAGCATGTCGGCGACGCCGCCTGTCGCCGGCGGCGCGTCGACGACCACGCCGAAAGCGCAAGGACAAAGCCAAGAGCGACGCAAGCCATGACGCAGACGATGCGCGATACGGAACAATTGCGACCGCCAAAGCGCGGAATGCGCGCGATGCTGCGCGCCGTGTTTTCGACGAGTCTCGATCTGAGCGCGCCGCGCATGCGGCTCGCGGCGCTGGGCTTTCTCGTGCTCTATGCGGTGATTGCGATCAAGCTCGTCTATCTCGGCTTTAAGCCCGAGGCGGCGACGACGCGGCGCGCCGCGGCTGAGGCTGTCGCAGCTTCTCGTCCGGACATACTGGATCGCAACGGCGAGGCGCTCGCGAGCGACGTGAAGGTGATGTCGGTTTTCGCCGAGCCGCGCCGCATCATCGACAAGGACGAAGCGACCGAGCTTTTGACCGCCGTTCTGCCTGGCCTCGATGCGCGTGAATTGCGCGAGCGGCTCGGCTCCAAGAAGGGCTTTGTGTGGGTGAAGCGCGAGGTGACGCCGCATCAGCGCGACGAAATTTTCCATCTCGGACTGCCAGGCGTCGGATTGATCGCCGAGAATAAGCGCGTCTATCCCAATGGGCCGATCGGCGCGCATGTGCTCGGCTTCGCCAATGTCGACAACCAGGGCATCGCCGGCATCGAGAAATATATCGACGGGCAGGGACTCGCCGATCTGCACGGCGCCGGCTTTGGCGTGACGCCTGAGGACTTAAAGCCCGTGGCGCTTTCGCTCGACATTCGCGCGACGCATGCGCTGCGCGACGAGCTCGAAAAGGGCGTCACGCACTTCAAGGCGAAGGCGGGCGCCGCGGCGATCCTGGATGTCAATACCGGAGAAGTGATCGCGCTCGCGTCGCTCCCTGATTACGATCCGAACAAGCCGACCGATGCGCTCGATCCGGTTCACATCAACCGCATGAATGTCGGCGTTTATGAGATGGGCTCGACCTTCAAGGCGCTGACCGTCGCGATGGCGCTCGACTCCGGCAAAGTCAATCTCAATTCTCGGCTCGACGCGCGCGGCGTGCTTTCATTCGGCCGCTTCAAGATTCACGATTATCACGCGCAAAATCGCGCGCTCACTCTGCCGGAAGTTTTCACCTATTCGTCCAATGTCGGCGTCGCGCGCATGGCGATGGGCCAGGGCGTGGAGCGGCACAAGGCGTTCTTGCGCAAGATGGGCCAGCTCACGCGCATGCGCACCGAACTGCCGGAAAGCGCCGAACCTATCGTGCCGAAAAATTGGGGCGAGTTGAACACCATGACCATCGCCTTCGGTCATGGCCTTGCTGTGGCGCCGCTACAGGCGATGATGGCGGTCGGAGCGCTGATGAACGGCGGCTATCTGATGACGCCGACTTTCATTAGGCGTAGCGAGGAGGAAGCCAAGGCGAACGCCGAACGCGTTGTGAAGCCGGAGACGAGCGAGGCGATGCGCTATCTCATGCGTCTCAACGCTGAAATCGGCACGGCGCGAAGGGTGAACATCGCCGGCTATTACGTCGGCGGCAAGACCGGCACGGCGGAAAAGGTCATCAACGGCCATTACTCAAAGAACAAGCTCTTTACGACCTTCATGGCCGTGGCGCCGTCCGACAAGCCGAAATACCTGTTCCTCACCATCATGGACGAACCTCAGGGTTTGCCGGAGACCGGCGGCTACGCCACGGCCGCCTATAACGCCGGGCATGTGACGGGCGAGATCATCGAGCGCGTGGGTCCCATTCTCGGGCTCGCCCCGCGTTTCGAACCGCCGCACCAGCCTTTCCCCCTCCTCGCCAAATTGGGTTATGGCTATGCCAATGTTCCCGCCCGCGGCGGGGGAGGGCATTGATGCTGCTTTCGGAACTGCTCGCGACGCCTGATCTTGAGCCCGCCTTGCGCGGGCTCAAGATCGCCGGCCTGACGGCCGATAGTCGAATGGCGCGCGACGGCTTCGCATTTTTTGCAATCCCCGGCCATGCCGGCGACGGGATGTCCTATGTCGCCGACGCCGGCTCGCGCGGCGCCTGCGTCGTCATCGCGCAGCGCGCCGCCGAAAGTCCGCTGCCGCTTGTCGTCGTCGACGACGTACGGCGCGCGCTGGCTCTTGCCGCGGCGCGCTTTTTTTCTCGTCAGCCGTCGACGATCGCGGCGGTTACGGGAACAAGCGGCAAGACCTCGGTCGTCGCCTTCCTACGTCAAATCTGGATTGCGCTCGGACATGAGGCGGCGTCTCTCGGAACTGTCGGAATTGTGGACTCGCGCGGCGCGCATTATGGCGCGCTGACGACGCCCGGACCTGTCGAACTTCACCAAACGCTGGACGATCTCGCGGGACGCGGCGTCACACATCTCGCTATGGAAGCGTCGTCGCTCGGCATCGACCAACGGCGGCTCGACGGCGTGTGCATCGACGTTGCGGGCTTCACCAATTTCTCGCGCGACCATCTCGATCATCACGCCAGCATGGAGGATTATTTCGCGGCGAAGATGCGGCTTTTCGATACGTTGCTGCACCCAGGCCAGACGGCGGTGATCGACGCCGACAGCGGCGTCGCATCCCGCGTGATCGAAATTTGCCGCGCGAGGGGCCTCAAGATTTTCAGCGTCGGTCTTAATGGCGAGACGATAAGGCTTCTTTCGGCGGCGCCGTCCGCCCTCGCAACATTGCTGCGGCTCAGCCATGACGGCGCCGAATATGAGGTGAATTTGCCGCTCGCCGGCGCCTTTCAGGTCTCAAACGCGCTTGTCGCCGCCGGTCTCGCCATCGCAGGCGGCGACGACCCGCAACAGGTCTTCGCGGCGCTTGAAGCGCTCAAGGGCGCGCCGGGGCGGCTCGAACTCGTCGGCCAGCACAAGGGCGCGCCGATTTTCGTCGACTATGCGCATAAGCCCGACGCGCTGGAAAAAGTGCTCGCCACTCTGCGTCCGCTGACAAAAAAACGCCTGATTGTCGTTTTCGGGTGCGGCGGCGATCGCGACCGCGGCAAACGCCCGCTGATGGGCGAAATCGTCGCCCGCGCCGCTGATGTCGCCATCGTCACGGACGACAATCCGCGCAGCGAGGACGCCGCCGCCATTCGCGCCGAAATCCTCGAAGGAACCCGCGGCGGCGCGGCGCAGATCATCGAGATCGGGGATCGGCGCGCGGCGATCGTCAACGCCGTCGCGGAACTTCAAACGGGCGACGCGCTCGTCGTGGCCGGCAAAGGCCACGAAACCGGACAGATCGTCGGCGACCGCATTTTGCCTTTCTCTGATCATGAGGCGATTGCGCAGGCGCTAAAGGAGCATCATCCATGACCGGAAAACCGCTGTGGTCGGGACTGGCGCTGGTCGGCGCGCTGCGCGCGCGCGTCAGCGGCGGCCTTGCGCGCGAGGCTTCCGGCGTTTCCATCGATACCCGCACGTTGCAGCCGGGAGACCTGTTTTTCGCCATTAAGGGCGAAACGCGCGACGGCCATGACTTCGTGCGGATGGCCTTCGAAAAAGGCGCGGCCGCGGCGGTGATCGACGAAACGCATGCGCCTGAACTCTCCGGCGCCGGTCCGCTTTTCGTCGTCAGGGATGTGCAACAGTCGCTCGAGTCGCTCGGCCAGCGTGCGCGCGAACGAAGCGCCGCGTTCATCGTCGCCGTCACCGGCTCGGTCGGCAAGACGTCGACGAAGGAAATGATCCGGCTCATGCTGTCGCGCTTCGGCGAAACGCATGCGTCGGCGGCGTCTTACAACAATCACTGGGGCGTGCCGCTGACGCTCGCGCGCATGCCGGCGGAGGCCCGCTACGGCGTGTTCGAAATCGGAATGAACCACGTGGGCGAGATCGCCGCGCTCGTCGCTCAGGTGCGTCCTCACGTCGCCGTCATCACGCGCATCGCGCCGGTTCATCTCGAATATTTCGGATCAATCGAGAACATCGCAGACGCCAAGGCCGAAATTTTCTCGACGCTTGACGGCGGCGTCGCCATCATCAACCGTGATGACGAATTTTATGCGCGTCTCGCTGCCGCCGCAGCGCCGACTGCTGGCCATGTCTTCAGTTTCGGCGAGACGGAGGACGCGCATGCGTGTCTCCTATCCTACGAGACCGTCGGCGAAGGCGCGCTGGTCGAAGCGGAAGTTCTCGAGCGGCGGTTGCGTTTTCAGATCGGCGCGCCAGGCAAGCATGTCGCCATGAATGCGCTCGCGGCGCTGCTCGTCGGCGCCGTTTTCGACGTGGATTTGGAGGCGGCGGCGGCAAGCTTCGCTGAATTCAAGCCGCCGGCTGGACGCGGCCAGCGCGAGAAGATATCGACGCCAAAAGGCGCGTTTACGCTCATCGACGAAAGCTACAACGCCAACCCGACCTCCATGCGCGCGGCGCTGCAGCTCCTCGGCGACGCGACGACAGGGCCCGGCGGCCGGCGCATCGCGGTTCTTGGCGACATGCTGGAGCTCGGGCCTCAGGCGGCCGAACTCCACGCCGAGCTCGCTCAGGACCTTATCGAGGCCAAAGTCGATCTGCTATTCACCTCAGGGCCATTAATGTCGCGTTTAAGTTACGCCGCGCCCGATTCGATGCGCGCCGCGCATCGCGCGACGCCGCTCGAATTGGAAGAGGCGGTTCTCGCCGCCGTTCGCCCCGGCGACGTGGTGATGGTGAAAGGCTCCAATGGTTCGCGAATGTCGCGGATCGTCTCGGCCTTGAAAAACGCATTCGCCGACGAAATGGCGAATTGAGGAGAGACGATGCTGACGCTGCTTGCGGACTTTTCTTATCTTTATAGTCCGCTAAACGTCTTCCGTTACATCACTTTCCGCGCCGCCATGGGCGCGGCGACGGCCCTTTTCTTCGTCTTCTTCTTCGGACCGGGCGTAATCGCCGCGCTGCGCATCAAACAGGGCAAGGGCCAGCCGATCCGCGAAGACGGACCGGCTTCTCATCTCGTGACCAAAAAAGGCACGCCGACGATGGGCGGCCTGATGATCCTGTCGGGACTGGTCGCGGCGACGCTGCTGTGGGCGAATTTGCGCAATTCCTATGTGTGGATCGTGCTCTTCGTCACCGTCAGCTTCGGCCTCATCGGCTTTTATGACGACTATCTCAAGGTGACGAAGCAGTCGCACGCCGGCTTCTCCGGCAAGCTGCGATTGGCGCTCGAGTTCGTGATCGCCGGCGTCGCCTGTTACCTGATGACGAAGGCTGGCGGCGAGAACATGACGAAGATCGCCATCCCGATGGTGAAGGGCTATGTCGCCACGCTCGGCCCGCTCTTCATCTTCTTTGGCGCATTCGTCATCGTGGCCGCTGGCAACTGCGTCAATCTCACCGACGGGCTCGACGGGCTCGCCATCGTTCCGTCGATGATCGCCGCTGGCGCCTTTGCGATCTTCGCCTATCTCGTCGGCAATTCGATCTTCTCGAACTATCTGGGCGTCAATTACGTGGCCGGCGTCGGCGAACTGACGATCGTCTGTTCGGCATTCATTGGCGCCGGGCTCGGCTTTCTGTGGTTCAATGCGCCGCCGGCGCAAATCTTCATGGGCGACACCGGCTCGCTGGCGCTCGGCGGGCTGGTCGGCTCCGTGGCGGTGGCGGTGAAGCAGGAGTTCGTGCTCGTCATCGTCGGCGGCCTTTTCGTCCTCGAAGGCGCGTCGGTCATCATTCAGGTCGTCTATTATAAGCTTACCCGCAAGCGCATTTTCCTGATGGCGCCGATCCACCACCACTTCGAACAGAAGGGCTGGAAGGAGCCGCAGATCGTCATCCGCTTCTGGATCATCGCCTTCGTTCTGGCCCTCATGGGCCTCTCGACCTTGAAGCTGAGGTGACGATGACGCCGGTCGAGACATTCAAGGGTAAGCGCGTCGCGCTTTTCGGCCTGGGCGGCTCGGGCCTCTCCACGGCCCGCGCCCTGATCGCCGGCGGCGCTGAAGTCGCCGCTTGGGATGACGGCGAGGCCGGCCGGCTCAAGGCGGTCGCGCAAGGCGTGGCGCTCGAAGATCTCGCGGCGGCGGATTGGAGCGGCTTTGACGCGCTTATCCTTTCTCCCGGCGTGCCGCTGACCCATCCCGAGCCGCATTGGGTCGTGCAGGCGGCGAAGGCCGCCGGGGTCGAGATCATCGGCGACGTCGAACTGTTCTGCCGCGAACGAGAGGCGCGCGCCGGAGGATCGCCCTTCATCGCCATCACCGGCACGAACGGCAAATCGACGACGACCGCGCTCATCGCGCACATCTTGCGCAAAGCCAGCCGCGACGTTCAGCTCGGCGGCAATATCGGCGTGCCGATTCTCGACCTTGAGCCGCCGTCGGACGAACGCATTCACGTCATTGAATGCTCGTCGTTCCAGATCGATCTTGCCCCCTCGCTGGCGCCGACCATCGGCGTGCTGATCAACATCACGCCTGACCATATTGACCGCCATGGGACGATTGAGAATTACGCGGCCATTAAGGAGCGGCTCGTCGCTGCGGCCGAAGTGGCGCTGATAGGCGTCGACGACGCCTATTGCCACGCGATCGGCGCGCGCTTGGCCGAGGCCGCATCGATTGAAAAGCGCGTCGTTCCAGTCTCGGGGAAGCGCGCGCTCGACTGGGGATTCTATGTCGAGGATCGAAGCGTCTATTTTCGCGAGCAGGGACATCCGCCCGAGGAAGCGGAGCTGATCGGCTCGCTCGAAGGCGCGCGCGCTCTTCGCGGCGCGCATAATGCGCAGAACGCCGCCTTCGCCGCAGCGGCTGCGTGGGAGTGCGGACTAGACGACGACGAGATCGCGAGCGGTCTATTGAGCTTCCCCGGCCTGCCGCATCGCATGGAGGAAGTTCGACGCATCGAGCGCGCGCTGTTTATCAATGACTCGAAGGCGACCAACGCCGACGCCGCCGAAAAAGCGCTGACGAGCTTCGCTGATATCTACTGGATCCTCGGCGGACGATCGAAAGAGGGCGGCGTCGAGCCGCTGCGGCCGCATTTCTCGCGGATACGCAAAGCCTATCTCATTGGCGAGGCGGCCAACGATTTTGCCCGCACGCTAGAAGGAGCGCTGCCTTTTGAGCGCTGCGGAACGCTCGAGGTCGCGACGATGCGCGCAGCGCTCGACGCGCTCGCTGAAGACGCGCTGGAGCCCGTCGTGCTGCTGTCGCCGGCTTGCGCGTCCTATGACCAGTTCGCCAATTTCGAAGCGCGGGGCGATGCGTTTCGCGGTTTCGTCGATAGGCTTCCCGCCGTCATCGCGGCGCGAAAGGAGAGCTGACATGATCTCGCGCGCGGAACGAACGCCATTCTCGGACTGGGCGTGGACGGTGGATCGCTGGCTGCTTGCGAGCCTCGCACTGCTGATCGTCGCCGGACTCGTCTTCGCCATGGCCGGCAGCCCGCCCGTCGCGGAGCGGCTGCATCTGCCGACATTCCATTTCGTCAACCGGCAGATGCTCTATCTTTTGCCGGCGCTCGCAGTGATGATCGCGACGTCCTTCCTTTCGCCGCGTCACGTGCGCCGGCTCGCCCTCGTGATCTTCGTCATCTCGCTTGCGCTCGTCATCGCAACGATCTTCTTCGGCCAGGAAGTGAAGGGCGCGAAGCGATGGATCTTCGGCATTCAGCCGTCGGAATTTCTTAAGCCCGCCTTCGTCGTGCTTGTCGCATGGGCCTTTTCCGAAGGGGCGCGGCGCAAGGACGTTCCCGGAAATCTGATCGCCCTTCTGTTGCTGCCGATCGCAATCGCGCCCTTGATGCTGCAGCCTGACTTCGGCCAGACAATGCTGATTTCGATCGTCTGGGCGGCGCTGTTCTTTATGGCCGGCCTCCACTGGATATGGGTTGTCGGACTGGGAGGATTGGGGGGCGCCGCGGCGCTGCTCGCCTATAAATTCGTGCCGCATGTCCATGCGCGCATCGAAACCTTTCTGGAGCCGCCGCCGCCGGTCGCCGGCGTGCCGGCCAACTTTCAGTCGGAAACGGCGCTCGAGAGCTTCATCGCCGGATCGTGGTTCGGCAAGGGACCCGGCGAAGGGGTGATCAAGCGCATCTTGCCGGACTCGCACACCGATTTCATCTTTGCGGTCATCGGCGAGGAATTCGGCGTCCTCGTCTGCATCGCGCTCGCCGCGGTCTTCGCCTTTGTGGTCGTGCGGGGGCTCTTCTCGGCGGCGCGCAACAGTGACCCATTCTGCCGTTTTGCGACGGCTGGTCTCGTGATGCTGTTCGGTCTGCAGAGTTGCATCAATATGGCGGTGAACGTGCATCTTATGCCCGCCAAGGGCATGACGCTGCCCTTTGTCTCCTATGGCGGCTCATCGCTTATTTCGCTGTCGCTCGGCATGGGCTTTCTGCTCGCCGTCACGCGCAAGCGGCCGCGCGCCCGCGTTCTGAGCGAGCTCGCCGCGACGGGCGCTCCCGCCGCGGCATGATAAAAGCCTCGGTATGATCGAAACACCGATTCTCCTTGCCGCCGGCGGCACCGGCGGCCATCTGTTTCCGGCCGAGGCGCTCGCGCATGCGCTCGCCGCGCGCGGGCTCCCGGCGGAGCTCGTCACCGAGGAGCGCGCGTTGCGCTACGGCGGGAACTTTCCTGCGCGCGCCATGCATGTGATCCCTGCTGGAACGCCGCGCGGCGGCTCGCTCTTCGCCAAGGCGCAGGCGGTGGCGCGTCTTGCCATCGGAACGGCGCAGGCGGTCGCGCTGCTGCGACATGTCAAGCCGGCCGCGGTCATCGGCTTCGGCGGCTATCCGACCGTGCCGCCCTTGCTTGCGGCGTCTTATCTCGGCGTGCCGAGCGCTTTGCACGAAGCGAATGGAGTCATGGGGAAGGCCAATCGCTTCCTCGCTGGCCGCGTGGACAGAATCGCCGCCGGCTTGCCGAGCCTCGTCGTGCCGGCGGCGCTGCAAAGCAAGGTCGTCGTCACCGGCAATCCGGTGCGTCCTAATGTGCTCGACGCCGCCAAGACTCCCTATCCGACGTTCGACGATGGAATTTTTCGGCTGCTCGTCGCGGGCGGCTCGCAGGGCGCGCGGGTGATGGCCGATATCGTTCCCGAGGCGATCGCGGCGTTGCCCGACGCCATCCGTGCGAAGATCACTATCGTTCAACAGGCGCGCCCCGAAGATATTGAGCGCGTCGAGGCGATCTACGCCGGCGCCAAAGTCGCCGCTGAAATTGCGCCCTTTTTCGCCGATTTTCCGGCGCGGGTCGCCCGCGCGCATTACGTCATCGCCCGCGCCGGCGCGTCGACGGTCTCTGAGCTTGCGGTTATCGGGCGCCCCGCGATGCTGGTGCCGCTGCCGCATGCGCTCGATCAGGATCAGGCGGCGAACGCCGCTTTTCTCGAAGAGGCTGGCGGCGCTGAAACCGTGCGACAAAGTGATTTCACGCCGGAATTTTTGACGCAGCGACTTTCCGAACTCGTTCGTGCGCCGGCGCAACTTTCCGCGCGCGCCGAAGCTGCTAAGCGCGTGGGAGTCGCCGACGCCGCCGATCGCCTCGCCGATCTGATCATCGACGTCGCGGGAGCTGGCGTGGCGAAACGGAGATAGGGATGAAACTGCCGCGAGAGTTGGGCCCAATTCATTTCGTCGGCATCGGCG
>Ga0233425_10006854_pt1 | contig 16460 bp, 14 predicted proteins | sample Watercolumn_Towu_2_FD_181712 | JGI IMG/M metagenome (GOLD analysis project Ga0233425, IMG submission 181712) | Freshwater microbial communities from Lake Towuti, South Sulawesi, Indonesia - Watercolumn_Towuti2014_140_MG | ecosystem: Environmental > Aquatic > Freshwater > Lake | place... | reverse complement strand
TACCCGGAGCGTGAGCAGCCTGCCACGCCGTAGCCTTGGCGGAGGCGGGACGGGCCGCGTTGCCCTCACCTCGGCCTAGAACTCCACGCCCATCTTGAGCGCGTAGGTCTGCAGGTCCTGGCTGACCCCCGCCTCGAACCCGAAGTTCACCACCGTGGCCACGGTCTGGATCCCGAAGAGCGCGAAGTGGTGGTAGATGTTCACCGAGCCGAACACCTGCTGGATCACGCTCTGGCCCCCGGGCTCCACGCCCACCGGGATGACGTTGGAGCTGCCGTGCACGTACACGAAGTTGTAGCCCGCGTACGGGGCCAGCTTGAAAAGCCCCGCGATTCCGATCTTCTTGGACAGCAGCACGCTGCCGCCCGCGGTCAGCATCGCGTAGTCGCGGCTGCCGAGGAACGTGGAGATGTTGCCGCCGAACGACAGCTCGGGAAGGAACGTGAACCCCTCCAGAGGCGTGGCCTTGAGCTCGATCCCGACGCCCCAGAGGTTGGACTGCATCAGCTTGGTGAACGTCCCGCCCACCTCGGTGGAGAACGGCAGCCCCTTGCGCACGTGCAGCGTCGCGGTCTGGAGGAAGCTGTCCGCACCTTCCTGGGAGGATGCGCTCTTCGTATGGTCGGTCATCACCGTCTGCCAGTACTCCGAGTTCTCCCGGATGTTCGTCAGGTTGTACTCGAACGCGATCTGGAAGCCCAGCGACCCCAGCGTCGCGGCCGGCCCCAGGAACCGGGGAGCCAGCGCTGCTCCGAGGTCGCCCATGAGCCCCTGGAAGTGGTCCTCGCCCCGCAGCGACCACGCCTTGCTCGCCGGGTCGTACTTCCAGAGGCGCTTCAGCTCGAGGTCATACTTGTCCGCCGACGCGGGCAGCGACACCAGCGCGACGCATCCCAAGACAAGACAGCAAAGGCTTTTGCGAAACATCCTATCCCCCGCTTCCCAAGCTCAATCCGCGCCACACGGGTCACAAAGTCGCCTAACGATAGCAAGCCCGAACGCAAGGTGTCAACGAAAACCGGGAGGCGCGCACCGAATCCGGCGCACGGGCCCCCGCGTCTTGCGTGTTGTGTCGCCCGGGCGATCCATGTAGGATGCCCTCGAAAGAAGGAGGGAAACCATGCGACGGTCGCTGCCGCCGCTCATCCTGGTCCTGGCCTCGCTTGGAGCCGCAGCGTGCGCGACCACACCCGGCGTGCGCTTCGCCGCGATCTACCTGGACCTGGACGGCACCGCCCTGAATTCCAAGGCCGAGGTCCCCGCACGCACCGCGGAGGCCCTCGAGCGATACCGCGCCTGCGGCGGTCACGTGGGCCTTGCTTCGGGCCGCACCTACGAGCAGCTCGAGCGCTACGTCCCGGACCTGCGCCCCGACCTTCCCGTGGTCGTGTTCAACGGCGCAGCCTCGGTCAGCCCCGACGGAAAGGACGTGCTCTTTGTCCAGCGCCTGCCCGAAGGGGTCGTGCGCAATACGCTGGCAGCGTGCAAGAACCTGCCCGGCGTCATCGGCGTGGTGATCCACGAGATGACCGTCACCACCATCGACCGCTCCACCGAGGAGCTGGCGAAGATCCTCCGGGAAGCCAACATCACGCCCACCGGGACCATCGCTCCGGAAGCCGGCCCGCCCCTCACCGCGGTCAAGCTCCTCGTGCTGGCGCAGCCCGACAGCTCCGAGTCCGTCGCCGCCGCGGTCTCCGCGGCCGTCGGACCCGCGGCCCGGGTCATCGTCTCGGGCCCCAAGTCCATCGAGGTCGTGGCCCCCGGCGTGGACAAGGCGCTGCCGGTCAAGGCAGCGCTCGAACGCGCGGGCATCGACCCCGCGGACGCGCTCCTGTTCGGCGACAGCGGCAACGACGTGGCCCTCGTCTCCAGCATGGGCCCGGGCTTCGCCATGGCCAACTGCCGCAAGGAAACCTGCGAGGCCGCATTGGCCATCATCAAGGGAAACGACACCGACGCCGTCGCAAACGTCATCGAGAAGATCGCCATCCTGCCGACCTGCCGGGCCGGCAGGTAGCAGGCACACCATGGCCCCAGACTACCGGTCCTGGCGCATCCGCATCTTCGCAGCAACGTGGACCATGTACGCGTCCTACTACCTGACCCGCGTGAATATGTCGCTTGCCCAGCCCGTGATCCGCGACGACCTCGGGTTCACCGACATCCAGATGGGTTGGATCACCACCGCGATGCTCATCGCCTACGGCGTGGGCCAGGTGGTCAACGGAGTGCTCGGCGACCGGCTCGGAGCTCGGGCCGTGGTCACCTTCGGCATGATCGGGTCCGCGGTGTGCAACCTGCTGTTCGGCCTGAGCCCCGCTCTCTGGGCCATGGTCGCTCTGTGGGCCGCCAACGGGTTCATGCAGTCCACCGGCGCGCCCATGCGCATCAAGACCATCGCGAACTGGTTCCCGCCAGAGCGCCGCGGCCGCATCATGGGTTTGTGCGGCACCGACTACCAGGTGGGCAACCTCGTCTGCTGGCTCGTGGTGGGGCTGGCCATCCTGCCCAACATGGAGTGGCGCTACGCGTTCGTCATCCCCGCGGTCGTCCTGCTCGTGTCGTGGGTCCACTTCTTCCTGCGCATGCGCAACGAGCCCGAGGACGTGGGGCTTCCCCCGATCGAGACTGGCGGGGCACCGGGCAGCTTGCCGGAGCAGGGCGGGGCAAGCTCACCCGAGGCGGGAAGCCGGAAGCTTCCCCACCCGGAGGACGAAGAGGGAGCAGGGCATGGGTGGCGGTTCATCCTGAAGCAGTCGCTCGGCAACCCGCGGGTGTGGCTCGTGGGCCTGGCCTACTTCGGCGTGGACCTGGTGCGCTACGGGTTCCTGGTGTGGGCGCCGACCTACATGTACGACCAGGGAGCGCCCCTGGGCGAGACCGCGTACAAGATGGCCATGATGCCCGCGGCCGCGGTTGCGGGAATCGTGGTGTCCGGGTTCGTGAGCGACCGCATCGGCGGCCGCCGCGCGCCGGTGATCTCGGTGATGCTGTTCGCGGTGGCCGCGCTGGCCTGGGTCTACCCGCGCATCCCGTCGGGAGCCTGGCTTCCCACCATGGCGTGCCTCGCGGCCATCGGCTTCTTCCTGTACGGCCCGCACCTGATGATGGGCGCGACCATCGCGATGGACCTCGGAAGCCGCAAGGCCTCGGGCGCCGCGTCCGGGCTCATCGACGGCCTCGGGTACGCGGGCGCGGCCGTCGCTTCCGCAGGCACCGCGTACGTGAAGGAAGCCTGGGGCTGGTCCGCAGCCTTCAACCTCTGGGTGGGCGGCGCGCTCATGGCCGCGGTGCTCATGCTCCTGCTCTGGAACTACCGCCCGGACAAGTCCCGCCGCTGGGCGTGACCTACACCAACCCCGCCAAGAACCGGTCCGCGTCCAGCACGCGCACGCCGGACTCGGCAAAGACCCTGTCGTGGCCGCGGCGGAACACCACCTGCAGGTTGCGCGCGGTCCCGAGCTGACGCCCGAGCTGCACGAGTGTGGCTACAGGCGCTGTCTCGCCCGACTTGCACTCCACCAGCATCCAGGGCTTCCGGTCACGGACGACGACGAAGTCCACCTCCTTGCCGTCCCGGGTGCGCAGGTAGCGGAGGTCGAACTCCCCCATCGCCAGGTCCGTCCAGTAGTGGCACGCCTTGAGCAGGTGCAGCGCGACGAGGTTCTCCCGCCGGGCAGCCTCGGACCGAACCTGCAGGATGTCGTAGAAGTAGAGCTTGACGCTTGCCGTCAGCGCCCGCTGCACCTTCAAGAAGTAGGGACGTATGGCGAAGCTGTGGTACAGCAGCTGCAGCACCGCCACCCAGTCGCGCACCGTGGCGTACGCGACCTGCAGGTCCTCCCGCAGGCTGTTGAGCGAAAGCAGCGACCCCACGCCCTCGGCAAGGAGATCCGAGAGCAGGCGCATGGCTTCCACGTCCCGCACGGATCGGAAGTCTCTCAGCTCCTCTGCCACAAGGCGCTCGAGCCGAAGCCTGCTCCACCGCTGCGCCTTGGCAGCGCTGCCGCCCAGCAACGGCTCCGGAAAGCCCCCCAGAGAAAGCAGGTCCGCGACGGGGAATGCGGGCCGGGTCCTTCCAAGGATCTCGTCGGGCCCCGGGGGTTCGACGCGCTCTCCCGCGGAGAACGCGTGCAGCCGGTAGGGGAGGTATCTCCCGGTCAGGCTGTCCCCGCCCCGCCGGAAGTAGTCGAGCCGCGCGCTGCCGGTGACCACGATGGGAATGTCCTCTCCCTTCCGGTCGTACAGGCCCTTGATGCGGCCCTTCCAACGCCGGTCCTTGTGGATTTCGTCGAGCAGGACGGGGCCGGGCCCTCGCTGCGACACCGCATCGACAGGGTTCCTGGCCCACCGGATGCGAAACGCCTGGTCGTCCCACGTGAACTCGTTGTCTTCTGAGTCCAGGAGGAAGCGGCCGAGTGTCGTCTTCCCGACCTGCCTCGGGCCAGAGATGAACGCCATCTTGCCCGAGGCCAGCGCGTCGGCAGAAACAGCCTTCTCCAGGTACCTGCGTCGCGTTTCAGCCATCGGCAACCTCACAAATAAACTGATAGTTTGCCGTGGCATTCTATCAGCCAACTGATAGTTTGCCGGATGCCGGAGAGCCTGTCAAGCAGCCTGGGGCGCCGTGACGTTGCGGTAGAAGCCCGCCTACTTGGCTGTCGCGATGAACGCGGACAGCACGTTGAGGTCCAGGACCAGGGATTGGGCCAGGTCTTCTGCTTCGAACAGGCGGAACTGCGGGCGGTCAGCCTCGGCCACGATGAGGTAGTCCCCCTGCGGCCGCATGCCGATGATGTCCGGCTCCACGCCGAGGGACACCGGCATTGCCTTGGCCAGCCAGTAGTACGACCACTTCGGACCGTCCAGCCGCACGTGATGCAGCCCGCTGGCGAACTTGAGGAACACCCGGCTTCCGTCCGGCTTCCACGCGAAGTCCTGGATCGGCTCCAACGGTATGGAAATCGGCCCCAGGCTTCCGGAGTACAGGTCCAGCTGGTACAGGTTGCTTTCGTGCAGCTCCTCGCAGCAGGTCGTGCAACACGTGGACTTGCAGTCCTCGTAGGCGGAGTTGTCGCACTCCCCGCCGTTCATCTTCCGGGTGCAACGGCACCGGTGGATGTAGTTGTGCACCAGCGCGGTCCGACCCTTGGGACTGATGAAGTACGACGGGATGGACGCGCCGAAGTCAACGACCTTCCACGTCCGTGTCGGCACGTCCGCAAGCACCAGCCCGTAGTCGGTGTTCTGCCCGTAGTAGTCCCACTGCTCCTCCAGGAGCTTCTTGCGCGTGAACCCCAGCGCCTTCTTCCCGTCCGGGGTCACCGCGACCGGGCCGAACCCGGGCAGGTTCTCGATGAAGGTCCGGCTCTCCAGGTCGATGAACGAGATCGGCTCGCAGGAGCGAACGGGAACAGGCACAAGAACGCTGCCCTCGTCGAGAACGGCCCAGGACGACCCCGGGTCCTTCGCCCCCACGGACGCGCAGTAGGTGGGGCTGAGCAGGGCTGTCTGCTCACCCGGCAGTACCTTCAGCTCGTCCGCGCAGTTGGGGAACACCAGCTTCGTCCCCGCCGCCTGCGCCTTCAGATCGTAGAACTGCACCACCGCGTGGTTGGTCTCCAGCGCGTCGTCGGTGGCCTTGTGCGTGACCACCAACTGGCTCGTCTGCACCATGAAGTCCACGTCCCGGACAGGCTCCGGTGCTGCAAACGACCAGGAGTGGCCCTGCTGGAGCCAGACCACTCCGATGCGGCACAGGTCGCTTCCCGCGACCATGTCGTACGAAGCGGGTGGAATGCATCCGGAGAGGGAGGGGTAGGACTTCTCCTCCGACACGCTTCGCGGCAGGTTGCTCACGACGACGTACATCCCGTCGGGACTCACGTCGATCACGCTGTAGACGCCGTCCAGCGGGAATGTCGAGACGACCTGGTAGTCGAACAGGTCCACCACGGTCACCGACGTCCCTTCGGTGCCCAGCAGGTACGCCCAGCGGCCGTCCGGGGAGAAGTTGATGCGCTGCACGTTCCGAATGCCGGGGTAGACCTGGGCAGGGCCGTCGGGCAGCGGCTTCTGGACCAGCGCGAGGCCGGCCTCGTCGAACCCCTCGTCAGGGCCGGGGACAGGGACCATGGCCAGGAGCGACTCGCCGGTCGGAGAAAGGATGACGTTGCCGTAGTCCAGCCCGTACGACCAGACGTAGGGCTCGGGCTCCTCCCGCTCACCATCTTCCCGCGGGGTGCGGGGGTCTGGCCTGCCCTCCAGGGACGCGCTCTTCAAAACGAGCTTGGCCTCCCACGAGGGAGCGGCATCGAACCCGCCGGTCGACCGGCCGTGGTCCGACCAGCCGACCTGGAGGCTCTCCTCCATCTCCCCCAGCTCTTCCTGCTCATCGTAGATCCGCTCCTCCTCCCTCCACGCCTCCTCTTCCCACCTGCCCCCTAGATCGCAGCCCACGAACCAGGCGGCAAGAATGAGCAGGTTGCCGAGGAGCACCGAGGAACCAAGCCACCACAGCCGCTTCGACTTCATTGGGCGTCACCTCTCGCGTTGCAGACCCACGCAGGATACGGAGACGGTTGCCCGAATTCAAATCTGCCCCTCCACTTGACCGGGAAGCCTCCCGACCGTACCCTGCTCCTGTCGTTGAATCGAGTGCCAGGATACACTGCGCAAGTGGAGGGTGCATGCGATCCTTTACATCTCGACGCCCGCAACGCGTGGCCCTGCTGGCCACCTTCGTCGGACTCGCTGCAGGCTGCCAGCAGGAGTGCCCGCCGCAAGAAGATGTCATCGTCTACCAGGGGACCATCTGCACGCAGGAGGGGCTGACCGTCGACGGCGCGCTGATGGTGCCCGCGGACCCGCTCCACTACACCATGTCCACGTGCGGCCAGACGTCCCTTCAGCTCATCGGCCAGGGCTACAGGGCGTGCTGCGACGGCGAATGCTGCGAGTGGCACCCGGACACCGAGGACTTCGAGCTCTCGCTCAATGCTCCGTGCGCAGACGACTCGGACTGCGGGTTCGGGCTCCTGTGCCGCACCCGTGAGGTCGAGGGCGGTGAGGCAACCCTGTGCGTCTACGGAGCGCTGGACGAGCCGTGCGACTACCAGCACTTCTGCGATGCGGACCTCTACTGCCATCCCACCGGGCATGTGTGCAAGGCCCTGGCGCCGGCCGAAGGGCTGGCTTGCGACCCGTCCGTGATGAGCTGTGCGTCGGGCATGTTCTGCGTCTGCGGCAGCAGCCTGGCGGGGTGCTACTGCTACGACGGATCCGAGTGGGACCCCTGCGAGCAGGGCACTTGCCAGGACGGGCTCTACTGCGTCAACCCGGCCGATGGAGCAGGCAAGCCCGGCTGCCACGACGGCACCAAGGGCGACCCGTGCTCGTGGACCGTGCAGTGCCAGGGCAAGCTCGAGTGCCTTCAAGTGGGACTGCTGACCTACTGCGTGGAGCTGCTCGGCGCATACCAGCAGTGCGCTCCGTCGAGCGACGAGTACACGCGCTGTGCGCCGGGCCTCGTGTGCAACGAAGCGTTCGACCCACCCGTCTGCCGGCCGCCAGGGGAGGACGGGGACGACTGCCACGCGAGCGCGGACTGCGTCGCATGGGCCCAGTGCATCCTGCCCCTGGGCAAGTGCTACGACGGAACGGACGGCGACCCCTGCTCCCTCGAGGCAGAGTGCTCGGGCGGCAGGCACTGCATCCCCTGGCTGGGCGCCTGCTCTTCCGGCCACCTGGGCGACCCGTGTGTGGCAGATACCTGCATGCCCGGCCTCTCCTGCCACGTCGTGGAAGTCGGGAAGCCGGAGGCGAAGTGCCTCGACGGGATCAAGGGAGACCCCTGCCAGGTCGATGACCAGTGCAACCCGGGCCTGATCTGCATGGAGAAGCCCGGCGGCAAGGTCTGCGTGCAAGTCAGCGGCGAGGGCGAGCCCTGCGCCGTCGACCCGGCAGCGCTGGTCGAGTGTTCCGACGGCCTGCTGTGCAATCCCGCGTTGGAGCCGCCGGCGTGCACTCTGCCCGGGCTCTCGGGCGCAGCGTGCCTGACCGGAGAGCAGTGTGCGGAAGGCCACTGGTGCCTCGCGGACCTGTCAGTGTGCACCAGCGGCAACGTGGCCGCCCCCTGCTCGACCAACGAGGACTGCCTGCCCGGGCTGCAGTGCGACGCGGCAGCGCTCCTGTGCGGGTTGGGCTACGAGGGGATGCCCTGCACCGCGGCAGCGGAGTGCTTCACCGGGTACGTGTGCAGCACGGCTGACGGGATGTGCCACGACGGCATGCCCACCGACCCCTGCCTGACCGCGGTGGACTGCGCACCGGCTTCGTTCTGCGTGCAGGCCCTCGGCCAGTGCCAGGACGGGACAGCGGGCGCTGCCTGCGACGACGTCACGCAGTGCGCTCAAGGGCTTGCGTGCACCGACTCCGTCTGCGTGGAGCAGCCAGAGGGGGAGCTTCCCGACTAGGACCCGCGCCGCGCCCCGGAAGTCGGCAACCTCAGACATGAACTGATAGTTTGCCGTGGCATTCTATCAGCCAACTGATAGTTTGCCGGAAGGTCAGCGGCCGGCCTGGCCGCGGGCCAGGGCCACGTCGTGCTCCACCATCCTGCGGACCAGCTCGTGGAACTTCACCTTCGGGATCCAGCCCAGCTTCTCCCGCGCCTTGGCCGGGTCCCCGATGAGGATGTCCACCTCGGTGGGGCGGAAGTAGCGCGGGTCCACCTCGACCCGGGCCACTCCCTTGGAGTCGATCCCCTTGCGGCCGACCCCCTCCCCTTCGAAGCGCAGCGGAAGGCCCGCGTGCTCGAAGGCCAGCGCGCAGAACTCCTCGACGGAATGGGTCTCGCCCGTGGCCAGCACGTAGTCGTCCGGCGCGTCCTGCTGGAGCATGAGCCACATGCCTTCGACGTACTCCGGTGCATAGCCCCAGTCGCGCTTGGCCGCCAGGTTGCCCAGGTACACCGTCTTCTGCGTCCCGGCCAGGATGCGGCCCACCGCTCGGGTGATCTTGCGGGTGATGAACGTCTCGCCCCGGCGCTCCGACTCGTGGTTGAACAGGATGCCGTTGCACGCATAGAGCCCGTAGGCCTCGCGGTAGTTGACCGTGACCCAGTACGCGTAGAGCTTTGCTGCCGCGTACGGGCTTCGCGGCCGGAACGGCGTGGTCTCCCGCTGCGGGATCTCGGCCACGTCGCCGTACAGCTCGGACGTGGACGCCTGGTAGAAGCGGGTCTTGATGCGCGTGTCCTTGATCGCGTCCAGCAGCCGGATGGTGCCCACGCCGTCCACGTCCGCGGTGTACTCCGGGACCTCGAAGCTCACCTTGACGTGGCTCTGCGCGGCCAGGTTGTAGATCTCGTCCGGTGCGTGCTTCTCCACGAGGCGGGACAGGTTGGACCCGTCGCTGAGATCCCCGTAGTGAAGGAAGAACGGCCGCCCCTGGTGGTGCGGGTCCTGGTAGAGGCTGTCGAGCCGGCCGGTGTTGAAGCTGCTGGAGCGGCGCACCACGCCGTGGACTTCGTAGCCCTTGGCCAGCAGCAGCTCCGCGAGGTACGACCCGTCCTGTCCGGTAATCCCGGTGATGAGCGCCTTCTTCATGCGCGGTTCTCCACGTACCACTGGTAGGTCGTCGAAATCCCCTCTTCGAGGGTGGTGCGCGCCTTCCAGCCCAGGTCCGCAATCCGGCTGACGTCCAGCAGCTTGCGCGGGGTGCCGTCGGGCATCGCGGTGTTCCAGCGGATGCGGCCCGTGAACCCGACCGTCCCGCGGATGAGCTCGGCCACGTCGCGAATCGAGATGTCGTGCCCCACGCCCACGTTGACGAACAGCTTGCCCGGAGCCGCGTCGAAGCGATCCAGCAGGAAGACCAGAGCGTCCGCCAGGTCGTCCACGTGGAGGAACTCCCGCAGGGGGCTTCCGGTGCCCCACAGCTCCACCTCGCTTCTCCCCGCGACCTTGGCCTCGTGGAACTTCCGCATCATCGCGGGGATCACGTGGCTCGCGTCCAGGTCGAAGTTGTCGTTGGGACCGTACAGGTTGGTGGGCATCGCTCCGATGAAGTTGGTCCCGTGCTGCCGGTTGTAGCTCTCGCACATCATGAGCCCCGAGATCTTCGCCAGCGCGTACGCCGCGTTGGTGGGCTCCAGCGGACCGGTGAGCAGGTGCTCCTCCTTCATGGGCTGCGGCGCGTGCCTGGGGTAGATGCACGAGCTTCCCAGGAACAGCAGCTTCTTCACGTTGTTCCGGAACGCGGCGTCGATGACGTTCATCTCGATCTGGAGGTTGATGCGGATGAAGTCCGCGGGAAGCGTGTTGTTCGCATGGATCCCGCCCACCTTGGCGGCCGCAAGGATGACGTACTCGGGCTTCTGCCGCGCGAAGAACGCTTCCACGTCCGCCTGCCGCGTCAGGTCCAGCTCGTCGATGGACCGCGTCAGGAGATTGGCATAGCCCCCGGAGGCGAGGCGGCGCATGACCGCGGACCCCACCAGCCCCAGGTGCCCGGCCACGTAGATTCGGGCGTCACGGTCCATTGCTGCTCCTTGCCCGTCGGGTCAATACCGCGGCCGCGTCTCGAGGTCGAAAAGCTGCGCGAGCTGCGCGGACAGGTCCACGATCTTGAGCTTGTGGTTGTGGCAGCCCTCCCGGGCGCACGCGGCAATCACGCCGCCCTTGGGCAGCGCAAACGAGAACATGGGCGCGCCGCAGAAGACGCAGTGCTCGTCGTCGCTGCGCAGCGACGTGCGGCACTCGGGGCACAGCACGTCGCACACCTCCCCCTTCTTGATGTCCAGCGTGCTGCTGTACTCGAAGTTGCCGTACCACGCGTTCAGGTGGAGGTCCCCCTCGCCGGCCCCGGCCACCACCTTGAGATGGATGGACGGTACGCCACCCATGGGGCGATCCACGTCCATCAGCGTGTGGCCCTTGGGGCACTCGGCCCCGCGCACGCAAACCGACTCGGGCGGAATCTCGACCGTCAGCTTCTCCATGGAGCACCCCCAGCAAACCGGGCGGATGGTACCATGAGGCCCGGGTCATTTCAAGGAAGCGTAAGGGTCTTTGCCGGATCCATTGCGGCCGCGCGGTTGGCAGGGAAGAACGCTCCCACCAGCGAGAAGAACACCGCGAACCCGAAGGACGCGGCCATCCACTCCGGCTGGAACAGGAAGAACGAGTCGGGCTGGAACGGGAAGTCGCCGATGTACCGGTTCGCCAGCCAGTCGGCCACCGTGCTCAGGCCCACCGCGATGCCGTTGCCCATGAGCCCGCCCGCGACGCCGATGAACAGCGACTCCACCAGGAAGATGAGCCGGATGTCCATCTTGGTCGCGCCCAGCGCCCGCAGGATCCCGATCTCGCGCTTGCGCTCGTAGATCACCATGAGGAACGTGTGCGTGATGTTCGTGGCCGCGATCCCCAGGATGATCGACGCCATGATGAAGAAGATCGCGATCGCGACCAGCAGCACGGTCCGGAACTTCTCCGCTTCCGCAGACCGCCGCGAGAGCTGGATGTTGAACTGCTCCATCTTCTTCATGACGTCGGGCAGGAACTCCGCGGAAGACAGCTGGAGGATCATGGAGTCGAACTCGTCCGCGGCCTTCTTCCCCTTGTAGCGCGTGTTGGCCCGCTTCACGTACTCCATCGGCATGGTCACGCCGGCTTCCAGCGCCTTGTTCGAGAAGCCCACGACCATGATCCGCTTGCCCACCGGCGTCCGGTCCTTGACCGTCTCCTTGTAGAACGAGTGGCCGAACGTCACCGCGCCCTGGTACCCCAGCAGCGTATCCAGCGTGCCCAGCTGCGTCCGGTCCAGCGTGCTTCCCAGCACCATGTTGAACAGCTCCAGCACCAGCGGGTTCAGCACCGCGGGCACCGGCTGCTCGCACCGCCCCTCCCCCCGCTTGTCCTTCCACAGGTTGGCCTGGCGGAAGTACGTGTGCACCGAGCAGTAGCTCCCGGTGGGGCAGCGGGCCAGAGGGCATTCCACGCCTTCGACCCTGGGCGTGCCGTCTTCGCACATGCCGGGCCGCTCGCCCCGGGCCAGGTCGGGGTTGGAGTGCACCTGCTCCTCCATCGCGGGCTGCACGCAGCGCATGAACGCGCACGTCCCGGCCAGCGCGCACCGGCCTTGAATGCAGGTGCCGTCCACGCAGTCCTCGTGGGAGCGGCACTCCCCGGGCACGCACTCCTCGCCCGGAAGGCACGCGGTCGCTGGGCACTGGCGCAGGCACACGCCCGCGGAGCACACGCCCGCATCGCACGTCCCGGCTCCGCAGTCGCCCGCGACCGAGCACGCGGGCCGGACGCACGCTTCCCCGTCGTAGCAGCCGGGCGCGGCGTCGCACAGCCGGCGGCACTGCCCCTGCACGCACGAGTAGCCTTCCGCGCACAGCTGCTCCGAGGTGCACGCGAGGTACTCGCCGTGATCCGCAAACCGGGTCCAGTACTCGATCTCGCGGCACACGCCGCCTGCGCACTGCTCGTTGGGGGAGCAGTCCTCGTCGCCGTAGCAGCGGCGGTCGCGGCCGTACTTCTCGCGCAGCCTGTCGCGCACCGACTTGCGGGAGCGCTGCGCCTCGCCGGCCATGAGCTCCCCGCGAAGCAGCGTGTCGTCCAGGCCGTCGAAGTAGGCTTCGAAGGTCACTCCGTTCTGCCCGAAGAGCTGGCCGCCGAGACGGTAGGTGGCCTGGAGCTTGGAGCGCAGCTTGGGGAACACCGCCGCGATCCCCTGGACCTGGCCCAGCACGCGGACCCCCTCTCCGGAAAACGGCACCTTCTCCACGTTGCTGCGCGTGCCCGCGATGTTCACCGACGCGGGCTCCACCTCGATGAGCTCCACCGGGTAGATGCGGTTGAGCACCTCCTCGCGGATGCCCACGGTGAGCGCGACGAAGAAGGAGAAGACGCACACGCCGACCGTAATGCCGATGCACGAGAAGACGAAGTTCTTCCGGTTGCGGCCGATGTTCTGGAGCACCACGGTGAGGAGCTTGGCCGGGCTCATGCGAGCTTCTCCTCCCCGGTGATCACGCCGTCCACGATGCGCACGATCCGGTGGGTCATGCGCGCGAGATCCTCGTCGTGCGTCACGAGCACGCAGGTCATCCGGTGCTCCCGGTTGAGCTGCATGAAGATGTCCATGATGTGGCGCCCGGTCTTGCTGTCCAGGTTGCCGGTGGGCTCGTCCGCGAGCAGCACCCGCGGCTTCTGGAACAGGGCGCGGGCAATCGCGACCCGCTGCTTCTCGCCGCCGGACAGCTTGTTGGGAAAGGCCCTGGCCTTGTGGCTGATGCCCACACGCTCCATCGCCTCACGGGCCATGGAGTCCATCTTCCGCCCCGGGATCCGGGGGGAGAAGAACGCGGGGAACGCCACGTTTGCCGCGCACGGCAGGTGGGGCAGCAGGTTGAACGTCTGGAACACGAACCCGATGGTGGTGTTCCTGAAGCGCGACAGCTCCCGGTCCTTCATGGTCTTGAGCTCGCGGCCGTCCACCATGGCGCTGCCCGTGAAGTCCCGGTCGAGCCCGCCGATGATGTTGAGCAGCGTGGTCTTGCCAGAGCCGGACTGGCCGAGGATCGCGACGAACTGGCCCTCCGGGATCTCGAGGTTCAGCCCCTTCAGCACCGCGCCGCTGGTCTCCGGGTCGTACGCCTTGTGGATGCTGGTCAGCCGGATCATCGCAGCACGACCTCCAGCTTGAGGGCCGTGTCGCTTCCCGAGGGGTCCACCGCGACCCGGGTCTCGAGGACCGACGACAGCACCTGGAGGAAGTAGGGCGGGAACCCGAGCGCGGTCATGTCCTTGACCAGCCGCCGCGTCTTGAGCGTCACGGTCAGCGCCCCGCGCTCCTGCCGGTTGAACAGGGCCTTTGCAAGCGTGGGGCTGCGGCCGTTGGCCACGCGGGCCAGCCGCGCACCCTCCCCGGCCCCGGTGGCAAACAGCAGGGTCCGGCCCGCGGCCAGCACGCTGAAGCACTGCCGCTTCTCCTTCTTCTCCCTGCAGAACTCGTGGCCTGTGATCGGCCCGTCTGCCACGGCCGTGGCCTCGAAGCCGGCAAACGGCTCCTTCTCGGTGCCCGCGGGCACGAGGTCCGGCATCTCGGCCCCTTCGGCAAGCGGAAGCAGCACGGCCAGGTGCAGCGCCAGCAGCGGGTCCAGCGGGTCCGCAGGGGTCAGGAAGCTGGCCACCGACGCCTCGGGATCCACGCCGAGGAACGCGACCGCGACCTCGGCCCGGAAACGGCCGAGCAGCCCGGTCAGATCGGCCATGGCTTCCGGAAGCCCCGTTGCCGCATCCGCCCACACCAGCTCCAGCAGCGCGGCCTGCACCCGCGTCAGCAGCGACAGCAGCGTGCCCGATTCCGGAACCCAGTGGAGCAGCAGCACCGTGTCTTCGGGAAGCAGCCCTTCAGGCTCCAGGACCGCGGTGCCGCGGGTCCCGAACGGGCATCCGGCAAGCTTCAGGTCGAGCAGGTAGCGGTCGCCCGGCGTGACGGTGCCGGAGAGCTCACCGCACCGGTCCAGCCAGTCCAGCACCACGTGGCCAACTCCCGACACCGGCCCCATCGCGGCCAGCGCCTTGAGGGTCTCCGGATCCCCCTCGGGTCCTCCGCCTCCCCCGGATCCCCCTCCCAGCTTCCACGTGAGGCGTATCCCTTCCGCTCCGTCCGCAGCTTTGTCCCCATCCGCCTTCTCGTTCAGCACGGCCGCGAGCACCCCCCGTGCGGTCCGGTCCGGTCCCTTGACGATGACTGCGAGGTTCCCTTCCACCGCGTAGGCCAGGCCGTTGGCCGTGGAGTAGAGCGTGGGTCCGTCGGTCAGGGTCTCCTCGAGGTCCGGGAAGGTCGCGGACACGGTGGTTCGCGCGAACGACACGAAGCGCTCCGGATCCGAAAGCCCCAGGCACACGACCACCATGCCGGAGCGCTCGAACGCCAGCGGCGCAAACGCGGGGTCGAGGCCTGCCTTGTCGAACAGCTCCTCGTCCGCGAGGTCCAGTCCCGTGACCGCCTTCTGGATGTCCAGCAGGCCTTCCATGCCGTTGGCGTTGACGATCAGGGTCAGGAACTCGTCCCTGACCTTCTCCAGTGCGGGGAACACGACCACGAACCGGGACTCGCCCGGGGCGAACCGCTCCGAGGCCGACGTGTACGTCACGCCCGGCTGGCGGGCGCACGCGGCACACGCACACAACATCAGAACGGCTATGGACAGTCGCCGAAACATGCGCACAGGCTAGAGGCAGATCCCTGCAAAGTCAAGCAGGCGGGGCCTGCAGGGTGCGATCGCCGCCGTGGCAGATTGGCAGGAGCCGCTCTGCTTCCGGGGCAGCCGGGGGAGCTGCGGCTGAACGCCGGTCTCCCCCGCTCCCCTCCACGCGGGCTCCTGCCACACGCTGGATCGCACCCGGGCCTGCACACGGTTACGACGCGGAGAGGAAGGAGTCGGGCGAGACCGCGTGGTCGGGGCAGGCCGACTGCAGCCTGCGGTCGCAGGTGACGAGAGGGACGCCCGCGGACAGGGCCACGGCCACGAACTGTGCGTCGTACGCGGTCAGGCCGAATCGCGAGGCCGTGTCGAGGACCTCGGTTCCGCCCGGCTCCCGCTCCCGGGGTCCGAACAGCGCGGCAGCCGACAGCCAGACCTCGCGGGCCTGCCTTTGCTCCAGGACGCCTGCCCTGACCGACTTCACCAGGACATCGAGGAACTCCGCACGCCAGAGCGGAGGAAGGACCCAGTCGGGATCCGCGGCGTAGATCCTGCGGGCCACCGCGGTCCGTTGGCCCTGGATGAGCAGGTACGCCACCAGGTTCGTGTCCGCGGCGATCATCGACGGTGCTCCCGGCGGGCAGCATCCAGCAGCTTCTGGGTAAGCGGCCTCTGCCCTTGCACCCGCAGGGAGTCCACCGCGGACAGAGACGGAGGACCGGCCCGGTCCGACAGCACCTCTTCGAGCAGGCACAGGATCTCGGCCGAGACGCTGCGCCGATGCGCCCGGGCCCTCCGGACCAGCAACAGGTGGAGATGCTCCGACACGTTCCTCAGGAGAACCGCTGCCATGGTACCGCGCCTCCCCCCCGGGTCTCCGGGGCGTGATATCAATATGCTATCATACCGTTGTCCGCAGGGCAAGGCGGGGTTGAGGGCCGAGGCTACTCCACGAACTTGTCGGCCCAGGCGGGCAGGAGGGAGCGGTCGGCTCCGGGAGCGGAGAGGCGCTCCCACCATTCGTCGTCGGTCAGGCGCTTCGGGTCCGTGAATTCGTACCAGCTCAGCATGGCCCCGCGCACCACGTGGGTCGCTCCCGCGAACTGCGCGGTCGCGAACAGGTCCATGGGCCTTCCCACCGCCTCGTGCAGGACAAGCCCGCGCTGCACGTTGGTGTAGACGTCGGTCACCATCGCGATGCCGCGAGCCATGCGCCCCTGGTCCGCTCCCC
>Ga0233425_10006853_pt1 | contig 16463 bp, 18 predicted proteins | sample Watercolumn_Towu_2_FD_181712 | JGI IMG/M metagenome (GOLD analysis project Ga0233425, IMG submission 181712) | Freshwater microbial communities from Lake Towuti, South Sulawesi, Indonesia - Watercolumn_Towuti2014_140_MG | ecosystem: Environmental > Aquatic > Freshwater > Lake | place... | reverse complement strand
CTTCATTATAATGACATAATGGCCAGTTCCAAAAACCAAGCCTTGCCGATAGGCTACATGCTGCAAGACTACATCATTACGAAAGTATTGAGTTCTGGCGGTTTCAGCTTTGTCTATCTGGCGCAGGATCTGGACAGAATGTTGTCGCCATCAAGGAATACATGCCCACAGGCCTGGCCTTGCGCATGGAAGGTGCAACGGTACTACTAGATTCCGACGACGACGCGGCAACATTCAAGCATGGCCTGAAATGCTTCTTTGAAGAGGGCTTGGCGCTCGCCAAGATCGACCACAAAAATATCGTGCGCGTGACCAACTTTTTCCGCGAAAACAATACCGTATACATGGTCATGCAGTATGAGCGCGGCAAATCACTGCAGGATTACATCTTGGCACAGCCGGAACCGGTCAGCGAAAAATTTGTCCGCCGCGTTTTCGGTGAGCTGCTGAATGGCCTGCGTGAAGTGCATACCCAAAAACTGCTGCATCTGGACATCAAACCTGCCAACATTTACATCCGTATGGACGGTTCGCCGGTATTGCTGGATTTTGGCTCCGCCCGGCAGACACTGACGCAGAATCAGCCCAAACTCTCACCCAGCTACACCCCGGGCTTTGCGCCACCAGAGCAATATTTCGAACGCCAGAAGCTAGGGCCATGGAGTGATATCTACAGCGTAGGAGCCAGCATGTATTCCTGCCTGGCGCGATCAGCTCCTATCGCCGCCAACCAGCGCGTACAAAAAGACACTTTGGTGCCGGCCGTCAAATTGGGCAAAAGCGTCTACAGCGAACAGTTGTTAAGCATTATTGACCATTGTCTGAAGCTGGACTACATGCAACGGCCACAAAGCGTCTTCTCGTTGCAAAAAGAACTGCTGAAGAACGTAGAACCCTTGCCGCAAAGAAAACCGAGCATCACCCACAAAATAAAAGCCGCGCTGACCAAATCTCTTTAAAAATGCACTGAACCGTAATACAAGATGAAATTCACCATTTACCAAAATAGCCGCCAAGGACCCAGGCCATACAACCAGGACCGGCTGGCTTATTCTTACAGTAAAGATGCTCTGTTGCTGGTGCTGGCAGACGGCATGGGCGGGCACCGGCATGGTGAAGTGGCTGCCCAGCTAGCAGTCAAAACACTGACCGACGCTTTTCAGCGTCTGGCTGTGCCCGCTCTGAACAGCCCGGCAAAATTCCTGACAGATCACATCCAGCAAGTGCACGATATGATTGAAAGCCTGACACAAACACAGGATTTGCTCGAATCGCCCCGCACTACCATCGTAGCGGCAATCATACAACGCGGCTACCTCTACTGCGCCCATGTCGGCGACTCGCGCTTATACCATTTCCGCAACGGGCACTTGTTGTTCCGTACCGAAGATCACTCTGTAGTGCAATCGCTCTACAAAAAAGGGTTGATCAGCCGCGCCGACATGGCCACGCACCCCTACAAGAATAAAATCTACAATTGCCTGGGTGGCGAAACAGCACCGCAAATCGACCTTTCCAACCGGATTGAACTAATGGAAGGCGATACTATTCTGTTGTGCACTGATGGTGTCTGGGGTGTCATTGACGACCAGCAGATCAAGGAAATCCTGCATGCTTCACGCGATATTACCGAGGCAACAAATAAATTACTCGACAGCGCCGAATTTGCCAGTGACGAACGCGGCGACAATATGAGCGCCATCGGCCTGCAATGGGGAGACCGTGCTGAAAGCCAGATCACCATCTCTACCCAACTGATGCCCTTGGGCGAAACCACCACCATCATCAACCCGGTTACCCACCAAGTGGATGGCGGCAATGCGGCCAACGACCTGTCAGACGATGACATCGAAAATACCATCGCCGAAATTCAGGCCGCATTGATACGCACACAGCAAAAAATCGGCTTTTAACCGTCTTTTATTGGCTTATAATGCGCTTTTTAGCAAAAGCGAATATTGCAATGGCCCAAACTCCGGCAACACGCCCCAGTGGACGCAGCCAACACCAGTTGCGCAACATCGAGATCATCCGTCGTTACACCAAGCATGCGGAAGGCTCAGTGCTCATCAAATTTGGCGACACGCACGTGCTGTGTACCGCCAGCGTGGATGAAAAAGTGCCCGGCTTTCTCAAAGGCAAAGGGCAAGGCTGGGTCACGGCAGAATACGGCATGCTACCACGCTCTACCGGCCAGCGCATGGACCGGGAGGCCACCAAGGGCAAGCAATCCGGCCGCACGCAAGAGATTCAACGTTTAATTGGCCGCAGCCTGCGAGCCATCATTGATATGGAAAAGCTTGGCGAACGCACCATTCAGATTGACTGTGACGTAATCCAGGCCGATGGTGGTACGCGCACAGCCAGCATCACCGGTGCTTATGTCGCCTTGCACGATGCGATTGGCACGCTGCTTGAAAAAGGCTTGATTGCGGAATCGCCGCTCAAAGACTCGGTCGCCGCTATTTCGGTAGGCGTATACCAAGGCCTGCCCGTGCTGGACTTGGATTATCTAGAAGACTCCGCCTGTGATACCGACATGAACGTAGTGATGACTGGGAAAGGCGGCTTTGTGGAAATTCAGGGCACTGCCGAGGGCGAACCTTTTAGCGGCGAGGCGATGCAGGCCATGCTGCAGCTTGCGCAGGCGGGCATACAAACACTTTCGCAAATACAAAAAACGACTCTAGGGTTGTAATCATGTCTTTGCCATTCAAACAGCTTGTGATTGCATCCGGCAACAAAGGCAAAATCCGCGAAATCGCGCACGTGTTGGCGCCTTTCGACATTGAAATCCTGCCGCAATCGCAATTCCACGTGCCGGAATGCGAAGAGCCATTCTGCACGTTTGTGGAAAATGCTTTGGCCAAGGCACGTCACGCCAGCCAACATACTGGCCTGCCCGCGCTGGCGGATGATTCCGGCCTGTGTGTGAACGCCCTGCAAGGCGCGCCGGGCATGCTTTCTGCGCGTTATGCCGGCAAGAACCAGCCCAACAGCCTGCTGACGCAGGATGAGCGCAACAACGACAAACTATTGCAAGTAATGAACAATATTGCAGATCGCCATGCGCATTTTTACAGCGTAATCGTGCTGGTGCGCCACCCGCAAGACCCGCAGCCCATTATTGCCGAAGGCATCTGGCAAGGCGAGATTTTGCGCGAGTATCGCGGCGATGGCGGTTTTGGCTATGACCCGCTGTTTCTTGACCTGAAAACCGACAAAACCATCGCGGAGCTGCCACTGGAAGTGAAAAGCCGCATCAGCCACCGTGGACAGGCATTGCAAAAGCTGCTGCAAAAACTGGAAAGGCTATCGCATGAATCAGCCTAAAAAATTGGGTACTGAATGGCCAAAATGGGTACGCGACGATGGCAGCATCGTGTCCTGTACCGAGAAAGTCAAAGTGATGGCTGAGAACTTTGACGAGCTAAGACAAATCGCTCAGGACGCGCTGGAGGATGGCTTGCTGATGGAAGTAAGCGAGCAGCAGATGCGCGAAGCCTTGCATGTGCTGGTGGAAAGTCTGGTAAATCCTTACCAAAAACGATGATTCCCATTTATCCGGCCAGCAGCCTTTCTGCCGCGCCGCTAAAAGACACCCTCACTTTAAGCGGCTTGGCCAACCCACCGCCACTGTCTTTATACATCCACATCCCCTGGTGCGTGCGCAAATGCCCGTATTGCGACTTCAACTCGCACGAAGCCAAGCAGGAGATACCAGAAAGCCAATATGTGGACGCGCTGATTGCCGACCTGGAGCAAGCCACGCCCAATATCTGGGGCCGCAAGATACGCAGCGTGTTCTTCGGCGGCGGCACACCCAGTCTGTTCTCAGCCGAGTCCATCGACCGCATCCTGAGCCAGGTGCGAGCGCTCACTCCAATGGAATACGGCGCCGAGATCACACTGGAGGCCAACCCGGGTACGGTGGATATTACTCATTTCCGGGGCTACCGCGACGCGGGCGTGAATCGGCTCTCGCTCGGCATCCAGAGCTTCAACCCGCGACATCTGCACGCCTTGGGGCGCATCCACGACCACGAACAGGCTTTGCAAGCAGCGGCTTTTGCTATGCGGGTTTTCCCGCGCGTGAACTTGGACATGATGTACGCGCTGCCCAACCAGACGCTGGATGAGGCGTTGGCCGATGCAAAAATGGCATGCGAGCTCGCGCCTTCACATTTGTCGTTCTACCATTTGACGCTGGAGCCGAACACGCCTTTTCACCGCACACCGCCGCCCTTGCCGGACGATGACACCTCAGCCGAAATGCAAGTGGAAATCGAGAAGCTGCTGGCCCAGCACGATTACTTACACTATGAAACTTCCGCGTTTTGCAAACCCGGCCAGCAGGCGCGCCATAACATGAATTACTGGACGTTTGGCGATTATTTGGGCATCGGCGCGGGCGCGCACTCCAAATTAAGCTACCACGACAAAATCACGCGCGAAACCCGCCCAAAACACCCCAAACAGTACATACAGCAAGCGCTGGCGGACAATGCGCGCGAGCAAGTGTGGGTAATTGAACCTGCGGATTTGGGCTTTGAGTTCATGATGAACGCGCTACGTTTGACTGAAGGTTTCGACCCGGCCTTCTTCCAGCAGCGCACAGGCATGCCCTGGGAAGCAATATCCATGCGGCTTGCAGAGGCATCGAAACGCGGTTTGCTGGAGGTATCGCCCGACTTGGTGCGACCCACATTGCTGGGTCAACGCTTCTTAAACGATTTACTGGAATTGTTTTTAAACTAAGTCAGACGCTTGCCAAGTCCTTGCGCACATCCAGCACCCTTATCAAAGTAAGGATTTCATCCAGTACCGCCTGGCCAAAGCCGCCACGCTCGCCATTGCGGTTGTCGTTAATCAGATTCTGCAGATATCGCCTGGCGTCATCATCCGGCCAAACACTGTAAAGTTTTTCCATAATATGGGGAAAATCTTCCAGCGATTGTGGCACCACCAAAGCCATTTCACGCGCCGCCCACAAAGGAGTGATGACATTGAAGGCTTGGTGCATGGCTTCGGCATAACGCTCAAAATCTTCTTTCATGTCGAGTTGCCTGAAAATTTCTAACAGATACAACCAAGGCTGAATAGAAAGTTTTGGGCTAGCACTAATGTGCGCTGTCAAATGCGCGATTGCATCTTCATAACGGCTGACACTTGCCAGCAGCCTGGCTTCTTCCAGCGCTTCATGGGTAAGTGTATTCGTGTCATCGCCGACCTCTTTCACCGCCATACCCGCGTCCAGCATGGTATCCGGATCGAGATCCGTCAATCCATCGTCTTGCCAGGCCTTGCCTGAAGCCATCCCCCCGTCGTCCATGCGGCTAACCTGCTCCAGCGAAAAGTCCTTCAATTTGCGCCGGGATTTTTCCAATGCGAAAAACATGGCCAAACCCAGCAAGCTCAAGCCAAGCAATGCCAGCAGCCATGGCGCACGCAAATAATCCTGCCAGTTTGCGGCAAGTGCCGTGTCTGCGGACGCCGCCTGTGTATTTAGCTCAGTTTCAACCTTGGCGGTTTTCGTGGGCTTGCCCTGCTCAGGCTTTGAGGAGCCCCGCAAGGTGTTGTCAAATAGCTGTTTCAAACCCTGCATTTTTTGCTGCAAGTGTGTCAGCTTTTGGTTCAGTGCCGCGATCTCTTCTTTGAGAAAACCGTTGCGGGAAAGTAAATGTTGATATTGTTCCAGCAAGCCGGACATGGCCTTGCTTTGCAATGACTTAATCCCATAACTCATCTTCAAATTATGGGTGGTGGGTTTCTTATGGATGGGACGCGCGTGGGCAAGTGACTTGAGCGTCGGCACGCGCAAAGGGGTCAAAACGGCAAAGCGGTCATCTGCACTAAGATCTGGGTATTCTCTGGCATTGAGACGCAAGGCTTTCTGTACAAACAAATGCTGCATGTCAGCCTGTTTGGGATAGAACAATTGCGCCAGATCGCGCAGACTTTCGTGGGGCAACATGGGCCATGCCATGCTGTCTCTATCCTCATGAATGAGAGTAATTTCCGGTATGGCGGCAGTTTCAGCAGACGCGCTGATGTGCAGCATCAGCAACAATGCTGCCATCATTCCCCTAATTTGCTTGTAGTTTAAAATAGTCACAATAATGGATGGTTTTAACGACTATTTTAAGGAAGCAATTTCTAAGCCAGCTTACTCCTTGCTTCCTTAATCGTACATCTAACTCGCTCTGGCGCCGTCCCACCCACATGGCTGCGGCTGGCGACAGAACCTTCTAGCGTCAATACCTTGTAAATATCTTCGTCTATCATGCCGGAAAACTGTCGAAATTCGGGTAAGGACAAATCTGCCAGATCGCAGCCTTTGACTGCAGCAAACCGCACTGCCAGCGCCACCGCCTCGTGCGCATCACGAAATGGCATGCCTTTTTTCACCAGATAATCCGCCAGGTCAGTTGCAGTGGAAAAGCCTTCCAACGCCGCCTGGCGCATATTGGCCTTGTTCACCGTGATGCCACGCAGCATGTCGGCATAGATTTGCAGCGTCACCAATAGCGTATCCGCTGTATCAAACAGCGGTTCCTTGTCTTCCTGGTTATCTTTGTTGTAGGCCAGCGGCTGGCTTTTCATCAAGGTCAGCAAGGCCACCAGATGGCCATTCACCCGGCCGGTTTTGCCGCGTACTAGTTCCGGCACATCGGGGTTTTTCTTTTGCGGCATGATGGATGAGCCGGTCGTGAACCGGTCGGCGATGTCCACAAAACCGTAGCGTGGCGACGACCACAGGATCAGCTCTTCGGAAAAGCGCGACAGATGCGTCATCAGCAATGCGCTGGCGCTGGTGAATTCAATCGCAAAGTCGCGGTCGCTCACCGCGTCGAGCGAATTTTGGCACACGCCATCAAACCCCAGGAGATTGGCCACTTTTACGCGGTCTATCGGGTAACTGGTTCCAGCCAGGGCGGCCGCCCCCAAAGGCAATTGATTGGTACGTTTGCGGCAATCGGCAAACCGGCCAGCATCGCGCTGCAGCATCTCGAAATAAGCCATCAGATGATGGCCAAAGGTCACCGGTTGCGCCACCTGCAAATGGGTGAACCCCGGCATGATGGTATCGGCATGCGTTTCGGCCAGATCCAGAATACTCACTTGCAGTGCGCGTATCGCGTTTTGCACCTCATCCAGCGTGGCGCGCAACCACAAACGCACATCGGTCGCCACCTGATCGTTACGGCTTCTACCAGTATGTAAGCGCTTACCCGCGTCGCCAATTTTCTCCGTGAGCCGCTTTTCGATGTTCAGATGTACATCTTCCAGATCCAGCGACCACACAAACGTACCCGCCAGAATCTCAGCCAAAATCTCGCCCAGACCACGCTCGATCGCCTGCACGTCATCCGCCGAAATAATGCCTTGTGCGCCCAGCATCTGCGCATGGGCGATGGAACCCTGTATGTCAAATGGTGCCAAGCGTCTGTCAAAATTGACCGATGCGGTGTATTGCTTGACCAATTCGGCCACAGGCTCACTGAAGCGGCCCGACCATGTTTTGGCTGGCGTGTTGTCGTTGGATGATGTCACGGGTGAATGTTTTCGTTTGCTGTGATTGTGAAAATTTGTTTAATAATAATATACTTACGCCATATATCAATCACGATATTATAGCAATATATCCGTCATAAACGCGAAAAAGGAAAAACCAAGGTACCAAGCGCGTAAAAACAACCGACTTCCCAATCTGCTCAATCTGGGCATTTTCCTGCGCGCGTTGCTGGCAGTTAATCTGCTGATGGCATTCGCCGCCGTGGTTTTGAGCCAGACGTTTGCAGAGTTCTTGCCCACACTCACTACGCTCGCGGCCATCGTCGAACCGATTCTACTATTGAGCATGGTCAGTTTGTACCTGCTTTTTCCGCTACTCAACCAGCGCCCCTACTGGCAAGGTATCATCGGCATCCTGCTGGTGGTAGCGTTCATCTCTGCCGCATTCTGCCTGTTGGTCAACCGCTACTTTATTTTTGACACCATACTGAGCATGCCGCGTGCCGTATTGCTGGCGCTGATTGCCGCCGGCCTGGTGCTGTACTATTTTCACCTGATGCAACGCGCCTATTCCCCGGCCATTGCCGAAGCGCGCTTGCAGGCCTTGCAAGCCCGTATCCGCCCGCATTTCTTGTTCAATAGCATCAATGCGGTATTGTCGTTGATTCGCAGCCAGCCCAAACGTGCAGAAACCGCATTGGAAGATCTTTCCGACTTGTTTCGCGTGCTGATGGCCGATAACCGTGAATTGGTGCCCCTCAGCCAGGAGATCGCATTGTGCAAGCAGTATCTGAACATCGAGAAACTGCGGCTGGATGAACGCCTGGCGCTTGACTGGCAGATTGATGAGGCGACCTTGGATGCGTTGATCCCTCCGCTGATATTGCAGCCGCTGCTGGAAAACGCCGTGTACCATGGTATCGAACCTCTGGCGGATGGGGGCAGAATTATCATCGACATCTCCAGCAAGCATCAGGATTTACTGATTGACATCAGCAACCCGTACGCGCCGGAGAAAGACCATCACAGCGGCAACAAAATGGCACTCAAAAACATCAAGGAACGTTTGCAGCTGCATTTTGATCTGGAAGCCAGCCTCGTGACGCATCACCAGGGTGGTCGCTACCACGTATTCATCCGCCTGCCGCAGCACACCCAGCCATGACCGAAGCCGCAACCACCCTTCGTATCCTGATTGCAGACGACGAACCGCCGGCGCGCAGCCGCTTGCGCGACCTACTGGCAGAGCTGCCGGATACGCATATCGTGGCAGAGGCGAAGAATGGCAAAGAGGCGATTGAACTGGCCGCACTGCACCAGCCGCAATTGATTCTGCTGGATATACGCATGCCGGTGATGGACGGGCTGGAGGCCGCAGCGCATATGCAAAAGCTGCAGCCTGCACCGTTGGTGATTTTTACCACCGCGTATGACGCCCACGCGATTCAGGCGTTTGATTTGAACGCGATTGACTACCTGTTGAAACCTATCCGCGCGGAGCGTCTGCAAACGGCCCTGCACAAAGCGCAGGCGCTACTACCGAAACAGCTGGATGCGCTTAAGCCTTTGCAGAAAAAGCGCACACATCTCAGCATCCACGAACGCGGCAAGGTGATTCTGCTAGCGATTGAGGACATCATCTATCTGCGCGCCGAGCTGAAATACCTGACGGTGCGCACTGCGAGCCGTGAATATCTGCTGGAAGAATCGTTAACACATCTGGAAACAGAATTCGCCGGGCAATTTCTGCGTCTGCACCGTAACTGCCTGGTGGCACCACAATATATAGTGGGTTATGAAAAAAACAGCGGCGAGGGCGAAAACCAGTGGGTTGCCCTGTTAAAAGACATCCCGGAAACGATTGCCGTCAGCCGCCGCCAACAGCATCTCATTAAGTCCAGCTGAAAAGGCGCCCAAAACGCCCTCTGCCCCTCGCACGCGCATTCATTATTGCAACCTCTTCCTGAAAGCCTTATCCAGCCTGGCCTCCAGGGCATGTGTCCGTACAATGAAAACTGGGAATGGATTATTTCTGCTGTGATTTGGCGTCCATCTCGGCAATCACTTTCGCCGCCCACTCCTTGCCGCCCAGGCCAAACGCGATAGCCAGTGCCAGAAAAATCGCGCCGAAAATGATGATGAACAAAGCGTGCAGAATTTGCATGCCTATGCCCAGCTGCTCTAACGCCACAAAGATTGCGAGAAGCTGAATGCCGTATTCCGCCGAGGTACTGACCACTAGCGCATGGCTGAACTTGATGCTATATAGCCAGGCGAACACCAGCCGGTTGATAAAACGCGCCAACAAGGTACCAAAAATTACCACTAGAATGGCGATGATGATCTTGGGCAAATATCCGGCGAGCTGCTGAAGCAAGTTGGCTGCTTCGGTCAGGCCCAATGTATTGGCTCCGGCAATCACGAACAGGATAATCACCAGCCAATAGACCACCTGGCTGATGATGCCGCTCAAGGTGAGGTTATATTCGCCTTGCGTCATAAACGCCTCCAGCCCGGATTTCTGCGCAAACCGGTCGAATTTGGCAGCCTCCAGCAGGCGCTTGACACCCAACCTTGCCAGCTTGGCCAGCAACCAGCCGAAGAACAGGATCACGATCACCGCCAGCAGTTTCGGGATAAAAATCACCAGCTGCAGCCAGAATTGATTTAAGGATTCAACAAAAATATCCACTTGATTTTGCATAAGCTTCTCCAAAAAACCCCTTGTTATTTACGTTGCTTTAAATGTGATGTTTAACAATTGTGTTATATGTTTTTTGTATGTGCAAATCCATCTTAAACCAATTTTTTAGGCTATCTTGTAACAGTTTGTAACCAGACACCATATGTTAAAATTTCACCATTATGCAAAACACGCCCCAAAAACCCCATCCTAGCAAATTAGTTATCGCTTCACGCGAAAGCGCGCTTGCCATGTGGCAAGCCAAACATATACAGGCACGGTTGCAAGGTCTATACCCCGATTGTGATGTCCATATCCTGGGCATGACCACTACCGGCGATCAGATTCTGGATTCGCCGCTGGCACGCATCGGCGGCAAAGGGCTATTTGTCAAAGAGCTGGAAATCGCTCTGGAGAACGGCAGTGCCGATCTGGCGGTACACAGCATGAAAGACGTGCCGATGAACCTGCCGGAAGGCTTTATGCTGGCAGCCACCGGTGAGCGCGAAGACCCGCGTGATGCTTTCGTCTCCAACCAGTTCGCCAGCTTGCAGGATTTACCGCATGGCAGCGTGGTGGGCACATCCAGTTTACGCCGCCAAAGCCAGCTACAGGCACGCTTTCCGCATCTGAAAATCGAATCGCTGCGCGGCAACCTGCAAACACGTCTACGCAAGCTGGATGAAGACCAATACGCCGCCATTATCCTCGCCGCGGCAGGTTTGATACGCCTAGGCCTGGGTGACAGAGTGCGCGCTTTCATCATACCGGAAGACAGCATCCCTGCTGTGGGGCAAGGCGCATTAGGTATCGAGATTCGGGCTGATAGAACCGATTTGCTGGAAGTGCTGGCTCCGCTGAACCACCCCGACACCGAAGCCTGCGTGCTGGCGGAGCGCGCTTTCAGCCGGGCGCTGGCGGGCAGCTGTACCGTGCCGCTGGGCGCTTTTGCCGTTGCCAAAAACGACACTTTGGAAATTGCCGGTTTCGTGGCTAGTGTGGATGGCTCGCAAATGCTGCGCGAGAAAATGACCGGCCCGAAAGCCCATCCGGAAGCGCTTGGCAAGGCATTGGCCGACAAACTCGTCGCAAAGGGTGCCGATAAAATATTGGCCGCGCTCGACCATGTAAAATGACTACCAAGCCTTTATCCGGCATCCATATCGCCGTCACTCGCCCGGTTGGCCAGGCCGAAGCCATGAACACGCTCATCACGCATTTGGGCGGCGCGCCTATCCCCTACCCGCTACTGGCAATCCAGCCGCTGGAAGACTATCGCGCGTTCGAGCAGCAGCTTGCAGAACTGGAAACCACTGACTGGGCGATTTTCATCAGCACCAATGCGGTAGACAACGCCATGCCGCGCATCTTGCGACATTACGGCAATATCCCGGAGAACCTGCGCTTTGCCGCACTGGGGCACCAAACCGCCAAGGAACTCGGGATTTATGGCGTGCGCAATGTGCTCATTCCGCACACACGCTTTGACAGCGAAACCCTGCTGGCGCTGCCGGAGATGCATGATGTCGCCAGCATGAAAATCGCAATTTTCCGCGGCGTGGGTGGCCGCGAGCTACTGGCGGACACATTGAAATCGCGCGGCGCAAACGTGTATTTTGCCGAGTGCTACCGCCGTGTGAACCCTCAAGCCAACGCAGATATGCTGTGCGATTTGTGGAAACAGGGCAACCTGCAGGCCATCATTGTCACCAGCAGCGAGGCGATGCGCTATCTGCTGGATATGGCCGGCAGCTCGGAATGGCTGCGCCACGTCATCTTGTGCGTCAACCATGCGCGTATTGCGGAACTGCCGCAGCAGCTTGGATTGAAAGTGGCGATTGCCGGCGCGCCGGGCGATAGTGCCGTATTGGATGCCTTACTGAAAGCGCTGCCTAAATTTTAGGCAACGGATTGGCAAACGTAAACGCATCCGAGAAAAACTCGTCCCTGGGCAGGCCCTGCTGCTGGAAAGTCTCGAACGCTATATCCACCATCGCAGGCGCACCACACACATAAGCCTGATAGGGACTCAAGTCCGCAATGTCTTCCAGCACCGCCTGATGTACTAGACCCGTCCTGCCTTGCCAGTTGTCTTCCGGCATCGGCTCGGAAAGCACGGGAATATAGGTGATATGCGGATGCTGTGCCGCCCATTGCTGGCTGAGCTCGTCCATATACAAATCGCGCAGGCTGCGCGCCCCCCGGTACAGAAGAACGGGGCGCGGGTTGTGCGTATAGAGCATGTGCTCGATAATACCTTTAATGGGGGCGAATCCGGTTCCGCCCGCCACCAGTATCACCGGCTTTTGCGATTCCTCGCGCAGGTAAAAGCTGCCAAACGGCGCCTCGATGCGCAGAATGGTTTTTTCCGTCATTTCATTGAACACATATTCAGTGAACTGCCCTCCGGGAATCAGGCGCAAATGCAGCTCCATCACCGCATCATCGTGCGGCGCATTGGCAATGGAAAACGCCCGGCGCTTACCATCTTTCAAGATGAATTCCACATATTGCCCAGGCAGAAATTGTAAGCGCTCACTCGCGGGCAATTGCAGATACAAGGCCATGACATCATGTGCCAGCTTTTCCAGCTTCTGCACCCTGGCCGGCATGATACGCGGCCGGATGCCTTGTGCGTCATAGACCTCGCGGCATTCGATCACCAGGTCTTCCAATGGACGGGCGCAGCAAAACAAAGCCTGGCCCGCCGCTTGCTCCACATCGGTTAAGGCGCTGCCCTGGAAATCATCGTGCATCACCTTGCCGGATACCACCGTGCCTTTGCATGCCCCACATGCGCCGTTGCGGCAACCGTAAGGCAAATTAACGCCCGCCTCGATGGCGGCTTCCAGCACAGTCTGGCTTGGACGCACGCTGAATTGGTGGCCGGTATTCTTGATCGTGACTTGGGTCATTTTTTCTCTATCTCGCTTTTTATTTCGACGAATTCGCCTTCGATGATGTCGTCATTGGCCGCAGCATCATAGCGGGAATGGCTGGTTTTTTGGTAAGTTTGGCCGCCATCCAGCTTGGGCTGCCGGATCGGGATCAGCAACAACAGCACGGCAATCGCATCGGTGATGACGCCAGGAATCAGCAGCAACACGCCTGCAAACAGGTTGCGCGCGCTGCCCATCATGGCGCCAAACGGGTTTTGACCCGCGCCGACGCTTTGCATCATCTTGGCCGAGAACAAAGTGCGCTCTTCTTTAATCAAGCGTAAGCCCAGCACGGTGATCACGACTAAGTATAAACCGAGCCACCAGCCATACAGGTGAGCAAGCTTCACCAGCAGAAATATCTCTGCAAATGGAAAAGCGAGTAAAATCAACATTGCAAATAAACGCATTCTATTCCTAACATCATGTCAAAACATGCCGACAATCCGGATGCACTCGTTGTTTTAACCAACATGCCCGACAGCCAATCTGCCGCCAAACTGGCGCATGCGTTGGTGGAGCAAAAGCTGGCCGCCTGCGTCAATGTCCTGAGTCCATGCCAATCGTTCTATCATTGGCAAGGCAAACTGGAGCATACCGCTGAAACGCCAATGATGATCAAAACCACGCAAGCCCAGTACCAAGCGCTGCAAACTGCTATTCTAGCAGCTCATCCTTACGAACTTCCTGAAATTATCGCGCTCCACATACATGATGGCTACAAACCCTATTTACAATGGCTAAATGCACAAAAAATCTGAAATGAATATGCTAAGGCGCCTTTTAGGTATCTTTTTACTAGTGCTTGTCAGCTTGCCTGCCCTGGCAGGTGGCAAACTGCAATTGACGGAAAATGCTGATGAAGAAGCGGAATTCCTGTCACCGGATGCTGCATTCAGCCTAGTGTTGGCGGCGCAGGACGACCATACCATCCGCGCCGATTTCAAGGTTGCGCCCGGTTATTATCTTTACAAAGACCGCATCAAGTTCGAGCTGGCGAACACCCAAACCGGCAAGATCACACAAGTAGATTTGCCCGCCGGCGAAATCAAGGATGACCCGAACTTTGGCAAAATGGAAGTGTATCACCATGACTTTAACGCCACCGTTGTGACGCAAGGCGCGGCAGGCGACATCACCGTAAACGCCAGATACCAGGGCTGTAGCGAAAAAGGCTTGTGTTACGCGCCGCAACGCAAAAGTTATCAAATCACGCTTGCGAATGCCGTAACCGACACTAAAACCGTCACCGACATCCCTGCCGCATCCGTATCTGGCGCTTCGGATGACCAGGCGACCACTTTGCTGAAAGGCGGCAAATTATGGCTGATCGCCATCGGCTTTTTTGGCTTTGGCCTGCTGCTGGCGCTTACGCCTTGCGTATTGCCGATGATTCCTATCCTGTCCGGCATTATCGTCGGCGATGAGAAAGCACATCATCACGCCACCAGCCGCATGCACAGCTTTAACCTCTCTTTGGCGTACACCATGGGCATGGCGCTCAGCTACACCTTGGCTGGCATCGCGGCGGGCTTGTCAGGCCAACTGTTGAGCAATGCCCTGCAAAACCCGTGGGTATTGGGCGCCACGGCACTGATTTTCGTCGCGCTGGCTTTTTCGATGTTCGGCTTTTACGAGTTACGCTTGCCGCATGCTATTGAAGAACGTATGGTAAACACCACCAATAAATTGAAAGGCGGCCAGTTTTTAGGCGTGTTTTTAATGGGTGTGCTGTCAGCACTGATTGTCAGCCCATGCGTGGCAGCGCCGCTGGCCGGTGCACTGTTATACATTAGTCAGACCCATGATGTCGTGCTAGGTGGTCTCGCCTTGTTCTGCTTGTCTCTGGGTATGGGCGTGCCCTTGTTACTGATTGGTGCCTCCGCGGGCCATGTGTTGCCCAAAGCCGGGCCTTGGATGACGGCTGTACGCAACTTTTTTGGCGTGATAATGCTGGCGGTGGCGATTTACCTGGTTTCCCCGGTGATTCCAAGCGCATTGCAAATGCTGCTGTGGGCAGCCCTGTTCATCATTCCGGCCATGTATCTGCACGCGCTGGATCCGCTACCGATTGACGAAAAACTGGGTAGATCACACCCGTGGATGCGCTTCTGGAAAGGTATCGGCATCATCCTGCTGGGGGTCGGCCTGGCACTGCTGGTGGGCGCCTTATCCGGTGCGAAATCGCCTTGGCAGCCGCTTGCAGGCTTGCGACAGGCATCGGCAGAAAGCACCTCGGCCTTGCCTTTCAAACGTGTACGCAACACCGCCGAGCTGGAACAGGCAATCAAGCAAGCTGCTGGCAAGTTCGTGATGCTCGATTTTTACGCCGACTGGTGCGTGTCCTGCCAGGAAATGGAACAGTTAAGCTTTAGCGACTCGCGCGTGAAAAAAGCACTGAATGAATTTGTGTTGCTGCAGGCGGACGTGACCGAAAACACGCCGGAAGACTTGGGAATGCTCCAACGCTTCAGCCTGTTCGGCCCGCCTGGCATCATCTTTTTCAATAAAAATGGGCAGGAAATCCGGCCTGTTCGGGTAATAGGTTTTGAAGAAGCCGAGAGTTTTCTGGCCACCATCCATCGCGTCAAAACGCTCAAGGCGGACGAATGCAATCCGCTCATCGTATGCTAAATGTAGTGTGCTAACGAGTATGGTTAAAAAGACTTTGTCCTTTATCGGCTACCTGCTGCTGGTTGCTGTCCTGGGGTTTGCGATTCGCTACTACTTTCTCGGCCCTTACACGCAAACAGGCGATGGCTTATCCAGCAAGGCGTTCTTTCAAGCCAGTTTTGCCGATGAAAAAAACGTGCAACAGTCCATGCAAGCCTATCAAGGGAAGATTCTGGTGGTGAATTTCTGGGCAAGCTGGTGCCCGCCCTGCCGCGAGGAAATGCCGGAATTGTCGGCGTTAAATCAACAATATCAGTCCAAAAACGTGCAGGTTTTAGGCCTGGCGATTGACGATGTTGAAACCATACTGACTTTTCAAAAAGAAAATCCCACTAGCTACCCGCTTTTTTCAGCAGAAATTCAAGGGATGGAACTCGCCAGTAGCTTGGGTAACAGTCAGGGCGGGTTGCCCTACACCGTTATTATTGATGCGAATGGGAGTATCATCAAAACCTATCTGGGTAAAATTTCCAAGCCGTTATTGGAAAAAACTTTATCCGAACTATTACCTAAAAATAGTTTATAATTAAGGGTCTTAGGAAGCAAAGCACTTGTTAAAGTGTGATAACTTCCTGAAATGGTTAATAAAAATAGATACTACAGTCGCTCTAAAATCACAGAGGCTAAATTCAGGCAACTTGTGCGCTGTTTTG
>Ga0233425_10006852_pt1 | contig 16466 bp, 11 predicted proteins | sample Watercolumn_Towu_2_FD_181712 | JGI IMG/M metagenome (GOLD analysis project Ga0233425, IMG submission 181712) | Freshwater microbial communities from Lake Towuti, South Sulawesi, Indonesia - Watercolumn_Towuti2014_140_MG | ecosystem: Environmental > Aquatic > Freshwater > Lake | place... | reverse complement strand
GCCGCTGGTCGGCCTCTTTATCCTTGCGACATGGGGGTTTTCGGAACTCTTGCCCGTCGGGCGATACAGGAAGGCGGCGTCCGGGGCAATCATCGGGGCAGTGACGGCAGTCCTCGTTTTCATGACGCAGATCCAGGTGGGTCACTGGAAGAACAGTATCACGCTGTTCAGCCATGCGCTCAGTGCGACCAAGGACAATTTTCAGGCGCACAACAATCTGGCAAGGGCCCTGACGGATGAGAAAAGATTCCCGGAAGCGGAGGCCCATTTTCTGGCATCCATAAGGCTCTCCCCCGGCTATCTGCCGCCCTATCTCAACCTCGGACAGATGCGGATGGAACAGGGGAGGTTGGAGGAGGCGCTGACCTGTTTTTCGGAAGCCCTGAAGATCAAGCCGGGCGACGGGGATGCCCTTTTTGCGATGGGGAATCTGTATTTGAAAGAAGGGGCATGGGATAAGGCGATCGCCCAATACCGCGCGGCCCTCGGGCAGAAATCCGCCCATGCGCCCCTCCATAACAATCTCGGTTTGGCGCTCACACGCAAGGGCGAGACCGACGAGGCGATTCGGTCGTATCAGACCGCCATTCGTTGGGATCCGGAGCACGCCGGCGCGCACAACAACCTGGCGATGCTGTGGATGGGGAAGGGCAATCACAGGGAGGCTGTTTTCCACTTTCGCCAGGCGATCCGATACGAGCGGGATTACTGGAATGCCCATTTTCAACTGGCGCTGATTTTTAGCATCGAGGGGATGGTCGAGGAAGCCTCGTTCCATCAGCGTGAAGCGCAGCGCATCAAACCGGATATGGAAAAACTGCCGGAACATCCTATTTCGGAGGCAGGCACAGGGCCCAGCGACAGGATAGGGAAATAGAGCGACGACAGCCATGAGGGAAATAACAGAGAGACAAAGCGTGATCATCGCCGGCGTTCTTCTGATCGCGATCGTTGCGGCACTCTACTGGCCTGTCGCAGGATACGATTTCATCGCGCTCGACGATAATCTTTACCTTCTCGAAAATCAACAGGTGCGACAGGGACTCACCGGGAAGACACTGATCTGGGCGATGACCACCTTCGATGCGGCGAACTGGCACCCCCTCACGTGGCTTTCCTTGATCGTCGACTACGAACTGTTCGGCCTCCATGCCGCCGGGTACCATATGGTGAACCTTGTTCTGCACATCATCAATACCCTTCTCCTTTTTCTCCTGTTGAACAGGATGACGCGAGAGGTCTGGAAAAGCGCGGCAATAGCGGCCCTTTTCGCGGTCCACCCGTTGAATACCGAATCGGTGGTTTGGATCGCCGAGCGGAAGAATCTCCTCAGCACGCTCTTCTGGATCCTGACGATAATGGCATATGTTCGCTATGCAGAGAAGCCGGGGTGGAAAAGGTATGCGCCGGTGCTGGTCTGGTTCATCCTTGGACTTATAGCCAAGCCGATGCTGGTCACGCTGCCCTTTGTCCTTCTGCTTCTCGATTACTGGCCGCTGCATCGCCTCTCCCGGTACAAAGGGATGCGGTCGGAGACCGTTCCCGCCCCCGCGGAACGCCCGAGGCTGCCGTTCCCTCTGCTGCTGGAAAAAGTGCCGCTGCTGCTCTTGTCGCTCCTGTCTGCATGGATCACCCTGGAGGCAGCCCGGACCGGCGGTGCGGTCAAGGCGATCTCGGTATTTCCGCTAAGCGGCCGCATTGAAAACGCGATCGTTTCATATGCGCTGTATCTGCATAAGCTGGTCTGGCCGGCGGACCTGGCCATTTTCTATCCCTATGGGGCCGGTCACCCTCCCTGGCAGGTCGGGCTGTCCCTTCTGTTTTTGGCCGCCGTGACGGCCCTTGTCTGCATCAAGGGGCGGAAACACCGGTATCTGATCACCGGCTGGTTCTGGTACGTGATTACACTTCTCCCGGTGATCGGTCTCGTCCAGGTGGGGTTTCAGTCGATGGCGAACCGCTATGCCTACGTCTCGCTGATCGGAATACTGATCATCGTCGCATGGGGGGTGCCGGATCTGGCGGAACGGTTTTCCGGGCGTCGGTATCTTCCGGCCGCCGCGGTGGCGGTCATACTCGCCGCTGCATTCGCTACCAAAGCGGCGCTGCCCCACTGGAAAGACAGCGAGGCGGTGTTTCGGCGGGCGCTGAGCGTGACGACAGACAATCACATCGCCGAAATGGGCATGGGAAACCTGTGGCTTGGCTGGGGGAATCTGCACAGGGCGCGTTCCCATTACCTGGAGTCTCTGCGGATCAAACCCGACTACGCGGAGGCTCACCACAATCTTGCCCTGGTGTTGATGCAGGAAGGCAAAAGGGATGAAGCGACAGGCCGGTACCGAGAAGCGCTGAAGTACGATCCGACCCATGAGAAGGCCTATAACAACCTCGGGGTGCTTCTGGCCAGTGAGGGAAAACTTGCCGAAGCCAAGGCCTGCTTTTTACGGGTCTTGGAATTAAATCCGCACCATGCGGAAGCAAAAGGCAATCTCGCCGGTGTGCTCGAGCAGGCCCGAAGGGGCAATGCGGCCCCGTCGGGCCGTTGAACAGAGGGACATTCCTCAAAAAGAGGTTGATTGAAACCACGATTAAAGGTATCAAATCGCCATGTTCAAGAATAAAAAAATCATTGTCGTCATGCCGGCCTATAACGCGGAAAAAACACTCCAGAGAACCTATGACGAGGTGATGGAGCAGGGGCTCGTGGATCTGGTCATTCTGGTGGATGACGCGAGCCGGGATGCGACTTCGACCATCGCCTCCGGCCTGCCCCGAACAAAGGTGTTTGTCCACGAGCGAAACAGCGGATACGGCGGCAATCAGAAGACCTGCTATCGGATGGCCCTGGAAGAGGGGGGGGACATCGTGATTATGGTCCACCCGGACTACCAGTACACGCCCAAGCTGATCCCGGCGATGGCCGCCATCATCGGAAACGACCTCTATCCCTGCGTCCTCGGATCGCGGATACTGGGGGGATACGCGCTCAAAGGGGGAATGCCGGTCTGGAAGTACATCGCCAACCGGTTTCTCACGCTGGTCGAAAACATCCTGCTGGGGGCGAAGCTCTCCGAGTACCATACGGGATACCGCGCCTTTTCCCGTGAACTCCTGCAAGACCTTACGCTGAGCGGCAATTCGGACGACTATCTCTTCGACAACCAGATGCTCGCGCAGATCATCTGGCGGGGTCACACGATCGCCGAGGTGAGCTGCCCGACGAAATACTTCACGGGGGCCTCCTCGATCAGCCTCCGGCGGAGCATCCGTTACGGTTTGGGCTGCCTCTGGACGGCGCTGATCTTCCGTCTGGCCCGAATGGGGATCGTCCGTTCAAAACTATTTCCGGTGAACCCATGACTTGACGGCGCGGAGCTTTTTTACAGAGCCGTCCTGAAAATAAGGCTTTTACGAAATTTTACGAGGTCATCATGACGTTGTCGGGCGGCAACCGGTTTGAGGCGTTTTTTTCCGATGAGGCGTACGTGTTGTTGAAGAATCATCTTTACAACTACCGGCTCCGGAGACGCGCCGTGCAAAGACAATTGCAGACAGAGAGGGAAGGGCCGATCCTGGAGGTCGGATGCGGTCTGTCGCCCATGACGGAGGCGTCGGACCGGATCGTCTATTCGGAACTCTCATTCCAGGCTGTCCGGACGCTGAAAGGCGGGCAGGATCGAGGTCGTTTTGTAGTGGCCGACGCCGTTCATCTCCCCTTCAAGAGGGCTTCGTTTTCGCGGGTGATCGCCTCCGAGGTCTTGGAACACCTCCCGGAGGATCGGCTGGCGCTTCGCGAGATCGCGTCGGTCATGACGCCGGGGGGGGCGCTGATCCTGACCTTTCCCCACCGTCGCGCCTATTTCGCCGTTGACGACCGATTTGCGGACCATCTTCGCCGTTACGAACTGGCCGAGATGAAAACGTCGCTCGCCGAGGCGGGGCTCAAAACCATCGAAGTCCGGAAGGTGCTCGGGCCGCTCGAAAAGATCACCATGATGGCGGTGATCATGCTAATCCTCGCATGGACGCGATACCGGAAGGAAAAACGGGGCGGCCAGGGACGGAAAGGCGCGATCTCATACGGACCCGTTCCCGCTTTGTTCCGGTGGTTGAATCGCCTCTACTCCGTGCCGGTCCGGTTGGATGCCCGTCTGGCACCGAGATGCCTTTCGTCGGTGCTCCTCATCCGTGCGGTCAGGGAGCGCTGACCGGGAGCGATTGATCCCTGTGCAAGCGATGCCGGGAGTCATCTCTTGGCCGTCTAAGGGGAGTTTATGGTGATGCGGAGGGGGCACCCGCTGGAATCGATTAAAAAAAGCCTTTATCGGCACTCCCGTCTGAGCGTCGCTGTCGCGTTGCTCCTCTGTCTGACGGCGGGGATGCTCTATCTCTTCACGGATCCGCGTGTCTCGCTGTTGATCAACGAGGGCGGGGCGGAATGGATACGCTATCCGACCCCCTTTCGCCTGTCGATCCGCCAAGCGGAAAAATTGTCGGCCAGTTTCCGTTGCCCTTTGGAAATCCGTGAAATACCGGGCAGCGCCACCCTGACACTGCGCGCCATGAAGCAGGCGGATCTCTTCGTGGACGGTCACCTCGTCTTCCGTACACCGGGCGGCCCGGAGCAGTGGAGGAAAAGGCATCAGATTGATCTGAGATCATGGCTTGCAAAGGGCAACCATGAACTGCGTATCGATGTCACCCACGAAAACGGCCATCCGGCGCTTTTGGCCTACTGCGAATCCCTGGGCATTTTCAGCGGCGGATCATGGGAAGCGACCAACGACGGTCGCATATGGAAGCCAGCGATCCCCGCGGAACGTATATCGCCCCTGCCCGTTTCCAGGCAGTTCCCCCGTGCCGATCGGGCCCTCGGAGCGCTGTTCCCTCTGTTTCTCTCGATCTTTGCCCTGTTCTTCTTCTGGAGCCTCCGGGCGGAAGACCCTTTATCGCCTTCGTGGTTCGATAAGATACACCTCTCGGCCGGCGCGGCGCGCTGGCTGCTCCTGGGCGGCTGGCTGCTGATGGCCATCAACAATTTCTGGAACATTCCGCTCGCGGTGGGGATGGATTACGAGGGGCATACCAGATACATATACGCTGTTGCCGATTACTGGCGCATTCCCCTTGCCACGGAAGGGTGGCAGATGTTCCAGCCGCCCCTGTTTTATGTTCTTGCCGCCATGGTCTATAAGGTATTCCTGCTGTTTTTCGATCACGAAACCGTCGTGCGGATAATGAAACTCCTGCCGTTTCTTTGCGGAATGGGACAGATCGAGATCTGCTATCGCGCCCTTGGGTACGTCTATCCGCAGCGGGAGTCCCTTCGAGTGATCGGGACCTTATTTGGCGGCCTGCTCCCCATGAATCTCTACATGTCGCAATCGCTTGGAAACGAGCCGCTCGCGGGTGTTCTGACGGGGCTGATGATTCTGTTTGTCTGCCGGATATCGACCGGGAACCTGCGATCGCTGCGGAAGGCATCGATCCTTCTGGGTGCGACCTTGGGGCTCGCCCTGCTGACAAAAGCGACCCCCGTCCTGATCGTTCTGCCGGTTCTTTTGTATGTCGGCGGCGAGATCGTAAGAGCCAGCGAAACCGGGGAAGAAGGGATCAAAGCGGCGGGACGCTTTACCGTCGTTATGATCGGCGCCCTCTTCGCCGTCGCCGGGTGGTATTACCTGCGAAATTGGATGACAATGGGGTGTCTCTTCGTCGGCGGTTGGGACAGCGTTCGGGATATCTTGTGGTGGCAGGATCCCGGATATCGAACGGCGAAGCAGTTATTTGTTTTCGGGGAGTCCCTTTTTTATCCCGTTTACTCTTCCATGTATGGATTTTGGGATTCGCTTTATTCCACCTTCTGGATGGATGGATTCCTGAGTGCGCATTACGACACCCCCTGGAATCTTTCGTTCATGCTCAGCGGCGCGTGGCTGTCGCTCCTTCCCTCGGCGGCGATCCTCATCGGCATCGTCATCGCCGTCCGCAGCAACCAGGACCCCCTCCGCCGGATTCTTCTCTTTTCGACCGCCTGTGTGTTCATCTATCTGTCGGCGATTTTTTATCTCTTCCTGACCGTTCCCATTCTGAGCACGGTGAAAGCGTCCTATGCGCTGGGGTTGATACCTTGTTTTGCTCTATTAGCGACTGCGGGGTTTGAAACTCTCATGAGGCCGCGGCTGCTCAAGGCGGTCGTGCACGGTCTTTTCGCCTGCTGGGCCTTTTCTGCCTACGCTTCCTATTTTGTCGGGTAAGGGTCATCATGAAACGGAACAGGGGGCGGAGACAATGAAGCGCATCCTGAAATACCGTGGCTGGTGTATCGGATTGACCCTGTGCGGTATGTTTCTCGCCATTCTGGGGCTTGGAATCCGTCATCTATGGACGGACCCGGATATTGTGCTGCTGGTTTCCGAGGGCGGGGCTCGTTGGGTCCGCTACCGCGAGCCGTCGACATTGAATGCCTATCTGCCGGAGAAACTGTCAACGACATTCCGCGCTCGTTTCACGGTCGACTCTGTTCCCGAGGAGGCGATGCTCACGCTGCGCGCGCTCAGGACGGCCGAGGTTTATCTCAACGGAAGTCGACTGGTGGCGCCGCGGGCAGACCCGCTGCGCTGGAAGGAGCCTTACCAAATTGAGCTTGCGACACAATTGGTAAGAGGGGAAAACGAACTGCGGATCGTCGTCGCCGCCGAAAACGCCCATCCAGCCGTCCTGGGGTATTGTCGCCCGCTGGGGATCAGGAGCGGGGAGGGCTGGGAAGCGAGCGACGACGGGCGCCAGTGGCTTGCGGCCCTTCCCGTCGATGAAATATCGCCGCTCCCCCTTTCCAGAACATTTCCGCGTTCCGATCGAGCATTGATATCCTTGCTGCCGATTTTTATACCGCTGTTCGCCCTGGTCTGTTTCTTGAGCGTCTGGTCGGGGAAGGTTCCATGCTGGAAGGGAAGGGCGCAGATTGCTCCGAACGCCGTCCGTTGGCTGCTCATGAGCGGCTGGCTGGCCATGGCCGTGAATAATTTTTGGAAAATCCCCATCTCCTTCGGCATGGATTCCGGGGGACATACGCAATATATCAGTTATGTGGCCTCGTACTGGCGAGTGCCTCTGGCGACCGAGGGATGGCAGATGTTTCAGCCCCCCCTGTTTTACTATCTGGAAGCGGTCATTTTCCGGTCATTCGTCCAATGGTTCGAACCGGATACCGTCGTCCGGGTGCTGAAGCTTCTGCCGCTTCTCTGCGGTGCGGCCCATGTGGAAATCTCTTTTCGGATATCCCGATATGCCTATCCGGGGAAGGAATCCTTGCAGGCCATAGGAACCCTGGTCGGCGGTCTTCTACCCATGAATCTCTACATGTCGCAATCGATTGGAAACGAGCCTCTCGCTGGGAGCCTGACCGCATTGACCATACTTTACGTTTGCCGCGCCCTTTGGGGTGATTATCGATCGAATAGGGAGCTTGGCCTTAGCATGGGTTTTACGATGGGTCTGGCCCTGTTGACCAAACCCACGGCCGTTCTGATCGTGCCGCCGCTTTTGTACTATGTTTCCGTTGTTTTATTCCGGCGGGCGCGATCCGCTGAAGGTGGAATCTGCGCGGTAGTCCGTTTCGTCACCCTCCTTCTCGGGGTTGCCTTCGTCGTCGCCGGCTGGTACTATGTGCGCAACTATTTCGAGCTGGGGAGGTTCTTTGTCGGGGGATGGGATTCATCCCGTGAAATCGTCTGGTGGATGAACCCCGGATATCGAACCCCACGGCAGTTTTTCGTCTTCGGGGAATCTCTCCTCTACCCGGTGTTCTCCTCGATATACGGTTTCTGGGATGCGCTTTATTCCACATTTTGGTTGGACGGCTTCTTGAGCTCGCTCATCGCAAAGGAACATCTTCCCTGGAACCATACATTCATGATCGGCGGCGCCCTGCTGTCGCTCCTACCGTCGGCTGCCATCTTGATAGGGGTCGTCGCCTCCGTCAAAAAAGGCGACGGCGCTCTCCCGCCGATGCTCCGTTTTGCGGTAACCTGCCTGATCCTGTATCTGGTTGCTCTCTTTTATCTCTTCCTGAAGGTGCCGATTCTCACTTCGGTAAAAGCGACCTATGCATCTGGGCTAACGCCGTGTTTTGCTTTACTGGCCGCTGCGGGTTTTGAGGTGTTGACAAGGCAGCGTCTCCTACGGGCGGTTGTGTACGGCGTTCTGGCCTGTTGGGCTGTCGGTTCTTTCGCGAGCTATTTTGTCGTATAAACAAAATAGCTCGACCCTTCTGATTTTTCTTGACAGTCAAAAAATAATACGATAGACGTGTATTCATGACCGGCGGTCATATAGTGACCATAGTTCAGAATCTGATCGCGGGTCATGGATCATTACCCAGGACCGCAGGGCTCGCCCCTGTCATCAAGTCCGTTCGCTTCGTTTCCTGTCTCGTTCCCTTGCGCATCTGTGGCAGGGGGCATGGTCTCGATTCGAAGGGGTTGCCGGCCCGTTTGTATCTGTTGAACAATACAATTGCGCGGAAGGGCTCATATCTTGGGACTGGAAGAAAGACGCAAAAGAGAAAAGAAAAACAGGAAAAATGCCATCCTGAAGGCGGCGCGGAGGCTTTTTTTCGATAACGGATTTCGCCCGGTGACCGTCGAGAGTATCGCCAGAAAGGCAGAGCTGAGCAAGGGATCGATTTACCTCTATTTTAAAAGCAAGGAAGAGATATATACTCAAATACTACTCAATGATATCGATAAGTTTCACGAACATTTTAAAGATCTTCTTCATACATCGACAAGCGCATCTGAGGCGATCACAAAATTTGCGGTCATCTATGTCGATCTGTTTCTGAATGATCGAGAATTGTTCAGAATCCTGATGACTTTCATGCTCCATACCAACGCGATGAATTTGCCCGAAGACCTGAACAACCATATCATCCGATCCACAAACAAGAATATCAACAGCATCGAAGAGATATTGGCCTACGGCATCAAAAGGGGAGAATTTTCCCCTACCTTGAATCTCCGTCTCAGCCGCAACGCATTCTGGGGGTTGCTCAACGGCATCATCTCTCTCCATCTCTTTACGGGCTCGGAATCCAAACGGGTAGAGGCGATTCATAGCACGATCAAAGAGGGCTTGGAGATCTATATACGCGGTCTTAAGGGTTCAAATACGTAAAGACCAAGTCGGTTCTATCCATAGATTTTTTTTGCGCAAGAGAAAGGGGGGTTCCGCGATGAGCAATCTGCTGGTGAATGAAAGAGATCAGGAATTTCTGCTTTTTGAACAACTGGGAATCGAAAAGCTTTTCCAGACCGAAGCGTTTAAGGATTACACAAAAGACGACACCTTGATGATGATGAGCGAGGCGAGGAAAATGGCCGTCAACGAGATCCTTCCCACCTGTGCCGCGGGCGACAAGGAGGGGTGCACATTCAAAGACGGGAAGGTGACGGTCCCGAAGAGCTATCACGATGCCATGAAGAAATATATCGAGGCGGGTTGGCTCTGTCCCACTTCACCGGTAGAAGTGGGCGGTCAAGGAATGCCCATCACCATCGCGGCGGCAAGCCTGGAGCACAGTCACGCCGCGAATTTTGCACTGTTGATGTATCCGGGACTGACCCACGGCGCGGCGGTCCTGATCGAGTATTTCGGGACGGCGGAACAGAAGAAAAAATACATGGAAAAGATGTTTGCCGGTCGCTGGATGGGAACGATGTGTCTGACCGAACCGGGGGCGGGAACCGATGTCGGGGCATTGAAGACCACCGCCAGGAGGCTGCCCGATGGGACCTTCAGCATCACGGGATCAAAATGCTTCATCTCCTGCGGGGATCACGACCTTGCCGAAAACATCGTCCATCCGGTCCTCGCGCGGATCGAGGGCGACCCCCCGGGTACGGGCGGCATCTCGATCTTCATTGTCCCGAAGTACCGTGTCAATACGGACGGCAGCCTCGGCGAACACAATGATGTTCAGACCGGCAACATCGAGCATAAGATGGGAATCAAGGGGTCGTCCACCTGCACCCTGAATTTCGGCGACGAGGGAAAATGCATCGGCGAACTCCTCGGCAAGGAGCGGGAGGGGATGCGCATCATGTTCTACATGATGAACGGCGCACGTCTCGATGTGGGTATGCAAGGTCTTGGTGTCGCCTCGGCCGCCTTCGAGCACGCCATCGCCTACGCCAAGGAAAGGATTCAAAGCGTGCCGGTATGGGAAATGAAGAATCCCGACGCCAAGGCGGTCCCCATCATCCAACACCCCGATATCCGGAGAGACCTTTTGTGGATGAAGGCGCATGTCGAAGGGATCAGGGCGCTGAATTACTTTACGGCCTACTGCATGGATATGGCCAAGGCGATGCCGGCGGAAAACGAGAAATGGAACGGGCTGGTAGAGTTGCTCACCCCTGTTTGCAAGGCCTATTCCTCGGATAGGGCAATGGAGGTTTGTTCCAAGGCGATCGACGTGTACGGCGGTTATGGGTATTGCCAGGAATACCCCATGGAACAGTACATGCGCGACTGCAAGATCACCACGATTTATGAAGGGACGAACGGAATCCAGGCCTTGGACCTGGTGGGGCGGAAGCTGGCTCAGAGGAAGGGAATGAACGTCATGACCCTCTTCGGCGAGATCGGGGCGACCATCGCCAAAACCAAGGGTATCGGCGAGCTCAAGGCTTACGCAGCGCGTCTTGATGAGGCCTACAACGCGCTGGTCGATCTGACCATGACGCTCGCCCAGTTCGGCAAGAGCTCGAGTTTCCTGATTCCTATTCTTAACGCCTCCCCGTATCTCGATCTGTTCGGGGATGTGATCATCGGACATTTCCTGCTCCAGTCGGCCGCCATTGCCGCGGAGAGGCTGAAGTCGATCTATGCGGCGAAGGGGGCCGAGGACTCCCGGGGGAAGCAAAGGGCGCTGATGCATGAGAATGCGGATGTTGCCTTCTATGCAGGAAAGATCGCCTCGGCAAAATTCTTTGCCGTAGAGGTTCTCTGCACGGTAAAAGCGCGCTGCGAAGCGATTAAGTCGGAAGAGAAGATCCCGATTGAAATGGCGGACGAATCCTTTACGTGCTGATCAAAAACAGGAGGATGAATATGGCATACGAAATCAAAAAGGCTGCCGTACTGGGTGCCGGGGTTATGGGAGCTACGATCGCCGCCCATCTGACCAACGCTGGGATCGAATGCGTCCTGCTGGACATCGTTCCTTTCGAATTGACCGATGCCGACAAGGCGCAGGGGCTTACCGAGAAAAGCCCGGCCTGGCGGAACCGGTTCGCCGCCAACGGTTTGGCCGGGGTGGAGAAGTCGAAGCCTTCCGGTTTTTATACGAAAAAGAACGCCTCCCTGATACGTATCGGGAACTTTGAAGACCATCTCGGCTGGTTGGCCGATGTCGACTGGGTCATAGAAGTCGTGATCGAGAACCTGAAAATCAAACAGGAGCTATTTGCCAAAGTCGAGAAGATCGTGAAGACCGACTGCATCGTTACGACCAACACGTCCGGTATCCCGATCAAGGATATCGCCGCCAATTTCGGAGCCAAACTGAAGGAGCATTTTCTCGGGACCCACTTCTTCAATCCTCCCCGTTACATGAAGCTGCTCGAAATCATTCCGGGTGAGGCGACAAAACCCGAGCTGGTGACATATATGACGGTGTTCTGCGAGCAGACCCTGGGGAAAGGCGTCGTCATTTGCAAGGATGTGCCGAATTTCATCGGCAACCGCATCGGCTCGTACGATTTTTCCAACGCCGTGCGTCTTGCGGTGGAAAAAAATCTGAGGATCGATGAGGCGGATGCCATTATCAACAAGTCCCTTGGACGGCCAGGGACCGCAATCTTTGGAACCATGGATCTGGTCGGCCTCGATACCGCCCATCATGTATCGTCAAACCTCTACGCAGCGGTCCCGGATGATGAGATGCGGGATATCTTTGCGCCGAGCGAATTGATGAACAAGATGATCGAGCTCAAATGGCTCGGGAATAAAACCAAGCAGGGCTTCTACAAAAGGACTAAGGATGCCAAGGGGAAAAGAAGCAAACTGGTTCTCGACTATAGGACGATGGAGTATGTGCCGGCGGGAAAGCCGCGATTCGCTTCGGTGTCCGATGCCAAGCGGAAGACCGACGAGGGGGTCGCCGCGATGCTGAAGGTGATGTTCAACGGAACCGATATGGCCGCAGAACTCACGCGGGAGTATCTTTGCAATAACTTCATCTACGCGGCAAACCGGATTCCGGAGATCTGCGATACCATCATCGGCATCGACAATGCCATGAAATGGGGTTACAACCACCAGCTCGGACCCTTCGAGACCTGGGACGCAGTAGGCGTGCGCGAAGCCGTCGACGTAATGAAAAAGCTCAAGAAGAAGATCCCGAAGAAGATCGAGGAAATGCTGAAGAAGGGCCACGAAACATTCTATCTTAAAAAAGACGACGGGACCTACTTCTACGATTTTGAGACGAAGGACTACGTTACACTGGAAGCCAATCCCCGGATCATCCTCCTTCCCGACCTGAAGCAGCGAAACAAGGTAGTCGAAAAGAACGCAAGCGCAACGCTCGTCGATATCGGCGATGGGGTCGCATGCCTGGAATTCCACACCAAGATGAATGCCGTCGACGATGGGATGATCGAGATGATCCACGCGAGCTGCTCTATCGTCGAGAAAGATTTCACCGGGATGGTGGTCGGAAACCACGGGACCAACTTCTCTGCCGGCGCGAATATCTTCAAGGTGCTCATCGGCATCCAGCGGGGGGATTGGGACCTCATCGAGCAGTCGATCGCCGGTTTCCAGAATGCCAACATGCGGATGAAGTACCTCGCTAAGCCCGTGGTGAGCGCCCCGGCGGGCCTCGCCCTCGGCGGAGGTTGCGAGATGGCGATGCACGCGGCGCGGTGCCAACCCTGCGGCGAAACCTATATCGGCCTCGTGGAGGTGGGGGTTGGGGTCATACCGGCCGGCGGCGGCTGCAAGGAACTGATGGTCCGCATGACCGAGGGCTTGCCCGACGGTGTCGTCGAGGCGGGTCTGAACCTGCAGCACTTCTATGCCAAGGCCTTCGAGAACATCGCCACGGCCAAGGTGGCCACAAGCGCGGTCGAAGGGATGGAACTCGGTTACATCCGAAAGACCGAAAATATCAGCCTCAGCAGGGATCAGCAGCTCTGGGACGCCAAACAGGCGGTCCTTGGGCTTGCGAAATTCTATAAAAAACCGCGACCGGTCATGATCCCCGTCATGGGTGAGAATTTCAGGGGGATCGCCGAAGCCGTGCTCTACAACATGCGGCACGGGAATTTTGCCTCGGACTACGATTGCCATGTCTCCCGAAAAGTGGCCCACATCCTTTCCGGCGGCGACTGCGCCGAGGGGACACTGGTTGCCGAGGAGGAGATTCTCGCGCTCGAAAGAGAAGCGTTCCTGAGCCTTTGCGGTGAAAAGAAAACGCAAGACAGGATTATGTACATGCTCAATACAGGGAAACCTTTGCGTAATTGATCAAGGCTCATAGCGGGGGTCGGCTGTCCGGCGAATGCTCCGGCGCCCCGGCCATAGAATAAGGAGGAATACCATGAGCGATGCTGTGATTGTCGAGGCGGTCAGAAGTCCTGGCGGACGTTACAAGCGCGGCGGTCTTGCCGCCACGAGAGGGGACGAGATCGGGATTCAGGTCCTCAAGGGCCTGATGGCCCGTTTTCCTGCGCTCAAACCGGATGATGTCGACGATGTGATCGTGGGCTGTTCCTTTCCGGAAGCAGAACAGGGGATGAATGTCGGACGGATTCTCGCTATGGGGGCCGGTCTGCCCATCACAACCTCGGGGATGACGGTCAACCGGTTCTGTTCATCCGGCCTTCAGGCGATTGCCGATGCGACCGCGAGGATCAGGGCCGGATGGTCCGAGGTGGTGATTGCGGGCGGCTGTGAAACGATGTCGCATATCCCGATGGGGGGAAGCACCTTTCGTCCCGGTCCGGACTGGGCTTTCGACGGGACGATGCCGATGGTTTACGTTTCCATGGGGGTGACGGCCGAAAATGTGGCCGCCAATTACAATATCTCGCGGGAGGACATGGACAAATTCGGAATGGAGAGCAACCGCCGGGCGTACGAGGCACTCAAAGCGGGGAAATTCAAGGAAGAGATCATCCCGATTGCGGCCTACAAATATAAAACCCTCGCGAACGGCAAGCGCGTCCGGGACAAGTTTGTCTTTGATGCGGACGACGGGGTGCGATGGCCGACCAAATTAGAGGATATGGCCAAGTTGAAATCCCCTTTCAAGCAGGGAGGGAATGTCACGGCGGCCAATGCCTCGCAGATGACCGACGGCGCTGCCTTCGCGCTGTTGATGACTCCCGAAAAGGCGAAGGCGATCGGTGTAAAACCGATGGCCAGGCTCGCCTACTTTGCCGTGGCTGGTTGCAAGGCCGAAGAAATGGGGGTTGGGCCCGCCTATGCGATACCGAAGGTCCTCAAGATGGCCGGTCTGACAACGAAGGATATCGATGTTTATGAAATCAACGAGGCGTTTGCCTCGCAGGCTCTCTATTCGATAAGGGCGGTCGGAATCGAAGATCGGCTGGCGGCGGGCGATGTCAATCCCAACGGCGGGGCTATCGCCCTCGGACACCCCTTGGGATGCACCGGCGCCAAGCTGACCGCGCAGCTCCTCCGTGAGTTGAAGCGGCGGAAGGCAAAAAGAGGGATCGTTTCCATGTGCATCGGCGGAGGCATGGGCGCCGCGGGAATCTATGAGATGTTGTGATGATTTTCCCCTTGAAAATAGGGATCCGTTAGGGTATAGGTAGCGCGGCTCGGGCGGTTAACTCAGCGGGAGAGTGCTACCTTCACACGGTAGAAGTCACTGGTTCAATCCCAGTACCGCCTACCATGGCAATCGGGGGGGTATCCATTTACGGATATCCCCTTTTTTTGGTGCGCCCGTAAAAAGCCCGGATGCCGCGCTCGATCTTCATCCGTTTCGGAAAGATCCCCGGGAAGAGGTTGGCTGCGATCGGTTGCCGGTCTATTCGGCGACGGTGATCTTGAGTGTGCCGCCCCGTCCAAGCAGGTCGTGGATGTGGATATACCCCTTCAGATGGTTATCCGCATCGGTCACAACGAGGGTGGTGATCTCGTCGCGCTGCATGGATTCGATCGCCTGTGCCACCGAACAGTTATCACGGATGGTTTTGGGATGAGGGGTCATAAAGGCGCTGATCGGTTCGTTGCGAAGATCTTGCCCCGTACGAACCAGGCGCCGGATGTCGCCGTCGGTCAGAATGCCGAGGAGGGTATCATCCCCGTCCGTAACAAGCACGAATCCCTTGTTTTTTTGATCCATTTCCCGGATCGCTTCCAGAACGGGCGCATCACGCCCGACGCGGGGAATCTGTAAGCCTCCCAACATAACGTCCCGGACCCTGGCCCGAAGCCGCGAACCGAGATTTCCGCCGGGATGAAATTTGTAAAAGTCCTTCTCTTGAAAATTCCGTCGCTGGATCAGGGCGACCGCAAGCGCGTCCCCCATCGCAAGCGCGGCGGTGGAGCTCGAGGTCGGGGTGAGACCGAACGGACAGGCCTCCTTTGCTACGCCCACGTCGATGACCACTTCGCACGCCCTGGCCAGCGTAGAGGTCAGGTTCCCCGTGAAAGCGATACGGGGAACTCCGATGTTCCGAATGCTGTCGATGATCATGTTCAGTTCGGCGGTCTCGCCGCTGTGTGAAATAGCCAGAAAGACATCGTCTTTCGTGACGATCCCCAGATCGCCGTGGAGACCCTCCACGGGGTGGAGAAAGAGCGCCAGCGTGCCGGTGCTGGTAAGGGTGGCGACGATCTTTCTACCCACAAGACCCGATTTCCCGATTCCCGTGACGATTACCCGACCCTTGGAACGGTAGATCAATTCCACCGCGCGGGAAAAAGATTCCCCCACCCTATCGACGAGGCGGAGGATGCTTTCCGCCTCGATCCGGAGTACTTCCTTCGCCTCGATTATCGAACGGTCCACTTCCATGTATACATGATCCCTTTCTGTTTGTCGCCCGCTCAGGCTGTCATGCCTGAAGGCGGCCGCACCTTTGCACGGGGACGCTATCAGAAATCGGCAACCCTGACAAGAGTGATTTTCCAGGCGCGATTCTCCCGGATGATGTACCGAAGTTCTTCCTTTGCGACCTCGCGAACGGCCGTAAAAGCCCCGTCTTCATTCATTGACACCGTCTCTACCATTGCCTATAATCACCGCGAATATGCGGACCGGAATGTCTTCGGGATCAACCCCGAATGGAGCGCCGATGAGAGGTACGGGCGAAAAATGGCAGTGGGTCGCGGGCGGGGGGGCGATATGCCTTTTTATCGTCCTTCTGCTCATTCGCCTCGATGTTACTGGGAAAATTCTTTCCGGCGCCGCGGGGAAG
>Ga0233425_10006850_pt1 | contig 16471 bp, 17 predicted proteins | sample Watercolumn_Towu_2_FD_181712 | JGI IMG/M metagenome (GOLD analysis project Ga0233425, IMG submission 181712) | Freshwater microbial communities from Lake Towuti, South Sulawesi, Indonesia - Watercolumn_Towuti2014_140_MG | ecosystem: Environmental > Aquatic > Freshwater > Lake | place... | reverse complement strand
GCCTCTTTGTATCGACCTACACACAGCTGATGAAATTGTGGATTTTGTAAAGGCGATTGCGCCAAGTTTTGGGGGGATAAATCTCGAAGATATTGCGGCGCCAGTTTGTTTTGAAGTAGAAGATAGGTTGCAAGACCTGGGAATACCTGTGGTGCATGATGATCAACATGGGACGGCGATAGTGGCATCGGCGGCAATACTAAACGGGGCAAAAGTGGTGGGCAAAAAATATGAAGATCTTAAGGTGGTGATATCTGGGGCGGGGAGTGCGGGACTGGCTATTGCGCAGATGTTACTTGCTTATGAGCGCAAGGGATCAGCCCTCGTAAAGGTGGATGGAGGTAGGAGTGTGGGGGACGTCGTCATACTGGATTCGAAGGGAATCATAAATAAAGATAGTGGAGAGTGGAAGGGGATATTTGCTCAGTTTACCAACAAAGAAAACCAAGTCGGCAATCTGGTAGATGCAATGAAAGGGGCGGATGTGTTTGTCGGCGTGTCAAAGGGGGGACTGGTCACGAAAGAGATGGTAGGGAGCATGGCAAAAGATGCAATTGTGTTAGCTATGGCCAATCCTGATCCAGAAATACTGCCTGATGAAGCAAAAGCGGGTGGGGCGGCAATTGTGGGAACTGGACGATCTGATTTTGCCAATCAAATCAATAATTCATTGGTTTTTCCGGCTCTATTTAGCGGACTACTAGAAGCGAGAGCGACCAAGGTAACAACAGGGATCAAGCAAGCGGCGAGGGACGCACTGGCAAATGCAATAGAACCAAGTCGAGAAATGGTGCTACCTCCAATGTTTAGTGAAGGAGTACCTGAAAAAATCGCGGAGGCGGTAAAGGCGCAAGTAATAAAAGAAGGACTAGAGCGGAAGTAGCTTGAGACCTGGAATTCCTTTAAAATCTTTTGGGTTGAGGGTGGCGAGGGATGCGCCATAGTGGGCGACAGTTGCAGCGATAGCGGCATCTGCGAATTTGATTTGCTGTTGAGAATCTCTGGTGATTTGACCAGCTCTTTTGGCTATGAGAGTTGTGTGGTGTAGAACTTTTATTTCCTTGAGTAGGCGTACTAGTGTTAGGAGTCCGGTTTGATTGCTGGTGCTTTGACCCGTAAATAGTTCTTGTATAGTAATAGTACTAATGGCTAGTTGATCTTTGGTGTACTTCTTTACAAGTTGATAATAGATGGTTGCTTGATTCGATTTTTGGCGTAAGTGATCAATAATGATGCAAGTATCGATGATTACCATGAGTTTTTTAGTTTTTGAGCTGCTTTTTTCTCGATTTTATTATATTTTGCTTCGGTTTCGGGCCAGTCATCATCTGCCCAGGCCCCTTGAGTCTCGGCTAATATTTTAAGATAAGCAGTATTGCTGATCTTTTCTTTAGTTTTGACAGGTTTGAGTGTAATGCCAACTCCTGGCGTACTAATAATATCAATCTGAGTATCAGGTGTAATATCCCAGTATTTGCGCATGAGAACAGGGATGACAAATTGACCTTTGACGTTGATAGTTGCTCTAGCGGTGTTCATATAAGTAATAATTTATTACTTTTACTACTTTGTGTCAATGATTAAATCACTGAGGTTTTGTCTAGTGAAGGACTGTGGTATAGTTGAAGGACGTAAAAGGTATTAGTTATGGAGGTAAAGCAATGAAGCAAGTAGTTGTCCAGTACATGATGGTAGTGGCGCTCATTGTGGGCGCATACTTTTTGGGGGTTTATAAGACAAAGACCGAGTTTTTAGAGAAAGGGGGAGGAAATACTGTCGCGCAAGGTACACAACAAGGGACACCACAAAAACCAACTACAGTAGACATGAAAAAAATCAAGGGCTTGTTTGATGGCAAACACATCACACTCGGCAAAGCCAACGCCAAACTCATCTTTACCGAGATTTCGGATCCATCTTGTCCGTTTTGTCATATAGCTGGAGGACTACATCCAGAGCTCAATAATACGAGTACACAGTTTAAGATGAAAGCCGATGGAGGGACTTATGAAGCACCAGTCCCAGAGATCAAAAAATTGGTAGAAGAAGGTAAGGCTAGTTTTGTCTTCCTTTATGCACCAGGTCATGGAAGTGGAGAGATGGGGACTCAAGCTATGTACTGTGCCTATGAACAGGGCAAATTTTGGGAGGCGCATGACAAACTCATGACTAAAGCTGGTTATGATTTGCTGAACAACGTAGTGAAAAATGATCTAGCTCAAGCAAACAAAGTGGTCGAACTAATGGGTAACGTGCTAGACGGCAAAAAACTCCAAACTTGCTTGGAGAGCAAGAAATACGCAAACCAACCAGCGGAAGACACTACTTTTGTCCAGTCGCTGGGGTTTGGGGCAACACCTACATTTTTTGTAAACGAAACGGTGGTAGAAGGGGCGCAGAGCTGGAGCGCATTTAAGGCCAAAGTGGAGGCAATACTGTAAATAATCAGTGTGATTTGAGATAGAAACGGGGAGAAATCCCCGTTTTTTGGTTAATTTTGGTAAAATAGCGCGTATGAGAAAGATATTGTTTGTCATATTTATGAGTTTGGCGGTTGTCATGCCAGTTCAGGCTGAGATGGCTCCACCGGAAGCGAGCATGTCGGCCGAATCAACGCCGAGCGCAACGGTAGAGAAAAAAGTCGAGGAAAAGACTGATTTGACCCAACCAACTATCGAGACAAAAAGTAAGTTTCAACGCTTGCTTGACGAAAATCCGGTAGGAGAACTCAGTTACAAAAACTTTTTACGATACGCGATTAATAGAGCGGTAGAAAACGGAGTGCCGATCAACACAGTCGTACTGATCATCCTCTTCCCGATGGCGGTGGCTATCGTGACGGCAGCGAGGCATTTGATAGGTGTGCGAGGGGTGGGTATCCTCACTCCAGCACTTTTGTCTATATCATTTTTGGCGACTGGTATCTGGGCGGGGGCGGTACTTTTTGCGGTTATTTTGTTTGTGACGGTGATTGGACGCACACTCCTTAAACGCTTGAAGTTGCAATATTTGCCACGGGTTTCTTTGCTTTTGTGGGTGGTATCGGGTGGAGTATTTTTGACTTTGTTTTTGGCATCCATTTGGAACTTTGGGGCTTTGACAAGTATCGGCATTTTCCCGATTTTGATCCTTATGTTGCTGGCTGAGACTTTTATAGATATTTCGGCGGGACGCAGTGGAGGGGAGGCGAGAGCACTTATTTTTCAGACTTTTGTGCTAGCGATGATTTCGTCACTCATTTTGGCTTCAGAAGTGGTGCAACGTATTGTGTTGCTTTTTCCGGAACTTGTATTTTTTGGGATAGCAATATTTGATATTTTTATGGGGAGGTATACGGGACTGCGACTCTCGGAATATCTCATGTATCGAGGCATTGTAAAAGAAGACGAAGAGGAGTAAAGCATGAAACTCAAAGATGTGCTGGGCCTAAATTCGCGGAACCATCTTTATACGTCGGTGTACAACAGTAGGCGTGGTAAAAGTATCGCGAACTCGAAGTTGTTGACGAAAAAAACATTGCGGGTCGCTAAGGTTCGTGTGCCTAAAACTTATGCGGTAATCAAAGGGAGTGAGACGTTGGACAAGTTTGATTTTATGAAACTACCGAGTGATTTTGTGGTCAAACCCAACAACGGTTTGGGGGGTCAGGGGATAGTAGTGATCGAACAGCGAGGTGAGTACGCGGGTGAGTGGATCGATTCGCAGGGGATGACATGGAATATCAATGACTTGAGATTGCACGTGGGCGATATTTTGGCGGGACGATACTCGATGGATGATATTGCGGACATTGCTTATATAGAAGAAAGAGTGAGAGTGCATCCGGTGTTTGAAAAATATAGTTATCATGGCACTCCAGATATCCGGGTGATTGTGTTTAATAAAATCCCGATTATGAGTTATGTACGACTCCCGACGGAAGAATCGGGGGGGAGAGCGAATTTGTTTCAAGGAGCGGCGGCGGTGGGGATAGATATCGCCACAGGAATCACGACATACGGTGTGCACCATGCCAAACCAACTGAGTTTTTCCCTGGGACTAGACGTAAACTGAGAGGGATACAGGTGCCACAGTGGGAAGAAATCTTGGAGACAGCAATAAAAGCGAGTGAAGCGATTGGGCTGGGGTATATGGCAAGCGATATTGTGCTACAGCCAGACAATAGTGCGAAAAATGTGGGTGTGGCAGTACCAATGATCCTAGAAGTAAACGCACAACCTGGGTTAAAGATCCAGATCGCGAATCGCGCGGGTTTGCGCGAGAGACTGTCGAGAGTCAAGGGGCTCAAGATAGTCTCGGCCAAGCACGGAATCAAGGTGGCGCAGGCTCTATTTGCCGATCCCAAGCTCGCAGAAAAAGGATTGGGGCGCAAAACAGTGGGAGCGCTAGAAGAAGTTGAAGTATTAGGACATAACGGCAAAAGTATACGACTGACTGCCAAGATCGATACGGGAGCAGATGGGTCGAGTATTGACCGTGTAATGGCGGAAGAGCTGGGACTTTTGGAAAGCGACAATATTTTGTATTACGATTATTTTCGTAACGCACTAGGCAGGAAAAAGCGAGAAATTGTAGGGGTGACTTTTGTAATGGCGGGACGCAAAATGAAGACGCAAATATCGATCGCGGATAGGTCTAGGCTACGCACAAAAATGATAGTAGGGAGACGCGACCTCAAATATTTTGCGGTAGTGGTGGAATAAGATGAACAGAAAAAAAGTAGCACTGGGACTATCGGGGGGAGTGGATTCGTCGGTGGCTTGTGCACTACTGATTGAACAGGGATACGATGTAACGGGGGTATATCTAGAGTGTTACAACGAACCAGGATGTCGAACTGACCAAGACAAAAAAGACGCGCTCAAAGTGGCTCTTCAGTTGGGGGTAAAGTTTGAAGTGCTTGATTTTCGCAGACAATACAAAGCAAAGGTTGTAGAGTATTTTTATCATGAATATGAAATAGGTAGAACCCCCAATCCAGATGTGATGTGTAACCTGGAGATCAAGTTTGGGATGTTTTATGAGTGGGCACTGGGGAATGGGTTTGATTACGTGGCGACGGGTCACTACTGCCAAAAAACAAAGGTCGGACCTTTGTTTTTGAAGCGTGCAAAAGATGAGAGTAAAGATCAATCCTATTTTTTGTGGCAGATCCCAAGGGACCACTTGGAACATGTGATTTTTCCTCTTGGCGACATGCGAAAGAGTGAGGTCAGGGCAAAAGCAAAAGAGTTGGGACTGCTTACTGCAGACAAGCCAGATTCGATGGGGATATGTTTTATTGGTGAGGTGGATGTCAATAAACTACTAAAAGAAAAATTGGGTGAGAAACCTGGTGAGGTGATGATGTATGACCAGACGCAAAAATTCCGATCTTCGCCTATAAGCGCGCAAAGATCGGAACTGAAAGTGATAGGGAAGCATAGAGGTATTTGGTTTTATACGATCGGGCAAAGGGGCGGGTTTGAGATAGATAGTAAGCACCAAACACCAAAGATGGCGCCATGTTATGTGATAGCAAAAGATAGAGAAAATAATCGAGTTGTGGTGGGAGAGCGAGCGAGGGCGATGAAAGACGTTTTTGAGATAGAAGATACTGATTATGAAATACCTAAAGGATCAAAGTTGTACGCGCGTATCCGGAATCTAGGCGAGCTACACAAGGTAGAAAGTATCAAAAAGGGGAAGGTAAAAATAGAGAACAAAGTCTTTGCGCCATCACCTGGGCAAAGCTGTGTATTTTATGACGAAAAAGCCGTACTTGTACATGGCTCGATAATAGTATAGAGTGGATGGTAGAGAGATATTTGGAGGTATTATGGCAAAGAAAAAAACAGTAAAAAAGAACACAAAAACCAATATGATACCCAAGCAAGGCATCATGAAGAATCAATTTTTTGGGATGTTGATCCTGGCTGTTGGGATAGGGGCTTTGATCGTGATGGTGCGGTATTTTATTATCTCTTTATACGTACCTACTGATGTATATTTGATTGAACCAAGTGACTTGATCCCGGGTGTATCTCAGGATTACTGATTGCCAGAAATAATTTAGCCTGGTACAATACATTTTGTCTTGAGTTAGCTTCACACAAATTCTTTTTGGTGCACTCGCTAAAGTCAAGGAAGGATAATATCTATTATGAGTAAGGTTGCAAAAAATAAAGAAGCAAAAAAACAGGTGAGTGAAGCTACCACCATGGAAGAGCTACTGGCTACTTCTGGTTATACGTTGTCGGTACCCAAAAAAGGGGAAACCATCAAGGGTCTTGTGACTGCAGTAACACGCAAGATGGTGCTTGTGGATATTGGGGCGAAGACAGAAGGAATAGTGACTGATAGAGAGTATGACTTTGCGAAAGAATTTATTGAGACGATGAAGGTGGGAGATGAAATTGATGTGTATATCGCTTCGGATGAAAACGAAAGAGGTCAGATTTTGCTCTCACTCAAACGTGCCATGTTTGACAAGCTCTGGACCATGCTCGAAGACTACCTCAACAACGAAAAAGAGGTGGTTGTACACACGGTAGAACTCAATCGTGGGGGTATGATCGTGCGCTGGCAAGGACTACGTGGGTTTATCCCATCTTCCCAGTTTGGAGCAACTTATGCGGGCAATTTGCAAGCTCTGGTAGGTAAAGATATCTCAGTCAAACCAATCGAAGTTGATCGCGAGAAAAATAGACTCATTTTCTCGGAGAAACATGTCTCTGAAGCGGCGGTAATGGAAGCCCGCGAATCGGCCCTCAAGGCTGTGAAAGTAGGCAATACCTTTGTAGGACAAGTGACTGGCGTACTGTCGTTTGGCGCGTTTGTAGCGGTCACTGTAGATGGGATTACTGTAGAAGGCTTAGTACATATCTCGGAAATCTCGTGGGAAAAAGTCGAAGATATTCACAAATATCTCAAAGTAGGAGACAAAGTAGAGGTCAAAGTGTTGGGAGTAGAAGAAGGTACGGGCAAGCTCAACCTATCCATGAAGCAGCTCCAAGCTGATCCATGGAGTACAGTAGCTGAGAAATATGCCGCTGGTACAACCGTAAAAGGCAAAGTTTCACGCAGTGCACCATTTGGCGTGTTTGTGAACTTTGAACCTGGAGTAGATGGACTAATCCATGTCTCACGCACCTCGGCATTTGGGGAACTGAAACCTGGTGAAGAAATCGAAGTTTTGGTCGAGAATGTCGACCCAGAACACAGACGTATGTCGCTAGGACCAGTGCTCAAAGAAGTGCCTGTGGGGTATAAATAAACCAAAGGAGAAATATGTCGAAAACAAAAATGATCGTAAAAGATGACCAAATTTTAGTAGATTTGCAGTGGATCTTTGAGGAAATTAGATCGGCAAATGGGGACTGGAAGGCGGTTGAAGAACAGCTCAAGGGACTCCTGAGTGCGGTGGAGGAGTAAGTTTTGAGTGGACATGGCCATTCGGTGGAGAAAGAAGAAACTGGAGTGGTGGCGATTATTGCTTTCTTGTTTTTTGGGCTAATGATTTTGTGTGGACTCGAGTTTGCAGATAGTATGGCAAAAGACGCAGAAGAAGGTAGTGGTGGTCATGGACATGGTCATCATTGATATCCAAATGCAATTGCTTTGCTTGAGTACCACAGAGTATCTTTGGTGATTTGTTGACCTTCAAATTTTTCGATTTTGAGACTGGTATAGGTAGGTTGCCAATTGATTTTTGCTGGCTTATCAAGATTATTTAGAATTTCTGATAGCCAGGTGAGATGAGGATTGACCATTGCTTGAGTGGAGAGACCGAGCTCACCTGATTCGAGCATGATGTAGGGGAGCTTGTCTTTTTGGAAAGTAGACTCGACTAGGGTACGTCCTTGCAGATGTGACAAAACTGGATAAGACGATGGTGCCCAGATAAAAGGAAATAAATGTTCGTCTGTTGCTCCACTATGAAGATCGATCCAGAGTTGGCATGACGGGAGATATGAATAGAGGCGATAAACGAGCTTGCTACTAGAGCTACCAAAGGGGGAGCCGGGATAGAGATATTTGAGGAGTTTGCCATCTAGGGGATTGTGAGAAACTCCCATGTTGTTGCCTAATATATTTACCACTGGGATGACTGTGATGGGCGTGTGCCCATCATACGTTTTGATCAGTTGTCTAGCCGCTTGGATACCGGCATATTCGTCGCCGTCAATCCCGGCAGTAATGAGGACTTTTGATTTTAAGTGAGGGTGAGAATGCCAAACCTCAAAATCTGGTGCATTGCGAAAATAAGAAAAGATATTTAGCATAATGCGATTATAATAGCGATTATGAAAATAATCGCAGATTACCTAAAACATGATCTAGGTATGCCTCAGCTAGAGACGTGGGGTGAAATCAGAGCTGCTTATCTAGAGCGAGCGGCAAACATGGTAAAACATGATTTTCAGTCTCCCTCATATTTATATAGTATGGAGAGTCAAGCAGGTAGGCGCGAAGGAAAAATAATAGGTAACATAAATGACTACACTAGAGATCAGCATGATCTGGCGCTAGTGTACGAAGCGAAGTATAGCAAAGCATATTTACCGAGGATTGGACTACTGCCACTTGAACCTTATGTGACATCGTCGGGTATGGCGGCTTTGACGACGGCAATAGTGGCGATCCATCGAGCGATAGGGGTAAATGTGACTGTGCTGGTGGGCAAACATAGCTACTTTCAGAATTTGGAAGTGATAGAAAGTAGCTTTAACAAAGTGATCATTTTTGACGAAACGAATAGAAAGAAATATCTAGATTTGATGCGAGGCGAAAAGCCGAGAGTAATCTTTGTAGATTCGCTTTGCAATGAAGTAGAGTTGACTAGACCCAAGGTAGATGAGATTATCAAGGATTTTGCAGGACTGGTGGCAAAGCCGAGTTATGTGGTGATTGATAACTCGATGTTGAGTATTAAATTTGACTGGCGAGCAGTCCTGCGACAGCGATCTAGTAAATTTGGGATCATAGGTTTTGAAAGTCTAAACAAATATCACCAGTTTGGGATAGATCGCACGACTGGAGGGATTGTGTTTGGGACGGGAAAAATGAACCTGCATCTAGTCCAAGCGCGTAGACATGCGGGGACGATAATGCCAGATATAAACGTAGCGATGTTGCCAAGCCCAAACTACAAAATGCTCAAACTGTATATTGAGCGTATCTGGGAGAACCGAGAAAGACTGGCGGTGATACTGGGAGACAAGGTAGTAGCGAGTGGGGGGCAGGTTGTAGTCAAGTTTGATCGCAAGATGAGTTATGCCAAAATCCAAAAAGTGATCAAAACAATATGCTGGAAAGCTAAAAAACAGAGAGTACAAATAGTTGCGGGGACGAGTTTTGGGATGCCAAATACTCGAGTATATTTAACGGCGAAAGATAGTAAATACACGAAGATGTTTTTGCGAGTGTCATGTGGATGTGAAGATGAAAAAGAGTTTGAGAAGGTGATAGGGGTGATTAGTAGTGTTGTATCTACTGAAAACTATTGGTGAATAGTTTTCATTGACAGTGAAAACTATTGGTGATATAGTTAAGGAATGATAGAGAAAGAATTGCTGAAGGCAGTACTTGCTGAACAGATGGAGAATTTTGTAAATAAAGAACTAGGAGTGCCTAGGGAAGTACTTCCACTAATCTCCAAAATGACAAAGACCCCTCATGTTGTGGTGATAACAGGCCTAAGGAGAGTAGGGAAATCGACATTGTTAACCCAGATAGCAAGTAAGTATTTGAATGATAATTACTATTACGTTAGTTTTGAGGATGAAAGACTGACAAGATTTGAAGTATCCGATTTTGACATATTGTACGAAACATTAGTTGAAATGTGGGGAGAGAAGAAAATCTGGTTAATGGATGAAATACAAAATGTAGTTGGGTGGGAGCGATTTGTGCGCCACATGCATGATATCGGGCACAAACTGTATATCACTGGTTCTAACGCTTCATTATTGTCTGAGGAGTTGGCAACTAGACTCACTGGTCGTAGCCTAAAGGTAGAGTTATTTCCATTTAGTTTTAAGGAGTATTTGGTATGGTGTGGACATCAAAATGGAAGTGTGGTGACTACAAAAGATAAGGGGAAAATAGTCAGATTAATTAATCACTATATTTCAGGGGGTGGGATCCCAGAATCGCTACAATATCCAGATTTGAATATCCTATCTAGTTTGTACAATGATGTGTTGCACCGAGATATTGTCAGTAGATATCAGATAGAAAATGTCCGTAGTCTAAAGGAGATGGCACATTACCTAGCCAGCAACGTCGCCAACTTGGTATCTTTTAACAAAATGAAGGAATTGCTGAAATTGGGGAGCGTTAATACTGTCAAAAGTTATTTTGACTATTTGGAGAGCTCATGGTTATTTTTTGTGGTAAATAAATTTGCCTACTCTGTAAAAGAACAACAAATTGCGGCTAAGAAGGTGTATTGTATCGATTCTGGTCTAGCTAAAGTGGTCGGATTTAATTTTTCGAAAAACCAGGGTAGATGGATCGAAAATTTGGTATATCTACAACTGAGAAGGTATGGGGATGAAGTATTTTACTTTAAAACACAAAATGGGGATGAAGTGGATTATTATTTACCAAAACAAAATAAGTTGATCCAGGTAACTCACAGTCTAGAAAATCCGCAGACAAGACAAAGAGAGCTATCTGCCATAACTCAGGCATCTAGGGAAATAAAGGTGAAATGTGAGCTGATCGTGATAACAGAGCGAGAACGGGGAGAAATAGAATTTGAAGGCAATAAAATATCAATATTGCCAATATTTGAGTGGTTGGGAGGGGACAGTGGTAAATAATAGTGTGGTATATGAATGTAGTAATTGTGGGGCTCCCTCCTTCGCTCTGCGAGCTACGGAAGGGCACGGCAAAGTATGAAGAGTTCAGTTGTCTATGAATGTTCGAACTGCGGTAGTCAATCAGCTAAATGGGCAGGGCAGTGTGGTGAGTGTGGGAAATGGAATACACTAACTGAATCGGTAATAATGGGATCGCAAAAGTTGCGATCCTCGCAAAGCAAAGATCGCAACTATGGACCAGTAAAACTGCAGAATCTGAGCGAGATAGAAGTGAGTACGGTGACTAGGAGAAAGACGGGGATAGGTGAGCTAGATAGGGTGCTAGGGGGAGGGATCGTGCCGGGGGAAGTGATACTGATGGTGGGAGAACCGGGAATAGGTAAGTCGACGATACTGACACAGCTTGCCCTAAAAATGGGGAAGGCGGCGTATATTTGTGGGGAGGAAAGTCCTGGGCAGGTGAAGATACGGGTGGGCAGGTTGCAAGGATCGCAACTGCAAATGCTGGCTGAGACCAACGTAGATGTGATTATAAGCAGTATAGAAAAGGTAGATTTATCCATAGTGATTATTGATTCTGTTCAAACACTTTATACTAATGATTTACCGGGGATGGCAGGATCTATCTCGCAAATTAGAGAGTGTACAATGCGACTCATAGGTTACGCCAAGCGCAAAAATATTCCGGTGATTTTAGTGGGGCATGTGACCAAGGATGGGGAGATGGCAGGTCCGAAGGTACTAGAGCATATGGTGGATGCAGTACTAGAATTAACGGGTGATAGATATCATGACCTGCGACTATTAAGGACGCAAAAGAACAGGTTTGGGGCGACAGATGAGGTGGGAGTATTCCAGATGATGGAGTCGGGACTAGTAGAAGTACCCAATCCAAGTGAGTTCTTTTTGTCAGAAAGAGAGGAAGGCGCGATTGGGTCATGTGTGTGCGTAATCATGGAAGGGACGAGGCCGGTGCTACTAGAAGTGCAAGCGCTAGTGGTGGAATCGGAGTTACCTGTGCCTAGGAGAGTGTCGCAAGGAGTGGACGTGCGGCGAGTGCAGATCTTACTGGGTGTGATGCAAAAGTATGCACGCTTACCCATAGGCAACAAAGATGTCTTTGTAAAGGTGACGGGAGGCTTGAGCGTCAAAGAGCCAGCAGTAGACCTGGCAATTTGTTTGGCGGTAGCTAGTTCTAGTAGTGGCAAGGCACTGCCAAAAAATAGTGTGGCAATCGGGGAGGTAGGGTTACTGGGAGAAATTCGATCTGTTTCTTGGGGGGAGAAAAGGGTGAAAGAAGCTAAAAAGCTCGGATATAGCAAGATATTTTCACGAGAGAGTAATAGACGAGTGAGTGAGATACTCCAAGAAAAGTTATAGGTTGACACCAGGCGAAAAATGAGTAAAATATCAATTGTATCCGACAAATTTGTTGTAGGATGTACGTTTTGAAACGAAAAGAGCATTCCTACCGCTGAATCTCCATTTGACCGGGTTCACGTGTAGCAATGCTCTTATTCAAAACGTTGTGTAGGTGTTTCAATATCTACACAAGCGTATATGCACTTTAACACTGACAAGTATGAGCGTCAAGCTACATTTTGTGTGTAAGTGGTAGGGGAGGACACTAGATATAGTGTTTCGGCCTATAATGACTTGAGATACAAGATGGACATATTTTGTTGATACTGTGGAGGGATATGTGAGATAGGGCAGGCTCATAATCCCTCCACAATGTGAATATGATATGTGAGACCTAGTACTTATTGTTATTATTTAATATAGGGATAAAATATAAAATAATGAGTAATATTAAAGAGAAAATGCTTGATTTTCTAATAGATCATCTCCCTGAGTTGGGCTTGGTTGCGGTAGCGGGGGTTGTGGGACAGGAGATGGGATAAGAGAGTCTATACACTGATTCTTTAGTTTTAGAGTGGATTGTGATAAATTACATGTTTAATGAGCGATATAGCAAGAGATGTAGCTAAAGCTTTGATTGATATTGGCGGGGTAGGTTTTGTCCCAAATAATCCAATCACTTTTAAATCCGGTATTTTATCTCCAATGTATATGGATAACCGGATGTTTCCATCATATCCAAAAGAGTGGAAAACTGTCCTAAATGGTTTTATGACAAAGATGAAAGAACAGAAAATAGAGTGTGAGATGATTGCCGGGATTGAGACGGCGGGTATCCCACATAGTAGTGCTCTGGGGGCGCTTTTAGATGTGCCATCGGTATTTGTCCGCAAAGAAGCCAAAGATCATGGGACAAAGAAAATGATCGAAGGAGGAGTGGTAGTAGGAAAGAAGGTGCTGTTGATAGAAGATCTAGTCACAACAGGTGGATCGAGCTTGCACGGAGTATCAGAACTGCGTAAAGCGGGCGCCACTGTGACTGATTGTCTAGTGATTGTCGGATATGAACTGCAAGAGGCAAAAGACGCATTTGCAAAAGAAAAGGTGTGTCTAACACAACTGACCGATGTAAAGACAATTTTGAGTGTCGCAGAAGAAATGGGTAAGATTACAGAGGAAAATAAGCGAATTGTGAGTGAATGGTTACAAAACCCCAGGGAGTGGCAAAGATGAAGTTTTTAGCAAAATTGCACTCGTGCATGAGACAAAACAAGAGTTTGTTGTGTGTGGGACTAGATAACAGTAATAGTGATTCGATGATTCGAATCATCGAAGCGACACATGATTTAGTGTGTGCATATAAACCAAACTCGGCATTTTATGAGGCGGAGGGAAGCAGGGGAATAGACTCTTTAAAAAGAGTTTGTGATTTTTTACAAACTAATTATCCAGAGATACCGATTATTTTAGATGCTAAAAGGGGTGATATAGGGAATACGAATGAAAAATACGCAAAATTTGCTTTTGAGTATTTACAGGCAGATGCAATCACGCTTCACCCATACCATGGACTAGGGGCATTGTCGCCCTTTGAAAAATACGAGGAGAAGGGATTGTTTGTACTGGTGAAGACATCCAATCCCGAGTCGAGTGAACTGCAAGACATAATACTAAAAAATGGGAAAATGGTGTGGGAGATGATACTAGAAGAGGTAGTGAAACGGGATGCGGGAAAGGGGCAGTGGGGGGTGGTAGTAGGGGCGACACACCCAGAAATAATGAAAAAAGTAAGGCAAGTGATCAAAGGTATGATTGTGCTTGCTCCTGGAGTGGGGGCGCAGGGGGCGAAGGTAGAGGAGGTTTTGAATGATGAAACTAGTCATGGATTAGATATGATCATCAATGTGGGTAGAAGTATCTTGGAGGCAGATAAGCCAAGAGAAGTAGCACAATTAATTAAGCTTACAACATTACGATATGTCTAATTGGAATGAACTACAAGCAGTGGATGAGCTATTTTGTGATTTGAAGCAAATGGATATTGAAGATAGTGGCGGAAGCTTTTCTGTTGAAATGGCGATATCTAGAATTGGAGTGAGAAGTGTACATGTTTTATGGGGACAAAATCAGTTAGCTCGACAAGTATCAAGCTGGAAAGAACACTTTGTAAACTATCCAACAGGTTTGGTTGTCAATGCACTGATGGAAACGATTCGAGTATTGGTAGATGAAGTGGGTGGATATAAATCGAATGATTTGCTAATCATGTATGGACTGCATGATATAGAATAAGCCTATGCAAATATTTAGTGGGAGTTCGAACAGAGCATTGGCAAGTAGAATCGCAAAAATCTTGGGCAGTGAAATCGGGAAGGTGGAGAGTAGTCTTTTTGAAAATGGTGAGTGCAGGGTGAGGGTAATGTCTGATGGCAAAGGGAGTGCGTTTTTACTGCAATCACTTTCTCAACCGGTTGATCAAAGTATTATTGAATTTTGTCTGATAGCAGATGCGCTGGCGCGAGACGGACATAGTAATATTGTGGGGATCGTGCCGTGGTTAGGGTATTCGAAACAAGATAAGGTGTTTCGCGAGGGGGAACCGTTGTCGGCCAAAGTCATTGCGCAAATTTTACAAACTACCAAGATAAAAAAACTAATTACTTTTGATTTACATAACCGAGCAATAACTGGTTTTTTTGATATCCCAGTAGTAGAGTTGTCGGCGAAGCCGATATTCCTTGAATATTTCCGAGATATGTTTAGTCATAAAAGATCCGAACACTCGCTGTCGCAAGGTTCGGATCTAGGGGAAAGTGACTTTGTGGTAGTAGCGCCTGATGAAGGGGCGGTAAAATCTAGCGCATACTTTGCGCGTGAACTAGATGTAGCGATCGCTTATATGGATAAGCGGCGAGATTTGCGGACGGGGAAAGTGGAAGTGGTAGCGATGAGTGGTGATGTAAAAGGGAAGAGAGTGATCATAGTAGATGACATGATAGTGACTGGTTCGACGATGATGGAGAGCGCAAAATACCTGAAAAAATTGGGAGCGAAAAGTGTGAGTGTGGCGGCGACACATCATCTTTATATAAACGGCGTGCAAGAAAAGCTCGAAAGAAGCGAGATAGATAAGATTGTGGTCAGTGACACGGTGTCATGTACCTCGAAGCACGAATATAAAAAACTCAAGATTTTGAGTATTGCCCAGACGATAGTTGACTACTTGCAATAAATTTGGCATACTATGTGAAGTTTCCCAAACATTTATAGCATATTCGTCAAAAATATTTTTTAGGAGTGAGTTATGTCAGGTAAAACAGTAAAAAAAGTAGTGGATGAAGTGGAAGAAAAGAAAGAAGAAAAAACAGTCGAAGTACAACCTAGTGTTTCTCAAGTACCAGTACCTCGTCCTTATATGGCACAACCAAGACCGTTAAGACAATTTAACCCAGCGCAAAATAGACCAACATTTAACAATGCTCCTACTAGTGGAGTAGATATTGAGCCGATTGCAGGATATCTCGATGATTCAAATGATGGACACGGAGTCATACGACCACAGTTCCACCCTACAGAGCGTGATGCGTATGTGTCGTCGATGGTGGTGCGAAGACTAGGACTGAGACCAGGTGATTATATTGAAGGGACAGCACGCAAACCAAAAGATAATGAGAGGTATTGGGCTCTAGTGACGGTGGCAAAAGTAAATGGCAAAGCGCCGGTGGACATGCACAAAAGAGTCAAGTTTCACAACTTGACTCCGATTTATCCAATCCAAAAAATTGTGTTGGAGATGGGAGCACAACCTTTATCCAATAGAGTGATTGATTTGGTTGCACCAATTGGGAGGGGACAACGTGGCATGATTGTGGCTCCCCCTAAGGCGGGTAAGACGACAATTATGAAAGATATGGTGACAGGAATCGCGAAAAACTATCCTGAGATCCATTTGATGACAGTTTTGATAGGAGAACGTCCAGAAGAAGTCACTGATATCCGTAGACATCTGGAAAAAGTAACCGAGAACTCGGTAATGAAAGGGGAGTGCGCGGCATCTAACTTTGATGAGCCTGCCGAAGATCAAACGCGCGTAGCTGAGATCGCACTAGAACGTGCCAAACGTCTTGTAGAAGAGGGTCTTGATGTTGTGATCCTACTGGACTCTGTCACCCGCCTAGCACGCGCATACAACCTCGCAATACCTACGTCGGGACGCACGCTATCGGGTGGATTTGATCCTGCGGCACTGTATCCACCCAAAAGATTCTTTGGGGCGGCGCGCAAGATGGAGGGGGGAGGA
>Ga0233425_10006849_pt1 | contig 16475 bp, 10 predicted proteins | sample Watercolumn_Towu_2_FD_181712 | JGI IMG/M metagenome (GOLD analysis project Ga0233425, IMG submission 181712) | Freshwater microbial communities from Lake Towuti, South Sulawesi, Indonesia - Watercolumn_Towuti2014_140_MG | ecosystem: Environmental > Aquatic > Freshwater > Lake | place... | reverse complement strand
CGATAAACCTGAATAAAGACCTCCTGTGCCACATCTTCTGCATCTTCGGCATTCTGAACTATCCCGAGAACAGTATTGTAAACCCTGTCCTGATAAGTTTCAACCAGGTATTTAAATGCTGCTTCATTAGCATTTCGAAGTCCTTGTATAAGTTCCTGTTCGTTCAATTATTTAAACGCTGGGTTTTGAAGCCGTAACTTACGAAAACAAGAAACGAAAAAAATAAAATTTAATCGGAGGATAACACAAACGTAAACATCCACTTCACCGGGTTTAGCCAATGACCATTAAATGAAGCAACCGGCGCTTTGATTAACACCGTATTCCAGCCTTTTTGTAAAAATATCTTTGTGGGCTCACGGTACTCATAGCCTTCATCAATCAATGGAATTTCCAGTTCTCCTTTTTGACCGCCCCGTTTCCATTTCGGCGGCTCAATCAATTTTCCATTTACCCAAACCCTGCTGCTTTTATAATCCCACTCACCGGCAGGTGGAGAGTCAGAAGAATTAGCCCGGCCAATGTTATTAAACCCAATCCAGAATTTTTTCTCTGCGGCTTCATTACTCCAAATTTTTCTTATTGCATAATAAGTAGAGCTATCCTGTTGATTTTCGAGATGAGACCCAATTGTTGGAGACCAGAAATGCCGCAACCAGATAGTACCTCCATAAACTGAAGGATAATTTTTTAATTGTACTGTATCAATAAAAGAACTTGCTTCGGGCTTAAATTCCGTTTCTGTTCTTCCTTTATTATCAAAGGGGCCAATTAATTTCCATTCTACATCACTCTGCTTTACATAAGGGAATGAAAGGTTTTTAAAATTAAGTGAGCCATGTTCCAGTGACCGATTTTCAAACTCAACAAACGCATTATACCGTTCGCTGCCCGGAGCACCTATATCGGATAAATAATTTTTCCATCCGCCGCCCTGCCAGCATCGTTCAGCAAATGTGAGCATCACCGGGTACACAACATTCATTTTAATTAAATCCTCCTCATTACTCACTCTCCTGTCGGGCCAGTTGCAAAGTATGGCACCTAATTTATCTTCGCTTCCAACAGGTACATCACACACCTGGTGGTTAAAAGTTGCAACCACTCCATCGAAAGGGTCAAAGTGATTCAGGTATAAATGCCTTGAATCTATTGTGGGATATTTGTTTTTTGGCTTTGCATTGCCAACCCACATTTGCAAATAAGTTCCTTCGGGTACATTGCCACCGGGGTCCCATGCCACAACGGTTTTATCTAATGACCGCAGCAACTTTACCATTTCAGGTAAAAAGTTTTTGTTGGTGATTTTAACTTCATCGCCACCGATATGAACAATGGGCACATCCAGTTCGCTGCACAGTTCTTTTAAAATGTTTTTACAAATCAGTAACCCGGAATCGCTTTGCATATCTGTGCCCATGGCCCGTTTAAATGCAGCGCTGTGCCCCGGCATATCAATTTCAGGAACCAATGTGATATATCTTTCTTTACAATATGCAATCAGTTCTTTCATCTCATCCAATGAATAATATTCACCGGGATTGCGCAGCATATTTTTTGCTTCCGTCAGTTGCGGGTATTGTTTACTCTGCAACCGCCATGCTATATCTTCCGTAAGATGAAAATGAAAAACGTTCAGCTTATAAGCCGCCATCACATCAATCTGCTGTTTCAGTTGTTTGAGGGATTGATAATTTCTGCCCACATCCACCATAAAGCCACGGAAGGGAAATGCAGGCCAGTCGGTGATTTCACAGGCATCTATCATTACACCGTCTCTCATTAACTGGCGCAGTGTTTGAATGCCGTTAAAAAATCCTTGAGCAGTTTTTGCAGTTAAAAGAATTTTATTTCCAGATACGCTCAATGCGTACGCTTCATTTGACATACCGGAAACATGGGCCGGGTCAAAACGTAATTCTATATGCACTTCATCTTTAGCTGCTTTATTTGTTATTTCAGCCTGCAATCCTTTTTCAGCGAGAATGTTTTTTAAAAACCCTGCTTCCTTAGTGAGGGCATTATCGGCTACAACAATGGAACTGCATTTATACAAAGGGAAGAAGCCGTTCTTCCAATTGAGTTGCCGGGGCAACGGAATCAGTGATGGCTTTTCCTGCACATCATATACATAAGGAAATACAATATGCTTCCACAGTAAATACCCTACACCTAATAAATGCAAGCCATCGTTACTATATTTTACATCCAGTTTTCCCTGCTGGTTTATAAAGTATGGATAGAGGTTAATAAATGTAAAACCATTGTTTGCTGCATGGTTACGCAACAGGTTATTTACTTTCAGGATAGAATCCGTTTTCCCTGCATGCCCTGCAAACTTCCTAAATGCATCGTTTACCGGTAATATGCTTTGCACATAAATTCTGATAGCAGGACTTCTCTCCTTTAAATAGTTTGCAATCAGCAAAATGTTTTTTACAATGCTGTCTGTGCTGATTCCTCTTGCCAGGTCATTAATGCCAATTAGTAAAAAAACTTTTGCAGGTTTTCGCTTCACTACTTCATCCATTCTATTTATAACTCCGGCAGAAATATCGCCGCTGATGCCACGGTTCTTAATTCTTATTTCATTAAACAGTTCACTCCACTCTCCTCCGTCTGTAATGCTGTTACCGATGAAAATAATATCACCTTTTGTTTGCGGCAGCGATTGAAACAAGGTCCATTGCTGATGATAATATGTACTGAACAATGAATCCGGATAAACGGGTAGCTTCAATTGTGCAGTCATATGAACCGCACAACCCGAAAAAAGAAATAACAGGAAAATTTTTCTCACTGCACTTTTATTTTAAATGTGGAAGCGGGAAGGTTTTCTGAATTTACCAGGTTGGCATCGCTGAATGGTTTCCAGCCATAATAAATATATTCCGGTTTTGAACTCACGGCAATGATTATTCCAAAATCATCAATGATGGCATCAATATCATTTCGTCCATCCACAGAAAAACTCCGGAGCGGTTTGCCATCCGAAGTTTTTAACCCATTGCCTGTGTATTGAAAACTGACAACCAGTTTTCCTTTTGAATAAATTGCTTTTACCGGCAATGGCCCGGACGGGATAATGTGCTGACTATACGTTTTATTCAATGCCCATCTTGCCAACCGTTCACCTACATCTTTCTTATTAGTGGGGTGCACATCATCTCTGGCGCCAATATCACTGCACACTGCCATACCGCAGTTCGGAATCAACTGCAGCATTTTTCTTTGTTCATCCCTGAACTTCGGCCAGAAATGGCTTTTGTATTTTGCAGTATCAATAGATGATAGCTGAACAAAATAAAAAGGCAATGATTTCTGCCTCCACTGTTTCCGGTAGTCATCTATCATCAGTTTTGACAATGCAGCATATTCATTCACCCTTTCCATTTCCTGTGCATTGCTTTCGCCCTGGTAGCTGAGAATTCCATTCACCGGAAGCAAAAAGAAATGTTTTATTCCTGCTTCATACGCAAAGCCGGGTTTATAAGCATGATTTTTCCCTTGTTCATCCTGAAATACATTTTGCAATGAGCCAACATTCTGCATTCCCCTTTCCCGTATCCAAACCGGCAACGCTTCATTTACCAGCCAATCGCCTTTTGTTTTAGCTGAAAATTGTTTACCCGTTTTCAAAATTTCTTTATCAATAAATGTTTCAATCGGCGCCCCGCCGATAGATATGTTTATTAAACCAATTGGAACATTTATTTCATCCGCCACTTTTTTGCCAAAATAATAAGCCACAGCACTCATTGTTTTAAAACTGCTGCTATCGCAGGTTTGCCAGCCGCCTTTGTAAAAAGCTTCAGGAGTGAGCAAAGCAGAAACCGAATCTGTAAACTTTGTTCCAAAAATATTTTTACCCGCATAGGTTGGATTATAAAACCGGAGAAGCGGCTGATTGCTGTTTTTAATTTCTTCTTTGTAATGCATCTCTTTTATCATTGGCCACTCCATATTGCTCTGCCCGATGCAAACCCATATATCACCAATAAGAATATTCTGAAACTGTACAGCCGTATCACCAGCGCTTATAAATAAAGATTGAGGCTGATGATTGGCCGGCTGTTTTGGTAACCACAGCTTCCATGAAGAATCTTTTGCAACAATTACTGAATGCCGTGATGTATCCATTCTTACTTCTACCCGGGTTCCCGGTGCAGCTTTGCCCCAAACAGGAACAGGTTTGTCCCGCTGCAAAACCATATTAGAGCAAAATATTTTTGCAACTTCTAATTGTGAAAAAACAGGAAAAGGGAAAAGAAGCAATATGAAACAAAGAAACCGCATATCATTTCAAATATTCAGTTAGTATTTGCATACAATACCATTCTTGTCGCGGCAAATGAAAAGGCCCTTTGTATAAATTTCCTTTTGCTGTTTGTGCAATGCTTCCATCACGATGCAGATAACCAAACCATTCTCCATTCTTTTTATCATGAAAATATTTGTAGGCGTAATCATGCACCTGCCGGTGCATGGCTGCATATTTTTCATTACCGGTAATGAGATAAGCAAGTAATGTGGCAATGATTACTTCATTATGCGGCCACCAGAATTTCATATCCTGCCAGTATTCCTGTATCGGTTTATTATACACATCACGGAAATATAGTATGCCACCATATTCCTTATCCCATCCCCGCTCCCACATGTAGTCAATCATGCGGCATCCTAAATCTATCAACCGCTTATCATTGTTACGATGAATGGCCTCATGCAGTATAAACCAGGCTCCTTCAATAGCATGACCGGGGTTCAAGGTTCTTCCGTCAATATGGTCAATGATGCTGCCATCCTGAGCCACCTGTTCCATTACACACTTAATATCATCTTTTACAAAATCTCTTTCAATCTCCGTTATCCATTTTTCTATCCCTTCATTGCAGCGTGGGTCGCCAATGGTCTCCCTTAATTGGTGTGCCGTATTTATTAAAATCATAGGCACTCCGATTCCTTTTGATGGCCGTGTGCTGGTAAACTTTGGTGGCAAGAGGCCCGGTGTAGTGGCATATTCAATACATTTTCCAAAAACCAATCTTGCTTTATTGGCTGCTTCCTCATCACCACTTGCTTTTGCATAAGCTGCTGCGGCAATCACATAAAATGTTTCAGAAAAAAAGTACCGACGTTTGCGGATTGGCCTTCCATCTCTTGTTACATGAAAGAACATTTGCCCATCGGTATCAAAGCAATATTTATTTAAAAAATCATAGCCGAGTTTAGCTCCATCCAACCATTCCTGTTTTTTTTCAACAGTGTTGTATAAGGTTGAAAGCATCCAGGTGGCCCTTCCCTGAATCCATACGGCTTTATCATCATCAATCAGGCTGCCATCTGCATCTCTCATCAATAAAAACCCTCCGCATTCCTTATCAAAAGAGCGGGGAAACCAGAACGGAATGGTATTGTTCAGCAACTGATTTGAATAAAAGTCTTTTAGTTTTATTAAATCTTCTTTTGAATACATTTGGCTTTATTTTATAATTTCACTTACTGCCAGTTTTACAAAATATAAATCCTTTGTGCCTTCATATAACAAACCAATTGTATTATCATCAATCTTTGTCAAACACGAATAACCATAACATTGTCTTTCGTCAACCAGCAACTGGTTAGCAGGCAACCATGTTTGTCCTAAATCCAAACTCGCTTTAATTGTAATGTTGTAACGACCTGAAGAAGTATTGGGATTACTGAAAAACAAAACATCTTTCATTACTCCATTTACATTCACTCTTGCTTTTATTATGCTTCCCATACAAACAGGATCAGGCAAAGCATTGTAGGAAGTAGAATGTTCTGTCCATGTTGTTCCCATATTGGTTGTAGTCGCCACACTTCTGAAACTGCCGCGGTTGTCACGCATATTCAGCATCAATGTACCTGGTGATGTTTCCACCACCTGGCTTTCGGTAGTGTTTGATTTGGGTCCCAGGATTTTCCCATTCCATGAAATACCATGGTCATCACTATAGATAATTGTTGAATGAGGAACCTTTGTTTCATTCCAGTATTGTGCAGCAAACACCAGTTTACCATCCTGCATGGCAATACCCATGCCCGGCCCATTAAAGAAAAGATGCCAGGCGGGATTTTTTACCTGTGGTGTTATTGAATTGGGCGCCGACCACGTCAATCCATCATCGCTGCTGCTTACTAAAACAAACTGCCCAGTAGTATCGGGTGATAATCCCGGCAATGAACCGGCAATAGAGCGATTGCCTTTACTCCATAAAGCTGCAACAAATATTTTCTTAGTAACAGGATCAAACAAAATGGCCGGATCACCGATACCATTGTTTTCATGCGGCGCACCCATATCCATAATAATTTTCATTGGCTCCCATGTCTTACCGTTATCTGTACTGCGGCTCATACCTACATCAATATTGCCGGGCAAATCAGCACTGTTGTTATAACGTATATCATAAACTGCAATCAATGTTCCCCTGTCCGTTTGTACAATGCCCGGAATACGATAAGTATTTACATTATCATCACCGGCTTTACGGATAGCAATTCCTATACGTTTTCCATAAAAAGAATTATTCTGTTTAACCGATATTTCTTTACCCGCTTCATCAATCAGCTTTGTGCAACGTAATTCGATTTTATTATCAAGACCAGCTTCACTTTTCAACACGATGCTAAACCAGATAAAATGAATGCCTGGTTTCAGGTTTAAATTCACAGGAATATCAAACGAAGCTGATGAGGGATTGAGCGAAGCAATCAAATTTGTAGTGGAAAAAGGTTCAGCTCCTGTGAGATAAACATCTAATTTCTGAATACCACTTATTGACTCTGCATTTAATATGCAATTCATCTTCCTGTAATGTTGCTCAGCGTTGCCTGAAGGAATGGCTACTGCCAGGCGCAAAACAGGATTTGCCGTTAACCCTTTCAGCAAAGGTACAGATGGAGCATAGGCCGACACCTGAATTTCTCCCGGAGGCACTGCGGTTGATTTTTTTGAACATTCAAAACTGCTCAATGCAGTCAATAACGCCAGTGCAGGTGTTATAAAACAAACTGATTTCATTATTTCTTTTTTATACTTCATTAAATTCTCTACTCTTTGGTTTAAGGAATGAAAGCTGAATGACTAATGCAACTGCAACGATCACTGCCAGCATGGCAAAATCTTTTCCGAGGTTTCCAGCATCTGTTGATTTACCTAATAAATCTGTAATAAAAGCGCCGGCAAAAACTCCAACCATATTCATCAACCCATAAGCTGTTGCACGGTATTTAGAAGAAACAAATTGGCAAAGTATGGGCATATTGTTCGCATCGAACATGCCGAAACCAAAACCAAAACAAAATGCAGAGCCGATAACAGCAAATAATGAATGACCAAACCCGACTAATAATAATGCAGGAATGGTTAAGCCCAAACCAATTGCACTTGTATAAATTCTGCCCCGTAAGTTTTTCTGCACCCAACGATCGGACAATATTCCTCCAAAGATTACTCCAATAAAAGATGACGCAGCAATTGTGATAGTTGATAAGGGCCCTGCCTTCGCCATATCAATATCTAAATTCTCTGCGAACAACGTAGGCAACCAGTTCTTAACTCCCCAGCCGGGCAGGCTTGGTATGGCGAAATAGAAAAGTATAATCCAGAATGCGATGTTTGTAAACAATACGCTCAATCCCTTGAACAATGAATACTTCTCTTTCTTAATTTCACTTGCAGTATCAGTATTTCTTTTTTCTCTTAAAAAGAAAATCAACACTGCAGAATACACAATACCGATGATACCAAATGAATGAAATGTTTGCTGCCATGAAAATTCAGCAGCTATTGTTGCACCAAAACCACCGAGTGCCTGGCCCATGTACAAACCTGTCATATGAATACCCACTGCCAGTGACCTTGTTTTATCCGTATGATAATCGGCAATAAGAGATAAACCTGCGGGAATGTAAAGAGCCTCACTTACTCCCATTATTGCCCTTAACCAATAAAGCTGGTTAAATGTAGTTGCATAACCCATCATAAACGTAACGCCACTCCAAACAAATAAACTTACCGTGATCAACCATTTCCTGTTTACCCGGTCAGCAATAATTCCTGATACGGGGCTCATAAAACCATAGATCCAGAGAAAAATGGCCATGAGGTAACCGAAGTTGGTGGCTGATTGCAATTCGGCAATATCAACCATCATGGAAGGCTTCATGGTGCTGAGCATTTGCCTGTCCATATAGTTCAGCAGCGCTACTACCCAAAGCAGCGCTACTACAACCCACGGATATTTTTTTGAACCATTCATTCTGTAATCAATAAAAATTTTTCAGCTTTTTTATTTTCAAAATTTGCGGAGTTCTTATTCCAGCCTTTATTTCTCCGCTTGGAATAAAAGTACCGGAGTGGCTTGCTGCTATTTGTGTTGTCACCGGCATATCAACATCAAGATGGCCTACAGATCTCCACTCATCTTTTATCACATCATATTGTAATACCTCTTTGCTGAAACCGGGATGATTTATCTGCAACTGGTTTTTTTGCTGAACCAGTTGTTGCTTTTTTACTTCATCTTTTTCTGATGCAATCGCAACCAACAGCTTTTCTACTTTGTTAAATGTTTCTCCTTTATCACCGCCGATATACAAAATACTGTTCCACCCATTCCCAATTCCGAAACCTGCAGATACTGCATAAGGCATATCTCTTTTTTTTGTCCATTCGTTTTTTTCAATACTGTATTCAAATACTGAAGAATAAAAATCACTGATACCGTTTGTATTTTTTTTTCGGCCACCCAACAAGTAAATACGATTTGCAAGACCATCATTATAAGTAAGCATAACAGCATGTGATACATGAACAGGCAATGATTTTAATTCAACCCATCCATTTGTCGGTTTTTGTATATCCAGTTTAAAAACTTTATCTGAAACACCATCTATAGTCTCTCCGCCTGCTGCATAAGTAATGTTACCAACAGCAATAGCAGAAAGATTAGTTAATGGCAGTGGCAAATCAGGCAAATCAATAATGCCCGGTTTGTTATCCGGGTTATCTGTATGCAGCAGAAACACTTTTTTTGAAATTCCATTTTCATTTTCCCCGCCGATGCAAACAATACCAGCACTTGTCTGCACACTGGCACCATACGCAATACTTTCCTTTAGCCTAATTGAAGATGGGTTCTCTGATAATAGTTTTCCCTTTTTACTAATATCTAAAACATAAATATCATTCCAATAAGTTTTCTTGCCGCCCTGCCAGGGCAAACTGTCCGGAAAATTTGCCCCGCCTGCAATGATGAGTTGATTACGGGTACACCCGGTGAAAACCCCTGCCAACCCTGGTTGCTTACCCAATTTTTCATTTACTGGTAAGTAGGCAGCAACTGAAAATCGTAGCTTGATTTTTTTTTGTGCAAGTATGGAGCTACTGGTTAACAAACCCGGGAATAAAAAAGTGAGATAAAAAAAATTCTTCATTATTGCACCCGCCGTCAGACTTTTATTGTTTCCGGCAACCGTGATTTAAATGTATCAAATTTCAGCGCTGCCACATCTTTTTTAAAGCATTCAAAATCTGTTTCACTCATATTCTTTACCGGCAGGCGAAACTCACCGCAATCCATCCCTATCAGTTTCATATAGGCTTTGCCGGTGGCAATACCGCCGTATTTACCCAGCAAACGAATCATATCAATTGACTGTTGCTGGTATTCACTTGCTTTTTCAAGGTCGCCATTATTAAACGCATCCATCAGGCGATGATATAAAGGCGCTGCATAATTAAATGTACTGCCTACAGCTCCTTTGGCCCCGATTGACAAAGCGGGCAACATATTTTCATCCCTCCCCCACAACATATCGTATTTGCCATTGGCAAAATGAAGGCAGGAAAGAAAATCCATAAAATCCTCATGGGTATACTTGATACCAGCAAAATTGGGCAACCTGCCATCAATCTCTTTTAATAAGTTTATCATGGGAAAGTTTACACCCGTAAGTACTGGAATATGATAATAATAAAAAGGAAGATTGGGAACTGTTTCCGCCACAGCTAAACAGGCTTTAGCCAGCATGGTTATATCCACCGGTTCAAAATAAAAAGGTGCTGTGAATGAAACACCGTAAAGGCCAATACCCTCTGCATGTTTGGCCAATTCTTTGCAATCGGTAATGCTGGTACCACCAAGTAACGTCATTACTTTAAAATCAACGTCATCTTTTGAACTAGCCGCCCATGCTTCGGCAACTGCCATTTTCTCTTTTGCAGTTAAAGAAACTCCTTCTCCCGTAGACCCGCAGATAAATGCACCTTTCACGCCATTTGTTTTCAGCGTTTGATAATAATACGGGACCATTGCAAGGTTCAATGAACTGTCTTTATGCATCGGGGTAAAAGGAGCGGCAATTAATCCTTTCAAATGTTGAATTCTCATATTTCTTTGTTGAAAGTCCTTATGTCTAATTTTAAAAACCCGGGAGCAGGAATACTCCCGGCTGATTGCTTGTACTCAGTAAAATTAGCAAGACTGCAATCTTTAATGAGTCATTTAACTGATCTGTTTTTTAAATCTTCATGAGAAAAAATTATCATTATTTAATAAAATGGAGGGTAGCCGGGGGTTTGCACCAGAGCCCGGTTGTTGATCCAGGAAGTTCTGTCAACAGGCCAAAGCACTTTATAGGCTTCGCCGGGCAATACAGTAGTATTCGCAAATACAAAACTGTTTCCAAACCTCCTTAAGTCATACCAACGTTTGCCTTCAAATACAAACTCAAATAAACGTTCCTGCAATATTGCATTGGCAGGGCTTACATCGATTGCCTGATTGGGATAACCATGTGTGCCGGCAATATAATTAGCTCCAAACCCTCTTGCCCTTACCAGGTTAATTTCCGTAGAGGGATCCTGCCCGAGAATGATTTTAGCTTCCGCTTTCAATAAAAGCAAATCCGCATACCTGTAAATGGGATAGTCGTTAGTATAGTTTCTTACACCTGCACTTTGTTCGCCTGCAAATTTGCTTGCAAAGCATCCTGCCAGAACATAAACGCCTGGTGATGGGCGATTATAAGCAGGTTGAATAGATGCCCACTTACGACTGTCTTTATCATTGAATTTTCTGAATGCGGATGGTTTTACCGGCGCCCTTAATAAACCACCCCAGTTGTCGGTAGCTACACTAAACTGCCTTGCGCCAACTGAGTCATGAAAATTAGCAAGCAATGCAGTTTGCGGAACAAAACTTCCTGCAATGAATGGGATTGATGATTCATTTAACAAATTGCGGCAAGCAAAAATCATTTCACTATTTCCCCGATTCGTTGTAGAAAAAACATTGGTGTAACTGGAAACTAATGCTAATGATGGGATATTGGTTTGTATATCCGTTAAGGCATTTAATGCAGTTGTCGCATCACCATTGCCACCGCCTCTGTAACTTGTCCAGAGGTAAACCTCTGCTTTCAGCATGAGCGATGCAGCTTTACTCCAATATGATTTAGTGTTTCTGAATGAATAGTCTGTACCAAAACTGTTAACTGATCTATCAATGTCGGCTTTTATCAAAGCCATCACATCCGCTTCAGGTGACTGGGGTTTAGGAAGATTAGAAATGTCTATTGATGTTACTGGCGATGTTTGTATAACAGCAGCGCCCCATGAACGAAGAATCTGGAAATAATAAAAAGCCCGCATTCCATAAGATATACCAAGGTAATAGTTTTTATTAGCTGCAGTTACAACACTGGTTGTGTTCAATTTGTCAATCAGCAGGTTGATCTGGACAATATTCGTATAGAACCCGCCATAGTTGCTGACACCCGGATTATCCAGATCAAGATTCTGAAGCCATAAACGTTCTACTCCCTGTGTGGCCTCACCCGTAAAAGTTCCCGGGTAATTTGGATAACCGGGTTCGGTGCCAAAAATGTCAGCTCTCATTTCGCCTAATAGCTGAAAGGCTGTTGTATGACTTCTGTACCTTGAATGAAGCCCCGAAACGAATGCATCAAACTGATCAGCTGTTTTCCAGAAATTAGCATCGCTGATACTGCTGATTGGAGATAATTCCAGTTTTTTAGAACATGAGTTTAACAGCATAATTGCAGTTAACCCTGTAAGTAATTTTATTAATGTCTTTTTCATTTTTTTTGTTTGATGAGTTTTAGAAATTAACCTGCACACCTAATACATAAGAGCGGGGTGTTGGGTATGTACCCTGATAAACTCCGCCATTTCCTAATACCGGCTCTGGATTTTGTCCGGTGAATTTGGTTATGTAAAACAGATTATTTGCATTTACAAAAATCCTAGCAGAAGAAAGGACTTTTGTTTTAGCCAATAATGATTTGGCTATATCGTATGAAAGTGTAATCTCCCGGCATGCTACATAATCGCCTTTCTCATAAAACCTGGAGTTATTACCATTAAGTACTGCACCTGCATTGTTGCCTCTGGTATAATTTTTCTTTCCAGCCGGCGCAGCCACCTGGTCAGCAAAATAAACCTTAGGAATATCATCCATTGATCTATCGCCGGAGAAACCTTTTTTCTGCCAGTCAATATAATTAAATGTACCCTGGTAGTTGCCCAGTGTTCTTGCTACAATATCATTATAAATCGTATGACCCAAAGCGTAATCAAACCGTGCAATGAAAGTGATACCTTTAAATGAAACAGCAGTACTGAAACCTCCCGTGGTTTTTGGATAGATATTTCCGAGATAAACCTGGTCTCTTGTGTCTATGGTATCATTTTTATCTACATCCAGCCAGTTTACATCACCAGGAGTTATTTTTCCTGTTCCGTAAGTAACACCCGGTCCACTTATTTGTGCAATAAGGTCCCTTCTGTTGGCAGCAACTTTAGCTATCTCGGCATCATCCTTGAAAATAGAAACCTGCTGATAACCGTATATTACACCCAGGGGTTGTCCCTCCTGTAACCCGCCTATCCAAACGAGTTTGTTTTGCTTTGGATCCCATACCTGGATACCTCCGATACGATTATTTTCATTCCCATTGAATGGAAGTTTCAGGATCTTATTTTTTACATATGAAATATTTCCGCTGAAATCCCAGGTCAGTCCATTCTTTAATTTCAGAACCGTTGCACTCACACCAAACTCCCAGCCCTTATTCTGCAATTGGCCAAGATTAGTTGTAAGGCTTCCAAATCCTAAGTATCCCGGTAATTGGAGACTTTGCAATAAATCTTTATTTCTTCTGTCAAAATAGTCAAATATCAAAGTAATGCGGTTCTTCAGAATACCCATATCAAACCCAATATCTGTCATCGTACTCTTCTCCCATCTTAAGCTGCTGTTGATTATACCTGTATTCAAAAACCCAAGGCCACCATTATAATTTCCCTGCGAGCCATACACTCCCTGTACATCATAGTTACCTACCACATCCGCATTACCATTTGTGCCATAGCTTACCCTTGGCTTAAATGTTGAAATATATTTTGATACCCCACTGCCTTGATAAAATTTTTCCCTATGAAGGTTCCAGCCTGCCGACATGCCGGGGAAAAATGCCGAACGGTTATCTGCCGCAAATCTTGAAATACCGTCCACTCTGTAAACAAGAGAGAGCAGGTAACGCTGGTCATAATCGTAATTCAGTCTCCCGAAATTGGAGATGATACGGTATTCAGACTTGTTGCTGAAATTACTGCCCGGTGCAAAAACGGTAGATGCATTTACCGTAGGTATGTCATCCGTAGGTGCGTTGGTTCCTGAAACCTGTGTGTTTAGCACTTTGTTACCCAAATACTCTGCACCCAACATGGCATTGATATTATGCAGTCTGAATAAAGTCTTTGTATAATTTACAATCAGGTTGTATTGTTTTTGTACTGCTCTGCTGAAGGCTAGAAAAGCGGGTCTTGTTGTATTAAAAGTCTGAGGGGTGGTGTACAAACCTGAGTATGTTTGAGTGGCTTTGGTGAAAGATTCGTTCATACTTTCAAACAGGTAAGCATTCACAGTTCCTTTAATGTATAAACCTGGTATAATATCATATCGCACAGCTGCATTGGCCGTAATCCTGTTTACTTCGTTAGTTCTTACTATTTTTCCTAACCAGTACAAGGGATTACCATCGGTTATACCATTGCCCGGATTAGGTATTGTCTTTGCAGAATCGAGCCACGGATTCATAGTAGGCCATAAGCCCAAATTTCTGTACAGGGTATTTATTTCTCCACCAACAAGGCCAAACTGATTAGAAGTGGAAAATGTAGCGCCAGCACTTACTTCTACATTGTTTCTTATTTTATATGACCCGTTAATAAATCCAGAATAGCGTTTATAATCTGAACCCACAATTACTCCCTCTTCATCATAATAATCAAAGCTGCCGAAAAATTTTCCCCTGTCATTACCGGCATTTACACTCAGGTAATGGTCATTAGTGTTAGTATTTCTGAAAATTAGATCTTCAATTTCTCCACTATGATCTTTAAAAATAATGGTGCCTCCATAAGGGTCGCCAACCGTATCCCATCCCGCCTGTAATAGATAAGAAGTAGTGGCATCATACCGGCGGATGTCAAACAAAGCTCTGTCCGCAACTGTATTTACAATCCCGTATCCTCTTCTTGTTTCCACTGTTGCTAGGGTCACTGCTGAATTCAGATTCCCAAGCCGGTTAAAGTATATGTAGTCCTTTGCATTCAAATAAGTATAGCCATCCCTTCTCTTATTAAAACCTGCAGTGTATTTGTAGGTCACTTCTGCTTTGCCAGCCTTTCCTTGCTTAGTTGTAATAAGTATTACACCATTGTTTGCCCTTGCACCATAAATAGCCGTTGCAGCAGCATCCTTTAATACTTCTATTGACTCAATATCTTCCGGTGCAATATCATTATACGACCTTTGAATACCATCAACTACAACTAAAGGCGAAGCATTCGGGTTATTTATTGAAGCGCCGCCTCTTAAAACGATAATGGGTGCTGCGCCGGGTGTACCTGTTGTATTTACCACTTTGATACCGGCAATATTACCCTGCAATGCTGTACCAATGTTTGAACGGGGAGCGGTTGCCAGTACAGTTTTATCAAGTTTGGCAATAGAGCTTGTTACATTTCTTCTCGTTTGAGTTCCATAACCCACTACCACCACTTCTCCAAGATTGCCGGGTTCGGGTCGCATTGTTATAGTAACAGATAAAGTTGAAGCAGTGACTTTGATTTCCTGAGAGGCAAGACCGGTATATGTAATAACCAGGGTTTCTCCAATTGAAGCACTAATACTGAATTCCCCATTGGCATTAGTTTGGGTCCCTGCATTTCTTTCTTTTATTGTAACGCTGGCACCCGAAAGAGGAGAATTGTTTTCCTCCGAAACAACCTTTCCGGAAATTTGTTTTGCCTGTGCCCATATCTGTATTGAACCAATACAACAGATAAGCAAAAACAAGAATCTCAAATAAGCAGATCTCATAATTAGAAATTTAAACTTTTATAAAAGTATTATGTATGACATAACAAATGTAATGGGATTTCCTCGATATAATCAAAATATTTTTAACTTATTATTATTTATTGATTTTCAATAAGTAAAGAAATTTATTTGTAAATCAAAGGCCTTTTTATAATTTGCAGATAATTATTAAGTAATACATATTTTATGAATCTGGCATTATTTAAATCTGAAATGAAGTCAATTGATACCAGTTCACTTGTAGATAAAGTAGAGGACAGTTTAGTTGAGCTACTTAGGGAACGGAAACTTGGAGTAGGTGATGTAATTCCTAAAGAAATAGAACTGGCTGAGACACTTGGGGTAAGCCGTACAGTAATTCGAGAAGCACTTACAAGGCTCCGCATGATGGGACTAATAGAATCTAAAAAGAAAAAAGGTTCAGTAATTACCAGCCCGGATTTGTTCGGCATGATGGGCAAAAGCATGAACCCCCATATCCTTGACCAAGATACATTGAAAGAGATTTTTGAAATACGGTTAGTACTTGAAATAGGAATGGCAGACCTGCTTTTCCACCGTATTACCAAAGAAGATATAACTGAATTAAGAAGTATTGTAAGCAACGAACCACCGGCAACCCAATATCATCTTTTCAATGTAGAGCATGAAATCGCTTTTCATGGCAAACTGTATGAAATAACAGGCAATGAGACATTGAAAAAATTCCAGAAAATGTTGTTGCCTGTATTTGATTATGTACACAATAGTGGATTACTTAAAAAGCAGTCGCTTTTAAAAACTTTCGTTTCACATAAAGAACTGGTTGATATTCTTGAAAACGGAGACCCTGAGAAATTTCGTAATGGCATGAGAAACCATCTTGAAAATCATTTTGCCAGGCTATTTGAATGAAGGAAGGACTTGTAGTCCCGACAGGAATCGAACCTGTATCAAAAGTTTAGGAAACTTCTATTCTATCCATTGAACTACGGGACCAAGGGCGGCAAAAATAATCAATCCGGAGGTCAAAATCGCTATCTTTCAAGTCCT
>Ga0233425_10006848_pt1 | contig 16476 bp, 14 predicted proteins | sample Watercolumn_Towu_2_FD_181712 | JGI IMG/M metagenome (GOLD analysis project Ga0233425, IMG submission 181712) | Freshwater microbial communities from Lake Towuti, South Sulawesi, Indonesia - Watercolumn_Towuti2014_140_MG | ecosystem: Environmental > Aquatic > Freshwater > Lake | place... | reverse complement strand
CGGCCGGCGAGATCCCCGTTTCCCCGGCCATGCGGCCGTGGGCGCCGAGATGGCCCGCGCGATCCTCCTGCGCCTGCGCCGGCCCGGCGACCTCGTCGACGCGGTCGCCGCCGCCGTGCAGCGCCACATGACCTTCGCCGACGTCCGGGAAATGCGGCCGGCGAAACTGCGGCGCTTCCTGGGCGCGCCCACGTTCCCGATGGAGCTGGAACTGCACCGCCTGGACGTGGCCTGCAGCCACGGCCAGGACGATACGGTGCGGTTCCTCGAGAAACGCCTGGCCGCATTCGCCGCCGAGCCGGTGCTGCCGACGCGCTGGGTCACGGGCGCCGACCTCCTGGCGCTCGGCCTTCCCGAGGGGCCGGAGATCGGCCGCTGGCTGCGGCGCGCCTACGACGCCCAGCTCGAGTGCCGCTTCCCCGACCGCGAAAGCCTGCTGGCCTGGCTGCGCGGCGAACTGGCCGCGGCCGGCCGGTAGCGTCCCGCGCCGCCGCGCCCCGGCGTTCGACGGGCGCAGTGGCTTCGATTTGCCTTGCCCCGGCGCCTGCGAGTTGATACCCAAGACCCGTTGCGCACGGTCTCGGGAGACGCGACATGAGGAACACGCGCGCCCGCTACGGCTGGATTCCGGACCTGCCGGACCAGCGCGACTTCCTGTACGCCGCGCCGATGGCCGTCCTGCGCCGGCTGCCGGCCAGGGTCGACCTGCGGACGCGCTGCCCGCCCGTCTACGACCAGGGCGCGCTCGGAAGCTGCACGGCCAACGCCATCGGCGCCGCCCACCAGTTCGAGCAACTGCGCGCCGCGGCGGCCAGGGCCTTCCCGCCCTCACGCCTCTTCATCTACTACAACGAGCGGGTGATCGAGAACACGGTGCGCGAAGATGCCGGCGCCACGCTGCGCGACGGCATGAAGACCGTCGTCAAGCAGGGCGTCTGCCCGGAGAAGCAGTGGCCCTACGTCGTCCGCCGCTTCGCGGAGCGGCCGCCCAAGCCCTGCTACGACGAGGCGCTGAACCACCAGGTTCTCTCCTACCGGCGGCTCGTCCAGACGCCGAACCAGATGAAGGGCTGCCTGGCCGACGGCTACCCGTTCGTGTTCGGCTTCACGGTCTACGAGAGCTTCGAGTCGGCCGCGGTCGCGCGCACGGGAATCGTCCCCCTGCCGCAAAGCGGCGAGCGCGCCATGGGCGGCCACGCCGTGATGGCCGTCGGCTATGACGACCGCCGCCGGCGCTTCATCGTGCGTAACTCCTGGGGCGCCCGCTGGGGCAAGGCCGGCCACTGCTTCCTGCCGTATGCGTACCTGACCGACGCCGACCTCGCGGCCGATTTCTGGACGATCCGGCTGGTGGAGATTCCGCCGGCGCGCGCACGCGGAAACGCGTGAGAGATGGCGGAGAGGGCGGGATTCGAACCCGCGGTACACCGTTAGGCGTACACAGCATTTCCAGTGCTGCGCCTTCAACCAGGCTCGGCCACCTCTCCAGTCCGTTGCCCCCGATGAGCGGCCTCACGGTACGAAAACCCGGCGCGGCGTGGCAAGCCGATAGTGGGCGCAAGCCCCTATTCCGCACTCCGCACTCCGCATTCCGCACTCCGCACTCCGCATTCCGCGCTCCGCACTCCGCATTCCGCGCTCCGCGCTCCGCATTCCGCACTCCGCACTCCGCATTCCGCGCTCCGCACTCCGCATTCCGCGCTCCCCACTCCGCATTCCGCGCTCCGCGCTCCGCACTCGTTTGCGGCCCACGTCACCTGCCGCGCGACGCCCATCAGGATGTGCACGTCGTCCGTGGTCACGGCACCGCGCGAGAAAATGCGCTGCAGCCCCTGCATCATGTGGTCGGCCGTGTCCGGCCGCATAAAGCCGATCTTGAGCAGCATCTCGCGCCACATGCGCATCATCTGGATGCGGTGCCCCGCCGGCGCCGCCTCCGACTTCTCCTGCGGCGCCTCGTACGCGCCCAGCGCCAGGAACAGCTCGTAGCAGCACACCAGCACGGCCTGCGCGAGGTTGAGCGACACGTATCCCGGCGCCGTCGGGATGCGCAGCAGGTGCGTGCACAGCGCGATCTCCTCGTTGAAGAGCCCCTTGTCCTCGCGGCCGAACACCAGCGCCACGCGGCCGCCCGCCGCCAGGCGCACGAGGTCGGACGCGGCTTCGCGCGGCGGCCGCACGTGCTGCCGGTAAAGGCCCAGGCGCGCCGTCGTGCCCGCCACCGCCGCGCAATCGGCCACGGCCTCGGCCAGCGTCGCGAACTCCCGCCGGCCGGCGAGGATGTCCGTCGCGTGGCACGCCAGCCGCTCGCCCTCCTGCCAGCCGTCCACGATCTTCGGCGACACCAGCGCCAGGTCCGCCAGCCCCATGTTCGCCATGGCGCGGCAGACGGAGCCCACGTTGCCCGAGTACAGCGGCTCCACCAGCACGATGCGCACGTGTTCGAGACCGGGCATCAGAGGCCTCCCGGCCAGTTCAGCGTCATCCAGACGTACCACGCCACGAACAGCACCGGCGGCACGCCCGCCACCAGCAGCGTCCGCAGAACGCGCCCCGCCGGTGCCGGCGCGGCACGGCGGAGCAGACCGCGCCCCTGCAGCACGGCCGCCGCGACGCTCAGCGCCAGCCCGGCGAGCACCAGCACGTCGGTCAGCAGCCGCGGAATCCACACCGCGTACTCCTGCAGCCAGACGCCGATGCCGCCCAGCAGAAAGAGGCAGACCCCCAGGAGCGCCGCCGCCCAGGCGCGGTCCGGAATCCGGGGGCCGAGTTCCGGATTCCGGGTTCCGGGGTCCGGGTTCCGGGGTCCGGGGTCCGGGTTCCGGGGTCTGGGGTCAGGAGTCTGTCGGTTCATACGACACGCCGTCCTCTCGCGCGAGATCCTGTCCGGTCGGGAGAAATTAGGCCTTCTTGTACACGTCAAGCTCCGTAACGCACTTCGCCATTCTGCCCCTCCTCCAGACTTGCCTACCGAACACCGAGTTCCGGGTCCCGGCTTCCCGTCTCCGGATTCCTGGCACCGGACTCCGGAAGCCGGACTCCGCCCCCCGCTCTGCCATACCAGACCTTCCACAGGAAGAGCCCCTGCGGCGCGGCCGTGGGCACGCGCGCCGTGCGCGGCGCGGGGCCGCGCAGCAGATCGGCCACGGCGCCGGGCGGCTCCGCCCCCTCGCCCACGCGCAGCAGGAAGCCCGCCATGCTGCGCACCTGGCGGTAAAGAAAGCCGTTGCCGCGCACGCGGAAGCACAGCTCGCGCCCCCGCCGCCGCACTTCGCACAGGCCCACGGTGCGCACGGTGCTCTCCACCCGGCGGTTCGGGTTGGCGGTGAAGGACGCGAAGTCGTGCGTGCCCGTGAACTGGCGCGCGGCGATGCGCATGGCCTCGATGTCGAGCGGCCGGTAGGCGTGCGCGGCGTACAGCCGCTTCGCGGGCGGCAGGATCGCGCCGGTCCAGACGAAGTAGCGGTATTCCTTGGACACGGCGCTGCGGCGGGCGTGGAAGTCCGGCCGCGCGCGCGCCGCCCGCAGAATGCGGATGTCCGGCGGCAGCCGCGCGTTGAGCGCGCGCTGGACGGCGCCGGGGTCCATGCGCGTCTGCAGGTCCGCATGCGCCACCTGGCCGGCGGCGTGCACGCCCCGGTCGGTGCGGCCGCTGCCGTGCAGCTTGACCGGCGCGCCGACGATGCCCGCCAGCGTCTTCTCGATCGTCTCCTGAACGGTCGGGGCGCCCGGCTGCACCTGCCACCCGGCATAGGCCGTGCCGTCGTAGGCGATCGTGAGGCGGAAGCGCTGGAGGGGCCGCAGCATCAAACGTACTTCGCGCCGTCCCGGCGGCCGGCCACGGCCTGCACCAGTTTCTTCAGGTCCTGGGCGCGGTCGCGGTGGCAGACGAGCGTGGCGTCCCCGGCGTGGACGACGACCAGGTCGCGCACGCCGAGCAGCGCCGTCAGCCGGCCCTCCCCCACGACGATGTTGCCGGAGGCGTCCACGGCCGCGCAGTCGCCGACGACGACGTTGCCGTTCCGGTCGGGCGCCACGTGGTTGGCGACGGCGCCCCAGGTGCCGACGTCGTCCCAGCCGAAGACGCCGCGCGCCATGACGATGTTGTCGGCGCGCTCCATGATGCAGAAGTCCACGGAGATCTTCGGCAGCGGCGGGTAGAGCGTCTCCAGCATGGCGTCGAGCGCCGCGTCCGGCGCGGCCTCGACGTGCTGGCAGAGGCCGAGCAGGTGCGGCGCGTGGCGCGAGAGCGCCCGCCGCATGGTCGCCACGCTCCAGACGAACATGCCGGCATTCCAGTAGTGCCGGCCGCCGGCGAGATAGCGCGCCGCCGTCGGGGCGTCCGGCTTCTCGACGAAGCGTTGCGCGCGGTGGAAGACCGTGGGCGTGCCGGTTTCGAGGCGCTCGGCGGCCTCGATGTAGCCGAAGCCGGTGTCCGGCCGCGTCGGCCGGATGCCGATCGTGACGATGCACTCGCGGCCGCCGGCGAGGGCGGCGCTGTCCTCGAGCGTGCGCTGGAAGATCCCGGTGTCGCCCATGAGCTGGTCGGCCGTCAGGATGCAGACGATGCCGTGCGGATCGCGCCGCGCCACGAGGGCGCAGGCCAGCGCGCAGGCGGCGGCGGTGTCGCGGCCCACGGGCTCGCCGACGACGTTGGCCGCGGGCAGGGCCGGCGCCGCCGCGCGGGAGGCCTCGACCAGGTCCCGCGAGGTGATCACGAGAATCCGCTGCGGCGGGACCAGGCCGTCCAGCCGGGTGACGGCCTGCTCCAGCAGCGTGCGGCCGCCGAAGAGCGTCAGGAACTGCTTGGGGCGGGCGGCCGTGCTGAGCGGCCAGAAGCGCTCGCCGCGGCCGCCGGCCATGATCACCGCGTAAGCATGGTCATTCACGATTTGCCTCCGGAACGTCGAATCGCGGTTCGGCCTCGCGCGGAGGGCGCGGAGTCCGCAGAGTTGGGACTGGGAATTCCTCTGCGGCCCCTGCGTCCTCTGCGCGAAACTCTTTTCGCCGCGGACTCCCCGATGCGGCCGAGGCCGAAAAGCGTCAGCGTCGGGTCCACGGTGCAGCGCATACCCGAGCCGCGCATGACCCAGCGCGCGAACCCGCCGGTGGCCACGAGGCGCACGCGCCGGCCCAGGCTGCGGCACAGGTAGGTGAAGGTCTCGCGCACCATGCCGCGGTAGCCGATCTGCGCGCCGATGCGGATGGCGCCGCGCGTGCTGCGGCCGATCCGGGGGCACGGCCCGCCGATGGCCACGTGCGGCAGGAGCGCGGTGCGCTCGTGCAGGTAGTCGGTCATCAGCGGCAGCCCGGGCGCGATGACGCCGCCCACGTAGCGGCGGTCGGCCGTGACGATGTCGAACGTCAGCGCCGTGCCGAAGTCGGCCACGACCAGCGGCGCGCCGTGGCGCGCCACGCCGCCGCAGGCGTTGGCCAGCCGGTCGGCGCCGATCGTCGCCGGCCGCGGGTAGTCCACGCGCACCTCCATCGGCATCCCGGCGCGCACGACCAGCGTGCGACAGCCGGTTTCGCGGCGCACCAGCCGCCGCCACGCCGCGTTCACCGCCGGCACGACCGAGCCGAGCACGGCGCCGTCCACGCCGCCGGCCGCCGCGCGCCGCAAGGCTGCCGCACACGCGTCGGGCCGGCGCCGGATGCCTCCCTTCACGTGCGCGTAGTGCGAGATCCGGCCGTCCGCGTAGCGCGCCAGGCTCGTGGAGGTATTGCCGACGTCGATGACGAGGAAGCGCATACGGAACGCTAGACCTTCTCCCACTCCAGCGACAAATCCACCGCCGGCGCCGAGTGCGTCAGGCCGCCGACGGAGATCGCGTCCACGCCCGTGCCCGCGACCTCGCGCACGTTGTCGAGCGTGATGCCGCCCGAGGCCTCGGTCCGGACGATGCCGCGGCAGAGGGCCACGCAGGTGCGCATCAGCCCCGGCGACATGTTGTCCAGCAGGACCCAGTCGGGCCGGCCGCGCAGGGCGCTCTTCAGTTCCTCGAGCGTCTCGATTTCGACCTCCACCTCCAGCGCGGGGAAGCGGCGGCGCGCGGCCTCGACGGCGAGGTCCAGGCGGGCGGGGTCGCCGCCGTGCCAGAGGCGGCGGTGGTTGTCCTTGACCAGCACGCGGTCGTACAGGCCGAAGCGGTGGTTCTCGCCGCCGCCGCAGCGAACGGCGTGCTTCTCGAAGAGCCGCAGGCCCGGGGTGGTCTTGCGGGTGTCGAGGATCACGGTGCCGAAGTCGCGCACGGCCTCGACGAACTGCTGCGTGCGCGTGGCGATGCCGCAGAGGCGCTGGAGGAAGTTGAGGGCGGTGCGCTCGCCGGTCAGGATGGCGGCGGCCGGTCCGGTCAGGCGCAGGATCGTGCCGCCGGCGGCGGCGTCGCCGCCGTCGGCGACGAGCGGCTCGCACACCACGGCGGGGTCCACCTCGCGCAGCACGGCCGCGGCCACGCCGACACCCGCCACGCGGCAGGCCTCGCGCGCCAGGATCGCGCCGCGGGCGCGCACGTCCGGGGCGACGAGCGCCAGCGTGGTGGCATCTCCTTCGCCCACGTCCTCGGCCAGCGCGTTGCGCACGGCGGCGATGGCGCGCGGGTCGAGCATGATATCAGAGAGATTCGTCACAGGACCAGTTTCACGCCGCGCCGCACGTGGGTCAAGCACGCCATACGGCACCGGCGCCTCGCGCACCTGCGCGGCCGGTCGCGCGGCAAGGGCGAGGCAAAGGTCGCGCAACTGACTGGCGCGCTGCAGACGCGCCGTGACGGCTTCAGGCGACATGTCAACCTGCATCGCCGCCTCCTTCCAGTCGTTCGATATCGGCGAGATCCTGGGCGCTGGAACGAAGCCGCTTCATGGCGATGATTCCCCTTCGCGACGCGAACCAGACGGGCCCGGCGCCCGTCTCGATGCGCCGGCGTTCACGCCACGCGTCTTCCGCCTCGTGCACCGCCGCTAACATGTCCACGATGAGGTAATCGGGCGAACCCGGGTCTGCTTTCACCATGCGGTATATGCGGACGCGGCCTTTCCCGAGCGTGAGCCATGTGCCGGTCATGTACCCCAGTTGTCCGAGACAAGCAGCCGCGTCGTCGATCCGCTCAGGAGCGATCAAGAGATCGACATCCTGCGTGGCACGGGGATAACCGTAGGCGGCCATGGCGAGACCGCCGCAGATCGCATAGGGAATGTCGGCTTCCTCCAAAGCCAAGACGATACGGCGAAATTCATCGTACAGGCTGATCATGCCGTCTCGCCCCTGTGTCGAGACATCCCATTTGCCGGGTTGTGTGTCATTGGCGGTTCCATTGGTCCTGATTCTACGTCAGTTCTGAAAAGGGCGGCAAGAGCGGTTCGCAGGACGAAGCCGGAGACGTGGCGAATTCCGGAGGCAGAATCATCTTGCAGCAGAATCATCGGCGCGGAGTCCGGTATGGCCGCCCATCGCGTGTTCGGATCATTCCTGTCTCATTTTCCGAATCACTTGTTCCGCTCTGGCCTGCCTGACGTGAAGTACGTATCGATGCCAACCTATCAGTCCCGCCGATGCCATGAACCAGACTGAGAGCGAGATCGAAAAGACAATGTCCCTATTCCGACTCTTCTTCACGGAGTCGTTCACCAGTGCCTTCCCGATGAGGCTAATCCCGAAGGCGAGGATCCCGGCCGCAATGCCTATCACGCAGTTCACCCTCGGGACTTCCGGAGGATCAACGCGGGTTAGAAGAAGACCGAAACACCACATACCGCCAACGAAAAGGCAAAGAAGGCCGGCAGGGTAGCGAACCCAACTGGGCATCACGGGCCGGCCGGCAACCGACAGATCGAGCCGGGAATCGGGCCAATGCGCAGCGATTGCTCGCGCCGCGTGATGCGTCCCTGCCATCAGTAGAGCGATAGTAGCAAGGATGGCGACTATCGCTATGATCGCCTCCACCGTTTCCCTCCTCATCGCGCCGCCCCGCGGCGCGATGCCCTACTGCATGATCGCGGTCTTGTTGGGGCTGCCGCGGCCCTCGAGGCGGGGCGGGCGGCGCTCGAAGGCGGCGAGGGAGATCTCGATGTCCTCGGCGGCCTCCTCGGGCGTGAGGCAGCCGACGGTGACGAGGTCGGCCGGCCGGATGGCGTTCCAGGAGAAGGTCAGGCCGACAAAGGGCGTGACGCGGCCGGCGGCCATGGGCTTGATCGTCATGACCGGCTTCTTCGCGTTCCAGATCACCTTGTGGATGTACTCGACCTCCACCTGCATGAGGAAGCCCGCGCAGTTGAAGATCTGGATATAGGTCTCCACGTCGTAGCCGTTCCTGTCCGAGTAGAGGATCAGCTCGGGCATGTGTGCGGAGAGGCCGGGGATCATGCCCTGGTCGCGGATCATCTTCAGGTAGTCCGGCAGGCGGTCCATGGTGCCGCGGTTCTTGTTGACGAGCTGCTCGGCGGAGGAGTGGTGCGGGAAGCAGAAGGTGGCGCCGATCCGGCGGGTTTCGGCGATCTTGGCCTCGGCCTCGCGCCGCGCGGCGGGGGAGTCGTCCATGTTGAGGATCGGCGTATCGATGACGATCAGTTTCCGGCCGACGCGGTCCTCGGCCATCTTCATGGCCACCTGGACATGGGGGCGCCCGGTGAACACGCCCATGATCGTGTCCACGCCCGCGCGCAGGAAGACCTCCAGCAGGTCGGCGATCGGCTCCGGCTGCTCGTGCCGACGCAGGATCAGGCGGTCGGCCGCCGGGCCGGTGTGGCTGTAGCCGAGGATCCAGTTGGTGCCGATGACCATGCGCGACAGCGACACGCCGCCGACGGTGGTGCGGGGAAAGGCAGTGGACACGGCTGCTCCTCGTCTTTCAGTCAATCCTTCCCCAGCGCCGGGAGGCGAACGGCCAGTAGACGACGGTGGCGGGGCCGAGCAGGTTGCGGGCGGGCACGGGGCCCCAGTAGCGGCTGTCGCGGCTGTTACCGGTGTTGTCGCCCATGGCGAAGTACTCGTCCGGCCCGAGCGCGATGCTGTCGCCCGGCCGGCGCAGCGGCGCGCGCGACTCGGCGGGCTGGTCGCCGATGACCTGGTAGCCGGCGTACGGCGGCGCCCAGGGCGCCAGCCGCGCCATGCGTTCCTCGCGCACGATGCTGGCGGGCGACGTCGCCACCGTGCCGTCCACGAGCAGGTTGGGCGGGTCGATGGCCAGCGTCTCGTCCGGCAGGCCGCACATGCGCTTGATGTAGTGGGTGTCGGGCGGCAGGCCGGCGATGCCGGTGGTGGCGAAGACCATCACCTCCCCGCGCTGCGGCCGCCGGAAGTTCCACTTCCAGCGGTTGACGAAGACGAAGTCGCCGGTCGTGACGGTGCCGGCCCAGAGCACGTCCCCCAGGATCACCCGCCCCAGGATCACGCTGCGGTCGGGAAGCTGCCGGCCGCGCTGCTCGTCGGGCCGGCACCACAGGCCCTGCCGCTGCAGGACGTCGTTGGGCACCAGGTAGCGGCGCGCCCCGACGGCCAGGGTGGCGTAGCCGGGCTTGACCTCGACGGGCACGAGGCGGAGCAGGCCGTTCTCGCGCACCCGCACCTCCCGGTGCCAGGTGCCCGTGAACAGCCACTGGGCCGCCTTCAGCGGCAGGCGGTCGAGCAACGCGGGCCGGGGCCGGTCCACGGAGCTGATGCCGTAGAGCGTGGGCTGCATGGACCCGGTCGGGATCTTGAACGGCTGGTAGAAGTAGGCGCGGAAGGCCATGGCCACGCCGAGCGCGACCACGAGCACCTCGAAGTTCTCGCGCCAGGACGGCAGGCGGCAGGGAGGCGTGGCGGCCCCGATGCGCTCGCCAAGCGCGTCCAGCGCGGCGCGCATGGCGGCCTCGTCGGCGCCGCGGCGCGCGGCGGCGGCGGCGGCCGTGGCGGCGTCGAGGCCGGCCACTTCGGCCGGCGCCAGCACGTCCTCGCGCAGGTGGCGCAGGCCGCGGGCGTGGTGGATGGCCGCCTTCAGGTGCTTGCGCGCCTTTCGCCTTGTCCAATAGCTCATCCGCAGGCTCTCCTTCGGCGAGTGTTCAGTATTCAGTGTTCAGTGTTCAGTGTTCAGAAGGGCAGGTGCACCGAAGCCGGTTGCGTCCGGCCGCGTCGCGTCGCGCCTGAACACTGGATACCGAACGTCCGAATCACTCGTCTTTCCCGATACTCCCGCGCAGCACGGCGATGAAGGCGGTCTGCGGAACGCTCACCGTCCCGAACTCCTTCATGCGCTTCTTGCCTTCCTTCTGCTTCTTGAGGACCTTCTGCTTGCGGGTCACGTCGCCGCCGTAGAGCTTGGCGGTGACGTCCTTGCGGAACGGCCGGATGTCCTCGCGGGCGATGATGGTCCGGCCGATCGCGGCCTGGACGGGGATCTTGAACATGTGGGGCGGGATCGACTCAGACAGCGCCTTGCAGATCTGCCGGCCGCGGCCGACGGCCTTGTCCTTGTGCACCATGCACGAGAAGGCGTCCACGACCTCGCCGTTGAGCAGGATGTCCATGCGCACGATGTCGCTGGTCTGGTAGCCGGACGGCTCGTAGTCCATGGAGGCGTAGCCGCGGCTCAGGCTCTTGAGCGTGTCGTGGAAGTCGATCAGGATCTCGTTGAGCGGCAGGCGGCAGGTGAGGATCACGCGCTTGGCGTCGAGGCTCTCCGTGGCCTGCATCTCGCCGCGGCGGTCCATCACCAGTCGCAGCATGTCGCCGATGCACTCGCTCGGGCAGATCACGCGGGCGCGGATCATCGGCTCCTCGACGTGGTCGATGCGCGTGGTGTCGGGCAGGTGGACGGGGTTGTCGATCTCCTGCATCTCGCCGTTGCTGAGGTGGACGCGGTAGACGACGGCGGGGTGCGTGCTGATGACGTCGAGGTCGAACTCGCGCCGCAGCCGCTCCTGCACGACCTCCATGTGCAGCAGGCCGAGGAACCCGCAGCGGAAGCCGAAGCCGAGGGCCACGGAGCTTTCGGGGTGGAAGGTGAAGGCCGCGTCGTTCAGGTGCAGCTTCTCGAGGCCCTGGCGGACCTTCTCGTACTCGTCGGTGCTGACCGGGTAGATGCCGCTGAAGACCATGGGCCGGACTTCCTTGAAGCCCGGCAGCGCCTCGGTGGCGCCGTCGCGCGCCGCCGTGACGGTGTCGCCGATCTTGATCTCGCGCGGGTCCTTGATCGTGCCGACGAGGTAGCCGACCTGGCCGGGTTCGAGGAGGCCGACGGGCTTCTGGTCCGGGCTGAAGATGCCGACCTCGCGCACCTGCGTGGCGACGCCGCTGCCCAGAAAGCGCACGGCGTCGCCGGCGCGGATGCGGCCGTCCACCACGCGCACGTAGGTGATCACGCCGCGGAAGACGTCGAAGACCGAGTCGAACACCAGCGCGCGCAGCGGCGCGTCGGCGCCGCGGGTTTTCGGCGGCGGGATGCGCTGCACCACGGCCTCCAGCACGTCGGGCACGTTGGCGCCGGTCTTGCCGCTGATCAGCAGCGGGCGGTCCATGGGAATGCCCAGGATCTCCTCGATCTGGCGCGTGACCTCGGGGACGTTGGCGCTGGGAAGGTCGACCTTGTTGACCACGGGGATGATCTCGAGGCCGTTCTCGATCGCCAGGTAGGCGTTGGCGACGGTCTGGGCCTCGACGCCCTGGGCGGCGTCCACCAGCAGGATGCAGCCCTCGCAGGCGCCCATGCTGCGCGAGACCTCGTAGGAGAAGTCCACGTGCCCGGGCGTGTCGAGCAGGTTGAAGCGGTAGGCGCGCCCGTCGCGGGCGGCGTACTGCATGGAGACGGGATGGCACTTGATGGTGATGCCGCGCTCGCGCTCGATGTCCATGGCGTCGAGCGTCTGGTCGCGCATCAGGCGCGGATCGACCGTCCGGGTCAGTTCCAGGATGCGATCGGACAGCGTGGTCTTGCCGTGATCGATGTGGGCGATGATGCAGAAGTTGCGGATGTTGTCGATCGTGGCGTCCATGTCGGGTCCGTGCCGCCGCGCGGCGGGTGCGGTCAGAGGGCCGTGCCGTAGGCGTCGGCGGCGGCGCGCCGGAGGCCGGCCACGCCGGCCTGCATGTCGTCCAGGCCGAAGAGCGCGGTGCCGGCGACGAACGCGCTGGCGCCGTGGGCCGCGCACTGCGCCGCCGTGGCCGCGTTGATGCCGCCGTCCACCATGATCGGCAGGTTGCCGGCGGCCTGGCGCTGCGCCTGGCGCCGGATGGCCGAGATCTTGGGCAGCATGGCCGGCAGGAAGGCCTGCCCGCCGTAGCCCGGCTCGACGGTCATCACCAGGATCTCGTCCACCTGCCGCAGCAGCGGATAGACGGCCTCCGGCGGCGTGGCGGGCTTGAGCGTCAGGCCGCAGCGGGCGCCGGCGCGGCGGATGGCGGCGAGCACGGCCGGGACGTTGCAGGACGCCTCGATGTGGATCTGCACGCTGGCGCCGCCGGCCTCGACGAAGCGGTTCACGTACCTGGCCGGGCGGCTCATCATCAGGTGGACGCTGAGCGGGGTTCCGACGGTGCGCCGCGCCATGGCCACGATCGCCGGGCCGAAGCTGAGGTTGGGCACGAAGTGCGCGTCCATGATGTCCACGTGCAGCGCGTCGGCCCCGGAAGCGGCCGCGCGCCGGCACTCGTCCGCCAGGCGGCCAGGATCGGCGGCGAGCAGGGACGGCAGAACGGCGATTTCCATGGGCGGCTAGTGTCGCAGAACCGGCGGCCCATTGCAAATTCAGGCTGCGGTCGCACGGGCGCGGATATGCGTCATGCAGGCTGCACCGGGGCGGGGCCGCCGTCTACGCATGAACGCAAGGAGGCGCGCGACGCCAACTCCCGAGACCTGCGGAATCACGCGGCTTCCGGGAGGGCGGCGCTCCGTCGCCGCCGCTGTCCAAGGCTTCTTCAACTGCTAGCCGCGGCGCGCGGCGGCGGCCCGCGTCCGCGCCACGAGTTCCGCCAGGCTCGCGTCGTGGCGCGCCCGCGAATAGTGCGCCGCATAGTAGGCGCGCGCTGCTTCTGCAAGCCGGCGGCGTTCCGCCGGGTCGAGGAACAGCCGCCCGATCTCCGCCGCGAACTCGCGCCGCGGCCGCAGGATCACCGCCTCGCTTTCAAAGCGGTTGCCGCGCTCGGCCGTGCACAGGACCGGCAGCCCGTGCCGCAGGTAGTGCAGCACCTTCATCTCGATCAGGCCGCCGACCGCGGCCACCGGCGAGATCGCCATGTCGCAGAGCGGCAGCACGGCGTCAATCTCCCGCACGAACCCGGCGTAGCGGAGGTTGGGCCGCGCCGCGTCCAGTTCGGCGGGCACGTCGCCCATCACCAGGAACCGGATGCGCGGGTGCGCGTCGAGCGCGGGCGCGATCTCCCGCTGGAGGCCGGCCAGCGCCTCGCGGTTGCTTCCGGTCCGGAAGTTGCCCATGTACCCGACCACGAAGTCGCCGTCCTCCAGTCCGAAATCGCGCCGCGCCGCCGGAACGCCCGGCCGGCCTTCCTCGATCGCCGGGTTGACCACCTGGAGCTTGCGGCGCGGCACGCCGTAACGCCGCCGCACGAGCGCCGCGTGGCCGTCGTTCACCACCGTCGTCAGCGTGGCCGCCGCCATCGCCATCCACGCGGCCACCCAGGCGACGGCCAGGTGGATCGAGCCGCGCACCACCGGCCACACGCCCTTCTGCCGGTGCCGCGCGCCGAGCACGGCCTCCACGTAGTCGTCAAAACTGTCGTACACGACGACCTTGCCCAGGGCGCGCGCCCAGGTGTTGAACAGCCACGCACGCTCGACCGCGCTCATCACGAAGAGCGCGTCGCTGCGGCGGATTGCGCCCAGGATGCGAACGATCGTCGACGGCGCCGTGGCCTCAGCCACCTCGTCCCAGTCGATGCCCGACAGGCCGAAGGCGCGGGCCAGGGCCAGCGAGCCGCGCGTCCACAGCTTCGAGGCCGTCCGGGGCAGCAACCGGATCTCCGCGCCGGGCAGCAGGCGCTCCGGCACGGGGAACATCGCGAGCAGACGGACATCGAACGCGCCGCCGAATCCCTCCAGGAACCGGAAAAAGCGGTCCAGGTCCGGATGGTTGCCGCGCCGGCAATCGTAGTCGGCCGGCAAGCGCGAGCCCAGGAAGGCCACCAGCCGCGGTCGGCGCTCTGTCGGTGGCAGGTTCATGCGGGATAGGCCTGGAAGACGAGCGTCGGGCCGCCGTCGGCGGCGACCTCGAAGGAATCGCCCAGCGCCTCGTTGAGCGTGGCTTCCCACCAGCGCGACGGACGCAGCCCGTCGAGCGGGTAGCGCAGGCCGCGGCCGCGCAGCGCCGTGCGGCCGTCGAACGTGAAGACCGAGACGGGCTGGCCTGCGAAACTGGCGCAGACGGCCGCCCCGGTCACGGCGCAAAAGACACCGGCGTCGGTCAGCAGCGCCACCTCCGCCTCGGCGGCAAAGGCCGGCAACCATCCCAGGTTGCCGAGGGTGTGGTCCTCGCGCCGGCCGGTGGCGCCCAGAATGGCGATCTGGTCCCACCCCTGCGCCCGGCAAAAGCGGAACGCCTTGGCCAGGTCGTTGTCGTCCTGGCCCGGGTCGCGGTGCAACCGGTCGGCGAACCGCCGCTGCAGATCGTCGGGCAGGCTGTCCAGGTCTCCGGCGATCGCCGCCGGCTCCAGGCCGGCGGCGACCAGCCCGGCGGCCGCGCCGTCGCAGCAGACGATCCGCCCGGCCGCGTGCAGCGCGTCCAGCGGAACGGGGTGCGTGGGGAACGTGCCACCCGCCAGGATCGCCGTAGGCATCCGGCACACTTGCCACCACGCTGGCACGGTCCGCACGCTCATGGCCTTCCGTTATACCAGCCGCCGCCGCCGCCGGGAAGCACGCGTTGACTTCGCATGTCCGTTCCCGTATCGTCCTCTGCGTTCCGGGCGTCTTTGAGAATCTACTCCGGAGGGGTGGCAGAGTCCGGTTGAATGCACATGACTCGAAATCATGCGTGCCCGCAAGGGCACCGGGGGTTCAAATCCCTCCCCCTCCGCCATCTTCGTAGCGGCGCGCTCTGCCCCGGAGCCAGGGTCTCGGCGGGCCGAGCGGTTCGAGTTCGCAGAGCGTGTTCTTGAGGAGAACTCGAGATGGACGGGCCCGCGGTCACACCCACAGATTCCGGTCCAGCGTGCGGAACTGGATGGCCTCCGACACGTGATCCTGGCGGATGATGTCCGAACCGGCCAGATCGGCGCAGGTGCGCGCGACCTTGACCACCCGGTCGTAGGCGCGCGCGGAGAAATTCATCTCCGTCATGGCCATCTTGAGCAGGTCTTGCGCGGCGGGGTCCGCCGGCGCGTGCGCCTGGACCTCCTTGGCGCCCATGCCGGCGTTGCAGGTGACGCGCCGGTGCCCGCGGAACCGCTGCGCCTGCACCTGCCGCGCCTGCTCGATGCGCGCGCGGATCGCGGCCGACGGCTCGCCGCGGCCCGCGCCGCTCATCTCCTGGTAGCGCACGGCCGGCACCTCGATGTGGATGTCGATGCGGTCCAGCAGCGGGCCCGAGATGCGGCTGCGGTAGTTCTGGATCTGCGTCGCGTGGCAGCGGCACTCGCGCCGCGGGTCGCCGAAATAGCCGCACGGGCACGGGTTCATCGCCGCCACAAGCATGAAGCGGCAGGGGAAGGTCACCGTCGCCGCCGCGCGCGCGATGGTGACGTGCCCGTCCTCCAGCGGCTGGCGCAGCACCTCCAGCACGTTGCGGTGGAACTCGGGCAGCTCGTCGAGGAAGAGCACGCCGCGGTGGGACAGGCTGACCTCGCCCGGCACCGGGTGCGTGCCGCCGCCCAGCAGGCCGGCGTCGGAGATCGTGTGGTGCGGCGCGCGGAACGGGCGGGAGGCGATCAGCGCCTGGTGGCTCTTGAGCGTGCCGGCGATGCTGTGGACGCGCGTCGCCTCCAGCGCCTCGTCGAGCGACATCGGCGGCAGGATCGAGGCGATCCGCCGCGCCAGCATGGTTTTGCCGGTGCCCGGGGGCCCGATCATCAGCAGGTTGTGGCCGCCGGCAACCGCCACCTCGATTGCGCGCTTGGCGCTCTCCTGCCCCTTCACGTCGGCAAAATCGTCGGCATGTTCGCGCGCCTGGCGGCAGAGCGCCTCGAGGTCCACGCGCACCGGCGCCAGCGCGCGGTCGCCGGCCAGAAAGTCCACGGCCTCGCGCAGCGTGGCCACCGGGTGCACGTCGAGGCCGTCGACCACCGCGGCCTCCTCGGCGTTGTCGGGAGGCACGAGCATGCCGCGCTTGCCCCGGCGCTTCATCTCGAGCGCGACCGGCAGCACGCCGCGCACGCGCCGCACCTCGCCGCTCAGCGCCAGTTCGCCGACCATGCCGTAGTCCACCAGCGCCGGCAGGTCGGCCTGGTCCGAGGCGGCCAGCATGCCCACGGCGATCGGCAGGTCGAAGCTCGGCCCCTCCTTCTTGACGTCGGCCGGCGCGAGGTTGACCGTGGTGCGGCCGAAGTGGGGG
>Ga0233425_10006847_pt1 | contig 16477 bp, 16 predicted proteins | sample Watercolumn_Towu_2_FD_181712 | JGI IMG/M metagenome (GOLD analysis project Ga0233425, IMG submission 181712) | Freshwater microbial communities from Lake Towuti, South Sulawesi, Indonesia - Watercolumn_Towuti2014_140_MG | ecosystem: Environmental > Aquatic > Freshwater > Lake | place... | reverse complement strand
CATCGCGCAAATCGACGAGCGGCTTGTCGGCTGTTCGCTGGACGTTGTTGCTAAACTCCGCTTCTCTCGACACGTTCGGGTCAACAGCGAAAGCAACCTCGCTGCTCAAATCACGTCCGCCTCTGCCGCGGCCGCCACGCGCCTGGGCCAGTGTGATGGACCCTTCGACGTCGCTCGCCACTTTCGGATCTGTGTTCTGCGCAGTCTGGACGCGGCCCCCCACATCTCGCGCGCCGCTAAACCCGCCTCCCGAATCTCCACCGCCGCCGCTCGTCCATCGCCCGCCGTCGGAATTGCCCGCAGGCACACGCGGCTGGTCCGGCCGATAGCGGCGCTCCAGCGCGAGATCGCGCTTGGCGAAGAGCGCTTCTTTCGGCGCCGGGCCATAGCCCACCGCCTCGCGCTGTTCGTCGAGCGTGAGGAAAGCCGCCTTGCCGACGCGCTCCCATTCGGCCGCGCGTTCGCTCGCCAGCGCCTCCAAGCGATCGGCGTTATAGTCGAGGCGAAAGGCGCCAAAGCCCGGCCGCAGCCAGGCCTGAAAGCTCTTCTGCACGCGCGCGACGAGCGGCAGCACGGTCTGGCGCCAGAAGGCGCGATTGGCCTCGGCATAATTGCTGAAGGCGTTGTCGCCGGGCAGACCCAGCAGCAGCGGCGGCGCGCCGAAGGCGAGCGCGATCTCGCGCGCCGCGCCCGCCTCCTTCGGGCACCCGCCGTCGAAGCTATATTTCCGGCGGAACGTCCTCCTCGACCAATTTACGCAAGTATTTTAGAAACTCGGCGCAACTTCCCTCGTCGCCCCAAAAGGGCAGAACCTCAGCCTTGCTCTTCAGCCAGATTTCTCTCAGTTGCGTTTCGTCATATCTGCCGTCAGTCAGCTCCTTCATAAACTCCTTCAGAGCTTGTCGCTGTTCCGACGAGTATGCGTAAAGGGCGTTGTGCACCAGCTCTTCGGGAGTATCGTATTCTGGGTCGAGGTCCTGGTGAAAAAAGATGGTGAGTTGCTGAAATACTTCAGGAAGCTTCATAGCTGCACCCTAGTCTGGATTGATGGGGTATGCTGTGAAAATCCGAAAGCCTCTTGTCGACTCTCGATCGCGTTTGATGAGAACGCGCACTCCGTACGTGTCCCGAATGACGGTGGAGGAGTTAAATTTTGGCGCGAAAGCTTCCTTTCCCGTCGGGGTCTTGAACCAAGCCTCAAGGACCGCTTGGCTCCTGCGGCCGCTGATTACATCGTCAATAACGTTGGAATTTTGGGAAAGCGCAGAATTTACCAATTTATTCGCCGCACCCAAGGAAGGGAATGTTCCTATACGTGGTTTCCACAACTGGAAGAGCCCGAAGCTGATCCTTGCCTTTAAGCTGCGTTGTTTCAGATTTTCGTCGCTCTTTCCTACGTGATCTCGGATGGCGTGGCCACGATGAAGACCATGCTCTTCTTCGGCAAGGTCGACATCGTATCCTCTATTCTGTACCCGATGGATATGAGATTCAATTTCGCGGTTGAGTTCATGATCTCGATTGAAGGCGACGTTCTCTGAAGAGATATTCTCTCCACCCCAGACGCGGCGGCTTTGCGCGCGCGTGATGGGGTTGTCCGCATCGCTCGCCACTCTCGGATTCGCGTTCATCGCGGTCCGGACTCGGCCCTCCGCATCCCGCCGCCGCGCGCGATCATCTCGCACGCCGCTAAACCCGACTCCCGAATCTCCGCCCCCGCCGCTCGTCCATTGTCCGCCGCCGGAATTGCCCGCCGGGACGCGGGGCTGATCCGGGCGATAGCGGCGCTCCAGCGCGACATCGCGCTTGGCGAAGAGCGCCTCTTTCGGCGCAGGTCCATAGCCCACCGCCTCGCGCTGTTCGTCGAGCGTGAGGAAACCGGCCTTGCCGACGCGCTCCCATTCGCTTGCGCGTTCGCTCGCCAAGGCTTCGAGACGGTCGGCGTTGTAATCGAGGCGAAAGGCGCCAAAGCCCGGCCGCAGCCAGGCCTGAAAACTCTTCTGCACGCGCGCGACGAGCGGCAACACGGTCTGGCGCCAGAAGGCGCGATTGGCTTCAGTGTAATTGCTGAAGGTGTTGTCACCGGGAAGGCCCAAGAGCAGCGGCGGCACGCCGAAGGCGAGCGCGATGTCGCGCGCCGCCGCCGGCAATCACCTATCTAGGGAGGCGGGACTACGTCGTAGTTGTTGTCGCGGACAAGGATATTCTCCTTGCCGAACGCCTCATATAGAATCCCGGGGATGAGTTCCAGCAGTTCCGAGCGTTCCTTGTTCCATTCGATCAGAAACGTGCATTTTGGATCGAAACCGTATTCGGCGTCGTTTTCGATATCGTGTGAATCGGCTTCTCCGACTTCCGAAACCCAGAAGTAGCGGAGAATGTCTCGATATTTTTCACGAGCTTGGGAAATTCGCTCCTTCGTCTGATCGAGCGGTAATGCGCTATCGAAGAAAAAGCAGGTGGACATTACCGGCCTCCAAAGAGGTAGTGGAGTTTGCCATTTTGGTCGATGACCCAAAGGCGCTTTAGACCAGGAATGGGAAAGACTCGAAACTGCGATATGATCTCTTCCAAAGTCGCCTGCGAGTCGCTCAGGTTGATTACGACATTCTCGGATTGTCCTCTAGCCACCTTCTTTTGGGCATAACTCCATACATTCCGCGCGCGACTCGTCGTTGGCGCGAAAGCGTCGAAGATTTCGTCGTCAATCCGATAGTCGGGTTGCTTAACGCTTTCAGCGTTCGAGCGCTGATGCAGTCTTTCAACATTGTGCCCGTTGAGCCAGACAATATCCGCCGTCTCGTTTTCCCTCATCCTGCCGCGTCGCGTCTCGGCGTTGTCATTCTCGCGTATGGGCGCTCTTGGCCCTGTGAGATTGCCTATTGGCGCGCGATCGCCCTCCCGCGCGATCTCCCCATATCTTTCGCGAAGATGTTCAGCGTAGCGCGCGTTCGCCTGTCGCGTCAGGTTCTCGTTTCGCTCAATGCGACTTTCTATATTTGTCGGGTCCGAGAGAGTCGGCTCGGGTTTCCAGTCTGGATCGATTTCGCGCACGCGGGTCTCGGCTTCCCTCGCCAGGCGAGCCGTATCTTCCAGTCGATCGAGTTGTGAGGGAGACGCTTCGCCGGGTCCGCTGAAACGTCCGCCTCTGCCGCGGCCGCCACGCGCCTGGGCCAGTGTGATGGACCCTTCGACGTCGCTCGCCACTTTCGGATCTGTGTTCTGCGCAGTCTGGACGCGGCCCCCCACATCTCGCGCGCCGCTAAACCCGCCTCCCGAATCTCCACCGCCGCCGTCTGTCCATCGCCCGCCATCGGAACTGCCCGCCGGGACGCGCGGCTGATCCGGACTGTAGCGGCGCTCCAGCGCGAGATCGCGTTTGGCGAAGAGCGCCTCTTTCGGCGCAGGTCCATAGCCCAGCGCCTCGCGCTGCTCGTCGAGCGTGAGAAAAGCGGCCTTGCCGACGCGCTCCCATTCGGCCGCGCGTTCGCTCGCCAAGGCTTCGAGACGGTCGGCGTTATAGTCGAGACGAAAAGGCCCGAAGCCCGGCCGCAGCCAGGCCTGAAAGCTCTTCTGCACGCGCGCGACGAGCGGCAGCACGGTCTGTCGCCAGAAGGCGCGATTGGCCTCGGCATAATTGCTGAACGTGTTGTCGCCGGGCAGGCCCAAGAGCAGCGGCGGCACGCCGAAGGCGAGCGCGATCTCGCGCGCGGCGCCCGCCTTCGACTCGGCAAAATCCATGTCCTTTGGCGACAGCGACAGCGCTTTCCAGTCGAGCCCGCCTTCGAGCAGCAGCGGGCGGCCGGCGTTGGTCGCGCCGGAGAAATTCTCCTCCAGCTCTTCTTTTAGCCGAGAGAATTGCTCGTCGGTGAGATGCGCGCCTTCCGGCCCCGCATAGACGAGGGCGCCGGAAGGCCGCGCGGAATTGTCGAGCAGCGCCTTGTTCCAAAAACTCGCGGCGTTATGCGTGTCGAGCGCCACTTGCGCGGCGGCGAGCGGCGGAAAGCCGTAATAATCGTCGAGCGGGTTGAAGAATTTGATGTGCAGGATCGGCTCGATCCCTTCGCCGCGCATCTCATAGCGCGCTTCCTGCCCCAGCGCGCGATAGATGAAGGCGGCGGGCCAGCCGTTGCGTCCCGCCTCAATGCTCATGCGGTCAGGCCGCAGCGCGTAAAGCTCGCGCAGCTCCTCGTCGATTAAGACGGATTCGACATAGGCGTTTCCGTAAAGCAGCAGATTGGCGCAGATCGCCTCGATGAAGGAGGCGCTGGTGTCGAGCGGATTGGGCCGCTCGATGAGAGCGATGAGCGGATGGTCGATCGCCTCCTCGCTTCCCTCATAGACGAGCCAGGGGACGGAGGCGGCGGCCTCCGCCACCATGCGCACGCAGCGATGGCAGACGGCGTTGCGCTCATAGCCTTCGCGCGTCAGCACCGTCGAATTGCGCGCGCTCCAATGCGGCTGTCCGAGCGCATGCATGGCGAGGAGCTTCGCCGCGCGCGAATATTTGGTTTCGCGCGCCGGCGCGACCGCGCCGATGAGTCGCGAGAGCAGAGAGGGCATCGATGATCCCTTGAGAGAAACGCAAGAAGACGCGCGTTCACCCTCTCCCAATGGGAGACGGTGGCTCGACAAAGTCGAGCCGGGTGAGGGGCGGTGCGATTGGTGTTTTGATGAGGAGTTTCACGTCATATCCGACGCCGTAACCCCTCACCCTAACCCTCTCCCAAAGGGCAGAGGGAATTTCGCGCCTCACACTCTTCGCATGCGCGGCTCGGGCGCCTTCGGCGTCAGCGCCAAAGCCGTGATCGCCCAGACCAGCGCGTCGAGCCGGTCGGGACTTCGCCCGGACGAAAGTCCATCGGCGGCGAAATCGCACATCTCGTCTTCGAGCGCCGGAAAGGCGCCGACATGTTTGACGCGACCCTGTTCGTAAAGCTGCGCGACCGGCGCGGCGCGCAAATATTTGCCGCGCGTCGCCCGCGTCATCGTCACCGGGACGGAAGGATCGGCTTCGTTGAGCACCGCGCGCACCATTTCGCCGCCCTGATTGACCTCGGCGACAAGCGCGTCGGCCGAGAGCTTGTGATAGAGCGCGATCGCCGCGCGCGCCCATTGCGCCGGCCGCGCCGCGGATAGAGTGGCGTCGGCGAGTACGTAAAGCGCGCCGCCGTCTTCGATCCCCGCGGCGACGAGACCGCAATTGTCGGCGCGCTTGCCGGAACTCGCCGGCGGATCGACGGCGACGACGATGCGCTTTAACGGCGGCGCCTCATGCACGCGGGCGCGCTCCAGCATGTCGCGCGTCCACAGCGCATCCTTGCGCTCGTCGAGGATTTCGCCGTCGAGCTCCTGGCGGCCCAATCGCGTGCCGGCATATTGCGCGACGACGCTTTCGAGAAAGGACGGCGCGAGATTGGCGGCGTTCTCGCGCGTCAGCGCGCGCGTCACGACGCTCGTCGGATTGGCGATCAGCTCCTTTAAAAGCGGCAGCGGACGCGGCGTCGTCGTGACGAGCTGGCGCGGCCAGTCGCCGAGACGCAGGCCGAATTGCAGCATGTCCCATGTCTCCCTGGCGTAGCGCCATTTGGCGAGTTCGTCGCACCAGGCGGCGTGAAACTGCGGGCCCCTCAGGCTTTCCGGATCTTCCGCCGAGAAGGCCTGCGCCACGGCACCCGAGTCCCAGACGAGCCGTCTGCGCGTCGTCTCCCAACGCGGCCGTTCGCGTCGCCCATGCACGGCGAGAAGCCCCGACACGCCTTCGACCATCACTTCGCGAACGTCGGCGGCCGTCTCGCCGACAAGCGCGATGCGGCCGAGCGGCCGCGTCGAAAATTGCGCGCGTCCGAGCGCAAGCGCCTTCACCCATTCGGCGCCGGCGCGCGTCTTACCGGCGCCGCGTCCGCCGAGAATGAGCCAGGTCCGCCACGGCGCATTGTTCGCGGCCAAGTGCGGCGGCCATTGATCGCGCCGCGCGACGAATTCCCAATCGTCGAGAAGCCGCGCCAGTTCTCTCGCGCTGAATCCTTCGAGCGCGTCATTCAGACGGCCCTGCGCCGCGCAATCGTTCAAGCCGTCGAGCAAGCTCCGCGCGGAGTTCGGCCAATTCGCGTGGCGGCGCGTCGCCGTCTCGCTCGCTCGCGGCGTGCTCGCTGTCATCTTCGGCGTCGTTCTCGTGATCCTCGTTCTCGCGCCGCATGCGCTTCAATTCGGCGAGCGTCTTGACGAGGCTCGCGAGCGTGCGGGCGCTCGCCTCGATGGTCTTTGGCGCATGTTTGGCGAGCGCCGCTTCGGCGCGGGCGAATTCCTGTTCGACCGCGTCTTCGAGCCTTGCGATGAGACGGTTCGCGTCGCGCGGCTTCTTCGCCGGCGGCGCATCGTTCCCCGCTTTCCTGCGCGTCGCGCAGGCGGAGGGACGCAGCGGCCAATTGTTGTTGACTCGGTATGTGTAGAACTGCGCCTGCGTCATGCCGAGCAGTTTCAAAATTTCGCCGATCGGCGTGACGCCGGAATCGTAGAGAAGCTTCGCCTGCGCGATCTTCTCGCGCGCGGGCGGGACGGATTTGGCTCGCATCTGCGAGTCTCCGAAGGGGTTGGCGACTTATGGGGTTGCGCTGCCAGACCGATGGGGTTTTGTCATTCCCGACAGGCCGAAGGCCTGATCGGGAATCCAGAGTCACAATAAAGGTCTGAGATGTGGCCCCTAGCTTCCCGATCGCGCTCCACGCGTCGGGAATGACAATTGTGGGAGCTCTCAGTCTTGTGGGCGCCTGTTGCGCCGCTCTTTCAGCGACGCTCGAAAAAATCCCCTCGGCCGGAAGACGCGTGATGCGTCTCAAGGCGCGAGGGGACCAAAGGGGGCGCGGGGGAGGAGAGGACGCCGCGCCGTTAAAATTCGTTCGCGCCGCTCAAGCGCGATTTTGGAGCATGGCGCTTTTCTATAGGACCACCGTCCTGCTGTCAAGGAATAAAATCTTATAAGTTAGGCAAGAGCAGTAGAGCCCCCTTGTCAACAGGGATTCATCGAGCCGCTGCAAGACCGGGCGGGGCGAACTGGCGATCTCCGCGATCGTGTCAGCGCGCGGTCGGGGTTCGCTTGACGGCGCTGGTCTTTGCTCTCGCCGCGCGAGCGGCGGAACCAACAGGGAGCGCCGGTCGAGAGTCGACTCTCGAATGGGCCGGCGCTAAAGGAAGCGCTTTCTGACGGCTGGGGGTTCCATGCGGAAATTGATTGGCGCGGCGCTCAGTTGGGCGCTGGCGGGATGCAGCGTCTATATGGCGACGAAGCAGCCGGACGCAAAGAATGTCGATTTACTTACGGTCGGGACGCGCAGGACGCTGATGCTGGCGGAATTCGGCATGCCAGCCGCAACCGAAACCAAGAACGGCCGAACCTATGAGATTTTTAAATTCGTAAACGGCTATAGCGCGGGGGCGAAAGCGGGACGCGCCGTTTTTCACGGCGCCGCCGACGTTGTCACGCTGGGGTTATGGGAAGTCGTGGGGACGCCGACGGAAGGCGTATTTTTCACCGGCGACGAGATGGTCTTCCGAGTGAGATACGACAAGGATGACCGAATCGACGAAGTGGTCGCGCTGAAGAAGCCGTGAGCGATGAACCTTCCGCGCAAGCTTTTGTCGCGGTGAGGCAAAACGGAAGTCCCGACTCTCCAGTCTCAAGCGTCCCCCATTGGCCTGCTGTCGAGTTGAATCCGCCGGCAACTGTCAGGGAGACGATTTGCCATGCGCGGGGCTCACGTCGGCCTTTGGCTGAGTTTGCAAAGTGCAATATTCGGAATAATTTCCGTATCAGAGAAAAAAATCCGTCCCCGACTTCACCACCGCGCCTTCTTCGGCCAGCGCTTCGGCCACAGCCGGATAAAATCCGGCAGATCGTCGGTGTCGACCTCGTCCTCGCCCGCCTCGATCCGCCCCCGCGCCGAGACTCCGGCGCGATGGACGCTCTCGGGATCGCCCGAGATCAGCGGATGCCAGGGCGGCAGCGGCTTGCCATGAAAGCGCAGGAGATAGGCGCAGGTCGGCGGCAGCCAGCGAATATCCTTGAGCTTATCTAAAGTTAGCCGCACGCAGTCGGGGACGTATCGGCGCCGATGGGGATAATCGCCGCAGCGGCAGCTCCCCTGGTCGAGCAATTTGCAGGCGACGCTTGTGTGATAAATCGCGCCGGTGTCGTCGTCTTCGAGCTTGACCAGGCAGCAGCGGCCGCAGCCGTCGCAGAGCTGTTCCCACTCGGCGCGGGTGAGGTCCGCCAGCGGCTTCTCCCAGAACGGCGTCTCGGCCGGCGCGGCCGGAAAAGCATTTTCGCCTTTTTTTAACGCCATCCTGCTCTTTCGGCTTGCGCTTCGCGCGATAGAAACCATAACGCAATGTGGGTCGCGCGGACCGTCGTCAAGATGGTTTAAAAAGTGTTAAAGTCGACTGAGCGCCGGTAAGTATTATCGGCGCAGGGAGCATTTGAGCTGTGTTGAAGCGTTTCCAGGCTTCCGACTTCGTCAAGCGCGGCAAGCGCATCCTGCTCGCCATCGACGCGCTGATCGATTCCGCCATGTTCCAGAGCGGGCGGCGCGCCCGCGAACTCTATGAAGATTTCTCGACCTTCATGGAGCGCTTCCACGTCTCGGGCCTGGCGCGGGTCGGGGTGGAGCTGTCCTGCGAGGCGCTCACCCTCGGGCTTGGCGCCGGAATCGTGGCGATGGCGCTGGCCTCCTCGGCCTTTCAGATGACGAGCGACGAGAATTGGCTGAAGCAGACCGATCTCGCCGTCACTTTCCTCGACCGCTACGGCGCGGACGTCGGCCAGCGCGGCATCAAGCATGACGACGCGGTGCCGCTCGAACAATATCCCGACCATCTCATCAAGGCGGTGCTGGCGACCGAGGACCGACGCTTCTACGAGCATTTCGGCATCGACGTGATCGGCACGCTGCGGGCGCTGACCGTCAATGCGCGTTCGTCCGGCGTGGTGCAGGGCGGCTCCTCGATCACCCAGCAGCTCGCCAAGAATCTTTTCCTATCGAACGAACGCACCATCACCCGCAAGATCAACGAGGCCTTTCTCGCGCTTTGGCTCGAGCATCATCTGACCAAGCGCGAAATCCTCAAACTCTATCTCGACCGCGTCTATATGGGCGGCGGCGCCTTCGGCATTCAGGCGGCGGCCGAATTCTACTTCGGCAAGTCGGTCAAGGACGTGACGCTCGCCGAAGCGGCGATGCTCGCGGGCCTTTTCAAGGCGCCGACGAAATACGCGCCGCATGTCAATCTGCCGGCGGCCCGCGCCCGCGCCAATGACGTGCTGAACAATCTCGTCGACTCTGGCTTCATGACCGATACCCAGATCATCGGCGCGCTGCGCAATCCGGCGACGCCGATCGACCGGGCGCGGGAGACGAGCCCCGACTGGTATCTCGACTATGCCTACAGCGAAATCCGCAAATTCGCTCAGGAGGGCAAGCTCGGCGACAATCGCGTGCTCAGCGTGCGCACCGCGCTCGATTCAAATGTGCAAAGGCGCGCCGAGGAGGTTATCGAGACCAATCTGCGCGAGCAGGGCCGCAGCTACCACGCCAAGCAGAGCGCCGCGGTGGTGATGGAGCCGGACGGCGCGGTTCGCGCCATCGTCGGCGGCCGGGACTATGGCGCGAGCCAGTTCAACCGCGCGACCGACGCCGCACGCCAGCCCGGCTCGTCCTTCAAGCCTTACGTCTATCTGACCGCGCTGATGACCGGCAAATTCAAGCCGACGACGATCGTCACCGACCGGCCGACCTGCATCGGCAATTACTGCGTGCATAATTACAGCGGCGGCTACGCCGGCTCCATGCCGCTCGCCAATGCGCTGGCGCGGTCCTTGAACACCATCGCCATCCAATTGTCGCAGGCGATCGGCAATGGCGATTCACGGATCGGCCGCGCCAAGATCATCGACACCTGCCGGCGTCTCGGCATCAGCACGCCGCTCGAGGATACGCCGTCGCTGCCGGTCGGCCAAAGCGACGTCATTCCGCTCGAACATTCGGCGGCCTACGGCGCCTTCGTCAATGGCGGCAAGAAGATCACGCCCTATGCCGCGGTCGAAATCCGCAATCGCCAGGGCGATCTCCTTTATCGCCACGACCGCGACGCCCCGCCGCAAAAGCAGGCGGTGCCCTTCGACAAGGTCGTCGAACTCGCCGGCATGATGAAGAAGGTCGTCGAGGAAGGCACCGGCAAACGCGCCCAGCTTGGCGAGGGCATCGACGTCATCGGCAAGACCGGCACGACGAACGGTTACAAGGACGCGTGGTTCTGCGGCTATTCCGGCACGATGGGCGGCTGCGTCTGGTATGGCAATGACGACAATGCGCCGATGAACAACATGACCGGCGGCACGCTGCCGGCTGGCACCTGGCATGACATCATGGCCTATGCGCATCAGGGCGCAACCTTGAAGCCGATCGTCGGATTGAGGCCCGATCCCAAGGGCGCGACGGCCGTCGCCAACGCCAATGTGGTGAAGCCGCTCGAACTCGGCGCGCCGCAGCGCCCGGCGACTTTGTCGAAGAGCGCGATCCAGGCGCTTGAATCGATACAGATGAAGATCAAGGCGGTCGGCGGCGACAAACAGAGCGCGCTCGAACCGACCGAACCCGCCGCGTCCGACGCCGCGCCGCGGGCGCTGCGCGAAAGCCACGCACCCGACGGCGGCGTCATCAGATAGCGGCGGGAGCGCGTCCTTGGACCTCAGGCCTTATGCGAATTATCTGCGCGCCGGCTCGGCGATGATCGCCGGCCTCGCCATCGGCCTCTTTGCGACCGCGCTGTCGCTCAACGCCGGCTATGGCTTCAATTCTTTGCGCGCCGGCCCGTGGACGTCATGGCCGCATATTGGCGGCGCCGACATCGACCCTTACGCGCGCGCGGTGATCTCGCGCTCCGGCGAAGCGCCGCTCGGCCGCGATCAGGGGCTGGCCTTCATCGCGCGGACCGACTCCGACGGCGCGCCGCTCGACGGCGCATGCGACTATCGTATCGTCGATCCCTTGCCGGCGGCGCGCTACTGGACGATGACGCTCGCCAGTCCGGACGGACGGCTCGTCGCCAATCCCACCGAGCGCTATGGCTATTCCTCGGTCGACATTCTGCGCAAGGAGGGCGGCGCTTTCGACATCGACGTCGCCCGCGAGGCGCGCCCCGGCAATTGGCTGTCGCCGGGAGAGGCGAAGCGCTTCGTCGTCATGCTGCGGCTCTATGATACGCCGCTCGACATCGACTCGACCCCCGATCCCAATTCCTTTCCAAGAATCGTGAAACTCGGATGCGCCTGAATATTCCCGACCGCTATCTCGACCTTCTGCCCTGGCTGCTCGCCACGCTGCTCGTCGCCGGCATCGTGCATATCGTTTCGGTGCTGCTGATGCCGACCGTCGCGCCGCGCGATGCGCTGGTGCGGCTTGCGGCCTATGTGAAGAGCGCCGCGCCGGCGGAAGGACTGGTGCTCTTGCCGCAGATGGCGCCCGGCGACGAGACGTTGCCCTTCGAGGATCCGGCCTTCGCCGAGGCGGTCTGCGTCTATGATCTCGGCAAGGGTCCGCTGCGCGTCAAGACCAGCGTCGACGGCGAGGATTTTCTCGGCCTCTCCTTTCACGCCAACGCCGGCCGCATCTATCATTCAATGACCGACCGCTCGGCGATCAAGGGCAAGATCGACATTGTCGTCGGCGATGCGCGCCAGATCGACGCGTTGACGAGCGCCGATGAGGGCGACGCGCCGCCGCCGTCGGAAGTGCGGCTCACCGCGCCGACGAAGCGCGGCTTCGTGCTGATCCGCTCGCTGGCCAAGCGCCCCTCCGATCAGGATCGCGCGCGCAATAGATTGAGCGCGATCAGCTGCCAGAATTTCGACCTGCCGCAGGGGTGAGACGTTCAATTCGCGTGCATTCCATGAAATTCATTTCGCCCGCATTTTATGAAAAAAGACGACGCTTGCCGCCGCGCGCATGGCGGCGGAACGCAGCAGCAGATTGAACGCCGCGTCGTTTTGGAAATTGTCGTAGGTCCAGCGCAGTGACCGCTTCAGCCGAAAACGCGGATAGGAATCGGGCAGCCATCGCGCCGGATCGTCTTTGCGTCCGTCGAGAAAATCCGCGATGGCGACGCCTGCGGCGCGTCCATGGCGCAACGCCGTATGAATGCCGCCGGCCGTGACGGGCGAGACCATGCCGGCGGCGTCGCCGACAAGCAGCGCGCGCGGAGCTGCGAGCGGCGATACGAGTCCGCCGCAGGGAATAAGCCCGGCGCGCACATTCTTTGGCGCGCGATCCCGAAAATCGGCGACGGGCGCGACTTTTTCCAGAAACGCCGCCATGGCGCTCTTCGCTTCCGCGGCCGAACCCCTTCCAAACCTGCGGGCGAGTCCCACTTGCGTGACGCCGACGCCGGCGACGATCCAGCCGATATAGCCCGGCGCGAGGCGCTTATCGATGAAGCAATGCAGCCGGTCGCTGGCGTCGAAATCAACGCCTTCATATTCATGTTCGACGCCGAAGATGAATTGACGGTTCTCGCCAAGCGAGAGCGTTTTCGCGACATGCGACTTCGGACCGTCGGTGCCGACGAGATAGGACGCTTCCGCGCCATCCGGCAGCGCGAATCCCTCCGGACGAGCCATCGCTGTCGAAAACGGCGCGCCATATTGAATGCGCGCGCCGGCCGTCTGGCAACGACGCGCGAGCAGGCGCATCAGCTCCGGCGTGTCGGTCGCGAGAAAATAATAGCCTGGCGCGGAAAGATCGATGGAGCGCATATTAGGCGCATAGAGCCGCACGCCCTCAATGCGCCGCGTGATGTGCGTCGGCAGCGGCCCGAGCCAATCGGCCTCGTCCACCGCCTCGCGCACGAGAATGCCGGTCGTATGCGGCTTTTCGCCGGGTTCGGATTTGCGTTCGATGATTGTCGCGGCGACGCCGCGTTCTGCGAGCGCTTGAGCGCAGGCGAGTCCAGAAAAACTGGCGCCGACGATGACGACCGGCGCAGGCAAATTCAATTGCCGTCGCCGGGCAGTCCCGGAAGCGGCAAAATCTCGATGCCCTCTTCGAGCAGCGCCTTGGCTTCCTCGAAAGTGGCGCGGCCGCGGATGGCGCGGCGCTCGGTTTCGCCGTCCTCCATCGCGCGCGCCTCGTCCGGAAAGCGGTCGCCGACGTCTTCCGTGTTCGCGACCACCGTGTCGTGCAATTCGCGCAGTTTGGCGCGCAATTCGCGCGCGGCGCCGTCGCGCGGCTTGGCGATGTTGGGCGCCATCACGTCGCGCGCGATTTTCGTCGAGTCGCAGAAGGGGCAGGAGACCCGCCCTTCCGCCGCCTGCTTTTCGAATCCCGCGCTGTCGCGAAACCAGCTTTCGAAACTGTGTCCGGCGTCGCAGATGAGCGAATAGCGGATCATGCCGCCGCTCCGCCGGCGAGAAGCGCGTCGAGTTCGCCCGCGCGGTCGAGCGCGTAAAGATCGTCGCAGCCGCCGATATGCCGGTCGTCGATGAAAATCTGCGGCACGGTCGAACGGCCGTCGGCGCGCTGGCTCATGCGGCGGCGCCCCAACGGGTCCCAGGCCACCGAGATTTCTTCGAAAGCGGCGCCCTTTTTCGTCAGCAGTCGCTTGGCGGCGAGGCAATAGGGGCAGGTGGGCGTGGTGTAGATTTCGATGCGGGGAGCCATGGCGCGCTTATACGCTGGCCGCTACGGACTTGTCACGGCCCGCGCGAAAACCAGGAGATCGACCCTCGCCGCGCCCGCCCGGAGCAAGACGCGGGCAGCGGCGTTGGCGGTCGCCCCGGTGGTCAGCACATCGTCGACCAGTACGACATTGCGGCCGTCGATCGCGTCGGCGCGGTCGGGCGAGACGCGAAAGGCGCCGGAGAGATTGGCGGCGCGCTGCGCCCGCGTCAGCCCGACCTGCGGCGCGGTTGGCTTGACGCGCGCGAGCGCCATCATCTCCGCCGGAACGGCGCTCTCGCGCGAAATCGCCTGCGCGAGCGCCGCCGACTGGTTGAACCGGCGCGCCAGAAGCCGCAGCCGGTGAAGCGGGATCGGCACGATCACGTCGGCGTCGGCGAGGAGTTCGGCGCCGGCCCGCGCCATCCAGCGGCCGATCGGTTCGGCGAGCTCCAGCCGGTCGTAATATTTCAGCCGATGCGCCAAGGCGCGCGCCTTGTCGCTGTCATAGCGCGCGACCGCTCTGGCGCGGCCGAAGGCCGGCGGATTGGCCGCCGCTTCCAGCGAGATCAGTCCCGGCTGCGCGAGGTCGCGTTCGAACGGCGTGCCGAGCCGCTCGCAATAGGGGCGCTCGATGAAGGCGACGTCGCGCCAGCACTCGGCGCAGATCGCGCCATGGACGGCGACGGCCCTGCGGCAGACGATACACGACGGCGGATAGACAAGGTCCAGAAACGCGCTCCCGACGCCTGCGAGGCTACGAATGAGGCCCGTCGCCGCGCGCCGCGTCATCGGTCGAAACCCGCAAAATCAGGGGTTGAGCGCAGGCGCAAGCCTAACGCATTGTGTGGACCGCGAAAAGGATCGCTTGCCCGCATCGCGCCGCAGGCGATTCGCGGGCGCCTCGCGAAGCGGAGCCGATTGGGAGAACCACGCCTCATGAACGAATTCCACTCGATCTTTGTCATCTCCTGCATCGCCGTGCTCGCGCCGCTGCTCAACCGGATTCCGGTATTTGCGCGCGCGCCGATCGTCGCCATCGAACTTCTCCTGGGCATGATGGTCGGGCCGAGCGGCGCGGGACTGATAAGCGCGGACACCGCCTTGGACTTCCTCAGGGAATTCGGACTCGCCTATTTGTTTTTTCAGGCGGGTTTTGAATTCAACCAAAAGGAAATAACCGGAAAGCCGCTCCGACTCGGTCTTTATGCTTGGCTTGTGTCCCTCGGCCTCTCGATCGTTATTTCCGGACTGCTTTACCTCGTTGGCCTCGTGGAGTCGCCGCTGCTCGTCGCGCTAATCTTGCCCACCACGGCGTTCGGCATATTGATCCTGATGCTGCGGCAGTCCGGCGAGCTCGATAACGAATTCGGACATTACGTCCTCGGGGTCGCGGCCGTCAGCGAAATCGGACCGCTCATTCTCGCGTCGATCGTTCTCGCGCGACGCGATCACCATCTCCATCAGACGCTGCTGAGCGCATTGTTCATGGCCGTCGGAATCGCGACGATCGTGTTTCTCAAGCGGGCGCGTTCCGCTCGTCTCGCGGATAGCGTCGTCCGCTGGCTCGGCGACGGCGAGCTGCTTCCCATTCGAATCTCGCTCGTTATCCTGCTCGGCTTCATTTCGTTCGCCGACCGGCTGGGCATGGAGCTGGTGGTCGGCTCCTACATGGCGGGCATGGCCGTGGCGGTCCTGGTGCACGGCACCAAGGCCGAGATTCTCAAGGAACGGTTGACCGCCATCGGCTCCGGTTTCCTCATCCCGCTGTTTTTCATCGAGAGCGGCGCGGCCTTCAATTTCCCTGCGCTCGTCTCGAGCCCGGCCAGCGTCCTGCGCTTCATCGTTTTTTGCGTGGCGTTCCTGCTTATCCGCCTCGCGCCGCTCAATCTTTTTCGGGGAACCTTGCCGGAACGGGACATGCCGGCATTGGCGTTATTATCATCGACCACGCTGTCGCTGGTCGTCGCGCTGACCTATCTTGGGGTCGGGAGAGGCCAGATGTCGGCCGAGACGGCCTCGGCGCTTGTCGGCGCCGCGATGGTGACCGTCACCGCGTTCCCGACGATCGCCTTCTGGCTGCGCGGAACCGATGGCCAATCGCGATTCGCGAGCGGCGCGTCGCTTGCCGCTCGGGCGGTCGCCGATTGGTTTTCAGCGCGGGCGTCCAGCGCAATCGCGAAAATTCCCCCTCGCTGGCTAGAGGCCATCAGAATTTTCGAGCTGCGCGTCTTCGCCCTCTTCGACCGCCCGGAAAATTAGTCTCAGCCGAGCAGGCCGCGCGTCCTCGGCGTGAGCGGATTGTCGGCGAGCGCCTGGGCGTCGGGGCGATCGGGCGCCGGGTGATTGACGAGCGCGCCATAGAGTCCCTCGACGAAGCTTTCGTCGAGATCCTTGACGATGAAGACGATGCGCGTGCGCCGTTCCGCATCCGGCCAGGCGTCGAGGCGATGCGGCGGGTGGAAGACATGCTGCACGCCATGAATCGCCACCGGCCGCGAGGGATCGTCGGCGAGCCCCACGATTCCCTTCACGCGCAACATGCGCGGCCCATGGGTGTGGCGCAGGAGATCGATGAATATATCGAAGGAGGCCGGCGTCAGCGGCGTCTCGGCGGAAAAGCAGAAGGCGCGAATATGCGAATCATGGCGGTTCGCGTCGTGATGGCGATGGCCGCCAGCGTCGTCATGATGATGATGGCCGTGGCCGTGACCGACGTGCGCCTGCGCCTGCGCCGCTTCGACCGCTTCGGCGTTGAGCCATTCCTTTAC
>Ga0233425_10006846_pt1 | contig 16478 bp, 14 predicted proteins | sample Watercolumn_Towu_2_FD_181712 | JGI IMG/M metagenome (GOLD analysis project Ga0233425, IMG submission 181712) | Freshwater microbial communities from Lake Towuti, South Sulawesi, Indonesia - Watercolumn_Towuti2014_140_MG | ecosystem: Environmental > Aquatic > Freshwater > Lake | place... | reverse complement strand
ACTGCCGACGCTGTCGGGCTTCCTCCTGCTGGCGCTCCTCCAGGGATTGATGCTCGCCCTTCTCAGCTTCCGGCTCGCGGCGGCGACGATGGGCGCCGCCGAGATCGTGGAAGGGCCGGCTTCCGCGCCGTCACCGGTGCTGCTGACCGACGATGCTCTCCCGACCTACACGATCCTCGTCGCGCTCTACCGGGAGGCGGCGGTGGTGCCGCGGCTGCTCGGGACCCTGCGCCAGCTCGACTACCCGGCCGCCAAGCTCGACATCAAGTTTCTTCTCGAAGCCGATGACCGCGAGACCGCGGCGGCCTTCCGGGCGGTTTGCCTTCCGGCCCGCTTCGAGATCGTGACCGTGCCGGCGGGGATGCCGCGCACCAAGCCGCGGGCGCTGAACGCGGCCCTGCCGCTCGCCCGCGGCGAGCACCTCGTGGTCTACGATGCGGAGGACGTGATCGCGCCCGATCAGCTTCGCCTCGCGGCGACCCTGTTCGCCCGCGCACCGGCCTCGACCGCCTGCCTCCAGGGCCACCTCGTCATCGACAATCACGGCGACGGCTGGCTGCCGCGTCTGTTCGCCATCGAGTATGCGGCGCTGTTCGACGTGCTCGGCCCGGCGCTGTCGGCGTGGCGGATGCCGACGCCGCTCGGCGGAACCTCGACCCATTTCCGCACGCACGTCCTGCGGGCGCTGCACGGTTGGGATGCGTGGAACGTCACCGAGGATGCCGATCTCGGCCTGCGCATGGCGCGGGCGGGCTACCATGTCGGCGACCTGCCGAGTGCGACCTACGAGGAGGCTCTCGCCGATCCGCGCAAGTGGCTGCGGCAGCGCACCCGCTGGATGAAGGGCTTTCTGCAGACGAGCTTCACGCACGGCCGACACCCGCGCGACCTCTACCGAAGCCTCGGCGCCGCAGAGAGCCTGTGCGTGCTGGCGCTTGTGCCGGGCACCGTCGTCTCGGCGCTGCTCTACCCCTTCATGCTCTTCGGCGGCATCGCCGAACTCGCTCTCGCGCCCGATGCCCCGAACGAGGACGTGCTCGCCGTCTTCGCCCGCACAGCCTCCGCGACGGTGTTCTTCGGTGGCCTTGCTGCGATGTGGCTGCCCGGTCTCGTGGGCTGCCTGCGGCGCGGCTGGTTCGACCTCGTGCCGCTGGTCGCACTGCTCCCGCTCTATTTCCTGCTCGGCAGCCTTGCGGCGTGGCTCGCCGTGATCGAACTCGCCCGGCATCCGCACCGCTGGAACAAGACCGAGCACGGGCTGGCCCGCACCTCCCGCACCGGGGCGCTCGGGCGGCGCCGGCTCGGCGATATCAGATCCGCTTCGACAGCTCCGCCGCCGTCTCCGTGGCCGGCCGGTTGAGGTTGACCGCGCCGACGAAGCCGTTGCGCGCGTCCATCAGGTAGACGAGTGCGGTGTGCTCCATCGTGTAGTCGCCGCCCTGGCTCGGCACCTTCTTGGCATAGGCGCGGAAGGTCTTGATCGCCGCCGCCACCTGTTCCGGGCTGCCGGTGAGGCCGACGATGCGCGGATCGAAGCTCGACAGGTATGTCTTGAGCGATTCCGGCGTGTCGCGTTCGGGATCGACGCTGACGAAGGCGACCTTCAAGGTATCGGCCTTGGGCCCAAGCGCCGCCAGCACGTCGCTGATCTGCTGCAGCGTGGTCGGGCAGACGTCGGGACAATGGGTGAAGCCGAAGAACATCAGGTAGGGCTTGCCGGCGAAGTCGCGCTCGCTGACCGTTGCCCCGTTCTGGTCCACCAGGGTGAAGGGCCCGCCGATGCCGCTCGGGCCGCTCTGCGGATGCGGCGGCACCAGCGTCATCACCAGCGCAACGGAGATCGCCACGAGGCCGGCGACGAAGGCGGCGAGCGGCAGGAGAACGCTGCGGGACGGACGGCGCATGGAGCTCTCGAAGGCGAAACTAGGGGGCCGAGGCGGCTGCGTGGAGTGGACCCCGACACGCGGCAGCGCCGGAAGCGGCAGCCGAATGCGTCGAGGCGCGGACCTCACATCCCAGAGCCCCGGGCGTGCCGCAAGCCCGCGCGACGCCGCAAGGTCTCCGCCCCCCGGGGCCCATGGGGTGTGTCAGGAGGCTTCCGCCCGGAACGCCACGGCCGCGTCCGCGCCGCGGGCATTGTGCCGGCGCAGAGCCTCGCCGACCATCAGAAGCGCGGGTCCTTCGAGGTCCGAGGCCTCGATCCGCCCGGCGAGATCGGCGGCGGTGCCGGCGACCGTGGCCTGCTTTGCCCGCGTCGCGTTGAACACGACGAGGGCCGGCGTCTCGGGCGCCAGACCCTCGGCGACCGCCCGCTCCAGCAGCGCGCGCAGCGTGCGCTTGGGCATGTAGACGACGGTGGTAACGCTCCGGTCGGCGAGCGCGCCCCAGTTCAGATCCTCGGGCAGCGCTCCGCGTCGGTCGTGGCCGGTGACGAATTGCAGGCGCCGGGCCGCGTCGCGGTGGGTCAGGGAGACGCCGAGCGCCGCCGCCGCCCCCTGCGCCGCGCTGACGCCGGGGACGATGGTGCAGGCGATGCCGGCGGCCTCGCAGGCCTCGATCTCCTCGCCGGCCCGGCCGAACACGAGCGGGTCGCCGGATTTGAGGCGCACCACCTGCTTGCCGGACTTCGCCAGCGAGACCATCAGCGCGTTGATGTCGTCCTGGCGGCAGGACGGGCCGTGGCCGGTCTTGCCCACCAGCATGGTCCGGGCCTCGCGGCGGGCGTAGTCGAGGATCTCGGGGGCGACGAGGTCGTCGTAGAGAATCACGTCGGCGTTGCGCAGGGCACGCAGGGCTTTCAGGGTCAGGAGTTCCGCGTCGCCCGGCCCGGCGCCGACGAGGGTCACCGCGCCGCCCGTGGGAAGGGCTTCGGTTTGCCCCAGCAGGTCGGCGAGGTCGGCTTGCGTCGGCGTGCGGTCCGGTTCGGCGAAGGCGCGGTCGGTGAAGCGCTCCCAGAAGCCGCGCCGCTCGGAAAAGCCGTGGAAGCGGCTCGAGACCGCCTCGCGCCAGTCGCGGGCGGCGGCGACCCAGTGCTTGAAGCCGCGCGGCAGCATCGCCTCGATGCGCGCCCGCACCGTCTGCCCGAAGACCGGGGCGGCCCCTTCGGTCGAGATGCCGACGACGAGCGGCGAACGGTTGACGATGGCGCCGAATTTGACGTCGCACAGATGCGGCCGGTCGACGGCGTTGACGATGGCGCCGGCCGCACGCGCGGCCGCGACGAAGGCGACGCACTCCTCCTCGTCTTCCATGGCGCCGATGGCGAAGGCGGCGCCCTGGAGATCCTCCGGCGTCCAGCGCCGCTCGTGCAGCGTCACCGAACCGGCGGCGATCTCGGCCGGCACGCCGCGCAACTCCTCGCTCGGCTCCTCCGCGTAGACGTCGACCCGGGCGCCGGCGGCGGCGAGCAGCTTCACCTTCCAGGGCGCGCCGCCGTTGGAGCCGGCGAGCACCGCCCGCTTGTCCTGAAGCGGCACGAACACGGGCAGCACCGCCAGCGGTTCGAGGCCGGCGCGGGTTTCGCGGGGTTGGCGGGGCGTGCTCATGCGGTGCGCTGTACGACTCGACTGACGAATGCGGCTCCGACCCCTCATTCCAAGGTGCCGGAGCGTCGCGGAAGGCTCCGAAGGAAGGCTTCCAGAGCCGACCCTACCCCGAACCTCTGCTCGATGCTGCATCGCAGCACCTCGGGTCGAGGGCAAGAGGACGACGGGATTGGCCGAAACTGCGCCTACGCGGCGCTGCGCGCAAGCGCCGGCGAGAGAAGCTTGCGGATCTCAGGGATGCACGAGCCGCAATTGGTTCCCGCCTTGCAGGCCGCGCCCACCGTCTCGACCGAGCCGGCCCCGGCGGCGATGGCCGCGTTGATGACGTCGCGTCCGACGCCGTGGCAGGCGCAGACCACCGGACCGGCCGAGGCCGCCGCCGCGCGGCCCGAGAGCAGGGCGCGCCGGTCGATCGCCTCGAGGTCGGCGGCAGCGAAGACCCCCTTGGCAATCTCCCAGTCCGGCCGCCGCTCGCCCGGCGCCACGCTCAGCGCCGCGACGAGGCGATCCCCGCGGTAGACGGCACAGCGATAGAGCCCGCGGGCGTGATCGACGTACTCGGCCAGTTCGTGGCCGGGGAACAGGCCGCGCACGGACAGAGCCATCTCCCGCGAGCCCTCCTGGGTCGCGAACAGCAGGCCCGAGCCGCCCTGGACGGTGGCCCGCGCCCACCACCAGCCGGCGGGCGCCGCCTGGGCATCCCGTGTCAGGAGATAGCCGCGGGAGCGATAGGACACCGCCTCGATGGAAGCCGGCGTCGCCTTCAATTCGGGCTGGCCCGAGATCGGGTCGGGGATGCCGCGGGCGAGCGCGGCCGCGCGCCCGTCCGAGGCGGTCATGTCGCTCCAGTGCATCGGCGCGAAGACCGAGCCCGGCCGAACGCCGTCGGTCACGGTGACTTCGAGGGTCGCGCTGCCGAGGTCGGTGGTGAGGCGAGCAAAGCCGCCGTCGCTCAGATGGTAGCGGGCCGCGTCGTCGGGATGGACCTCGACGAAGGGCACGGCGCGGTGCGCGGAGAGGCGCTGGCTTTTGCCCGTGCGGGTCATGGTGTGCCAGTGGTCGCGGATGCGGCCGGTGTTGAGCACGAGTGGGCGCTCGGCGGTCACGGGCTGCGCCAGCGCGGGGGGCTGAACCGCGACGAAGCGGGCGCGTCGGTCGAAGGTGTAGAAGCGCCCGTCGGCGAAGAGCCGGGCGCGGCCCTTCTTCGCCTCCGGACCGCGCTTCGGCACCGGCCACTGTACCGGCAGATGGGCGTCGTAGGCGCGCTCGCTGATCTCGGAGAGGCCGCCGAGGTCGAAGTCGCGGCCGCCCTCGTTCTCGAAGGCCGAGAGCGCGGCGTGCTCGCGGAAGATCTCGGCGGCGGAGCCGTAGGCGAAGGCCTCGCCGTGGCCGAGGCGGCGCGCGACGTCGCACAGGATCGCCCAATCGGCCCGTGCCTGACCCGGCGCCTTCAGGAAGGCGCGCTGGCGCGAGATGCGGCGCTCGGAATTCGTCACCGTGCCGTCCTTCTCGCCCCAGGCGAGCGCCGGCAGCAGCACGGTCTTCTTGCCCGTGGCCCGGGCGCTGTCGCTGGTCGCGACGGCTTCCGAGACGACGTAGAGATCGAGCCCCGTGATCGCCTCGCGGATGCGGTCGGCCCGCGGCATCGAGACGACGGGGTTGGTGCCGATCACCCAGAGCGCCTTGATTTTCCCCCGCTCGATCGCCTCGAACAGCGCGACGGCCTTCATGCCCTCGCCGGTGATGATGTTGGGCGCCTTCCAGAAGCGGCGGACGCGATCCACCTCCTCGGGCGCGAAGTGCATGTGGGCGGCGAGCATGTTGGCCAAGCCACCGACCTCCCGCCCGCCCATGGCGTTGGGCTGGCCGGTGAGCGAGAGCGGGCCCATGCCGGGCCGGCCGATCCGCCCGGTGGCGAGATGGCAGTTGATGATGGCGTTGCCCTTGTCGGTACCCTGGGCCGACTGGTTCGCTCCCTGGCTGAAGGCGGTGACGACCCGCTTCGTCCGGGCGAACAGCTCGAAGAAGGCCTGCACGTCGGCCTCCGCGAGCCCCGTGGCGCGGGCGGTCGCGGCGATGTCCGGCGCGATCTGCCGGGCGCGCTCCAGGGCGCCCTCGAAGCCGGCGGTGTGCTCCTCGATGAAGCGCCCGTCGAGCTTGGTCTGGCCGGCGAGATAAGAGAGCAGGCCGGAGAACAGAGCCGTATCGGTGCCGGGCTCGAGGCCGAGGTGGAGATCGGCCTCCTCGCCGGTCTGCGTACGGCGGGGATCGACGGTGACGATCCGGGTGCCGCGGTTCTTCCGGGCATCCATCATCCGCCGGAACAGGATCGGATGGCACCACGCGGCGTTCGAGCCGACCAGCACGATCAGGTCCGCCTCGTCGAGATCCTCGTAGCAGCCGGGCACCGTGTCCGAGCCGAAGGCGCGGCGGTGGGCGGCGACCGCCGAGGACATGCACAGCCGCGAATTGGTGTCGACGTGCGGCGTGCCCAAAAAGCCTTTCGCCAGCTTGTTGGCGACGTAATAATCCTCGGTCAGGATCTGGCCGGAAAGATAGAAGGCGATCGCGTCCGGTCCGTGCCGCTCGGCGATCCGCCGGAGGCCGCCGGCCACGGTGCCGAGCGCGCTTTCCCAGGTCGCGGTCTGCCCGTCCACGGTCGGATCGAGCAGCCGGTCGCCGAGATCGACCGTCTCGCCGAGCGCCGAGCCCTTGGAGCAGAGGCGGCCGAAATTCGCCGGGTGATCGGGATCGCCGGCAATCGCGACGCCGCCCTGCCCGTCCGGAGTCGCGAGCACGCCACAGCCGACGCCGCAATAGGGGCAGGTCGTCTTCACCGCAGGCGCGGTGAGAGCGGGGGCGGGCTGAGACATCGCGAATCCTCGACGGATTTTTTCGTCACAGGGACGTTTCGCCAGGGGTCGCAAAAGTCGGGCCGCCCGTCCTCTCACGACCTCAGGGGGGCCGAAAGGCGGAGGCGTTTTGGGCGGTTCGGCCCGGCTTCGTCTGCTATCCTCGGCGGCGCTTGCGGCCGCGTGGACATTCGCCGGTCCAGCCTCAGATAACCGAACGAGACCGTTCAGGGAGGAACGTCATGAGCGAGACCGCCAGCACTGAACCGAGCCCCGCCGCCGAGCGGGTCGAGCCCGTCACCGCCGAGCAGGCGGACAATGCCGGCACGCCGCTGCGGGTGACCGCGACGCCGGCGGCGCTGGAACTGATCGAGGAGCTTAGGGCCGAGTACGGGCCGGTGATGTTCCACCAGTCCGGCGGGTGCTGCGACGGCTCCTCGCCGATGTGCTACCCCGTCGGCGACTTCCTCGTCAGCGACGGCGACGTGAATCTGGGCCGGATCGGCGGCGCGGATTTCTTCATCTCGCGGTCGCAGTTCGAGGTCTGGAAGCACACCCACATCATGCTCGACGTGGTGCCCGGCCGCGGCGGCATGTTCTCCCTGGAGAACGGCCGCGAAAAGCGCTTCCACATCCGCTCGCGGCTGTTCACCAGCGCAGAGAACGAGGCGCTGGCGGGGGCCTGCCGGCTGTAGGCGACGGCCTTCGGCAAAGACCGGTTTCGGTGCGGTCCTGCCGAAGACCGGCCTGACCGCTCCGACAGGATCGCAGGGCTATCCCTGCCGGCGCAGGGCGTGGACCGAGAACAGTCCGTTCGCATCGGTCCAAGCCTCCACCGGCATCCAGCCGGCGCGGGCCGCGAGCGCTCTGAATCCGTCGAGCGTGTACTTGTAGCTGTTCTCGGTGTGGATCGATTCGCCCTCCGCGAAGGCGAAGCTGCGCCCGGCCACGCGCACGGTCTGCGCCCGGCGGCTGACGAGATGCATCTCGATCCGCGAGGCCGCCTCGTTGAAGAAGGCCCGGTGGGCGAAGGCGTCGAGGCCGATCTCGCCATCGAGTTCGCGGTTGATGCGGGCCAGCAGGTTCAGGTTGAACGCCGCCGTGACCCCGGCCGCATCGTCGTAGGCCGCCTCGAGTACAGCTCGGTCCTTGACGAGATCGACGCCGAGCACCAGCGTCGCGCCCGCGCCGAGGATGCGCCCGAACACGTCGAGGAGGCGGGCCGCCTCGCCGGGCTCGAAATTGCCGATGGTCGAGCCGGGAAAGAAGCCGGCGAGCGCCCGGCCCTCGAAGTCCTTCGGCAGGGTGAAAGGCCGGGTGAAATCGGCCACCACCGGCTCGACGGCGAGGTCGGGGAAGTCGCCGCGCAGCGCCTCCGCCTGCCCGCGCAGGAATTCGCCCGAGACGTCGACCGGGAGATAGGCCGAAAGCCCCGGCAGGTGCCGCAGCAGGCGCCGCAGCTTGGCGGTCGAGCCGCTTCCGAATTCAACGAGGGCGGCCCCCTCCGGCAGCAGCGCGGCGATCTCGGGACCGCGCGCGTCGAGGATGCCGAGCTCGGTGCGGGTCGGGTAGTATTCCGGCAGGACGGTGATCTGCTCGAACAGGGCGGAGCCGGCCGCATCGTAGAAATACTTGGCCGGCAGCGCCTTCGGCTTCGCGCCGAGCCCGCTCCAGACATCGGCCAGGAACAGGCCGTTCTCCGTGATCGGCTCGGCGGGACTGGTTTCCTTCAGGCGGGGATCGATCGTCAAAGGCGTTCTCCGAGGCGGCGGATTGATCGAAGCGGGACGGGCGATCAGGGGCGCGCGTCGGCGAGGCGCAGGCCGGTGAACTGCCAGCGCTGGTGCGGGTAGAAGAAGTTGCGGTAGCCGGGTCGCGCGTGTCCGTCCGGCGTCGCCACCGAGGAGCCGCGCAGCACGTACTGGCTCGACATGAACTTGCCGTTGTACTCTCCGAGCGCGCCCGGCACCGGCCGGTAGCCCGGATAGGGACCGTAGGCGCTGCGGGTCCATTGCCAGACGAGACCGAAGGCGTCCTCGATCAGGCCTTCGCGGGCCGCGACCTCCCATTCGGCCTCCGTCGGCAGGTCGCGGCCGGCCCAGCGTGCGTAGGCGTCGGCCTCGAAGTAGCTGACATGCGTCACGGGCTCCGTCGGATCGACGGCCTTGCGGCCGGCGAGCGACATCATCGACCAACCCTCGGCGTCGGGCTGCCAGTAGCCCGGTGCCGCCCAGCCCTCGCGCTGCACCCAGATCCAGCCCTCGTTGAGCCACAGCTCGGGCCGCGCGTAGCCGCCGTCCTCCATGAAGGCGAGCCAGTCCCGGTTCGTCACGAGGCCGCGATCGACGGCGCCGCCGAGCATCAGCACGTCGTGGCGCGGGCTCTCGTTGTCGAAGGCGAAGCCTCCGCCCGCATGGCCGATCTGCGTGATGCCTCTTTCAAGGGCAGCCTTGCCGGAGCCTGCCTGCGCCTTGGGCATCGTCCAGTCCGCGTCGTAAACCGGATCGAGCGGGTTCTGGGCGAAGGCGTGAAGGATGTCGGTGAACATCAGCTCCTGATGCTGCTGCTCGTGGTAGAGCCCGATCTCCAGGATCGGCAGCGCCCGCTCCAGCGCCGCGTCGGGCGTCTCGCGCAGCCACACCGTCACCGCGCGATCGACATGGGTGCGGTAGGCGGCGGTCTCCTCGGCGGTCGGCCGGGTGATCATGCCGCGCATGAAGCGCGGCTGCCGAGGACCGGCCTGCACATAGTAGGAATTGAAAAGGTAGTGCAGGCGCTCGTCGTAGATGGCGTAGCCCGGCAGGTGCTCGCGCAGAAGGAACTGCTCGAAGAACCATGTCGTGTGCGCCCGGTGCCACTTGGTCGGGCTCGCATCCTCCATCGACTGGATCTGCTGATCCTCCGGCGAGAGCGGGGCGGCGCGCCGCTCGGTCTCGTCGCGGACGGTGCGGAAGGCCGCGATCCAGGCGTTCCGGTCGATCGGGCGGGCGTCGAGCGGGGGCGGCGGGAAGGCCGCGCTGCGCTCAGGTTGGGTGAGACGTGCTGCGCCGGCTGCCATTGTTGGAATCTCTTCCTCCGTTGTGCTCCGCAAATAGACGCCGTTTGCCTCATGACAACGCCGGGACCCGCCAAGCTGTTCGCCGCACCCCCTGTCGCACCCGGTGGAAGCGCGGCCTTTTTGCAGCCGCAGTGAGGTGTCCTTAACCGTCGCCGCCGGACACTCGCCGCCCCATGGTTTCCACGGATGCGCGAGCCTGAGGCGGCGGTCATGCGGATCGATCTGATGGCAGGGGCGACCCTTTCGGCGGCGATGCCGGCCCAGAACTCTCAGCCGGTCATCCTCGTCTTCGACTCGGGTCTCGGCGGCCTCACCGTGCTGGAGCAGGTGCGCCGGGCCCGGCCGGATGCGGCCTACGTCTACGCGGCGGACGACGCGGCCTTTCCCTACGGCGCGCTGAGCGAGGAGCGGCTGGTCGCGCGGGTGATCGCGGTGATGGAACGGCTGCTGGCGCGCCACGCCCCCGACCTCGTGGTGATCGCCTGCAACACCGCCTCGACCCTGGTGCTTCCGGCCCTGCGCCAGCGCTTCGTCACGCCGTTCGTCGGCGTGGTGCCGCCGATCAAGCCGGCCGCCGCGCTGACCCGCACGCGCCTCGTCTCCCTGCTCGCGACCCCGGGCACCGTGGCGCGGTCCTATACCCACGACCTCGTCCGGAGTTTCGCCGCGCACTGCGCCGTGACGCTGGTGGGCTCGAAGAATCTCGCGGGCTACGCCGAGGCCGAGATGGCCGGCGAGCCGGTCGCGGACGCGGCGATCCTGTCCGAGATCGAACCCTGCTTCGTGGAGGGGGCGGACGGCCGGCGCACCGATGTCGTGTGCCTCTCCTGCACCCACTACCCGCTGCTGCTGCCACGTTTCGAGCGCCTCGCCCCCTGGCCGGTCACGTGGATCGACCCCGCCCCGGCCATCGCCCGCCGGGTGATCCAGCTTGTCGGCGAGATGCCGTCGCAGGCGCCCGACACGCCGCCCGCCCGTGCCGTGTTCACCGGCGGGGCCGGGCTGACACCGGCGCTCGGCCGCTCGCTGGAGCGTCGGGGTCTCTTCGAGACGCTCGTCGAGTCGATGCCGCTCGCGGCGAATTGAGACGAACCGTCAGCGTTGCGCCCGCGGCGCCAGTTCCTCCGGCACCAGCGTCGCCGTATCCTGTCGGGCGACGATCTCGCCGATTGCCACCGGTGAGAAATCCCAGGCATCGACGCCCACGTCGCAGGAGCGGGTGGTGTCCGGCAGCGTCGCGTGGGTGTGGCCGTAGAGGTGCCGGGTCTCGCGCCACAACCCCGGCCAGGCACGGTGGGCGTAGTGGGCCAGGAATAGCCGCCAGGTCCGGCCCGCCCCATCCGTCACCGAGATCCGGGCGCTTTCCACCGGCGGCTCGGCCCAGGGCAGATCGAGCACGCGGTTGCTGTCGTGGTTGCCGCGCACCAGCCGCTTGATGCCGTTGAGCCGCGCGAACACGGCGGCGCAGTGCTCGCGGCTCGCATGCGCCGCGAAGTCGCCGAGATGCCAGACCTCGTCCTGCACACCGACCCGCACGTTCCAGCGCTCGATCAGCGCCGCGTCATGCGCCTCCAGCGAGGCGAAGCCGCGTCGTCGGCGCTCGACGAGGTGGGCGTCGCCGAAATGCGTGTCGGCGATGAAGAAGGTAGCCATGCGTTCTTCACGAAGTTGTGAGACATCCCGGAGATCGGAGATGAGGCGGATCACCCGCCCGCCCGTCCGGTCCCAACGCGGCGCGCGCGGCCGTGCATCCTGCGGCGGGTCGTAACAGAAGGTACAATGATGCCGATTGACCGACCGTTCGCGCGCCATTTGGTCGGCAATCGCGGCGGGCGGCTCGAACGCTGCATCATTTTTCCGAGGACTCTGGGCGAAGTGTCACCGGGGTCGCTCGGTGCACCTCCTCAAACGTGGTAGCGCGGCTGCCATGCCGGTCTCGACCAAAATCCTCATTGTCGTCGCCATTGCCGTGATCCTGACGGCCTGGGGATGGATGCTGGATCTGAGCCTGTCCGCCGCCCATGCTTGGCTCCTGGAACGGATCGGGCATACCGGGATGCGGCTTCTGATCGGAGCCATGGTGTTCGCAGGGGCCTGGGCCCTTTGGAAAGAGACGGAGGATCGATGAGCCGCCCTCTCGCCGTCGCGCTCCTGGCGCTCGCTCTCTATCTCGGCGTGCTGGACTGCCTGATGAAGCTCAGTCTGTCGGCGGTGCATGCCTGGTTGATCGACGCGATCGGTCGGACCGGCCTGTGGGTCGTCATCGCCGCCACGCTGTTCGGCGGCGGCTGGGTCGTGTGGAGCGAGCAGGAGGACCGCTGAGCGCCGCGCGGCAGGATCATCCCCGCGGCCGGGTCCGGTCCTCGGTTCAGAAGCGGTCGATCACCGCCGCGCCCCAGACCAAGGCGGCGATGACCTGGGTCAGGAACGCGCCCGCAGACGCGAGATCCTTGACGATGCCGATCCGGTCGTGCCGGCCGGGGTGGAGGTGATCGCACAGCTTCTCGATGGCGGTGTTGAGAAGTTCCGCTCCGAGCATCAGGAGCAGGCTGGCGATGAGCGCGACCCGGACCCACAGATGGCCGCCGAGAACGATCGCCACGGGCAGGCCGAGCGCCAGCAGGACGAGCTCGAGCCGCACCGCCCGCTCCGTACGCCCGCCATGGACGAGGCCGCGCCAGGAATTCAGGAAGGCGAGGTAGAGCGCGATCACGGCGTCTCCCCCGGAGCCTCTGCGGGGACCGCGCGGGCGATCCATCTGGCGAGGATCGGACCGGTCGCCAGCACCACGAACAGGCGCAGCGTCTGCACCGCGAGAACGAAGGACACGTCGGCCTTCGAACCCACGGCGATGATCGCCACCGAATCGAGCCCGCCGGGACTGGTGGCCAGGAAGGCGGTGAGGAAATCGATCGGCAGCCAGTAGGTCAGCGCCCAGGCCCAGATGCCGCAGAGGAGGATGATCGCGCCGGTCGCGGCCAGAACGCCCGGCAGAGCGTGGAGCGTCTCGTCCAGGGTCCGCCGGTTGAAGCGCAGCCCGACATACCAGCCGATCGCCGCGTAGGCGGCATCGAGAACCGGGCCGGGCAGAGCGATATCGAGGAGCCCGGAGGCATGCAGGATGGCCCCGAGCAGCATCGGTCCGATCAGGGGCGCGGAGGGCAGCCGCAGCAGGCTCGCGAGGCCGAACCCGGCCGCTGCGACCGCACAGGTCGCCGCGACGCCGGCCCAGCTCCACGTTTCCCCGGAGGACGCCGCGCCGGTCACGTCGGCGAGGAGGCGCGCGGCGAGCGAGGCCGAGAGCACCACGGCGGCGACGCGCACATACTGCATGAACGCCACGAGGCGCGGGTCGGCGCCGTAATCCTCGGCCATGGCGACCATCGCGGCGGCGCCGCCCGGCGAGGATCCCCAGGCCGCGGTGGTGCCGGGCAGGACCCGCAGCCGCGTCAGGGCCAGCCCGGTCAGCGCGCCGGCCACCACCGTGACGCCGACGACGGCGAGGATGATGAGGCCGTCCGCGCGCAGGGTCGCGGCGATCTCGGTCGTCGCGGACCGGGCGACGAGGCAGCCGATCACCGCCTGGGCGGCCAGGAAGAGCGGGCGCGGCAGCGACAGCCCGGCACCGCGCACGCCGAAGATGATCGCGGCCAGCATCGGCCCGAGAAGAAGGGCGGCGGGAAAATGCGCGCGGCTCAGGCCGTAGGCGAGAGCGGCCGAGACGGCGAGGAGCGCCGTCCAGCGCAGGAGAGTGCGGGTCTCGGGCAAGGGCGTGGATGCAGGAGGACGCGCGACACGATCCGCGCGGGGCCCGCGCTACACGCTCTCGCCCGGCCTGTCACGACGAGGCCGCGACGCAGCCGCCGGCCCTCCCCCTCCGACGCTCAGGCGCGATACCCCTCGTCCTCCCGGCAGGCGGCGGTACCGGCCGGGGCGTGCGCCCGGAAGAACGCGGCGAGATGCGCGAGGCCGCCCGACCGGGGGTCGCTGGAGCGCCAGGCCAGCGCGACGGTGCGGCCGGGCCCCTCTCCCTCGAAGTGACGCATGACGGTCAGTCCGCTCGGATCGGGGCCCGAGGGGACGGCGAGGGCCGGGATGAGGGTGTAGCCGGCGCCCGCCGCCACCATCGAGCGCAGGGTCTCCAGACTCGTCGCGTGGCGGCCGGCGCCCCTCAGGGTGCCGCAGGCGGCGATCGTCTGGTCGCGCAGGCAATTGCCTTCGTCGAGCAGCAGCAGGTCCGGCCCGCTCAGGTTCTCCGCCCTTGGGGCAGCCCCTTGGGCGAAGACGTGGTCTGCCGGGCAGGCCAGCCGGAACGGTTCCACGAAGAGCGGCGAGACCGTGAGGCCCGAGGCCGCCACCGGCAGCGAGACCAGGGCCGCATCGATGCGTCCGTCGCGCAGGCCGTCGAGGATCTCGGCGGTGCGTGCCTCGCTGAGCGCCAGCGTCAGCAGTGGAAATTCCTGACGCAAGAGGCGCAGCACCAGGGGGAAGTAGTAGGGGCCCAGCGTTTGGATCGCGGCCAGAACCAGCCGGCCGGTCAGGGGCGAGCCGCGTCCCTCGACGGCGAGCGCCAGCAGGCGCTGCGCCTCGGCCAGCACCACGCGCGCCTGCCGAACGATGCCCTGGCCGGCGACCGTCAGCAACACGCGTCGGTTGGATCGTTCGAACAAGGTCAGCCCGAGCGCGTTCTCCAGTTTACGGACCTGCACGGAGAGCGTCGGCTGGCTCACGTTGCAGCGCTCGGCCGCCCGGCCGAAATGCCCCTCGTCGGCGACGGCCACGACGTATTCGAGATCGCGCAGGGACAATCCAGCAAGATTCATAGGCACCATCTATCACAATCTTTGTGACGATGCATTTGCCAATGGGTCATGCCTGGGTCATACCGTCGAAACAGAATGGTTCCAGGCTGTGCAAACGCCCCGAGCGATCCACCCTGAAGCCCCTGCCTCCCAAGGAGAGAGTGACGCATGAGCGAGAACCGTCCGATTCTGACGACCCGCCAGGGCCATCCGGTCCGGGACAACCAGAGCACGCGTACGGTCGGCGAGCGGGGTCCGGCGACGCTCGAGAACTATCAGTTCATCGAGAAGATCACCCATTTCGACCGTGAGCGCATTCCGGAGCGCGTGGTTCACGCCCGCGGCGCCGGCGCCCACGGCTGGTTCGAGGCCTACGGCAAGATCGGCGACGAGCCGGCCTCCAAGTATACCCGCGCCCGCGTCCTCAACGAGACCGGTGTGAAGACGCCGATGTTCGTGCGCTTCTCGACCGTGGCCGGTGCCAAGGAGAGCCCCGAGACCGAGCGCGACCCGCGCGGCTTCGCCGTCAAGTTCAAGACCGTCGAGGGCAACTGGGACCTGGTTGGCAACAACCTCAAGGTCTTCTTCATCCGCGACGCGATCAAGTTCCCCGACATGATCCACGCGTTCAAGCCGGACCCGGTGACGAACCGCCAGGAGGCGTGGCGCTTCTTCGACTTCGTGGCGCAGCACCCCGAGTCGATCCACATGGTGACCTGGCTGAAGTCGCCTTGGGGCATCCCGGCCAACTACCGCGAGATGGAAGGCTCGGGCGTCAACACGTACAAGCTCGTCAACGACAAGGGCGAGGCGGTGCTCTGCAAGTTCCACTGGCAGCCGAAGCAGGGTGTCCGGAACCTGACCTCGCAGCAGGCGTCCGAGATCCAGGCCAAGGATGTCGGCCACGCCACCCGTGACCTCTACGACAACATCCAGGCCGGCAACTTCCCCGAGTGGGAATTCTGCGTGCAGATCATGCCCGACGGCCCGAACGACCACCTCTCGTTCGATCCGCTCGACGACACGAAGCGTTGGCCCGAGGACCAGTTCCCGCTGCTGCCGGTCGGCCGCATGGTGCTCGACCGCGTGCCGGACAACTTCTTCGCGGAAGTGGAGCAGTCGGCCTTCGGCACGGGCGTGCTCGTCGACGGCATCGACTTCTCGGACGACAAGATGCTGCAGGGCCGGACCCTGTCCTACTCGGACACACAGCGTTACCGCGTCGGTGCGAACTACCTGCAGCTGCCGATCAACGCGCCGCAGCCCGGCGTGAAGGTCTACTCGAACCAGCGCGACGGCCAGATGACCTACGGCGTCGACGGCACGGGTGCCAACAAGCACATCAACTACGAGCCCTCGACGCTCGGCGAGGGTCTCGCCGAGGCGCCGAAGAAGACCGAATACCACCAGCCGGTGGAGGGGCGTCTCGGCCGCTATCAGACCTCGCGCACCGAGGATGATTACGCCCAGGCGGGTCACCGCTATCGGACCTTCGAGGATTGGGAGCGCGAGGACCTGATCGCCAACCTCGTGGCCGACATGAAGCAGTGCCCTGAGCCGATCCAGCTGCGGATGGTCTGGCACTTCTGGCACGCCGACGAGGATTACGGCCGCCGCGTCGCCGAGGGCGCCGGGATCGATCTGGAGAAGGCCAAGGCCCTGCCGCCGCTGCCGGGCCGCGCCGCCCCGCACAAGCGCCTCCAGGCCGAGACCTACACCGAGGGCGGCAACGCCCCGCAGAAGGTCGCCGCCGAGTAAAGCCGGCTACCCACCGACATGAAAAACCCCGCCCGACCGTCAGGTCGGGCGGGGTTTCTTTTTGGGAAGGGCGGGCGCCGAAACCGGCGCCGGCCGTTACGGGCAGGAGCGGCGCACGCCGCGCTTGGCGATGTAGGTCTGGGTCTGCGGATCGTAGGTCTTGAAGCGGCGGGCGCACTCGGCGATCGCCTCGTCGTCACCGGCCGCGACCCCCGTCGTCACCGTCTCGGTGCCGTAGTAGCCGGCGGGCGCGTAGTAGCCGTCGTCGTAGCCATAGCCGTACCCATAGCCCGGATAGCCGTAGGCGCCGTAGAGGCTGCCGGCCGCGAGACCGAGGCCCAAGCCGAGGCCGATGCCGCCATAGCCATATCCGCGGCGATAGTAGCCGGCGTTCCGCCAGCGGTTGCCGCCATACCAGCCACGGTTACCGTAGCCGGGCCGCACGCCGGCAACGCCGCCTCCG
>Ga0233425_10006845_pt1 | contig 16483 bp, 14 predicted proteins | sample Watercolumn_Towu_2_FD_181712 | JGI IMG/M metagenome (GOLD analysis project Ga0233425, IMG submission 181712) | Freshwater microbial communities from Lake Towuti, South Sulawesi, Indonesia - Watercolumn_Towuti2014_140_MG | ecosystem: Environmental > Aquatic > Freshwater > Lake | place... | reverse complement strand
TGCTGCGCCTGGTCGTCCGTGGTCCCGACTCGCGACGTCATCTCGGCGATCACAGCGTCGCGCCCGGCCTTTTGCAACTTGTCCAAGGCTCTCAGCACGCCGACGGTTTGTCCGGTGAGACCCAGCTTGTCGAGCAGGCCGTTCAAAACCAACCGGTTGTTCACGCGAATTGTGAACCGCTCGATGCCGATCGCGTCCAGCAGATCGTGAATGACCAGCAGTGTTTCGATGTCGGCCGCGTTGGATTCGGTGCCGATCGTGTCGAAGTCGCACTGCATGAATTCGCGATACCGGCCTTTCTGCGTGTTCTCTCCGCGCCAGACCGTGCCCAGGTGGTACCGCTTGAACGGCGTGCCGATCTCGTTCAGATGCTGCGCTGCGAAGCGGGCGAAGGGGACGGTCAAGTCAAACCGCATCGCCACGTCGCGGTCACCCTGATCGCGAAACCGGAAGAGTTGCTTGTCTGATTCGTCTCCACCCTTGCCCAGCAGGACTTCGCTGTACTCGAGTGCGGGCGTGTCGATCGGGCTGAATCCGTAGCTGCGATACACGCGGCGGGCGACGTCGAGCAGGCGCTCGCGAGCCATCGCCGCGGCGGGCAGGTAGTCACGAAAGCCCTTCAAGGTTTGAGGTTTGATCATCGCAGCAGCAGATTCGAGGTGGGAGACTGATGGTGCGGCTGATGGGCCACGCGGTCACAAATTGACACAGGGTGAGTTCGAGGCGGTTTGCTGGGAATCGCGGGGAGGATGGGCAAGGCGACCGGATCGCGAGTGCGACGCCGCGACTTCTTCGGCGGAAGGACGGCTTCGGCGTACTCTTCGATCTGTTCCGGCGTCTCGAACACCTGGTCGTAAACGAAGCTCGAATCGTATTCACAGTCCTTCGTGCTGTACTCTCGACAGATGGCTGGCCGGTTGTCGTAAATGCCGCAAAGATTGTCCGGTTGGAGGTGCCGACAGTCGTTGTGAACGACCAGATACCAGGTCTTCTTGTCGACGAAGACTGAAATCCGACCGTGCAACATGAACCACCGAATGGTGTCGAAATCCCGCCACGAAGCGGGCGTTTCCATCGGCAGTGCGAAGTAGCGGCAGCAGAGGGCCGAGCAGTAAGTGCAGGGAGCTTCGCCTCGTTTGAGGTCTTTTCGTTTGACAGGAATCGGTGGCATGGCGGCATTGTAGTGGCCGCCTGCGCTGCTGGGTACGGTTCGCCGGGTTCAAGCACGACCGCAGTCCCGAATCGATTGCCCACGCGCGATCGGCGCATCCGTCACGATCCCGACAGGTCGTTCGATCGGGTCAACAATTTGCTTGACCACCGGCAAACAAGCGGCATAAGATTGCCTCGGCCTCAGATCGCCGCGGCGCGACCCCACGCTGCGAGCCGCACTTTCGCTACGATCCGAAATGTCACGTCAGGGCTTGGGACTGGTCCGCGGGCCGGTCGATGAATGAGGACGGTTGGCTCCGTTCGCGGTCAGTCGGGAAACGCAAATGCATATCCTTGGAAAAATCTGTCTCTGGCTCGTGGTCCTCGCCAGTGTCGGCGCTGCGGTGCTCACCACACGATTGCTGGGTACGCGCAACGGCTGGATGGCAATGAATCAAAAACTCGAGGATGAGTACCAAAAGATTGAGGAAGAAATCGCCAAGCGCAAGGCCGAACTGCGGATCAAGAAGGATGACCTGAACCGTTTGATGCTGGACTGGGATCGCGACTGGGACGACGTGGCGACCGAGGTCAATCCGCAGACCGGTGAAATGCGAATCCAGGTGGGGACCGCACGCGGACTGCAGGACAGGCAGGTTGTCTGGACCTTCCAGAAGAATCAGGATGGTTCGTCAATCCTTGCCGGCGAATTCAAGGTGACGACGGCGCGAGACGATCAGTCGATCCTGCAGCCCAACTGGCGACTTCGTCCGGGTGACACACAGGGATGGCAGGCTGGCAACTGGCGCATCCGGTCGATGGTGCCCTCGCACTTTGGTGAACGGATGAACGCCATGGAAGTGGCGCTGCTGATTGCCGATGAGTATCTGGCCGCGAAGAAGGACGACGTGGTCTTACAGACCCGAATGCTCGCCGCGGCCAATGCCGAACTCGACCAGCGGATGAAAGAGATCAACGGCGATCCGCAAAATGAAGGCAAGGAACTGCCGCCGGAGATCATCAATGGCTTCGTGGCGACAATGCTCGACGAGGAGGAGCTCCGCAACGCCGCGCTGGAGGCGGTTGACCGTTTGGTGCACGACCTGAAGCACACAACCGATAGCATTCAGCGGATTCACAAGATCAACCAGCAGCTTGTGAACACCTTGCCGCAGCCCGCGACGCAGCCGAAGGATGTCAGCCGGCGCTAGTCGGCAGCGACGATGCCCGCTCAGTGCGGGTTGTCGCGATGAGGGAGCGAACACCGAATGACCCCGTTTCATTGGGGTGTCACGACCGGGGCTGAGCCGTCGCCATGGGAATTCACGATCGGGATTACTACCGCGACGAACCCGCTCGGTTCGGATGGTTTGGCGGTGATGCGGCAGCCTGCAAGATGCTGATCGCCATCAACGTTGTCGTCTACGTCGCTCAAATCCTGACGAACAACCCCCAGGGTCGGGTGACCTCCGGGATCACGCGTTGGCTCGAATTAACAAACCACGATGTCCTAACCAACTGGCAGGTCTGGCGGCTGCTGACGTATGGCTTTTGCCACAGCATCGACAACGTTTTCCACATCGTGTTCAACATGTGGATGCTGTGGATGTTTGGTTCGGTCCTGGAGGGGACGTACCATGGATCGAGAGAATTCCTTCGATTCTATCTGACCAGCATCGTTGCGTCGGGACTGCTCTCGATGGGCTTGGAATTCGTCATCGGCCAGCCGTCAATCGTCATCGGCGCTTCCGGCGGTGTGCTGGCGACCATGATGTTGCTGGCGCTGTATCAGCCACACTTTCGAATCATGTTGCTCGGAATCTTGCCGGTCGAAATCTGGTGGTGGGTGCTGTTGGATGTCGTGTTCAATCTCCATCCGGTGTTGTTGCAACTCGGCGGCCAGGACATCAGGAGCTCGGTTGCCCATCCCGCGCACCTGGGCGGACTGCTTTACGGTTACCTGTTCAAGCGGTTTGGCTGGCTGACGACCGTGCGGCTGCCGCGAGTTGGCTCGATTTTCAAGTTTCGTTCGCGGCCGAACATCCGCCTGTACGATCCGGCCGACGACGAAGACCTCGATCGCCGCGTGGATGAGGTCCTTGCGAAAATATCCTCCCACGGCGAATCCAGTCTCAACGACAGCGAACGCCAACTGCTCAAGGATGCCAGCCGCCGCTACAAGAATCGGTAACGCGTCCTCCCGACTGCTGAGAGTCACGAACTTCTTGTCGCGAGTCGAAGCATCCGTTAGCATCCACGCATCGAAAGCGATTCAATCGCCCACCAGACGTGGGAGGAAACGCATGCGGCGGGATCGGATGTTGCTCGCGGTGACCGCGGTGGCGTTGAGCGGTCTCGCGCGCGCCGGCCGCGCGGACGAGCGAGTCGATTTCGTCCGCGACATCAAGCCGATTTTGACTCGCCGCTGCACGTCGTGCCACGGCGTGCTGAAACAGACGAACGATCTGCGACTCGATTCGCCCGCGAGCATTCGCCGCGGCGGTTCGGCCGGACCGGCGATCGAACCGGGAAAATCCACCGACAGCCTGCTCGTTGAGGCCATCACCGGCGCGGACGGTGTCGTCAAGATGCCCCCCGAAGGCGATCCGCTCACCGCCGAACAAATTGATCTCATCAAGAAATGGATCGACGGCGGAGCCATCGCGCCGGACGAACCGCCTCCGCCCGACCCAGCCAGGCATTGGGCGTTCCAACTTCCGACGCGACCAGCCGTACCGGCTGCGACCGATCCCGCGTGGAACGGGAACCCGATTGACCGCTTCATCGCCGCCGAACATGCCAAGCGCGGTCTGCGCCCAAGCCCGACGGCATCGAAGGAAGTCCTGCTACGCCGCGTGTACCTCGACCTGATCGGCCTGCCGCCGACTCGTCAGGAAATGCGAGACTTTCTCGCCGACGGCTCGCCCGACGCATACGAAAAAGTCGTGGACCGGCTCCTCGCCAGTCCGCACTACGGCGAGCGTTGGGGTCGGCACTGGATGGATGTCTGGCGTTACAGCGACTGGGACGGCTACGGCGCCGAAGTCCGCGAGAGCCAGCCGTTCGTTTGGCGCTGGCGCGATTGGATCATCGAATCGCTGAACGCCGACAAAGGCTACGATCAGATGGTCATGGAAATGCTCGCCGGCGACGAACTGGCTCCCGACGACCCGGCCACGCTGCGGGCCACGGGTTACATCGTGCGCAACTGGTTCCGATTCAATCGCCACGTCTGGCTCGACAACTCGGTCGAACACACGTCAAAGGCGTTCCTCGGCATCACGATCAACTGTGCCCGCTGCCACGATCACATGTACGACCCGATCCCGCAGCAGGATTACTATCGCTTCCGCGCGTTTTTCGAACCCCACGACATCCGCACCGACCGCGTCCCCGGCCAGCCCGACACGACCAAGGACGGCCTCGTCCGCGTGTTCGACGCGAAGCCAACGGAGCCGACGTTCCTGTTCGTCCGCGGCAACGACAAGCAGCCGGACAAAGAGCACCCGCTGACCGCTGGCGTTCCCGACATTCTGCGTGCCGGTCAACCTGACATTGCCGTGGCGGCGATCAATCTTTCGACCACCGCTTCGTACCCCGGCCTGCGTCAATTCGTGCAAGACGAATCGCTGAAGACCGCACAGGACACCTTCAACAATCTGGCGGCGATGGTGAACGGCTTGAAGACAAAACGCGATGGCATGGACGAAATGAGCAGGGCGAATTTCGCGCTGCTGGAAAAAACGCATGCCCAGGCGCAAGCGTCGCTGGCTGCCGTTCAGGCCCGCATCGCCGCCGACCGGGCGACCTTTTCATCGCCGCCGGCCGACAACGCGAAAGAACTCTCGCTCGCCGCCGGCAAGGCGGAACGCGAGCTGGCTCTGCGAAAGGCGGATCAGGAAGCGCTGTGGGCCGAGCAGGAGTTGTCACGAGCGCGACGCGAACTCGAAGCCCGACCAGATGGCTTCAAACTGAAAGAAGCCGTCGCCGTTGCCGAAAAGAAAGTTGAGGAAACGAAGAAGGCCCTCGATACAGCTCGGGCGGACTTCGACAAGCCGAAGGAAGACTACACGAAGCTGTCGGCCACGTACCCCACGACCAGCACCGGGCGGCGACTCGCTCTCGCCCGCTGGATCGCCTCGAAACAGAACCCGCTGACCGCGCGGGTCGCGATCAACCACCTCTGGCTGCGCCACTTCGGCCAGCCGCTCGTGCCATCGGTCTTCGACTTCGGCATGAATGGCAAGCCGCCCACCCACCCCGCGCTCCTCGATTGGCTGGCGGTTGAATTGACGGATCAGGGCTGGAAGATGAAGCCCATCCACCGGCTGATAGTGCTGTCGCAGGCGTATCAACAAGACTCGGCATTGGATAGTTCGCGATTGCCGATTGCATTCGTGACACGAGCCGCCGGCACCAGTCCCCTTCCTGTGAAGCGTCAATCTCTCGACCCGGACAACATTTTCCTCTGGCGGTTCAACTCGCGGCGCCTGGAAGCCGAAGCGGTACGCGATGCGACGCTGGCGGTGGCGGGGAGCCTCGACCGGACGATGTTCGGTGCGGAACTCGATCAAAACTCAGGCCTGACCGTGCCGCGACGAAGCATCTACTTCCGATCGTCCAAGGAAAAGAAGATGACGTACCTGTCGCTGTTCGACACGGCGAACGTCACCGAGTGCTACCGCCGATCGGAGAGCATCATCCCACAGCAGGCGTTGGCTCAGGCGAACAGCCCGCTGTCGCTGGCGCAGGCCCGTCTGCTGGCGAAGTCGTTGTCCGCAGAGGTTGTCGCTTTGAATTCGGATGCAGACTGGGTGTTTGTCATCGGTGCCTTCGAGTCGATTCTGAATCGAACTCCAACGGATGAAGAGCGCACCACATGCGAGCAATTCCTCGCCGAGCAGTCGCAGCAGTTCGCGGCGAAGCAATCCTTGACCGCGTTCAACTCCGGTACGGCCAACCCGGTCAAGCCATCGGACGACCCGCGGCAGCGGGCGCGCGAAAACCTTGTCCACGTTCTGCTGAATCACAACGATTTCCTGACCATTCGTTGAGGCCGAGCCATGCGTAACCAACAAGTTCCTGCATGTGATTGTCGCCGTCCCAGTCGCCGTGCGTTTCTCTCCGACATCGGCATGGGATTCACCGGGCTGGTGCTCGGTTCGATGCTGCAACGGGACGGCGTCGTCCGGGCGAACGAGGCGAGCCACTGGTTGCCGCCGGATGGGTCGCCGCACGCGACGCCGCAGGCGAAGAGTGTGATCTGGATTTTTCTCACCGGCGGCATGAGTCAGATGGAGAGTTTTGATCCCAAGCCGGCGCTGAACGAGCACGCGGGGAAAACGATCGATGAGTCGCCGTTCAAGTCCACGCTGGAATCGCCGTACCTCAAGAAAAATCTTCGCGAGGTGATCGAGGGGCTGCACAAGGTGCATCCGAAACTGTTCGCGATGCAGGTCGGGCACCGGAAGTTCGGCCAGAGCGGCCTCGACATGAGCGACTGGTGGTCGCACCTCGGCGAGTGGTGCGCGGACGACATCGCCCTCGTGCGGTCGATGTGGACCACGGACAACAACCACGGGGCGCAGCTTCAGTTCCACACGGGGCGGCACTCGCTCGAAGGTCCGTTTCCGACGATCGGATCGTGGGTTCACTACGGCCTCGGGGCGCTGAACGAGAACCTGCCGCAGTTCGTGGTCATGGGGACACCGATCGCCGACTGCTGCGGCGGAGTCGGCGCTCACGGCGCGAACTACCTCGGCCCGGAGCACAACGGCGTGCAACTGGAAGTCAACCCGGCCAATCCGCTGCCGTTCGCTTCGCCGGGGCCGGACGTGTTCCGCGAGGAGCAGCGTCGGGAATTGGACCTGCTCGGCAAGCTCAACCGGTTGGCGGGCGTGGAGTATCCCGACGACCCGGCCCTCGCGGCGCGAATCAAGTCGTACGAGCTGGCGTTTCGGATGCAGACCGAGGTCCCCGACGTCGTCAACTTCGCCACCGAGACCGAAGCCACGCGGACGATGTACGGCCTCGACAACGCCACGACGAAGACATTCGGCGAGCAGTGCCTGGCATCTCGCAAGCTGATCGAAAAGGGGGTGCGGTTCATTCAACTTTTCCACGGCAGCAACGGTGGTGCCGGTGCGTGGGATGCTCACGGTGGATTGAAAGCGGGTCACAGCAAGCTGTGCGATCAAGTGGATCAGCCGATTGCCGCGCTCATCCGCGACCTCAGGCAGCGCGGGTTGCTGGATGAAACGCTGGTCGTGATCGGCACCGAGTTCGGCCGCACGCCGGGAGCACAGGGCAGCGACGGCCGCGATCACCATCCGTACGGATTCTCGATCGCACTGGCCGGCGGCGGCGTGAAGGGTGGCGTGGCGTACGGCAAGACGGACGAAATCGGCTTCCACGCCGTCGAGGATCGTCACTACGTGACTGATCTCCACGCGACGATCATGCACCAGTTGGGACTCGACGCCCACCGCCTCGAAATCCCCGGTCGCAAACGGCTGGAGATCGACTTCGGAACGCCAATGCGCGGCATCCTGTCGTGAGTCCGGTTTGAGATCCTCGGACCGCCTGACACCACACAGACACGGAGGCTACGGGGTGCCTTCCACTCACCTTGCCAGCTGTGCCGCTGTGCCTCCGTCGTTCATCCTGAGTTCGACGGTGCGAAGGTTGGCTTGCGGTTAGACGCCCCCCGGCCGCCAAATCCACGCCACCTTGCGGCATGGCCTTTGCTTTCCTGCGGTATCCGAGTCCGGCTCGGTCGTCCGCAACCGTTGAACGACACGTGGCCAATCACACACACACACACACACACACACACACTGTCAGAAACGTCGATTCAGGGGGGCAGCAAACATGCGTGGTGTTCACATTTCAATGACTGGAGTGGCAATCGGCCTCGCGGCCTGTCTAGGTTTGACCGGACTCTTGGTTCAGGTGGCCCGGGGGGACGATAAGCCCAAGCACACGATCGCCGAAGTGATGAAGAAAGCCCACGGCGGCAGCAAGTTGGCGAACAAGGTGGCCGATGGCAAGGCGAGCAAGGAAGACAAGGAGCAACTCCTGGAGTTGTACAAGGCTCTGGCGGAGAACAAGCCCAAAAAAGGGGACGACAAGAGCTGGAAGGAAAAGACAGAAGCCCTCGTCACCGCGGCTCAATCGGCATTGAAGGGGGAGGCCGACGCGGGCGAGAAACTGACCAAAGCCAAGGACTGCAAGACCTGTCACATGGTTCACAAGTAGTTGCTGAAACGGGACAAAGTGTCGTCCGGCGGAGTGGCCGCTGGTCCGGGAAATCGCCTCGCGCGGCAAGTCGCCTCGCGAGGCGTTTCGTTTCCGATCGTGTAAAAACGGGCTGTAACTTCTACCACGCGTGGCCGGACGCCAGCCGGCGCGATCGACAAAACCGGTTCGTCCGCGCCGCGAGGCCGTGGGACCTTGGTGGATGGTTCTCGTCAGACGTCGGCGTTTGACCGGGCGTAAATTGCGACGTAGGTTCGCTGTGCCGGACGACTTCTGCAAGCCGCCGGTTGTCAGTTCAACACCGCGAGCCCACCGTCATGCCTGACCGCCGCCGTTCGCCTCCTGACCGCCGCCGCCCTGTCGATCGCCGACAACAGGATCGCCGCTATCAATCGCGTCAGCCGTCGAGCGGCCGCCTGCGGTTGCTGCGATCCGGACTGAACGATCACGAAGTGCTCGACGGCGAACTGCGGCACGGTTCGAAGACGGGCGTGCCGCTGGAAACCGACCGGCCGCTGACCCTCGGTGAGCGCGTGCTGGTGGAGATTCGCGAACCCGGCCAGCGCTGCTTCAACCTGCCCGCCGAGGTGGTATGGGTTGGGCGAGGTGCGAAGCGGCATCATGTTGTCGGCTGCGAATTGCGCCTCGACATGACACGCAAGCAATTCGCCCGCCTCCGCGACATGGTCTCTGCCCCCGACGTCTGACCGCCGCTCCGTTTCCTCGCGACGCAATCGCGCCTACACTGCCGCCCGGAGGCAGTGCATGCGCGTGTTCGTTTCGGAGTATGTGACCACCTGCGACTGGCCGCAGTCGCACGAGAAAGTCCCGTTGCCAGCCGAACAGAATCAGTTTGCTCGTTCGCCGCATCCCGCGGCATCATTGGTCCACGAAGGCCTGTCAATGCTCGCGGCCATCGTGGTGGACTTGGCCCGCATTCCGGGCGTCGAGATTCACGCAACTCGCAGTTGTCTGTTGGACGGATTTGATCTTGGCACGGCGTGCCGAATTGCCTGTGAACGGTTCGCAGGCGGTGAAATGGTATTCGCTCAGTCGAAGTTCGAGACTGGACAATTATCCGACCACATCGTGTGGCACTCGACGTCTGGCAGCAACTCTGAAAGGGAGATGATTGAGCGGCTTTCAGCGGAGAGCGGCGCGGCCTTGATCATCGCTCCGGAGTTTCGCGGGCTTCTGACCGAACGATGTCGCTGGGTCGAACAACGCAATGCGCGACTTCTAGGACCATCGAGCGCGGCCGTGGAGATTTGTGCGGACAAGTTCGCCCTCTGCCAGCGTCTTCAATTGGCGGGCGTGTCGACGATCGACACGTTCGAGTTCGACGTCGAACAGCCTGCGGCCGACCTGCCGTTTCCGGTCGTGATCAAGCCTCGCGACGGAGCCGGATCGCTGGTGACGTACGTTTTGCTCCACCGCGTGCACCTCGCCTGGCAGCTTCCGAGGCTGCGCGAGGAGTCGCTGCTGCGGAATGCCGTGTGGCAGCCGTTTGTCGCGGGGCGAGCGCTGTCCGTCGGTGTGTTGGTTTCGCCGGAGACCGGTCGGGCCGCCGAAGCGTTGCCGGTGTGCGATCAGATTCTCAGTGGCGACGGCCGGTTGAAATACTTTGGCGGGCGAGTTCCGGCCGACTGCTCCCGCGCGGCCGAAGTCCAGCAGATCGCGCTCGCGGCGTGTGAGCAGGTCCCCGGGCTGCGCGGTTACGTTGGGGTGGACATGCTGCTACCGGACGATCCGCGGTCGCCGCCGCTGGTTGTCGAAATCAACCCGCGCCTGACGACCAGCTACCTCGGCTACCAGTCGCTCTGCCTCGACAACCTCGCCGAGCGGATTCTGTTTCCTGATCGTGACCGCCCGCCACTGCGCTGGCGTGACCGGCAGGTCACATTCGCGCCGCACGGATTCGCCGTGCCGAACATGGATTGAACCCGCACCGTTCGGTCGCCACAATCGCTCGACTTTCGACGCACTTGGCGGAGGGCTGATCCGTGGCCGTGGTGGGACTCGACATTGGCGGAGCGAATTTGAAGGGGGCGACAGCCGGCGGTGCCGCCGTGTCGTTTCCGTTTGAGATCTGGCGCGACCCGGAACGACTCGCCGACGCGCTCGTCGATCTGCTGTCGAAACTTCCCGCCGCCGACACGCTGGCCGTGACGATGACGGCCGAACTCGCCGATTGTTTTCGCACGAAGGCAGAAGGCGTGGATCACGTGCTCGCGGCCGTCGAACGAATCGCCGGTCATCGGCCGGTGCGCGTGTGGACCACCGCTGGCCGATTCGTGTCGCCCGCCGAAGCGCGTCGCGAACCGATGCGGGTCGCCGCCGCCAATTGGCACGCGCTAGCGACGTGGGTGGCTCGAAGATTCCTTCGGCGCGGATGCGGCTTGCTCGTGGACATCGGTTCGACGACGACCGACATCATTTCGCTGTGCGACGGACGCCCGGCTGCCGTCGGGCTGACGGATGGCGATCGGCTGCTGTCGGGCGAACTGGTTTACACCGGTGTCCGGCGGACTCCGCTCTGCGCCGTGCTGCCGGAGGTTCTCTTCCGAGGTCAACCCTGCCCGCTGGCTGCCGAGTTGTTTGCGACGATGCTCGATGTTTTTCTCCTGCTGGAAGACATCGCGGACGCTCCCGACGACTTGCAGACCGCGAACGGCCGGCCGGCAACCCGAATCGAGGCGTGGCACCGGTTGGCTCGGATGCTCTGCCGCGACGCGAACGAGTTCACGGAATCTGACGCGCTCGATGCCGCCCGGCAATTCGCGGCGGCTCAGCAGACGGCGATCGCGACGGCACTTGACCGTGTGCTGTCGCGTCAGAAAGCGGGGGGGGACGTCACCATCCTATCCGGTTCCGGCAGCTTTCTGGCCCGGCGCGTCCTCGCGGCCGAAGGAGGAATGCGAACGGCTCGCATCGTCACGCTTGATGCCGAACTCACACCCGCCGTGGCAGAAGCCGCGTGCGCGTTCGCGGTGGCAAACCTGTTGTCGAATGGCTGAGTTTCTCTGGTGGGCCGGCGCTGCACTGGTCCCACCCTACTTCGACAGTTTCTGGGCGAACATCCATTCCAGCAGCTTCGGGTCGGCGTAGGCCGGGTCCCAACTGTTGTGGCCGACGCCGGGGAACTCGGTGTACTTCGGCTTGCCGCCGGCTCTTTCGATGGCGGCGATCATGTTGCGCGAGCGTTCGGGTTTGACAGCGGTGTCCTTGTCGCCGTGGAAGACCCACAGCGGGAGTTTGGTCAGTCGCCCGGCGCACTTTTCGTCGCCGCCGCCGCAGATCGGGACTGCGGCCGCGAATTTTTCGGGGTAGCGGCAGGCGAGATCCCACGTGCCGTAACCGCCCATCGAAAGGCCGGAAACGTACAGCCGCCGATCGTCCACGCGGAACTCCTTCTGCAAGCCGGCGAGCGCTCCGAGCACGAACTGCATCGTTTCGCCCGGCTCCGGCGGCAGGTCATGCTTGTCCGCCGACCAGTCCACTTCGGCCCATTTCTTCCCCGTCGGACACTGCGGGGCGATCACGAAGCACGGGTACTTTTCGCGGTTCTCCGGCTCCAGAAATTTTTTCGTGCAGTGCCGGAGCTGCGCGGCATTGTCATCGCCGCGCTCGCCCGCTCCGTGAAGGAACAGGACCAGCGGGTATTTTTCGCTCCCCTTCGCGTCGTATCCCTTGGGCTGGAGCAACCGGTAGTTGAGCTTCTTCCCGTCGGCATCCTTGTAGACGCGGGCTTCGTAGTCGTCGGCAGAATTGGTTGCGGGTGCCGCAGCGGAAACAAACGCGAGGCACATCAGAAGGCGTCGGGTCACAGTGCTTCCTCCAAGAAAAGTGCATTGAGTGGCGAGCGTTGTCGCTCAAGGAATGAGACTCAGACAGTACCAAGTGACAAACGCAGCAACGATTCCTGCGAAAAGCAACGAGGCGAGGTACAGGACTCGTTCCAATGGTCGCTTCGTTGGAGCAGAGTCCACTCGAATCCAAATCGCCCAGAGGATGACGACGACCGTGAGGATGATCATCAATTCCGAGTTCGAGGGGGTGCCAATCATGGGATAGGTCACCCGTACATCTCGTGGGCCTCCGTGTACCCGATCAGCTTCGCCCGGATCGTGCCGTCCTTCAGTTTTTCACCGTTCGGGTCGAGGTACACCCGACCAGTCGGCAGCTTCGAGCCGGGGCGGATGTTGTCCACGTGGATGTTGAAAATGAACGCGGTCTCGGACAGCGCCTCGAACCAGTGGATGTTGTCCTTGTCGTCCGAGATTGTCGAGCAACCGCCGACGCCGAACTTCTTGTCGATCGTCGGCTTGATGATCAGGTGCTCCTTCTCATCCTGCAACCGATCGTAGTGCCGGCCGTGGAAATCTCCCTTCAGGATCAGGAACGCGGTCGCCATGTTGTTGTGCCCGTGCGGCACGACCGACCGGCCTTTCTTGAGCGCGAAGACCTGGTGCCCGAACACAAACTCCTTCGGCAGCCCTTCGACCTGCGGAAACTTGATCCGCAAGCTGCGCGCCCCGTTGTCCACGAGCTGCGCGCTGCCGATGAGCTTCTCGAAATCCACAAACTTGAGCAGGTCCGGCAGGTCCACCCTGGCGTACAGCTCTTCGATTTTCTTCTGCCACTCGATTTGAGAAATCTTCTGCCCCTTCACGTCGCGGCCGAGCGTGTCCACATCGGCCAGCCACTTGACCGCCAGCGGACGGATTTCGTCGGCGAAGGCATCGTAGCGCCCGAGCGTTTCCAGCAGCGAAGCGGTCAGCAGCGACGCGAGCGATTGGGCGGTGAATTCACGCCGCGTAAGTTGTTCGAACATGGCGACTCCTTCGGGAAAGGAAAGGGCGAAGCGAGCGACTGTGTCAGTTCCGTGGACGGATTCTACCCGACTCGGACTCGGATCGTCGAGTGGCGCGTGTCACAGCCTTCGGCGTCTGACGATTTGCCGCAGGGCACGCAGAGTTCGCAGAGACAGACTTCTCAGTGTCCTCCGCGACCTCTGCGGTTAGACTTTCGCGCGACCACGGGGGCGTTTCGGTCAACCGTGCGCAGCCGGCTCCACTTCGATGGCGGAACTATCGAACACCACGTCGATCAGCGTCGTCACACCGGCGCGTGTCTTGGCGTTGTGGCCCTTGCGAAAATGCACGCGCCAGAGCAGTTTGCCGGCGAGGTCGCTCGCGCCTTCGGCGGTCGTCGGGATGTACGTTTCGACGGCCTGATTCGGGCCCAGGTTTTGATCGAGGTTCTGTGCCTTGGGTTCAAGGCCGCTGTTCGGAGGCTGGTCGTAAACGTACACGAGTGGCGGCGACACTTCCTTTTGCTTGCCGCGCGGGCAGACGAAATTGAAAGTCATGAAACGGCCCGGCGTGCGCTTGTCGGCTCGGCGGTAGAAAACGAGCTGCCGGTCGAGCGGCACCACATCGTCGGTCGGCGACACGTTTTCGAATTTCAACCACAGCTTGAGAACCGTGCCGGGGGGCTTGTGGTCTTCGAGACCGAACGGGCCGCGAGTTTCGAGTTCGAGCGGACCGCGAGTGACGCGCAGCGGCGTGACCCTCACGTATCCGAACACCTTCGATTCGCCCAGTGCCAGCGTGTGCCCGGGGGCGACGGTGGCTCGCGGCGCGGGAATGCGAACAGTGCCCGTTCCGAGCGGCGACAGATCAGGCAGACTTTCCAAGGCATGTCCGCGCCAGAGCAGGAACAACAGGTAGGCGGCCAGCAGCGTAACGAGACCCGCGTACGCGAGCGTCATCACGAACGCCGATCTCGACACGCCCGCGGGACGCGACATTGCGGTCGAGGTCGCGAACGGCGGCAATTCAACCGCTGGTGCATCGCTCGGCGCGATGTCGCTTGCGAGTTGCGACCGATCGGAGGGTGGCGGAGCGAGGGCATCGGAGACCGCGACCGTTGGAAGGTCGGTCGAGACCGCATCCGTTGCGGGAGCCAGTGGCGGTGCGACGGTCTGCGATTCGACGGCAGCCGACGCCAAGCCGACGCCGGAGGCCGAACCGGTTTCAGCGACGAACAGATTGGGCACGTCCGTCGGCGTCGAGGCCGAAGCGCCCACGACCCAGGACAAACCGGGAGTTGACGCCGATGCCGGGTTGTTCGGTGCCGCGGAGACGAGTACGCCGCTCGATTCGGTTGGTCCAACCACCGGTGTGTCGGACGGCGAAGTCACCGGTGGGGATGGCCGGGCCGCTTCATTTGGTGTCGGGGCCAATTCGCTGCCAAGGCTCGGCTCCACGATTTTTGGCGCGGCAGCAACGGCTGGTTCGACGGACACGGGCGCCTCGGTCGCTGCCGTCAGTTTATCCACGGCTGGCGGAGTCGTCGCGCCGGCGGCGATGGCAACGGGCTCCAAAGGAGTTGGACTGCCCGGTGGCGGTGTGATCGACAGCGAACCGGCCGCGACTGGAGCCGGGATCGGAACCTCGGACAGCACGTTCGACGACGGAAGCGAAGTGGGAATCGGCGGCGAGACAGCGGGCGTTTCAGCGGCCGGCGTCTGCAGGTGAATGCCGCAGTGCGGGCACGCGACAATCGATCCCGGCACCGCGGCGATGAACTGTCCCTGACAATTGCCGCACGTCAACTCCATCGATGGACTCCACTCGTGTTCGTGACACAAGCGGCTCGCTTGTGCATGTAGGATGGCCGCCCTCGGCCGTCTACATCGGTGACTGAATTAACTCCCGCGAATTCGGACGGCCGAGGGCGCCCATCCTACGGCGACGGCCGCGGGCACTGCATGATTGATCGCCAGTCTATTTTGAGGAACCAGTCGAGGCGAAGCAAGTCAGCAGCGGAGGTGTGAGGGATGACGCCAAGGAGCGGCACCGGGAGCCGCCGCGCGAGTTCCTGCGGGTTCGTCATCGCCGCGAGGTCCGGTTCAACGGGCGAGGCTTGGCTGAGGACGATTCCCGCCACCAGCAGATCGCGTCGCAAGGCCGCCTCGACCGTGAGCAGCGTGTGGTTGATGGTGCCCAAGCCAAGGCGACCGACGACGAGCAGCGGCAGGCCAGCCAGCGCAGCGAAGTCGGCGACGGTGAGCGCTTCGGACAGCGGAGACAACAGCCCGCCGACGCCTTCGACGACTACGGCATTGACTTGATCGAACCACCAGCGGAGACCGTCGATCAGGAGCGCGTCGTCCACCGTTCGATCTTCCAGCCGCGCCGCAACCGGCGGAGCCAGCGGGGCCACGAAGCATTGCGGGCAAACGCGAGCGGCTGGAAACGAATCGCCCACGGCTGCCGAGAGGTCGCGCACGTCAGTCCAGACGGGACCGGCGGATGTCGATTCCACGCCGCTCGCGGCCGGCTTGTAAACGCCCACGCGCACACCGAGGTCTCGGAGCCGCCGCGCGATCGCCACGGAAACGAAAGTCTTGCCGACTCCCGTGTCGGTGCCGACGACGATCAACCCGACGCTGGGCATGGCGTGTCGTCCTACCACCGTAGCAGAGCGGTGCCCCAGGACAAGCCGGCACCGAAACCACTCAGCAGGAGCGTGTCACCGCGGTTGATTTTTCCCGCCTGATACGCTTCGTCGAGCGCCAGCGGAATCGACGCGGCGGACGTGTTACCATACCGTTGCAGGTTGTTGAACACCTTCTCGTCAGGCACGCCAAGTTGTTCCATTGCCGACAGGATGATCCGGATGTTCGCCTGATGCAAAACGAACAGCGAGACGTCGTGGATACTCATGCCGCTCTTGCCAAGCACGAGTTCGATGGTGTCCGTCAGCAGGTGGACGGCCCATTTGAAGACGTTGCGGCCGTCCATCTGGAGATAGTGCAGGCCGGCGTCGAGGTCGGCGTGGGTCGCGGGCCGCTTGGTGCCGCCCGAGGGACGGTTGAGCAACGGACCGCCGCTCCCGTCGGCTCCCATTTGGTAGCAGATCAACCCCTGATGCGGATCTCCGGGCGCCAGCAGCACGGCGCCGGCTCCGTCGCCAAACAGCGGGTACGTTTTCTGATCGTTCGGGTTGGTGATGCGGCTGTTGCAGTCGCCGCCGATCACGAGCGCCGTCCGGCTGTTTCCCGTGG
>Ga0233425_10006844_pt1 | contig 16484 bp, 3 predicted proteins | sample Watercolumn_Towu_2_FD_181712 | JGI IMG/M metagenome (GOLD analysis project Ga0233425, IMG submission 181712) | Freshwater microbial communities from Lake Towuti, South Sulawesi, Indonesia - Watercolumn_Towuti2014_140_MG | ecosystem: Environmental > Aquatic > Freshwater > Lake | place: Indonesia... | reverse complement strand
CATGTCGCAATTGTTGATTTCATTCCCGCTGATCTGGAAGTTCTGGCAGGGCGCCCCGATGATCCCGAACCTGAAACCGTCAATCTCGTTATTCGCTATGTTCATGTTCGACGACTTGCTCGCATAAATTGCGGAATAACTGTTGAACTGGTTTGTGTTGTTCGAAATTTTATTGTTGATCACCTCCACTACGGGTCCGTTGGTTAAAAGAATGTAAATGGACGAAGGTGAGAAAATGGCTGCCTCGTTCACCGCTATTTTATTGTTTTCGATATTTGTCGGAAAGAACGCACCGTTCAGCAACACCGGATAAGTAATATCGGTAAATGTGTTCTCGGTGATCCGTGAACCCCCGGATTGCTGGTACACACCGTAAGTCCTGGGAAATGCCGTTCCCCACGAATTGACAAATTCGTTCTGCGACACCTGTTCCAACAACCGCGATGAAACCGTATATATCCCGTAAGTACTCAGGTTATTCACGAAGGTATATTTGGTAATGCAGTCCCACGAAGGAAAGAATTGTTCCGTGACAAAATGATTTCCGCTGATCGGGTGGTTGAACAGGGCGTTTGCTTCAACTCTCACTCCGTAATTGCAATTCGAAAAGAGGTTATTTGAAACCACGCCATCGGAACCGCTCTTGAAATACAGGGCAACTTCGGCATTCTTAAAAGTGGACTCGTTGATGATATTGTCGAACTCCCCGCTTCCGATGAAAGTAAGCCCTTTCCAGGTTTTATCGATATTGCAGGGTCTGAACACCGAATTGTTGGCTCTCAGGTATGACTGATTCTGGAAAATAATTCCTGCACATTCGCCGAAAACCACATCCACGTTTGTAATATCGAGAACCGAGCCGTTGGTCACCGTGACGATCACATTATCATCAATATAATATTTGCCGTCCCAAACCATATCGGTGGTATAGGTAACAGGCGATAAAATATGAACAAACAGTGAATCAGCATAAGCAAAGCAGCATTGACCTTTGTCACCGATCATGAAGGGCGGTATCCCTCCTGGATAATTGACAACTCCGTTCACGATGGCATTGGGAATGAAAATGCCGTTGCTTGCAACAAGGTTGTAAGTTTTGTCAGGATCAACGCAGAGCGTAAATTCCTGCAAGCACGAATCCATTTCGAAGTGATAAAAATTCATTTCGTTTTCCGGATCCACGAGGTTAAAAGTCAAGGTAGAATCGCAGCCACAAGGAGTTTCTGCCGATACGATGATCGTCACTGTAGTATCCACCGTCAGGCAGAACACACCTGCTGTATCGATGCACCCAAAGCTGTTCTGAACTACACAGGATATCTGGTAGCTTCCTGTTACACCCGGACTGTAAGCCAGGTTTTCGCCTGATCCGATTGGAGAGCCGTAATTTCCGTTTGCATACCAGTTGATGCTGGGATATGCAGTAGGATAGGTATTCAGCGGAGGCATCCAGTTTAATGCCAGCGGAATGTATAAATTAAATGTATCTGCCGGACAAATGTTTTCGCACCCGGTTGGGAACAACCTCAGATCCGGCTTGGGATTGATGGAGCCCGCATTCTCGGTAGCCGAGCAGCCATTGGCATTATCGGTGATGGTGAGGCTGTAGAAACCCGGCGCTGCAGCCGTTATCAACGGCGATGTTTCACCGTTGCTCCACAAGTAGCTGTAATTTATCGGATCGATCAGCGAAGGAATCAGGATGACTGAAGTTCCTTCGCAGGCATTCAGGAACGGGAGCGTAAACGAAGGCTTCTCGAAAAAGGTCACGCAAATCGTATCGTTGTTCTGGCATCCTGTGGTCGTATCGGTTACCGTTACAATAAATTGATAAATGACGGGCAACACCGGCGGAAGGTTCACGGTGGCAAGGGTATAGAAAGCATTGGCTGGCGAAAAGGCAGCTCCGGGAGGATTGCTGTTCCAACTGTAGGTGTAGTTGGCATTGTAAACGGTTACAAGGTTTACTTGTTCGGTTATGGAAGGCAAAGTGCATATCCTTTTGTCGCCGGTAATGTTAGCCACCGGAAGAGAGTTCATATAAATGTAAATGCTGTCGGAGTTGTTATAACATCCGTAGCTGTTGCTCATTTCGACCCAGTATTCGCCGTGCTGCGACACATAATAGGTTGCAGCATTGGCGCCGCTGACAGGCGTTCCGTTCCTGAACCATTGATATGTGTTCATTCCGCCACAGGCTGTGAGCAGCACCGAATCACCGGGACAGAAAATGGTATCGGCTGCCACCAGGTTGCAGACAGGCAACGGATTTACAACCACCGGCTTGATCGTGTCGATAACACAGTAATTCCCGAAGGTTGCCATCACCTGGACATTATAGGTTCCCGGCAGGGGATAGATGTGTTGGCTGACGGTCTGGAATGAAGTCGTAAAGTCGCCGAAGTCCCAGGCATAGGAATATCCTGACAAAACCGGAGAGGGCGTGAAGGTAATCTGTTGATCGGCGCAGGCAGGATTCGGATTCCAGGTAAAATCGATGACCGAATCGCACACAAAAGGCGGCAGTTGCCCGCCTGTGCCGCAGTTACCGATCCTTATCATGATCAGGCTTGTTACACTGCAAAGCCCGTTCGAAACCTCGATGGAAAAAACGTAGGTTCCGGCTCCCGTGAAGGTTGCATTGGGAATTAAATAGGTGTTGCTGGTTGCCCCGGAAATTATACCATTGTAATACCACTGGTAGGTGGTATATACAGCCGGAACACTCAGCTGCAGGTTGTTCGGCATTGACGGAAGGCAATATTCCGCTGGACCGTTTGCTGAAATGACAGGTGTGACCGGCGGATTCAAAATATTTACATTGATCTGGTCAGACCCGGCACAGTTCGTTACTGTAAGTGTAGCAGTTGTCGGAATACCATGCCACAAAACCTGGATGGTGTTGCTGCCCTGACCTGATTGTATGGTTCCCTGACCCACCGGCATGATCGTCCACTGAAAATTTCCTGAAGGATTAGAACCGCCGGCAGAATAGATTTCTATGTCGTCGACACAAACGTTTTGCTGTCCGGTAATATTCGGCGGTAAAAACGGGAAGATGTTTTTGGTTTTTGTCAGCGACTGGCAAAAAACTCCAGGTGAAATTTCGATTTCCTGGTAAACACTGAGCTGCCATGGTCCAACGCCCGAAAAGTTGACCACAATGGAATCCTTATCCTCTCCCATTTGCGAAAGGATATTACCGGTTCCTCCTGTTATCGCCCATACAAAGGGAGAACCGTTGGTATTGGACGAAATACTGTAGGTGAGGTTCTTACCGGGACAAATACTGTCGGCGCCCAGGATATTATTGAGAACAGGCTTGGCAATGACATCCACTTTTTTTACTGCTGTCGTATTGCAAAAAGCTGATGCGTTCAGCGGTGTGGCTATAATGGTATAGCTTCCGGGAGGCATCCACAAGACATTTATGGTTGAGGTCATGTTGCCTGTAAAAGTCGGACCCGCCGGGATAATTTGCCAGCTTGCCGGACCGCTGCCCGAATAGGTGATCATGCTTCCTTCGCAAACCTTTTCATCCCCGAAGATCGAGTACACGGGCAAAACATCCACCTGAACCGAATCCGCTCCATTGCAGCCAGCCAGCGGATTGTTGTAATCGCACTTCACCCAGTACGTTCCTGGCATTCCGAAGGTAATGTTTACCGATGGCGAGTTCCTGTCAACCTGGTTGAACGTATAAAAACCGCCGTTCACCGTCCAGGTGTAATAGGTTCCGGGCAGTGTCGGCAAAGTAAAAGTTCCCGATGCGCCTGCGCACAGAACGGAGGGTCCGTTTATGGGCAGGTTCGGATATAAAACAGGCACGTTTATAGTCGTGGTCCCATTGCAGGGAGCCGATCCGCAACCCGGAACTTCGAGGCTTACCGTGGTAGGACCCGAATATACATTGTTCCAGGCAACCTCGATGCAGCTTGTTCCTGAACCCGAGATGATGGTGCCGTTGGTGACCGTCCAGTTGTACGTGCCGCAAATCTGCGGAGTGCAGAATGAAGATGTGTCGCCCGGGCAAACGGTTCCGTAGCAGCAATCGGTTTCAATGACTGGTCCCTGACCCGGAAGCACCACGATTACTTTTGAAACGGTATCGGTGCAGCCGCATGGAACCAGTGTTTCTCTTGGCGGTTCACCGGTCAGAACCATCTTGCCCGAACCCATGTCGGTAACGGTAAGTGTGACGGTATATGATCCGGGAGAGGCGTAGGAGTGAGGCGGCGGGTTGACGAATGAAGAAGTGCTTCCGTCGCCGAAATCCCAGTGATAGACACTGCCGCCAACCGACGTATTGGTGAATATTACGGGTATGTTCTGGCAGACCGTGTCGTCCGACATGGTAAAATCTGCCATCGGACCATCGATCAGGCATATCTGGCGCGTGATGGAATCGATGCAGCTGCCGCCCGAAGCCAGGTTGCTGATGATTACCTTAATGAAGCCGGTGCTTCCCGATCCCCAGAGGATGGTATTCGGATTCCCTGTAAAAGTGGTGGGAATGCCGCCTGTTACTGTCCAGGTATATGTGTAAGCCGGATCGTTCGGATAAACGGTATAAAGGTGATAGGTGAGCTTGCAGGCTGTAAGACCATGACCTCCGATGGCGCCGTCGCTGCCGCAGGCTCCTTGCGGAGGACAAATATCTACGGCATCCTTCAGGATGAACTCAGGGCAACACGCCTGGGCATTTGCATCCGATCCGTGTATCATTCCGGCTACCAGCAAAAGCAGGTACAAAACCGGTTTTTGTTTCAATGTAACTTTCAAAGCCAGGTTGAAAGAAGTAGTAAGATTTTTCATAAACTGTTGATTTGAAATTATTATGTGCCTTTTATCAGAATTTACAAAAGTATGTCTGTACCGAAGGGATTACTTCGTGAATACAGGAGCGGTATTGTTCAGGAAAGAAAAGGTGCACTGGAGCGCAAGCGAGGCGATTACCATTCAATAAAATAGTCCCGGGAAACAGACTGCATCCGGCAGTCCGCTGTCTGCAAAACCCGGTCAATAAAACAGCCCCGATCGGTTTTCCGTAAAATCAGGACGGATTAGTACTGGTAACAGTGCAATTAGTTTAGAAATCTGATCAAGCCCGCGATGAATGCTGTGGGCTTTTTGCATCCCGTTTTATCAGATTCAAACATACGGATTACAGCGAAGAAGGTTAAAATGTGCCGTCAGGCACTTAATATGGGTAGCATCCATTTGAGAAGATTTTATTCCGTCCCGTACGGGACGAAATAGGTTCCGTTCTGACCATCGGCTACCCATATTTCATCCCTGACGGGACTATTTTTTGAAACGGGATTAAATAAGACTTCATACCGGGACGCCCAAAACAACAATTTTTTCATGACTTCTGACATTTAGTGCGGTTTTAATTTCCGCCTCCGCTATGGAGGATTCGAAACAGATCAGTATATATCCACAATAAACCTTGAACCTTATTATTTTTTTAACCTTAGTAGTAGAACATGGTTAAATAAGGATTAAAAACCTTATTCCCTTATTTTGGCTTTCAGTGTTTTCTGATATTAAGGTAATAAGGTCGTGCAAATTAAAGATTTTTCCTGTTACTAAGGTTAGGAATATGAAGATAAGGTTTCCTGACTTCTGACGTTTAGTGCGGTTTTAATTTCCGCCTCCGCTATGGAGGATTCGAAACAGATGACTATATATCCGTAATAAACCTTATTTTTTTTTTTTAACCTTAGTAGAACATGGGAAAATAAGGATTAAAACCTTATTCCCTTATTTTGGGTCTGAGTGTTTTCTGATATTAAGGTAATAAGGTCGGACATATTAAAGATTTTTCCTGTTACTAAGGTTTGTAACATGAAAATAAGGTTTCCTGACTTCTGACGTCTAATGCGGTAAAACTCGAAGATGTTGATTTTATTTCACTAATAATCTGCACCTTTTAAAGTCGCGCAGGCTTAAATTCACAGAGCGTCAGAAGTCAGGAAGAAAAATAGTCCCGGGAAACAGACTGCATCCGGCAGTCCGCTGTCTGCAAAACCCGGTTAATAAAACAGCCCCGATCGGTTTTCCGTAAAATCAGGACGAAAGATATTTTTTCTCTTCAGATTTTTCCTGTATCGGGTATATACCTTTTCTTGAAATTTAATTGTGACCGTCAGCCTGCATTAAAATTTGAAAGAGTTTAGAGACTGTTTAAAATTCAAATAACATTGCGGGAAACTTTTTTGCCACGGGGGCACTAAGACACCAGGAAAACACAAAGGGCGGTAAATGAATAATCTTACCTGGTGAAACTTTGTGCCTCTGTGTCTTTGTGGCGGTGAAAATCCTAATTTATATCATTCTTAAACTGTCTTTTAACTCTGTCTTCAAAAGGAATGATCATTTGCGAATACGATATGCCAGCCACAATCCTGCAAATAAAAAACCCTCCCATGAAATCATGAGAGGGTCTCAATTCAATTAATGTCAATAAAATTACTGTACGATCAGCGTCTTGTTGTAAACCTTGTCCTCAACAATGATTTGAAGGATATACATTCCCGGCTGCTGATCCGAAAGATCGATTTCATTCTTTTCGGCGCTCATTAGTTTTCCGGTGTAAACCAGTTTCCCGGTAAGGTCATAAACCGAGATGTCCGATTTATAGCTCATAACAGCGCTCGTGGTAATGCTGAACACACCGGAGGACGGGTTCGGATAGATGCTGAAACTGGCGGCTGTTACATCTTCGATTCCATCTAAAAAAACTGGTTCAGTAACATCAGCGCAATCGACTGTTACCTCATCTTCAACTGTTCCATAATCCGGGTGAGTAACCGTATAATTATATGTTCCATTGGTTTTCTGGAAAACCACGGTTCCGTTTTCCGGGGTTATCAGAGTGATGGTTCCCAGGGTTACACTAGCACCTTCCACTGGTTCACCAAGGTGAGTAACGACAAATGTAACATTATAGGGCTGATACTGCATGATTATGTTTTTAGTAAGGTTGGTGCCATTTACGATGATAGTGCCTGTTTGTGTTAAGAAACAGAACTTCTGAACCTCATAGCCATAGGTGCCGTCAGGCAAAAAGAAGATTGCCAAACCACCTGCGTTGGTCAGCACAGTATCGCCGTTGCAAATCACCATTACGTCAGGAAGACCTACCCCGCTCAGTTTACAGGAAAACGTCACCTGCCACAGCACAATGCTCATCTCAACCGGAATCTGAATATCGCCGCCGGCAACAGTGAAAGTCTGATTCAGCAAAGGTGTGTAGCCATCCTTTATAACACTGTAAGTGTAGACGCCGTCAGGCAACTGGATCGTAGCTATACCATTAACGTCGGTAACCAGAGGCGGAGGAAATCCGATAATCGTGATGGTGGCGCCTGCGATGTTAGCGCCGGTTGCACTATCGGTTACATGGAAGGTAGCCGTCCAGTACTGAATTGCCATCGGCACTTCGATGGTTAGGTTGGCGCTCGCAACAACAATGGTTCCCGTTTCGGTAACAAAGCCGTCTTTTTCAACGGTATAGTTGTATGTACCGCAAATCAAGCCAAATACTGCAATACCATTGGCATTGGTCTGCAATGAGCCAACCCCGGTAATGGTGACCGTAGCATCGACAATATTGGTACCGGCAGCCTCCTCAAAAACGTGGAACGTTATGTCGAAGTACATGGGCGACAAAACTACCGGAATGTTCACTCCTGCTCCTGCAACTTCAAAATCACCGGCTTCGTCGTAATAACAGCTTAAAATTGCCGTGTAGCTGTAAAAGCCATCGGGAAGGTTAAATGTCGTCATTCCGGAAGCATCGGTATATTGAACGTCGGTGCCCACAGTTACTTCTGCATTTTGCAACGGATTTGCGCCGTCGGTTACCGTGAAAACTACAGGATAAGTTATGAGTTCCATAACCACTTCAATAGTCATGTTGCTGTCTGTAACATTGAAATTGCCGGTTTCATCGATATAATTGAGTTTAGTCACAATATAGTCGTAATTTCCATTAATGAGCTGAAAAACTGCTATTCCATCGGCGCCTGTATAATTTGTTTCTCCGTTGATGGTAACCGCTGCACCGGGCAGGTTAATGGTTCCATCGGTAACATGGAAAGTAACATCCCAGAGCTGGGCAATGGTCACTGGCACTGTCATCGGAGCGCCGGCAACCGTAAAGGAACCGTCGGTTCCGACATAATTCTCTTTAGTCACCGAATAATTATAGTCGCCGTCGATCATGCTGAAAACAGCTTCTCCGTTAATGTTTGTAAGAGCCGATTCCACACCTTCGATGTCGACCAGGGCGCCTTCCACAGGCTGGCTCTGAAGATTTGTTACAACAAAAGTGACGTCGTAATGAGGCAGATATGTCAGGACAACCGGTTCAGTTACCGGTCCGCCTGCAACAGTTACACTACCGGTTGCAGTGGTATAACCGTATTTGGTAACAGTATAGCTGTACGTACCGTTTGGTCTTGTAAACACGGCTTCACCCAGGGCATTGGTAACAGCAACATCACCGCCGAGAACAACTTCAGCACCTGCAAGGGGAGTGCTTACCTCGTCCGTCACCATGAAGGTAACAGCAAAGCCAAATCCTTCGGGGATAAGTGGCACCTCGATGATTTGAGCAGCACCGTCCACAGTAAATGAGCCGCTTTTGGTATCATATCCCGTTTTGGTGACTGCATAAGTGTATTCACCATTCGGCAGGCTGAAGTCAGCTAACCCGGCGATGTCGGTAACAACCGGATCATATCCATCAACGGTTACGGTAGCTCCTTCCAGGTCAAGGGTGGTTATGAAATCGGTTACATGGAAGGTAACATCAAAATTTGGCATACAGGCGCAACCGTGAAAGAAAGTAAGGGTGTAATAATCAAAGTTTTCATCATACATTTCGTTGACCATTCCGGAAGGTCCGTCTTCCCAGGCAATAGGGCTTTCACCGCCATGATAGGTAAAAATAAACCGGATGATGGAATCCCCCGGGTTCAATTGAGCCATAGTTGAGCCGTCACCCCACAGGAACACAAGCTGCTGATCGGGATTAACATTGAACATAGCTCCTGCCGAAAGAGGAAACTGCGGATTTATCCAGTCAATTCCGGGAGCGGGATTTCCGTTAGAGCCGTCCCAGCTTATAACCGACTCATCATGACCTATAAAGAACTGGAATCCGGAGATCATGTTAGCCGAAATGTCAGGAACCCTGATTGTAACATAAACTTTGTCATTCGGTTCCAGGTTTGTAACATCCGTGTCCGAGAGCTTCAGCGTAGCTGTTGACTGAGCGTAAACAACTGCTCCCAGGACCATTAAAACGATAAAAAATAGAAGTTTTCTCATTTGATTTTCAATTTAAATTAATTAATTTTTTGAATACTTGTAGCTCATCATATCTTGAAAAAAGATTCTCTGCAAAATAAGTAAAGGATCAAATTTGGAGTCAAAAATAATTATAAAAGTCATAAATCCAATAAGAAGTTTAAAAAAATGCTGACACTGTTTTTTTTCCGGTCATCCTGAAAGCCTTTTCATCACCGGCTAATTTCATGGTAAACAAGTCAGTTTACCTCAAGTTATTTTTTGTTTTGCCTGTACTCACTTCAATGAACTGCCCCCTGACTAACTTCATTGTTTACCAAAAGACCGGACTTGAATGGCGGAGGTTGCTTTTAAAAATGATCCGGATCGTTGCGAATCCGTCACCTGACGGAATAGCAACCAGGATGCAGTGCCTGCTGGTCACGAAATTCATGGTCATCTATAAAAAGCGATAAATAGATAAAAAAACAGGAGAGCCTGGTCAAAAAAATTAAAATATTCTTAAGTTATTTTTCTTTTCAATTTATTTATTATTTTTGGAGAGATTTTTCATTTGCTTTGTTTTTAAAAAGTTTCTTTTTTCAGGTCAGTTTTCAGTGAATGTTCATTTATCAGTAAGCCCTGGCTTCCTGCATCAGCGCCTGAAACAAATATTTTACCTGAGATATTACTTCATGTTTAAATAGTTTAATTAATAAATTTATATCTATGAAAATGTTTACAAAATTATGGTTTTTGATGGTGGTGTCAGTGATATCGTCATCAGTGCTTGTGGTGCAAGCACAGAAGAGTATTACTTCTGAAAAAGCACCGGTAAAGAACGAGTATCAGCTCGAACTAAAGAATCAGCAATTGGATCTTTCCACCGGAATTGCCGGAGAGATTCAGAAAGCTGAACTTTCTGAGTACGAAAAGGAAGCAATTGCAGCTGCTGATCCTGGTTTTGAGGATTATCTGGCAAACTTCAGTTCTTCCCCGATGAAGGGTGAAAAAAGCCAGATTACGGTTACATTGGGAACAGGTACAACTTACAACAGTTCAACAGCTCATCCCTGTCCTTATGGAACTTATTACAAAAACATGAGGCAGCAATACCTGCTTAGGGCTTCTGAGCTGACTGCTTTAGGACTGGGTGCAGGGAACATTACGGCAATCGCTTTCAATGTTTATGCTTTGAATACGGTTTCTGCAATGCCGAACTACACGATTAAGATGAAGTCCACCGCCCTGACTGCTTTGACTACTACCTTTGAAACGGGAACCTATACGACTGTCTGGACTGCTGTTTCACATACCCCTGTGGTTGGATGGAATACCTATACTTTTACAACCGCTTTTTACTGGGATGGAACATCAAACCTGCTGGTGGATATCTGTCATGATCTGATCGCCACTTACACTACCAATGCTTCTGTTTATTACACTGCAACAACAGGAACAAACACGGCATTGTTTTACAGAAGCGATGTGACGGTTGCCTGCCCCTATACTACTGGATCGGTTTCAGTCAACAGGGCAAACATGCAAATCACAGGTGAACAAAGTGCAGCTCCGCTTATAACCGTTACACCCAATACATTAAGTTTTGGATATGTACCAAGCGGCAGTAGTGCAGAACTTCCGTACGTGCTGGCAGGAGGCTATCTTTCTCCGGCTTCCGGCAATATTGTAATTACCGCACCTGCCAATTTCGAGGTTTCACTCACTTCCGGGTCGGGATTCAGCGGCAGTATAAGTGTTCCTTATACAGGTGGAACCTTGCCGAATACTAATATTTATGTTAAATTTTCTCCTACGTCTCCTAATACTGCTTACAGCGGAACTATTACTAATGTTGGAGGCAGCACATTTGCAAATGTTGCCGTCAGCGGCAATACCTACCTTTACTCGTTGTACTGCACTTCAAGCGCGACATCAACCGCTGATGAAGAAATTTTCAATGTTACTGTCGGCACTCTGAACAATACTTCGGATTGCAGCACTACTGCACCTGGCCCGGGCTCAATAAATATGAGGTACAGCAATTATACAACGAGTGTCACAGCTCCGGATCTTGCTCAAACGTTAAGTACATCTTTCAGTGTACAGATTGGAACCTGCGGTGGCAACTACGGTAACGGTATAAAGATATTTATTGATTATAACCATGATGGTGATTTTACAGATGCTGACGAAACCGTTTACGCATCTGCAGCAGCCACATCAGGACCTCATACCGAAACAGGCAGTTTTAATGTACCTGTCACGGCTACCTTGGGCATCACTATGATGCGTGTTGTCAATGTTGAAACCGCAACACCCGCTACAACCATTCAGCCTTGTGGTACCTATACCTGGGGCGAAACCGAGGATTATTTGGTTAATATTGTTGAAGCCACCAGCCCTTACCTTGTCGCTGTTCCTAATTCACTCAATTTTGGCTCAGTTGTAAATGGCGGCACTTCAGCAGAAATGACATACGACCTTTCAGGAGATAACCTGACTGCAGGACCCATTGTAGTGACCGCTCCCGCTAATTTTGAAGTATCATTGACTTCAGGTTCGGGATTCGGCTCCAGTGTCAATGTAACCTACACGCCTCCCACTCTTGCTGCGACAACCATCTATGCAAGATTTCTGCCCACAGCTCCAAACACTGTTTATTCGGGAATTATTACCAATGTAGGCGGAGGTGCTTCTGTTGATGTAGCGGTTTCCGGTTCATCACCTTGCGATCCTGCAATTGCGCCATACAGCGAAGACTTCACCGCCTGGCCGCCCGTCTGCTGGGATTTAACAGGGGGTACATACAGCTGGGCTCAATATACAACGGGTGTCAGTTGTGCCTATGCTAATTTCTGGTCGCAGACATCAGGAAATACAGATGTAATGACTACCCTGCCGATTGACATATCAGGAATTTCAAATCCTGCATTTGAATTCTACTGGTCGCATCATTACAACGCCTCTTATCCGACAGATTCTTTATTTGTATATGTTTCCGACAATAACGGGGTGAACTGGACTCAGGTCTGGATGCTTGGAAATGTGAACTTCGAGTCGAACGACGGAGCAACCAATACTACCCCGGGTACCTTTGTCCCCTCCGGGATATTGGACCTTTCATCATTTGCCAGCCCGATTCTCATCCAGTTCTATGGCAAATCAGGATATGGACCCGATTGCTATATAGATAATGTATCTGTTTTCGGAGCAGCCTATGGCACGCTGAACGGTTATGTTTATAAATATGGAACCACTACACCGATAACAGGCGCAACTATTTCATTCGGGACTTATTCGACTAATTCTGGTATTGATGGTTCATATACCTTTCCGAGTGTTTTGGTCGGCACTTATACGGTTGACTGCTCTGCTGCAGGTTATGTGAGTTCGTCAGCGCCCGGTGTAGTAATCACCAACGGCGGCACGACCACCCAGGATTTCTACCTGCAATGGGCAGAGATAGCAGTGAACCCGGCATCAGTGAATGAAAATCTCCAGCCGGATGCCACGCTCGATAAAACGATAACGATTACCAACTCAGCACCCGCCGCACTGAATTATACTTCAAGTCTTCAATTCCTGACAGATAACGGCGGAAAGAGTAAGGCTGCAGGAGATATCCTTCTGGACCTGAATATTGAAGCTGCAACTGCTGATGTGGGAAATCTTGGAACCGAATTCGACGGTACTTATTTTTATGTTTCAGGAAGTAATGGTGGTGTTGCACCAATGAAGTTGTATAAACTCGATCAAACAGGTGCACTTGTCGGCACTTACGATCAGCCTGCCCAGGCAACTACTGCGTGGGGCATGCGTGACCTGGCATTTAATGCCGGCAAGATTTACGGCGGTTCAGAAGACGGATTTTATGAATTCGATATTGCCTCGAGTACCTTTACAACTTTGTTTACAGGGAATCTGGGTCTGGGTGTTATCCGGGCATTAGCTTATTATCCTGTCAGTGGTAATTTCCTTACCGTAAACTGGTCAGGTGCTATCACCGAATTTACCAGTGCAGGCGCTATTGTTACTACCTACACAGCCCCGGCAGGGTTATCCGGAATTTACGGATTGGCATGGGATAGCTGGAACAACAAGCTTTGGCTATTCGATCAAAGCGGAACACCGTCAACAACATTCTTTGAGTACGACATGACAACCATGGCATTAACAGGTGTTACTTATCAGGTACCGATGCTTTCGGGATTATCTTCTCAGATTGCCGGTGGTGCATTCTTCTCGCTGACTGCCGTAACAGGAAAAGCCGTTCTTGGAGGGCTTGTTCAGGGTACTGATGCCGGCGCCCTTTCACAGGATCATGTCTTCCTCATGGAACTGAATGTCACTGAAACCTGGCTTACCATAACAGCTAATGGTTCCGGTACTGTTCCGGGAACAGCTAAGGGAACCCTCGATATGACTATTCATCTCGATGCCACCGGTTTTACAAATGGAACTGTTAAAACAGCTAATATTATTATTAATTCCAATGCACTCAACGAACCTGTACTTACCATTCCAGTGACCATGAATGTAATTGCGGGTCACAGAGTAAGCGGTAATGTCTATTATGGAAACACCGGTACTACCAAACCGATGCAGACCAATACTACGGTTACACTTACTCCTGGCTCGACTGTTTCAACAGGAGCTGCCGGATATTACGAATTCAACTTTATTGTTGACGGCAACTATACGATTACAGGAGCTTCGACAAAGCCATGGGGAGGTTTGCAGGCGCTTGATGCAATCCAGGTACAGAGGTTCGTTTCGGGAGCGCTTACATTTACTAATCTGCAAAGACGTGCAGGTGACGTGAATAAATCAAGCTCGGTGCAAAACCTGGATGCTACGTTCATCAGAAGGAGAGTTTCGAGTATAGCCGTTCCGCAATGGACAGCACCTGACTGGATTTTTAACGGTCCTTTCGGAACTCCACCCGCTTTGCAGGAACTTCCGATTACTGTTGCGGGTAGCGATCTGACTCAGGAATTGAGGACATTATGCTCGGGCGATGTAAACGGAAGCTATACACCACCTGCTGAATAAAACTAGCAGTGTTTATACATTAATATATAGTATCACTGATATTGAGAAGCCGCCCTGCTGAAATTTTCAGCAGGGCGGCTTCTCTTTGTGCGCCGTGCATACATATCACCTTGAAGGTGCAAGTCCTTTATGGGGGTGGGTAGTTACCAACCATTAGCCAAAAGCAAGGGTGTCCGATGCGAGTCGGAATCTGAAGGAAGCCGGAGGCAAACTCCTGAACCAAGGAACACGAACTGCATCAGGCATATCCACATGGACGAGATTGCAAAACAAATCGAAGTCCGAAAACTACCCGGAATGTGGAGTGTAAATGCAGTGGTTACATGGGAGGAAGGGGGATAGGTTTACCACGGGAGGTCTGTCAGAGGTGAGAAAGCGAAAGCAGAATCACGGATAACAATTACTGACAGGAGTCAGCAGAGGCCATAGTAGGAGGAAGAAACGAGCCATCATAGAGAGATGGAGGACTCACGAAACCGCCGAAGGGCTGAATCTTAAGAGGTGATCAACAAATGAAAGTTACCGTATGAATGGGGAAAAGCAGAAAACGGATAAAACCACCTGTCAACGGAAAGATAGAGCGGAACTCGAAGGCTACGTTGAAGGGCAGACATTCGTATGGATGACCGAAAAAGGAGACGCCGACACAACACTACAAACACCGGGATTGTTAGAGTTCATTCTCTCGCCGTCAAACCTGAATGAAGCCTACAGACAGGTAAGCCGGAACAAGGGATGTGGAGGGACGGACAGGATGACAACAGATGAGTTGTTAGACTATCTGCGAGTTCACAAGGAAGAATTTCTATCGAAACTTCGGGCGGGGAAATACAAACCGCGACCTGTGCTTCGTGTAGAAATACCGAAGGAGAAGGGGAAAAAGCGGAAACTGGGTATCCCAATAGTAGTGGACAGGGTGATACAACAAGCTATTGCCCAACAATTATCACCGATCTACGAGCGGCAATTTAAGCCGACGAGTTATGGGTTCCGACCCGGGCGAAATGCCCATCAGGCAGTAATGCAAAGTCTGACCAATGCCAACGATGGATACTGCTATGTTGTGGATATGGACTTGGAAAAGTTTTTCGATACAGTCAATCAAAGCAAACTGGTCGAAGTTCTTTCCCGAACCATAAAAGACGGCAGGGTTGTATCGTTGATACACAAGTATCTCAGAGCAGGGGTAATGGCAGAGGGGCATTACGAGGAAACGACGATGGGAGTACCACAGGGAGGAAATCTTAGTCCATTGCTGAGTAATATCATGCTCAACGAAATGGATAAGGAACTCGAAAAACGGGGACATCGCTTTGTAAGGTATGCTGACGACTGCATGATATTCTGTCGCAGCCGGAAGGCGGCTGAAAGGGTGCTTGCAGGAATCACAAAGTACATAGGAAAAGTGTTGTTTCTCCGGGTAAATCGGGAGAAAACAGTAGTAGCTCACATTACAGAAGTGAAGTTTTTGGGATATGGGTTCTATCGGTCGGAAGGTAACTACCGACCCCGCCTACACAAGAAGAGTGCAGAGAAGATGAAATCTAAAATCCGGGAACTGACATCACGGAGCAACGGGTGGGGGAATGAACGCAGGAAGAAAGCGTTACGGCAATACATTATTGGATGGCTGAACTACTTTCGCCTGGCTGACATGAAAGACCTGCTTGCCAAAACGGATGAGTGGTTCAGACGCAGGTTAAGGTCTCTGATATGGAAACAATGGAAACGAATCAGGACAAAGATCCGTAACCTGACAAAACTTGGTATCCCCAAACAGAAGGCGTATGAGTATGCTAACACAAGGAAAGGTTACTGGCGTACTGCCAACAGTCCAATCCTGAATAGAAGCATAACAACCGAACGCCTTATACTTTCGGGATATATCTTCTTTAGTGACTACTACCGGATGGTTCATGTGTAACTTAGGAAACCGCCGTATACCGAACGGTACGTACGGTGGTGTGAGAGGTCGGAAAATAAAATAGGAGGAAGACCTATTTTATTTTCCTCCTACTCGATTGTGTATATCTTTTTCCTTTGCGATTTCCACCTCCCCTTGAGCCGGACTGCGCTTTGCCGCTACATTACTGAACCACCATCTTCCCTTCTGCAATAATTTCATTTCC
>Ga0233425_10006843_pt1 | contig 16484 bp, 19 predicted proteins | sample Watercolumn_Towu_2_FD_181712 | JGI IMG/M metagenome (GOLD analysis project Ga0233425, IMG submission 181712) | Freshwater microbial communities from Lake Towuti, South Sulawesi, Indonesia - Watercolumn_Towuti2014_140_MG | ecosystem: Environmental > Aquatic > Freshwater > Lake | place... | reverse complement strand
GGCAGCTCGGAATGGGCAGGAATCTGGCCGAGCTGAAGAACGCTCTCGGTACGCACGCCGAGAAAGTCTTCGAGACAGAAGATCAGAAACGCTACACAGGCTGGACCTTCGGCGATCTCGAGGAAATGATGGAGATCCAGCGCGGCGGCCAGACGCTCGTCGGCTACCCCGCGCTCGTCGACGCCGACGATGCGGTGACACTGCAGGTGTTCGACTCGCCGGAGAAGGCACGCGCCCTCCACCGCCAGGGCGTGCGGCGGCTGCTTGCGATCGCGTTCCGCGAGCGGGTGCGCGACCGGGAAAAAGGGCTTGCGAAGGACATGGCGCTCGCCGCCCAGAAGGCCGACATCGTCGCCGCCGCGCTCGATCGCACCTTCCTCGCCGAGTCACTGCCGCTCACACAGGCCGACTTCGCGCAAAGAGTGCAGGAGGGCCGCAGCCGGCTCAATCTCATCGCGCAGGAAATGCAACGGCTGGCGGCGGTGCTGGCGACGGAAAGAAGCCAGCTGGAGAAGCGTCTGGCCGCGATGGAAAAGGCCTATCCCGCCGCGGCGCAGGACATCCGGCAGCAGGTCGACCGCCTGTTGCCGGCGGGCTTTCTCGCGCGCCTTCCCTGGGAGCGCCTGCAGCACCTGCCGCGCTACCTCAAGGCGGCCTCGCTCAGGCTGGAGAAGCTGCGCGCCGATCCACGCCGCGACGCCGAGCGCGCCGCGCAAGTCGCGCCTCTCGAGCAGGCTTGGCGCCGCGAGGTGGCGCAGCACGCCCGTCTCGGCGGCGCCACTCCGGAGCTCGAGCAATTCGGCTGGCTGCTGGAGGAATTGCGCGTGTCGCTCTTCGCGCAGGAACTGAAGACGCCGGTGCCGGTCTCGGCCAAGCGCCTCGCCAGGATGTGGCACAGTATCCGAAAATGACAAGAATCGCCGCATCGCTCGCTTACGCGTTCTTCAGCCTGCTGCATCCGCGCATGTTCTGGCTGATAGTCTGGCCGATGCTGGTGTCGCTGCTCGTCTGGGGCATCGCCGCGTTCGCGCTCTGGATGCGCACCGCGCTCTGGTTCGCCGAGCGCCTGAAGCAGTGGGCCGCCTCCGGCGTGTTCCTCGTGCGGTTCGAGGCGGGCGACTGGGTGCTCATCGTCGCGCACGCGGTCATGCTGCTGCTCATCGTGCCGCTCGTGTACCTGACCGCGCTCACGATCCTCAGCATCTTCGGCATGCAGCAGATGGTGGAGCACGTGGCTGCGCGGCGCTTCCCGCAACTCGCGCGCCGTCGCGGCGGCGGCGTCGCCGGCAGCACCTGGAACGGCGTGGTCGCGGCCTGCGGCGCGGTCCTGCTCGGCATCGTCACGGTGCCGCTGTGGCTGATCCCGCCGCTCTGGCCGCTGATCCCGGTGGCGATCCTTGGCTGGATCAACCAGAAGGTGCTGCGCTACGACGCGGCCGCCGAGCACGCGAGCGCCCAGGAGATGGACGATATTTTTTCGGCCAACCGCGGCGCGCTCTACGCGATGGGCGTCCTGCTCGCGCTGCTCGCCTTCGTGCCGCTGCTCGGATTTCTCGCGCCGGTGCTGTCCGGCCTCGCCTTCATCCACTTCCTGCTCGCGGACCTCGAGCGGCGCCGCGGCGCGCCGATCGAAGGGGAGAGCCGCGTTATAGACGCTTGACCGGAAGGGGCAGGCTGCGGATGGTCGCGACCAGCTTCTCCAGCGCGGCCTGGCGATGGAAACCGCGCCGCCAGGCGAGCGCGATGCGCCGTGCCGGGCGTGGATCAGAGAACTCGATCGTCTTGACCAGCGGGTTCGCGTAGCGCCCGGTCAGCGCGGTCGCCGGCAGCACGGTGACGCCGAGCCCCGAGGCGACCATGCTGCGCAGCGTCTCGAGCGAGTTGCCCTGCCGCCCCGGCTCGGGCGGGCGCGAGAACTCGTGGCAGGTATCGAGCACCTGGTCGCGGAAGCAGTGGCCGACGGGCAGGAGCAGCAGCTCGCCCGCGTCCAGCTCCTCGACCGCGATCGATTTCTTGCGCGCGAGCGCGTGCCTGGCGGGCGCGACGACCTCGAAGGCCTCCTCGTAGAGCGGCGCGGTCTCGATGCCGGGCCCCTTGTAGGGCAGCGCGAGCACCACCGCGTCGAGCTCGCCGGCGCGCAGCATCCGGTCGAGCGTCGCCGTCATGTTCTCCTCGACATCCAGCGGCATGCCGGGCGCCGCCTTGCGCAGCGCGCCGACCAGGTCGGGCAGCAGGTAGGGCGCGATCGTATGGATGATGCCGAGCCGCAGCACGCCCTTCATGGGATCGCGTCCCTGGCGCGCCACCGCCTTGACGCGCGCCGCCTCTTCCAGCGCGCGCCGCGCCTGCGCGACGATCTGCTCGCCGGCCTCGGTCACGAGCACGCCACGCTTGCCGCGCTCGAACAGCTGCACGCCGAGCTCCTCCTCGAGGTTCTTCACCGAGGCCGACAGGCTCGGCTGGCTGACGAAGCAGCGCTCGGCCGCGCGCCCGAAGTGGCGCGTATCGGCGACCGCGACGACGTACCTGAGCTCCGTGAGAGTCATAGGAATTGACTATTGGAGGCATGTTAACAGGGTGGCTGGGCTACACTGCGCAAACTCGGCATGGCGTTCGGAGCGATCATCGTCGGCGACGAGATCCTGGTCGGCAAGCGGCAGGACAAGCACCTGTCGTTCGTCATCCAGGCGCTCGCGCAGCGCGGCCTGCGGCTCGCCTGGTGCGAGTACCACGGGGACGACCCGGCGCGCCTCACCGCGGCGCTCAGGCGCACCTTTGCCTCGGGCGACGTGGTGTTCTCCTGCGGCGGCATTGGCGCGACCCCGGACGACCACACGCGGCAGTGCGCCGCGGCCGCCTTGGGCGTGGGCATCGAGCTGCATCCCGAGGCCGAGCGCGAGATCCGCAGCCGCTTCGGCGGCGACACCACGCCGCAGCGGCTGAAGATGGGCGAGTTCCCGGTCGGCGCGGAGATCATCCCCAACCCCTTCAACCGCATCCCCGGCTTCGCGATCCGCGATCACTGGTTCGTGCCGGGCTTCCCCCAGATGGCCTGGCCGATGATCGAGCGGGTGCTGGACAACCGCTACCGCGAGCTCTTCGATCGCGACCGCTGGGCCGAGGACTCGGTTATCGTCTACGAGCTGCCCGAGTCCACCATCGCGCCGCTCATGGAGCGGATCAACGCGAAGTACGGCGGCCTGAAGGCCTTCAGCCTGCCCAGCATGGGGGAGGGCGGTACCCGCCGGCACATCGAGCTCGGCGTGCGCGGCGCGCCTGCCGAGGTGCCTCCGGCGATGGCCGACGTTCGCGCCGGCGTGGCCGCGCTGGGCGGCAAGATCGGTTGACCCGGAAAAGCGAAATCCCCCCCCGGAGCGGGGCATTTGAGAACTACTCTTTCTTCTTGGCGCAAGATCGGGCCTTGAGCTTCAGGCCCGGTTTGGCGCTTAGGCCGCCTTTTTTGCCTTGGCGAGGCCTTTCACCGTCTCGGTCGCGGTGGACACGTTGGCTTCCGCGATCTCGGTCGCCTGCTTGGCGACCTTGGTGAAGTTGTCGTACACCGAGTTGGCGGCGGCGATCATCTGCTTGACCGCGCTCACGGCGACATCCGAGCCGGCCGGGGCGTTCTTCGCGGCCTTGTCGAGCAGCGAGACGAAGTTCTCGTTCCACTCCGCGACGCCCTTCTCGGCAACCTTGGAGAACTCGGCGCCGGTCTCGGTCGCGACTTCGTACACGCTCTTCGAGTAGGCGATGGCCTTCTTGATAGCGGGTTGCGGGAAGGTGCTCTGCAGGTTGAGCAGCTCCTGCACGTCCTTGGCGCCGGCCAGGGCGCGCGCGTTGGCAATGCTGTCTTCGAAGGCGGTCTTGACCGCGTTGGCGTTCAGGCTGGCGAACTTCTCGATCGCCGCGAACTGGGTGTTCGCGAGCGAGAGAATCACTTCCAGGTTGGCCTTGTTGCTGGCCTGGATTTGCTCGGGGGTAACGTACATTTGCATCTCCTTTGAAGTCTGGTTAAGTAATCTGGTTGGGCTTTTTGTGCGCCGCAGCAATATGGATTCTATTCCTTTCTGTATTGAAGTCAAGTACTTTGTGCTATGCAACATAACCTATTGATGTGTGGCAATATTCCATGGCTCAGCCTACTTGCGGGGGGTGACAGGCGTATGAAACGAGCGCCGCGGTGAGTAACGGCACCCACGAACACCTGCCCGCGCGGCTCTGGTGGGTCCTCGCCGCACTGACCCTGGTCTGGGGATTCAACTGGACCGCGATGAAGCTCGCGATCGCCGACATCGAGCCGCTGAGCTTTCGCACTGTATGCCTCTCGGCCGGCTGCGGCTTGCTGTTCGCCTACCTCCGGTTGACGCGCCAGCCGCTTTCCATCCCGCGGGATCAGTGGCTGAGACTCTGCGTGATCTCGTTCTTCAACATCACGCTTTGGAACCTGCTGGTTGTTTTCGGCCTCATGCACATTCCGTCGGGCCGGGCCGCGATCCTCGCCTATACCATGCCGGCGTGGGCCATTCCGCTGTCGGTTCTGCTCCTTGGGGAGCGCGTCACCGGGCGCAAGATTCTCGGGCTCGCACTCGGCATCGCGGGAATGGGCTTGCTGGTCTGGGACGAGATGTCGCGGCTGCGCGCCGCGCCACTGGGGGCGCTCCTCGTCCTGGGCGCAGCGCTTGCTTGGGCCGTCGGCACGGTGCTTCAGAAAAAAATTCCAGTGCAGGCGCCGGTTGCCGCCTCGACGGCGTGGATGATGCTCGTGGGCGGCGTGCCAATCTACCTCGGGGCGCTCCTCTTTGAGGATCTGACGCGCATCGGCGCTGCGGGTCCGACGGCACTCATTGCGCTCGCCTACAATGTGTTTTTCGCGTTTGCTTGGGGCTACTGGGCGTGGCTGACGCTTGCCACCTCGGTGACGGTGACGGTGTTCTCGCTCAGCATGCTGGTGATCCCGGTGGTGGGCGTCCTCAGTGGGATGATCTTCCTAGGCGAGAAGCCGGGCTGGCAGGAGTACGCCGCGCTCGCTTTCGTGCTTGGCTCCCTCCTCTGCGTCATTGCGCCGGCGCGGCGCTGACCGTTACATTACTTTCTTGAGCGTGTGTCGCCGGTTGCGGGTGTACGGCCGCACCTCGGCGGGCCAGCGACCGGCCTCGACTGCCTTCGACCAGGCCTCGCTCGTCAGGACCGCGGGGCTCTCGATCTCGTAGACGGCGCTGTAGCGCGGCTCGCCTTGAGCAACGATCGCCTTCTTTTCGCCGCCGATGTACATCTCCAGCTTTTCGGCAGTGAGCCGGGTGACCGAAACGACCCCCGGCACCTTGAGCAGGTTCGGGATGTGCTCCTTGTCGTAGACCTCGTTGAAGATCGCCTCCTTGTCGGGGTCGATGTCCATCGCGGCGATGAAGACATAGCGGGTCTTGTAGGGCATCGGGCTCCTCCTTCAGTGGAAGTCTATCGGGAGTGTCCGGTGGGGTGGGATCCGTTTCACGGCCCAATTCGCAATGGCCCACTCGAGCAGGTCATTCGCGGCAAGATCCGGAATATCAAAACCAAGAAAGGAAAGGGCGAGCGGCAGATCCGCCGCCTGCGTCGCGCGCGCGCCGGTCTGCTTGGAGAGCTTCTCGCCGGCCGCGTTGACCGCGACCGGCACGTGCAGGTAGCGCGGCGTGGCGGCGCCCAGCAGCCGCTGCAGCCAGATCTGGCGCGCGGTCGAATCGAGCAGGTCCGCGCCGCGCACGACGTCGGTGACGCCCTGCGCGGCGTCATCGACGACGACGGCGAGCTGGTAGGCGAAGAGGCCGTCGGCGCGCTTGAGGACGAAGTCGCCCACCTCGCTTTCCACCGACTGCGAGACCTCGCCCTGCACGCGGTCGGTGAAGCGGATCGGCTCTGCGCCCGTGCGCACTCGCAGGGCGCGCGGCGACTTGCCGGCACCGAGTCCTGTGCGGCAGGTGCCGGGATAGACGCGCGCGCCGTCGAGCGCGAGCACGGAGTCCTCAAGCTCGCGGCGCGTGCAGGCGCAGGGGTAGGTCTGTTTTCCCATCTTCCGGATGGCCGTTTCGTATGCGCTCGTCCGGGAGCTCTGGTAAAGCACCTCGCCATCCCAGGACAAGCCCGATTCCTCGAGCTGGCGCAGGATCGTGTCCGCCGCGCCGGGAACGACCCTGGGCGTATCAAGGTCTTCGATGCGCACCAGCCAGCGCCCGCCGGCGCTGCGCGCATCGAGCCAGCTCGCCAGTGCCGCGATGAGCGAGCCTAAGTGCAGCGGCCCCGTGGGCGAGGGGGCGAAACGGCCGACATAGTCCATGTGAGCTTGAACGCGCGCCTGCCGGCCCAATATACATTGCGACTTTCACGCAAAAGGATCGCCATGGCGACGGTCGAGCTGACCAAGGACAACTTCGAGCAGACGGTAAACGGCAACCCGATCGTCATCGTGGATTTCTGGGCGCCGTGGTGCGGGCCCTGCCGCGGTTTCGCGCCGGTCTACGAGAAGGCGGCCGAGGCGCACGCCGACGTCGTCTTCGCCAAGGTCAATACCGACGAGCAGCAGGAGCTCGCCGGTTCCTTCGGCATCCGCTCGATTCCCACGCTCATGGTGTTCCGGGAGAAGGTGATCATCTTCCAGCAGGCGGGCGCGCTGCCGGGCTCGGCGCTCGAGCAGGTGCTCACGCAGGCGAAGGCGCTGGACATGGCGAAGGTCCACCAGGAAGTCGCGCAGCAGAAGGCGGCGGGCGCGTAACATTGCCGCCATGAGCGACGTGCGGCAGGAGAAGGATTCCTTCGGCCCGATCGACGTCCCGGCCGACAGGCTGTGGGGCGCGCAGACCGAGCGCAGCCGGCGCTTCTTCCGCATCTCCGGCGAGCGCCTGCCGGTCGCCGTGGTGCACGCGCTGGCGCTTGTCAAGCGCTGCGCCGCGCGTGTCAACGCCTCGCTCAGGCTGCTCGACGAGAAGAAGGCCGAGGCGATCGCGCGCGCCGCCGACGAGGTGCTCGCCGGCCGCCACGACGATGAGTTCCCGCTCGTGGTCTGGCAGACGGGCTCCGGCACGCAATCCAACATGAACGTGAACGAGGTGCTCGCCAACCGCGCTTCCGAGCTCCTCGGCGGCGCACGCGGGCCGCAGCGCCTGCTGCACCCGAACGACGATGTCAACCTGTGCCAGTCGTCGAATGACGTTTTTCCCACCGCGATGCACGTCGCGGCAGCGCGCGCGCTGCATGCCGACGTGCTGCCCGCGCTGGACCAGTTAACGGTAACGCTCGCCGCCAAGCGGGACGCCTTCGCAAAGATCATCAAGATCGGCCGCACGCACCTGCAGGACGCCACCCCGCTCACGCTCGGCCAGGAGTTCTCGGGCTACGCCGCGCAGCTCGAGCTCGCGCGCAAGGGCATCGAAAGCGCGCTGCCCGGGCTCTACCAGCTCGCGCTCGGCGGCACCGCAGTCGGCACCGGCCTGAACGCCCATCCGGAGTTCGCCGTGCGCGCAGTGGCCGAGATCGCGCGCCTCGCCGGGCTGCCGTTCGTGCCCGCGCCGAACAGGTTCGCCGCGCTCGGCGGGCACGAGGCGCTCGCGCTCGCGCACGGCGCGCTCAAGTCGCTCGCCGCAGCGCTCTCCAAGATCGCCAACGACATCCGGCTCATGGGCTCGGGGCCGCGCTCCGGTTTCGGCGAGCTCTCGCTGCCCGAGAACGAGCCGGGCAGCTCGATCATGCCCGGCAAGGTCAACCCGACGCAGGCCGAGGCGATGACGATGCTGTGCGCGCAGGTGTTCGGCAACGATGTGGCCGTCAACATCGGCGCGGCCTCGGGGCATCTGGAGCTGAACGTCTACAAGCCGCTCATCATCCACGTTTTCCTGCAGAGCGCGCGGCTGCTCGCCGACGGCATGAACAGCTTCGAAGAGCACTGCGTGCGCGGCATCGTGCCCAACGAGGCGCGCATCCGCGAGCTGCTCGAGCGCTCGCTGATGCTGGTCACCGCGCTCGCGCCGCATATCGGCTACGACCGCGCCGCCGCGATCGCCAAGAAGGCACACAAGGAAGGCAGCACGCTGCGCGAGGCGGCGCTCGCGCTCGGCTATGTGAAGGCCGAGGACTTCGACCGCTGGGTCCGGCCCGAGGACATGGTTTGAGGCGCCGCCCGGTCGTGTTCGCCGAGAAGCGACGGCGGTTCCTGCTCGCGGCCGCGGCGCTCGCCGGCTGCTCGACGCCGGGGCTGAAGCTCGACGCGCCCTACGTCTCGACGCCGGCGCCGGTGGTCGACGAGATGCTGCGTATGGCCAGGGTGGGCGCGGGTGACGTGGTCTACGACCTCGGCTGCGGCGACGGCCGCATCGTGATCGCCGCGGCGCGCGATTTCGGCGCTCGCGGCGTCGGCATCGACCTCGACCCGCGCCGCATCGAGGAAGCGAACTCGGCGGCCCGCTCGGCGGGGGTCGGCGGCCGCGTGCGCTTCCTGGTGCAGGACCTGTTCAAGACGGATTTCTCCGAAGCAAGCGTGGTCACGCTCTACCTCTTCCCCGAGCTGAACGCGCGCCTGAAGCCGAAGCTGCTCGCCGAGCTCAAGCCCGGCGCGCGCGTCGTCTCGCATCAGTTCCTGATCGGCGACTGGCCGCCGCAGCAAACCGCGCGCGTCATGGCGGGCACCGTGGACCACACCGTCTATCTGTGGCACGTACCGCCGCGCTGATCCTTGGCTGCCTGCTCACAGTCCAGGCAGCCGCCGCCGAACGCTTCACCCAGGGGACTTTGTGGCGCGTCAGCCGCGCCGGCGTCGTCCCGAGCCATGTCTACGGCACCATCCATCTCGCCGACCCGCGCGCGTTCGAGGTTCCGGCGCCGGTGCTGCAGGCGCTGGCGAAGTCGCGCCGGTACGCGATGGAGGTGCCGCACTGGGAGGGCCACGACTGGCGCATGTACGAGGCCGCGCAGCTTCCCGCCGGGCGCGACCTCGAGCAGCTGATCGGCCCAGAAGCGTTCGCGCGGCTGCGCGCGGCGCTTGCAGGGCGCGTTCCTGAGCCGGTGATCGCGCGCCTGAAGCCCTGGGCGGCGCTCGCCAACATCACCGTGACGCCGGAAGGCTACGAGAGCGCGACCCTGGACCAGAAGCTCTTCGCCATGGCGCGCGCGCGCCGGCTTCCCATCGAGGCGCTCGAGGGCACCGAGGAGCACATCTCGGTCTTCGACGGCATTCCGCTCGACACGCAGGTGGCGATGCTGCGGCACACGCTGGAGCAGCGTGACGCCCTGGCGGCGATGATCGAGCCGACCTTGCGGGTATGGCTGAAGCGAGACCTCGCCGGCATCCGCGCGGTGAACGACCGCATCGCCGCGCGCTTTCCCGCCATGGCGCCGCACTATGCGCTCTTCATTCGCCACCTGGTCGACAACCGCACGGTGGTGATGGCGCATCGCCTGCACGGCCCGCTGCGCTCGGGCGGCGTGTTCGTCGCCGTGGGCGCGACGCATCTCGTGGGCAAGAAAGAGCTCCTGCGGCTGATCGAGCAGCAGGGTTACCGCCTGCAACGGATTTACTGACCGGCTCGGTTAAGATCGCGCCCCATGGCGGTCGTCGTCCTGATTTCCGGCCGCGGCAGCAACCTCGAGGCGCTGCTGCGCGACAAGATCCCTGTCAGCGCGGTGGTGAGCAACGTCGCCGGCGCGGGCGGGCTCACGATCGCGGCCAGGCACGGCGTGCCGACGCTGGTGGTGAAGCACGGCGACTTCGCCACCCGGGAGGCGTTCGAGGAGGTCCTGATCCGGGAGATCGACCGATTCGAGCCTAAGCTGGTGGTGCACGCCGGCTTCATGCGCATCGTCACGGCCAGGTACGTGGACCACTATGCCGGCCGCGCCATGAACATCCATCCGTCGCTGCTGCCGTCGTTCACAGGGCTGCACACGCATGAACGCGCGCTCGCTGCCGGTGTCAAAGTGCATGGCTGCACGGTCCATTTCGTGACCGTGGAGCTGGACGCCGGCCCGATCATCCTGCAGGCGGCGGTGCCGGTGCTGCCGGGCGACACGGCCGAAAGCCTCGCCGCCCGCGTGCTGAGGCAGGAGCACGTCGTGTATCCGCGCGCCGTGCAGTGGTTCCTGGAGGGAAAGCTCTCGATCCGTAGCGGCAAGGTCCATGTGAAAGGCGACGATGCGCAGCTGGTGTTTAGCGATACTCCTTAGCGGGGCGGCCGGCGCCGTATGGACCGCTGGCGCGGTGGCGGCCCCGCCCGAGCGGGTCGAGGTCGGCTACCAGCTGGCCCGCAACGGCAAGGTGGTCGCCGAGGTGAGCGACCGGCTGGAACACGACGGCAAGACCTACAAGCTCTCGGAGACGTGGAGGGGCAAGGGGGTGTTCGCGCTCAAGGGCGACGCGACGCGCTCGAGCACTGGCGCGGTCGCCCGCGACGGCCTGCGGCCGCAGAAATTCGAGGACAAGCGAAGCAGCCGCGACGCGAGGCGGCACGAGTTCGATCCGAAGTCGAATGCGCCGGCGCTGCAGCGGCAGGACCGGCTGAGCTTCATCTGGAACTTCGCTTTCGCGCCGCCGCGCGAGGCCGTCGCGGTGACCGTGGCCGACGGCAAGGGCACCTCGAACTATGTCTACCAGCCGGCCGGGCGCGAGCGCGTGAAGACGCCGGCGGGCGAGTTCGATGCGCTGAAGCTCGTGAAGAAGAACAAGGAAGGCGACGGCCGCAGCACGGAGATCTGGCTCGCTGCCGACAAGCATTACCTGCCGGTGCGCATCGCGGTCGTCGAGAAGGACGGCACCCGCATCGAGCAGGTCGCGGTGAAGATCTCGGCGCAGTAACGGATTGAAACCCACGCCGCAGCGCCTCGAGCATGCCGAGGCTGTGCTCGCCGAGCTGCTGCGCTTTGCGCGGCCCGCCGACCAGACGCTGTCGCTCCATTTCCGGCGCAATCGCGAGCTCGGCCAGCAGGACCGGGCCTTCATCGCCGCAGCCGTGTTCGCCGTGCTGCGCCGCAAGCGCTCGCTCGAAGCCGCAGCCGGAAGCCCCGCGCCGCGCGCGCTCCTCGTCGCCTCGCTCGTGCGCATCTTCGGGCTTTCCGGGCGGGCACTCGAGGCAGACATGGAGCTGGTTTCACGCATAAAAGGCCTTTCCAAGGAGAAATTGACCGATGCGGAACAGGCGGATCTGCCCGACTGGCTCTGGGAGCGGCTCGTTACCGAGCGCGGTGCGACGGAGGCGGCTGCGATCGCGCAGGGATTGCTCCAGCAGGCGCCGCTTGACCTGCGCGTGAACCTAGCGAAGATCGAGCGCGCCAGGGCGCTCGCCGGCCTCGGGCTCGAGGCGGCCGTCACGCGCTATTCGCCGGCCGGCCTCCGGCTCGCCGGCAAGCCCGCGATCAACCGCAATCCGCTTTTCGAGCGCGGCGCGATCGAAGTGCAGGACGAAGGCAGCCAGCTGCTCGCCTACCTGCTCGCGCCGCGACGCGGCGAGATGGTCGCCGATTTCTGCGCCGGCGCTGGCGGGAAGACCCTGGCGCTCTCGATGCTCATGCGCGACAGCGGCCGCGTCTACGCAATGGACATCTCGAAAGCGCGCCTCGCTGATCTGGCCCCGCGCGCCGCGCGCGCCGGCATCTCCAACGTGCACCCCATCGTGCTGGCGGGAGAGAACGACCAGCGCGCGAAGCGCCTCGCCGGCAAGCTCGACCGCGTGCTGGTCGACGCGCCGTGCAGCGGGTTCGGCACGCTGCGGCGCAACCCGGACCTGAAATGGCGGCACGGCGCGCGCGCCGTGAGCGAGCTTGCTGCGAAACAATCGCGCATCCTCGCTGCGGCCGCGAAGCTGGTGAAGCCGGGCGGGCGCCTCGTCTACGCGACCTGCAGCATCCTCGCCGAGGAGAACGAAGACGTGGTCGAAGGGTTTCTGGCGGCGAGCCCGGCGTTCCGGCAGGTTCCGGTGAGCGACATTCTCAAGCAGCAGAAAATCGCGCTGGAGCAGGGCGCACGATTCCAGCTATGGCCGCACCGGCACGGGACCGACGGGTTCTTCGCCGCCGCCTTCGAGCGCGCGCGCTAGTCCCAGAGCAGGCGCAAGCCGATGGTGTGGAAGCGCCGCTCGGGCGAGGACTGCTGGAAGCCGATCGTCGTGTCCATCTGCACACGGTTGGGGACGATCCAGATGCGCAGGCCGGTGTGCAGCGTCGGCTTCTCGCCGCGCTGGCCGTAGGCCTCGAGGATGCCGAGCCAGCGCGGCGGGCTGAGCTGCACCTCCGCACCGATCCCCCAGGTGCCGCGCCCGATGTTGGCTGCCCGGTCCCGGATCCCGCCGAGGTTGGTGTGCACGACGACCTTGTCGTCGGCGAACGAAAAACTGCCGATCGCGTTGAAATAGGGGCTGTTCACGCTGCGCGCGCCGGCGGGCGAGACGCGCAGCATGCCGAGCGTCAGCGCATAGCCCGAGCCGTTGGTCTCAAGCGGCTTGAGCAGCGTCTTGGCCTGCATCACCACGCTGCGGTTGCTGTCCACCACGGTGCTGTTGAGCCGCAGGCCGCCGATCGTGAGCTCGGCCCCGAGCGGACTGCTGCAGGCGGGCAAAAACCAGAATTCCGATTCACTGAAGCGCGCCTGGCGCTTCTGGAACGTCTCGATTTGGCAGCCGCCCTTGTCGACGATGCGCGCGTCGTCGGTGACGAAGGGCCGCGCCGCGTCGGCCGCCATAGGGGCGGCGAGCAGGAGGCCGAGAAGTCGTGCGCCCCGCATCAAAAATTCCCTTTCCGCAACCGGATGTTAGGCTGCTGCACAGCACAAGCGGCAAAAATGGCCGCTGGGATAGGGGTAATAGTGCCGCCCCATTACGTTCTTTTCATTGCAGCAAAAACCCGCTCGCGTAGAATTCTCCCGACCCGCCCCCAATAGATCACGCATAACGACCAAACGGGGAACCAACTCTTGAATCTATTCAGCGGTTTGCTCGATCTTCCCTGGTGGGGTTACGTACTCGCCGCGCTCGGCCTGACGCATGTCACGATCGCCGCGGTCACGATTTACCTGCACCGCAACCAGGCGCACCGCGCGCTCGACCTGCATCCGGCCGTCTCGCACTTTTTCCGCCTCTGGCTGTGGCTGACGACCGGCATGGTCACCAAGGAGTGGGCCGCGATCCACCGCAAGCACCACGCCAAGTGCGAGACCGCGGACGACCCGCACAGCCCGCAGATTTATGGCATCAACCGCGTGCTGTGGGCCGGGGTCGGCCTGTACGTCAAGGAATCGCACTACCCGGAGACGATGGAGCGCTACGGGCACGGCACGCCGGACGACTGGATCGAGCGCAACCTGTATTCGAGGTACGCGCTGTTCGGCTTGACGATCATGGGCGTCGTCGACGTGGCCCTGTTCGGGATCATTCCCGGCGCGCTGATCTTCGTCACGCAGATCGCCTGGATCCCGTTCTGGGCGGCGGGCGTCATCAACGGCGTCGGCCATTACTGGGGCTATCGCAGCTGGGACGTGCCGGCGCTGGACGCGAGCCGCAATATCTCCCCGATCGGCATCCTGATCGGCGGCGAAGAGCTGCACAACAACCATCACGCCTACCCAGCCTCGGCGCGCTTTTCGATGAAGTGGTACGAGTTCGACCTTGGCTGGATGTACATCCGCGCGCTCGAGGCGCTCGGCCTCGCCACGGTGAAGAAACAGGCGCCGGTCGCGCGCTTCGCCGAACCCAAGGCGGTGTGCGACCAGCAGATGCTGCAGGCGGTGATCTCCAACCGCTATGACGTGCTGTCGCGCTTCGCGAAATCGCTCAAGCGCATCTACCACCAGGAAATCGAGCGCCTGGGGCACTGGTCGCAGGAGGCCGAGGCACTCAAGCCGATCAAGCGCACCCTCTCGAGCCTGAAGGCCGTCTCCGAGGCCGAGCGCATTCGCATCGCCGAGGCGCTCAAGGACTCCAGGGCGCTCGCCACCGCGCTCTCGATGCGCGCCGAGCTGGCCCAGATCTGGGAGCGCTCGAGCGCGTCGCGCGAGCAGCTCGTTGTCAAGCTTCAGGACTGGTGCCACAGGGCGGAAGCAAGCGGCGTCGCGCCGCTCGCCGAGTTCAGCCGCCGGCTGCGCTGCTACGCCTGAGCGGGTTGCGGCGATAAAAAAGCCCACTCTCGAGCGGGCTTTTTGTTTGCGCAGGCGGCGCGCTACTTCAGCTTCGTTTCCTTGTAGACGACGTGCTTGCGCGCCTTGGGATCGTATTTCTTGATCTCGATCTTGTCCGGCGTGGTGCGCTTGTTTTTGGTCGTGGTGTAGAAGTGGCCGGTGCCGGCCGACGATTCCAGCTTGATCTTCTCTCTCATGGCTAGGCCGCCTTCTTGCGGGCTTTGATCTCGGCGAGCACTGCCTCCAGCCCGATCTTGTCGATGCGGCGCAGCCCGGCGGTGGAAACACGCAGCCTGACCCAGCGGCGCTCGCTCTCCAGCCAGAATCGCCTGTAATGGAGGTTGGGCTCGAAGGTCCGGATCGTCTTGTTGTTGGCGTGCGAGACGTAATGGCCCTTGATCGGCTTCTTGCCGGTGACGTCACAAACTCGGGACATGGCTGCTCCGGATGGTGCGGCGAAAAGGGGCGAATTATACGCGGAAACATGCACTTCGTAACACGATTTGAGTCTTCAGGATGCTGTCCGTTCGGGACCGCGGTTCGCGGCGCAGCGCTTGACCGTCAATTTGCTTTGTCTGTAACGTATACGTTAATGGATCCTGTATTGGATGCGCAAAGGCCCAGGGTGCTCCGATGGTAATGGCGCGCCTCCCCGCGAAAGCGCGCACCGAGGAGAGCCCCGGCTCGCGGGTCGACCACGTCTATGGGCTGATCCGCCGCCGGATCCTCGACAACCACTGGCCGCCCGGATATCAGGCGCTCGAGCAGGCGCTCGCCCTCGAGCTGGGCGTGAGCCGCACCCCTGTGCGCGAGGCGCTCATTCGCCTCAAGAACGAGGGGCTGGTCGAAGTCGTGCCGCGCCATGGCATGCGCGTGTTGCCGGTCTCGGCGGCCGACATGAAGGAGATCTACGAGATTCTCACCAGCCTGGAAGCGACCGCGGCCGAGCTGGTCGCGCTGCGCAAGCCCTCTGCGGCGGAGCTCGCTCCGCTCGAAAAAGCGACGCGCGACATGGAGCGGTCGCTGAAGAAGGGCGACCTCGACGCCTGGGCCGAGGCCGACGAGCGGCACCACCGCCACCTCATCGAGCTGTGCGGCAACCGCCGCCTTGCGCAGATGGTCTACAACTACTGGGACCGGGCGCACCGCGCGCGCATCTTCACGCTACGCCTGCGGCCGAAGCCGGTCGATTCCACGCGCGAGCACCTCGCCGTGGTCGAGGCGATCCGGCGCGGCGACGCCATCGCGGCGCGCGACCTGCACCGCGCGCACCGCGAGCGCGGCAGCCGCGAGCTGCTCGCCATCCTCGACCGCTACCACCTGAGCCAGGTATGAAGGAGAACTGCACAATCTGCGTCCTGCCGGGCGATGGCATCGGCCCCGAGGTCATCGACGCCACGCTGCCCATCCTGCAGAAGGTGGCGAAGCTCGACTTCGAGACGTATCCAGCGGGCGCGCAGCACTACAAGAAGACCGGCGACGCGCTGCCCGAGGCGACGTTCCAGGCGGCCAAGGCGGCCGATGCGATCCTGTTCGGCGCCATGGGCTGGCCGGAGATCCGGTACCCGGACGGCACCGAGATCGCGCCGCAGCTCGACCTGCGCTTCCGGCTCGAGCTGTACGCGGGCGTGCGCCCCTGCCGCGCCATTCCCGGCATCCCGCTGCCGCTCGCCGACGCGCGCGCGAAGGAGATCGACCTCGTGGTGGTGCGCGAATCGACCGAAGGCCTGTTCGCCTCGCGCGGCAAGGGCGTGGTGGAGGCCGACCGCGAGGCGCGCGACACCATGGTGATCACGCGAAAAGGGTCGGAGCGGGTGCACGAGTTCTCGTTCCGCCTCGCGGCGCGCCGCGGGAAGAAGCTGGTCACCTGCGTCGACAAGGCGAACGTCTTCACCTCGATGGCATTCTTCAGGAAGGTCTTCGACGAGGTCGCCGCGCGCCACCCCGGCGTGCGCGCGGCGCACCACTACATCGACGCCGCCGCGCTCGACATGGTGCGAAGGCCCTGGGACTTCGACGTCATGGTCACCGAGAACATGTTCGGCGACATCCTCTCCGACCTCACCGCGGCGCTGATCGGCGGCATGGGCATGGCGCCTTCGGGCGACATCGGCGACGAGCACGCTCTCTTCCAGCCCTGCCACGGCTCCGCCCCGGATATCGCCGGGCAGGGCAAGGCCAATCCCACCGCCTGCATCCTGTCGGGCGCGATGATGCTCGACTGGCTCGCGGAGCGCAGCGGCAAGGCGGAGCTCGCCCAGGCGGCGCGCAGGATCGAGCGCGCGGTGGACGAGGTCTTTGCGTCCGGAAAAACCCGGCCCTTCGATCTTGGCGGCAAGGCGGGCACGCGCGAAATCCGCGA
>Ga0233425_10006841_pt1 | contig 16491 bp, 16 predicted proteins | sample Watercolumn_Towu_2_FD_181712 | JGI IMG/M metagenome (GOLD analysis project Ga0233425, IMG submission 181712) | Freshwater microbial communities from Lake Towuti, South Sulawesi, Indonesia - Watercolumn_Towuti2014_140_MG | ecosystem: Environmental > Aquatic > Freshwater > Lake | place... | reverse complement strand
CTGCACCGCCACCTGTCCGGTGAGCGAAATCACCCCGGATTTTTCCCCCAGCCTGATTATCCGGCAGATTCTTTACGGCCGGCGGGCCCAACTCCTGTCCTCCCCGGCCCTGTGGCACTGCGCCCGCTGCGCCCGCTGCTCCTTCCAATGCCCCCAGGACGTGCGCTTCCTGGACATCATCCAGGGCCTGCGCAGCATCGCCCTCCGGGAAGGCCTCATCAGCGCCGCCAAAGCGGAATTACTGGAAAAAGGAGAAGGATTGATCCAGGAACTGCGGGGCCGCATGATAAAACGGATTTTGGCTGATGATGGGGAAAATGTTGATCCCCAGGAAATTCTGTCATCCTTATTAAAGGAAATGGACAAGTAAAACAAGCAAATGGAAATGAAATACGGTCAAATTGCTCCTGGTAAACACGTAAATAGGAAAATATATAAATGCTTCGAATATCTTTGTGAAGAGGATATGCGCAAGTTTATTAAAAAATTTAGAGAGCAACCTCACAATGGTGAACAGGTAATGCACACCTTCAAGGAATTAATTTTAGGTACATTTCTTGCCTCTAATCACCTTCAAGTCAGGTACGATTGTAAAGTAAATGGTAAAACGCCTGATTGGTGTGTCATTGATAATTACTTATCTATCATTGTAATAATAGAATTAATAAAATTATCACATTGATAGGGCAACAGAAAAAGCTATGCAATCTAAAATAGAAAAAAGCGGGTTTTGGGTCAGATGGCCAGGACCAAATAATGCTCGCCTATATCTAAAGATATTAGAAAAAGCTGATATTTACGATAAAATTGTTACCTCAAAACAAATTCCATACGTGATATCTGTTATTGGCGACTTTAAGGCTAGTTTATTGTTTGAAGAAGTGAGTCAGTGCCTATTCGAGGAACACGGAGGCTTATTTAACCTTCGTCCTATCCTTTCTGGAGTTTTATTTTTTGAGGAGTCCGAGGGTGATCAGTACTCTTTTAAATACATTCGGAACCCTCATGCAACAAAAGAATTTAATTTGCCCTCTGGTGTTTTCTGATGAAGGGAAGGGGAGGGGCAATGGGTACCAGATGATCGCATGGCTAAGATGCTATTTACACTCGTTCCCAAGTTGTACTTGGGAACGGAAACGGATTCCAAGCTTAGCTTGGCGGCCAAGTGCGTTCCCAAGCCAAGCTTGGGAACGAGGGAATGTCGGAGTACCATTATCATTGCGGAGTATTTAAAATAATTATAGTGGCAGGCAATTCAGGCCAATCTTAGAACTGGGCCGGTTGATCAAGGAAGCGGCCTGACCCCGCCAGGGGGGTTCCCTGGCCACCTGCATATTTAGAGGAGCAGGAAAAATGGGCAGCATCTCGGAAAGACGGCGGGAGCGGAGGCACTCCTGTGTGTTGGATGTGAAGCGGATCAACGGGAGGCCGGTAAGCGAAACCTATCTGGTGGACCTCACCCGCAACGGCGCGCAGATTGCGGGGAATTTTCTCGTGGTCATCGGCGACGAAATCTCCCTCGGCCTGTCCTTCGTGCAAGACCCCGGAGGGCCGAAGGAACTGGAGGAGGTGGCCGCCAGGGTAATATGGGTGCAAAAGGCCCATGCCAGTCCGGAAGAGCTGATGCGTTACCGTTTCGGGGTCAGCTTTCCTTACCCTTTCAAGGACATCGATAATCTGCTGAAGATGTTCCGCTGGCGGGAGAATTAAGTTGTTAGTGGTCAGTGGACAGTGGCCAGTAAAAATCAAGGGGTGCCGAGGACCTACTCCCTCTCCCCCCGCCAGGGGGGGTGCCCTTCACCCATTACCGCTAACTGGCGGGGGGAGAGGGCCGGGGTGAGGGGGGCAAGCTTTTCATGTCTTACGGTGGGCCTCAGGCCCATGAATGACTGTCTGAAAGTATTTTCCGCACAGGCTGGAAAGCCTGTGCCACCAGAACTTTCCAGGCTGTGCGACAAACACTTTTAGAGCAGCAGGTAACTTTGAACCTTGAACCTTGAACTTTGAACTTTTTATGAGCCGTTAAATGGCCGAATCGCCGACAACCGCCAAATTAAATCGACAGATGGAACAAGAAGCGCACCAGGCTTTAGTCCATCCCCTGTCGCACGTCGCCAGTTCCAGGGTCCTGGTGGTGGGGGGCGGCGTGGCCGGGCAGCAGGCCGCGTTGGACGCGGCCGCGTTGGGGCTGCCGGTGACCCTGGTGGAGGCGGGGCCTGCCCTCGGCGGGGTCATGGCCCAGTTGGACAAGACTTTTCCCACCAACGACTGCGCCATGTGTATTTTGTCCCCCCGGATGCTGGAGATTTCCCGACATCCCTTAATCGAGATTCTCACCCTGACCCGGCTGCGGCAACTCCAGGGCGGACCCGGGGACTTCCGGGCGCTGCTCGGCACCCAGCCCCGCTATGTGGACGTGCAAAAATGCACCGGTTGCGGGGAATGCGCCCGGGTCTGCCCGGTGAAGATGCCGGACCCCCATAACCTGGGCCTGAGCGAAACCAAGGCCATCAGCGTGCCCTTTCCCCAGGCCATTCCCCAGGCCGCGGCCGTCTCGCCTGCGGCCTGCCGGGTGTTCCGGGGCAAAAAATGCCAGGCCTGCGTCCAGGTCTGCCCCGGGGGGGGCATCGATTTTAAGCAGCGTCCCCAAAACCGGATTTTACCTGTGGGAGCCGTGATTATGGCCACCGGCGCCCGCTCCCCCCTGGAACTGGATTTTCCGGGAGCCGGTCTGGCGGACGTGGTCACCAGCTACCAGTTCGAGCGGCTGCTGAGCGCAGGCGGCCCCCACGAGGGCCGCCTGCTGCGGCCCTCGGACTTGACCGAACCGGGGCGCATCGCTTTCATCCAATGCGCGGGCTCCCGGGATTTAAGCCGGGGCGCGGCGTATTGCTCCTCTCTCTGCTGTCTGGTCAGCCTCAAGCAGGCCCTGGTGGCCCGGGAACTGAGCCAGGGGAGGACGGAGAGCGTCATTTTTTACCTGGACCTCCGGGCCCAGGGCAAGGGCCACGAGGCTTATCTGCTGCGGGCCCAGGAGCAGGGCGTGGGCCTGGTGCGCTCCCGGGTGACCGGCATCGAGCCCCTCCCCCGGGGCGGGGTGCGGGTCCGCTATGCCGACCCGGAGGGCCGCCCGGCCGCGGCCGCCTTTGATCTGGCGGTGTTGGCCGCGGGGCTGCGGCCTGCCGCGGATCTGGCCCCTGGGGCCGCGGTCCTGGGAATCTCTCTCAACGGCCACGGCTTCATCAAAGCCGGCGCCGGGAACCCGGTGGTAACGTCCCGGCCGGGAGTATTCGCCTGCGGCACCGCGCAGGAACCCATGGACATCACCCAATCCGTCACTTCTGCGGGGGCCGCGGCCCAGGCCGCGGCGCAGTTGTTGACCATCAGCCCCCGGATCTTCGCGCCCCGGCCGCAGATGCCCGGCCCGGCGCCGGAGAGTTCCCTGCGGATCGGGGTATTTTTGTGCCATTGCGGCACCAACATTGCCAAAACCATCGATCTGCCGCAACTGGCGGCCCAGGTTCGGAAGCTCCCCGGGGTGGCGCACGTGGAGGACGGCCTGTTCGCCTGCGCGGTGGAATCCACCCGACACCTGGGGGAAACCATCCGCACCCTGGGTCTGAACCGGGTGGTGGTGGCCGCGTGCACCCCCCGGACCCATGAACCCATCTTCCGGGAGGTGGTGGCCGCCGCGGGCCTGAACCCCGGTTACTGCACCATGGCCAATATCCGGGAACAGTGCGCCTGGGTCCACCAGGGGGACCCGGCCGCAGCCCGGAAGAAGGCCCTGGATCTGGTTACCATGGCCGTGCTCCAGGCCCGGGTGCTGCCTCCTTTGACCGTCCGAACTCATCCGGTAATTCCCCGGGCCATGGTGCTGGGGGGAGGCGTGGCAGGCATGAGCGCCGCGGTTTGCCTGGCGGATCAGGGCTTCCACACCTATTTAATCGAACGTTCCCACCGGTTGGGAGGAGTGGCCCGACGGCTGCGCTTTTCCCTGGAAGGACTGGACGTCCCCAGGTTCGTAGAAGAGTTGGAGTCCAGGGTTTACCGCCATCTGAATATCGAGGTTCTCACCTCTTCCGAATTGGCCGGTTGTGAAGGTCACGCGGGCAATTTCCGCAGTAAAATCAAAAGAAAAAAAGGAGGCCGCTCAGGGGAGCGCCTCCTGGAGCATGGGGTCGTGCTGGTGGCCGTGGGCGGGCGGGAATTTCGCCCTGAAGGGCTCTATCTTTACGGCCAGGATGCCCGGGTTCTCACCCAACTGGAACTGGAGGAGCTGATAGCTAACCAGCATACCCGGTTAGAGGCAGCCCGCCGGCTGGTGATGCTCCAATGCGTGGGGTCCCGGGAGCCGGAGCATCCCTATTGCAGCCGCCTTTGCTGCAGTGAAGCCATCAAAAACAGCCTGCTGCTCAAGGAACGCTACCCGTTGCTGGATATCACCGTCATGTACCGGGATATCCGGGCCTACGGCTTCCGGGAGGATTATTACCGGGAAGCCAAAGAAAAGGGGGTAAAATTCCTCCCCTTTCAACCGGAAAGACCGCCCATGGTGACTGCGGCCAAACGGCGGCCCTTGGCGGTGCGGGTCTGGGACGGGCTTTTGCAGGAGGAAGTGGCCCTGGCCGCGGATCTCCTTATCCTGAGCGCCGGCATCGAGCCGCCCGGAGATAATGTGCGTCTGTCCCAGCAACTGGGTATCCCCCTGACTCTTGAGGGGTTCTTTCTCGAGGCCCACCAGAAGCTGCACCCGGTGGAGACGGTCACGGACGGCGTTTTTCTCTGTGGCTCGGTCCACTATCCCAAGAGCCTGGGGGAAAGCGTAGCCCAGGCCCAGGCTGCGGCCGCGCGGGCCGCGGCCATCCTCTTCCAGACGGAGTTGGCCGGCGGCGAAATCACCGCCCGCATTGATCCGGGCAGGTGCCGCCGTTGTTTGACTTGCCTGGAGATCTGTCCCTATGGCGCGGTGAGTGTCACCGGCAGCGCCCCTCCCCAGGTGCAGGAGGAGCAGTGCCGGGGTTGCGGGACCTGCGTGGCGGAGTGTCCGGCAGAGGCAATCAGCTTGACTCGCTACCTAGAAGCGGAACTGGAGGCACAGATTGCTGCGGCCTTATATTAATAATGGGAAATCCCAAATACTTGGCGCACCGGGGCTTGCCGGCAGGCTCCGGATAGTAACCGCAGGGAGATAAAGCCATGTTGAGGGCAAGTTTTTGCGGCTTATGTGACGATTGTCAACTGGGCAACCCCGCCTTTCTGGACACGGTTACCCGGCTCCAGGAATACTTGAGCCGCTTCCGGAGCAACTGGTGGCTCCATTGTTTTCCCGGAGAAGAAGTTTTTAGTTTTGCGGAGCTGCGCAAGGGCCTGGAATGGCTCCAGACCCACGCGGAGTGCCCGGGCTGCAAGGATGGCCGGGGCCATGAGGATTGCCCCATTCGCCGCTGCGCCGAGGCCCGGGGGTTGGACCACTGTTACCAATGCCCGGATCTCAAGCCGTGTGACAAATTCGACTTTTTGCTGGCCGAGTTCCCCGACCTGAAAGCGAGACTGCGCCGCCAGCAACTTAAGTATCGAGCCCGGGAATTTCACCGCCGTCTGGAAACCAAGGGAAAAGAAAAATAATTTCCTGGGCCGCGGAAAAGCGGCATTGACGGACATTCTTGTGATTTGACGGGATATGAGTGGTCCATGTTTCCCCAAGTAAGCAAACGGGAAAGAGCCGACAGCCTGGAATTGACCCTGCGGATGTACGTGGACCAGGTGCAGTTGCGTCTGGATAAACGGGTCTGCATCAAATGCGACATCTGCTCTTTGGTCTGCCCCCGGCAGGCGGTGACCATCATTCCCGGGGAGACCGGCCTGGAAATCGACATCGACCCCCGGCGTTGCGTGCTGTGCGAGGTCTGCGCCCATTTCTGCCCCCTGGGGGCAGTGACCTTGACCTATAACGGGCAGACCAAGGGTATCCTCACGGAGCATCAGGGGCTGGCCCCCTTTCTCCCTAAAATCCGGATGGATAAAAGCAAATGCCCCGAACCCTGCCCGCCGCAACCCGAGGGCAAAGTTCATTGGTGCCGCCAGCAGTTGCAGTTGATCGCCGCCCTGGAAGAGTGTCCCAAACATTGCCATAAATGCCTGGAGGCCTGTCCCCGCCAGGCCATCGTTCTGGACGAAGCGGCGGGGCAGACCCTGCCCCAGCCCGATTTTTGCCTGCGGTGTACCCAGTGTCTGGGGGTGTGCAGGTACGATTCCATTGAGGTCAATCCCCAGTTTGCCGGAGAAGTAATTATTGATGACCGGAAATGTCCGCCGGATTGCGTCAAATGTATCGACCTCTGTCCCGTCAAGGTCATCGTCCGGGAAGGGGAACGGGTCTTCCTCAAGGCGGACCGGTGCAGTTACTGCGGCGTTTGCCGCAACATCTGCGACGAAGGCGCCGTCACCTTGATTAGAACCGAAGTAAATGCTACTCCTGGAAAATTTTCCCAAGCATGGACAGAGGCGATAACCAAGTTGACGGGTAACGACTAAACGCCAAAAGCTGAAAGCTAATAGCTTTAACCAAAATGACTGAAGAACTCCGACTCGGAATTTATATCTGCCATTGCGGTCTGAATATTGGGGCCGTCCTCGACCCCGAAGCCCTGGCGGCCCAGGCGAAGAAGCTCCCCGGGGTGGCGGTCTGCCGGCATCATCTTTATACCTGCTCGGAAGCCGGGCAGTTGGAAATCAAGAAGGATATCCGCAGGCATAGGCTGAACCGCCTGCTGGTGGCGGCCTGCTCCCCCAAGCTTCATGAAGCCACTTTCCGCCGGCTGCTGGTGGAATCCGGTCTGAACCCCTATCTCCTGGAAATGGTCAACATCCGGGAGCAGTGCTCTTGGGTGCACGCCCAGGAACCTCAGATTGCGCAGATTAAGGCCCTGGAATTAATCAACATGGGCCTGGCTAAAGTGAGGTTCGCCCAGCCCCTGCCGGCACGAAGGGTGCCGGTGACCCGGCAGGCCCTGGTGATCGGCGGCGGGCCCGCGGGTTTGCAAGCCTCCCTGGATATTGCCGACGCGGGTTTTCCGGTCGTCCTGGTGGAAGGCCGACCCATCCTGGGGGGCATGGCCAACAAGCTGCACCGCACCTTTCCCCATGGGGAAACCGCACTGAGTCTGATCAACCCCTTGATGGCCGCGGTGACGCTCCATCCCGGCATCCGGGTCTTAACCGCCGGTCAGGTAACCTCGGTCTCCGGCTATGTGGGGAATTTTCAAGTTGCCGTGCGCCGGGCTCCGGAAATGGTGACCGCCGACTGCGATCTGTGCGGCGCGTGCGCTGAGGTCTGCCCCCAGGTGGTGCCCGCGGAGATGGAGGAGGGGTTAAGCCCGCGCCAGGCCGTTTATCTGCCTTCACCCCGGGCCTTTCCGGCCCGGTACGTGGTGGACCGGGAACACTGCGACGGCTGCGGGCGGTGCGTTCCGGCCTGTCCCCGGCAAGCCTTGGATTTAACCGCTGAGGAAACCCGCGAGACTCTTAACGTGGGAGCCATGGTGGTGGCTACGGGTTTTCTCCCCTTTGAGCCAAAGGAAAGCCGCTACGAATCCTGGGCAGCCTTGGATAACGTCCTCACCACGGTGGCCCTGGAGAGGCTGCTTGACCCTTATGGACCCACCGCCGGCAAATTGCTTCTTTCCGGGTGCGACATCAAACCCCAAGACCTGGCCTTTGTCCTGTGCGTTGGCTCCCGGGAAGAAGAAGGGAATCGCTATTGCTCCCGGGTCTGCTGCCCCACCGCCCTGAGGCAGGCCCTGGAACTCAAAACCCGGTTCCCGGAGGCGCGCATCCGCATGTATTACCGGGATATCCGCACTACTAAAAAAGATTGGGAAGAGCTTTATACCCGGGCCCGGGAAGCGGGCATCCTTTTTATCCGGGGGGAAGTGACCGGCATCAGCCGCGATGCGGCCGGCAGGCTGGTCCTGCGGGCCGAAAACGAACTTATGGGGGTGGAATCCGAAGACCGCCTGGATCTGGCGGTGCTGGCCGTGGGTATGACCCCGGGCAATGGCTTGTCCTTGAAGGAGGTATTGAAACTTCCCACGGGCAATGACGGCTTTTTCCTGGAAGCCCACTCCAAGCTTCGGCCCCTGGAAACGGTGCTGGACGGCGTTTTTCTGGCCGGGGCCTGCCAGGGCCCCAAGGATCTGGCCGAGACTTTGGCCCAAGCCAGCGGCGCGGCCGCCAAAGTCCTGGGGCTGTTTGCCCACGAGGCCATCACCCTGGACAGCGTCATCTGCACCGTAGACCAGGAAAAGTGCGTGGGCTGCGGCACCTGTCTCCAGGAATGCTCCTATCAGGCGGTGGAGCTAGTGGAGTGCGGGCAGGGACGCCCGCACCACCAGGAAAGCCCACACCACCGAGAAAAGGAGAAGAAAGCCCGGATTATCGAAGCGGCCTGCAAAGGCTGCGGGGCCTGTGCCGGCGCCTGCCCCAGCGGCGCGGTCGTGGCACTGGGTTTCACCGATGAGATGATTTTCCACCAGATCGAAGCTGCCCTGGCGGTGGAGCCGGAAAAGAAGATCCTGGTTTTCTGCTGCAACTGGTGTTCTTATGCCGGCGCGGACTTTGCCGGGGTCTCCAGGCTCCAGTACTCTCCGTCCATCCGCATCATCCGCACCATGTGCGCCGGCCGCATCCACCCCAAGTTCATTCTCCACGCCTTCAAGCTGGGTGTCGCCCAGGTGCTGGTTTCCGGCTGCCACCCGCCGGGGGATTGCCATTACCTGTCCGGCAATCTCAAGGCCCAGACGCGCCTCGATAAACTGCGGCCGAAGCTGGAGAAAAAAGGCATTGACCCGGGGCGCCTGCGCCTGGAGTGGATCTCCGCCACCGAGGGCAGGGCTTTTCAAAGGATAGTGCAGGAGATGGCCGGACAATTGCCCGGGACGAAAAAGGGGGAAGGGTGATGAAACTGCTGATATGCAGTTGCCCGGAGGTCCGCTTCGACCTGCCGGAGGTGGTCCGGCAACTCGGCGACGCGGGCTGGCGGGCTCACCTCGCTCCTCCCGTATGCACCCCCGGGGGGATCAAACAGGCGTCCGCCCTTTTGGGGAAACCGGGAGAATGGCTGCTGGCGGCCTGCGAGGCTGCGGGCCGGGCCCGCTTGTTCAGACATCTTCGCAAGGAACCTCGGGTCATCGATTTGCGGGGCTGCGCCGCTGCGGAGGAGGCGGTGGGGGTAATCCTGCCGGCCCTGGAAGGGCTTGAGGCCCCTCCCAAGGCAACTCTCCCATTGCACCAGGCGGTGTTGGTTATCGGCGGCGGCGTCGGCGGCTGCCAGGCGGCCCTGGACCTGGCCCATGCCGGTCACCAGGTGTACCTGGCCGATTCCTCGCTGAGCATCGGCGGCACCATGGCCCAACTGGACAAGACTTTCCCCACCCTGGATTGCTCCATCTGCATTTTGGGGCCCAAGCTGGTGGAGGTTTCCACCCACGACCGCATCGAACTCCTGACCTATGCCCAAATCGAGAAGATCTCCGGCCGGGCCGGCAGTTTCCGCGTCGATGTGACTTTAAAGCCCCGCTATGTGGACATGAGCAAGTGCGTGGGCTGCGGCGCCTGCGCCGAAGTATGCCCGGTAATTGTCCCCAGCCGCTGGAACCTGGGGCTAAAACCCCGGAAATGCATCCGCATCATCTTCGAACAATCCGTGCCTTTGCGGTCCACCATTGAGAAGGAGTTTTGCATCGACTGCCGGATGTGCGCCGGGGCTTGCGACCGGGGGGCCATCAAACTGGAGGACGCGCCCCGTTCCCGGCGGCTGGAGGTGGGGGCCATAATTCTGGCCACCGGCGCCCGGCCCTTCGACCCCTCCATTAAAAGCGAATACGGCTATGGCCGCATCCCGGCGGTGATCACCAATTTGGAGTATGAACGCCTGATCTGCGCCACGGGGCCTACCCAGGGGTCTCTGATTACGGTCGAGGGCCGGGAGGTCAGGAGCCTGGCCTTCATCCAGTGCGTGGGGTCCCGGGACCGCCGGTTTTTACCCTACTGTTCGGGGTATTGCTGCACCGCGTCCATCAAAGAGGCCATGATTGCCCTGGAACACCACCCCGGGGCCGAGGTGGCCATCTTTTACAACGATATCCGCACCTCGGGCAAAGGCTATGAAGAGCTTTTGCGGCGGGCCCAAAGGGCGGGGGTCCGCTTTATCAAGGGCCTGCCGGGGTTGATTAAGGAAGACGGGAAGGGCCGTGCGGTAGTCTGCTACGAAGACCTGCTCCGTGGCGGGCGCCGGAAACTGGCCGTGGACCTGGCCGTGTTGGCGGTGGGGCTTCAGGCTCCGTCAGCATCGCTGCCTTTCCAAGACGCCGCGCCGGAGAGGGACGCCCACGGTTTTTACCGCACCAAACATCACATCCTCCATCCCCTGGAATCCGCTACCCCGGGGGTATTTCTGGCCGGGACCAGCCAGGGGCCCAAAGATATCTCCGAAACCGTCTGCCAGGCCAGCGGCGCCGCGGCCCGGGTGATGGCCCTGTTCGCAGCCCTAAAGAAAAGCCCGGTAACAGAGAGCCCCACTTGAGCAATATAATATTAGTCTGTTATTAAGCAGGCTATCTCTTCCTTAAGACTTAATGATAAAATAAGGTTCTTATGCTGTCTCGTCAGTTTTCAAATTTTGCCGTTTCCTCAGCTCCCCCAATCCAGCAGGATAACGATCGAGTAATACTAGGGCGCTCATAACCGCTCGGCTCGGCAATAAATCACCGCTTTCATATTTCTGGAAGGCGCGACGCAGGGGGCTTTTCCGGATGGAGCTCTTGAGCAGGGTCAGGGTGCAGTTGACGCCGGTATACTGGCCCACCACGCAGGGGATACTTACCGCCACTGCCTTCAGACGCCGGAAATAGTGGCCGGGGGCGCCCAAATCGAACAGCTCTTCGGGCACCAAGAAGGTGCAACTCGTAGCGGGTGTTGGAAAAAATCTCGGCATACAACACCGGCCTGGGTTTGCCGTCAGGCAGCGTTTGCGCGGCGTACTCGGTATCCATGGCTTGCAGGCCGCGCACCGACTTCGCCACCAGGCGCCTAACCAGATGGCCCGCATAAGGGTGGAAATGCGCATAAAACCGGTAGCTGAGCTCCCGGTCCTTAACGATCAGGTGTTTGCCGCGTTTGGCGGCCCCCCAGCCCTTTCCGGCCTCGAACCTCTGGTTCGGACGCACCTGGGCGTCGGTATAGCCGTGGAATGCGGAGGTGGAAGCTTTTTTCATGGCTTGTGGTCCTCGCCTGGTAACTCCGATCTGCCTGCCTTCAGCCGACTCTCCTGCCCGTCACCGATGACGGGCCACCCGGGCCGATGAAATTGTTCACCATTTCGGCGTTCAACCCGCCGCTTCCCACTATATTCAGCCGGGCGGCCCGCGCTCCTGGTCCAACCGTGATGGCGTTGCGCCCACCCCGGGCGACCACTACGCTGCCCGGGACCACCACGCTGCCCGGGCCGACGCTGACCGGCGTCCCTGGCGGCCCGGCGGACGGTGCGGGCGAACCGGGTGAAGGCCTTCACCGCCTTTTCCGTCTGTTTAGCGTACAAACCCACGAGGCCCGCCTCCGCGGCCTTCTTCAGGGCCTTGGCCACAACCTCCGGGCTCAAGGCCGCGAGCCGTTCTTTGCTGGTGGGCAAACCGGCCCGGAAGAGGCCATACAGGGCTTCCGCGGTCATCTTTGTTGCGGCACTGAGTTTCTGGGCGGTGGCGGCCAGGGCGATGAGCCGGGCGTCCCAGCCGGTGGCCCTCTTAAGGAGGGTGAGGTCCCGCTGCGCCGCGGTTTCCCGGGCTTCGCCCAGTTTTTCCAGCCCGGCCAACTGCTGCTTGAGGTCGGCGGTGAGACGCCGATATTCCGGGGCCAGTTTCCTGAGGCGCATCGGGGCCACCAGATTCAGGACCTCGTGCCGGTCGGCGTCGAACTTGGTGGCGCACAACGAAATTTCCTGCCCCTGGGCGTCCACGGCCCGAATGTCCAGGTTGGCTGCTTTGTCTCCCGGATCATAGGTCAGGGCGCAAAAACCCTGGTCGTCGGTTTTACCTTCCGCGAGCTTCGTTTCCCGATTCCCAAAGCCCACGGTGTAAAGCCGGATGGCCAAGCCCCCTCCCACCACCTCCCGGCTTCTCCCCCGAAAGGCGCCGTCGTTTCCCCAGGCAGCCACCACCAGAGTAACCCGGTTGGCTACCGTGGTCAGGCAGCCGTCATTATCCGGCCCCACCGGGTCCGCGGCGGCCTTCATCACCCGGGGGTTGGTGGCCCGGAACGCGAAGATATTGAGCATAATCATCCCGCCAAACCCCCACTGTTTGGCGTAGCCGAGGCACCGGCGCACCGTGGGATCGTCCTCGATTTCATCGGCGGTGGAGGGATTCAGGCCCAAGAAGGGCACCCGGTGCTGATCCCGGGGCCACCAGACTCTCTCCAGGACGTAGCGCCAGGTGCGGCAGGGGGAGAAGACCGCGGATTTGTGGATAACCTCCGGAGGCTTTCCCTTCAGAGGGAATAACGCAGCTTGAGACACCTCATCCCTCCTTCATTATTGGCGAAATCCTTAAGTCCTGCCCATCCTTGGTTACGCTCATGGATGTTCCGGGCGTAATATTCAGACTTTCACAGTAGGCTTTAGGCAGGCAGATGTAGCGCGTCCCCCCAAAACTACGCACCTTTTTGACCGTTGCTTGCTTTAACTTCCCAGGGCCCATCACATTTACTTTTTTCATAAGATTTAGCCCTTAATCCTTAAGATTATCTCACAAATATCAATGAAAATATTCTTTTGTCCACCTTTATTTTTGGGTGGGAATAATTTTTTATTCTGCTACCGCTTTAAGTATGGCCGAGTTCAACTTGCTAAACAGGTTTTCCCCGACTGTCCAGAGATTCATCATGTCGGAGAAGACCATCACCATACTGGTGGCGCCATTGGGCGAGGGGAAGACTTTTGGCTGTATCGCTACCATCCTGCAGCACGCGGGACGGTGCGGCCAGCCGATAAGGGTGGCCATTGTTAGGGATACCTTAGAAAACATCAAGCTTTCTATTGTTCCTTCCGTGCAAGAATTCTTCCAGATCTTTTTCCCGGATAACCCCACCAAATATTACTGCTTCAAGAACGAATACAAGGAATTAACCATCTTCGCCAACTACCGGATAGACGTGGACCTGTTCGGCATCGACGATCAGGCCTCCCTGGGGAAGTCCGGGACGTGGTGCTGCCGCTCTTGGAAGGGAAATTCGGGAACATCTTCGCCCCCTATGTCAAACCCTACCAACTCCTGCGCTCCATTGAAAAGCGCCTCAACCTGCGGGATGAGGGAGTGGTGGTGGACGAGACCACCGCCAAGCGGGTGGATGAGTTGCAGCAGCGCCAGCAGGAAGCGGCAATCCAGACGCAACAGGCGCTGACCGCGGCGGAAGCGGCCCTGACCCAGGCCAAAGCCCTATCGGAAGATGCCAAGGCCATGATGAACGAGGCCAAGGCCCACGAGCACCGGGGCAAGGGGGAACTGGCCCTGGCCAAGGCGGAGACGGAAATGCAGACTCCGCCCGAAATGCCTGGAGGAGGAATGCCCTAAATGACTCATCAACCCATGGGCGGCGGCGGGGTGGAAGTAGAGATCGCCAGCGGTAAGCCGCGGGAGACCAAAACCCCGGAACAGCGCCAGGCCGAGGCAGATCTGCAAAAACAGCAGGCCGAAGTGGAACGGCTGAACCTTTTGGCGGATTTGCAGGACAGCCCGGGGCTGATTCTGGTTTTCCAGGCTTTCCTGGATCGGCTCAAGGAATTAGCGACCGCAGACCCGCAATGCCAGGCGTTCACCAAAATTTTGGTGGGCTGGCGGAGCAAGCTGGACCCCGTGTCTCTGGGGGCGCAACATATGGCCCGCCATGCCCTGGGGCCGCAGTTGCGCAGTGTTTTAAGGGTAATCGAGAAGGATAGCGAATAGCTGACAATTTGGGTCCGCCGACAGGTCGGCCAACCTGACGGCGGCGTAAGCAGAAAGAAGGGACGGCAATCCGGTGCCGGATCACTGGAATTGCCGTCCTTTCTTTTTGGCCCAAATCAACCCCAGCCGCCCCCCAGGGATACCGGCAGAGGGATAAAGGCGAAGCGGCGGCCCGAGAGGATACCCGCTGCGGAAGGAGAAAGCGGTGCCAGACAAAAAGAACCCGGAAGAAGCGGAAGGCGTCGGCTACTCGTCTTCGGACCTGATGGCAGGGATTCCCAGACAGGTCTTTGACGGCGAGGGCGTGGTGACCCTGGAGGCGAAAGAGGAAGAGGAAACCCCTTCCGAGAAGCCACCGGAGGAAGCGGGCCAGGAGAAAGAGGCCGCGACTGAAAAGGAAGCTGGTCAGGAGCCTCCCGAGCCCCCCGAAACACCCCGCCACTGACGGTGCCGCCGTCCCAACCCCCGGCCAATTACGAGGCAGGGGACGCCCTGGCGATTCACATCACCACCCAGGCCGTGGGGGGCACGGAAGTGGGGGATTTTCAACCCCTTATCTGGGTCTCCGACCGGGGCGAGAACATCCCCAATCAGGGGCAACTGGTGGACCGCACTCCGGCGTAACCGCAAACAAGTGACAGGGCTCCGGGGATTGCCCGGAGCCCGGCGTGAAGGAGAACGACTATGGCTGATCTGGGTCCAGATGATGTGACCGTCACTCTCGCCCTCCAGGAGATGGATTATGTGCCCCAGGGAAGGGTGCGGAGTTTCCCCATGCTCACCTTTGGCGGCGCGGGCAAGACTTACGGCGCCGGCAACGGTATTTCCATGCCCGACAAGAAGAAGTTCGGGATGAAGAAGGAAATCAAGCGGGTTTATATCGAACAGCCCGCCGACGGCTACGTTTATAGCTTCGACCGGGCCAACCACAAGCTGCGCATCTTCCAGGCCGCCAATAACCTGAAGTTCATCGGCGGCATCACCGCCACTGAACCGGTGGCTATTGACGGCGGCGACACCCTGGGGAAAAACGCAGCCACCGACCGCACCATCCTGGCTGCGAATGCCGCCACCAAGGGCGGCGTGATTCCCGGCCCCCTGGTGGAAGTGCCGGCTACCCATGCGCCGGCCGCCACCGTCCTTTATCTGGAAGTCGTCGGCCAGTAGGCCGGAAAAGAGGAGTTTATGGGACAACTCATCCATACCAAGCAATTCGGCACCCTGGAGGTGGAGCAGTCGTTTCACGAGCCGCCCTATCATGTCGCCAAATGCACCAACGGAGCCTGGGTTCATATCTCCGGCTTGCCGGTGAAAAACGAGGGGGAACTGCGAAAGGCGGTCCCGGTGCAGTTTTTGGAGGAGGCCCTGGACTGGTTCCGGCATCGCCATGAGCGGGAGGAAGCCGCGCCCTTGCGGGTGATCGTGAACCCGGATGGTAGCTGCGAGTTTGAAGACGGTTCCCCCATCGAAAATACCTCGCAGTTGACCCAGGCCCTCAAGCCCGGGCCCATGCTGGACGCGGCTTTGCTCTGGTTCACCAAGAAGAAGATCGCCGAGGAAGAGGCGGAAACGGACCTGAACAAGAACAAGAAAACCGGCGCCACCAAGAAGGCCGCGGACAAGAAATCGGCGAAGAAGCCGGCGGCGAAGAAGGCCCCGCCCCGGAAATCTTCAGCGCGGCCCCCGGCTCCGGGACCGGCGGCGGGTGAGACAGCCGTCGTTACGGGCTAGGCCATGGCGGAAGGAAAGGTGCGTATCTGCCGCAATCCCAACTGCCTTCTGGTGACGGACCCGGACCCGCACTGTTACAAGGACGCGGACGTCCGCTGTCCCCGGTGCGGCACAGAGTGGGGACCGTGGAGGAAACGAGGCGATGAGCAAGAGCATCCCCGCGATTGAAAAAGAGTGGCGCAAGAGGGTTTCCTTCGACTTCGGCGAAGGCGGTATGAAGCAGCCGGAGGGTTTCGGCGATAGCGGCTCTCCGCCTTTCAGGCGGCCCGGTATCGTCTGCGCCTCCGTGCCCGGGAGGAGATTCTTCTCCCTCCCTATAAAGGCTCGGCCTTTCGCGGCGGATTCGGCCATGCCCTCAGGAGGGTGGCTTGCAGTCAACGCTACAACACCTGCGATTCCTGCTCCCTGAGCCAACGCTGCGTCTACGGCTATGCCTTCGAAAGCCCGATGACTCTGGGCTCCGCTCAACTTGCAGCCGTGGGCCGGGCCCCCCACCCCTTAGGCCAGGAACGCGGCCGATCGGCTTCGAGGTCATAACTTCGAGGTGAGCGTGTTTGACTGGGACCTGAGCATGTCCTGGAACAGCCATTCCCCAGGGCCGCTCCCCAACTCCATTGCAGACCCTGCCGATATGCTGGTGGAGCAACTTTGCAGTTTGCGCCAGCGAGGCATCATTTAGAAAGGTGAAATACGGGATGAAAAAAGGAAAAAGGAGCCAAGCCTATGGACATGCCGTTAGCAGAAATCCAAAAACATCTTGGTA
>Ga0233425_10006840_pt1 | contig 16493 bp, 10 predicted proteins | sample Watercolumn_Towu_2_FD_181712 | JGI IMG/M metagenome (GOLD analysis project Ga0233425, IMG submission 181712) | Freshwater microbial communities from Lake Towuti, South Sulawesi, Indonesia - Watercolumn_Towuti2014_140_MG | ecosystem: Environmental > Aquatic > Freshwater > Lake | place... | reverse complement strand
AGCTGCAGTAGATATGATGCTTGTTTTAAAGGAAATGAAAAACGCAGAAATTATTCATGCCAACATGACTTCAGAGCAAATCGAAAAGGAACTCAAATCAATAACCTCTTACTTTTCAAGAGTTTTCGAAGCGGCAGGGGGATCGGGAGATGCGAGAGACGAAGACATTTTGTTTATGCAATATTTGGGAATCTTAAAAACTGTAGGCGCGGAAAACAGAATGATCGCCTCTGTCTATATTATATGTTCGCTTTATTCTGGGAAAAATATGTCAGAAATTCATGGCGCGGTATCAGGTTTTTCGGGGGATTTAAAGCAGTGGTTTTTGGGTGCATTAAAAGAGATGGCGGACTCATATAGAGACGCAAATAAGGACAAAAACGGTGCAGAAGTCATTAAAACAGATCTTGATTTAGCGGTGATGAATATGTATGCGTTAGTGTATTTATTAACCTCCGGAAATGAGGTGTTTAGCAGAGTAGATGGGATATTTGAATGGATTGTCACGGGGGCAAAAATAGAAAAAGGCTGGAATGATGCAAATAGTGGTTTTAGATATGGTGATGGGTTGATATCAGCAACGAGTGTGAGCGTTTTATTTGCAATCGCGTTTCATGAAATCATGCATGATGTACTTTTTCAAAAAGGATATAATTGTGAATATTTCAGAAGACAAGTCATTCATGAATTTCTTTCTGATGTATGCGCATTTTATGGTTTCTGCCTTATGGGTTTAGGAGATAAAATTTTAGAATATAAAGAAGTGTTCCGGTATGTCAAAAGTTTGGCCCTTGCAGAATCTAGCGGCGGAGTTATGACACAACAGCATAGAGCCGCTCGCGCGCAATTAGAGTTAGTTGTCGAATGGTTTGATTCTTTAAATAAAGAGTTAAGAAGGCAAAGTAAGGCTGAAAAGCCCCTGCAAGATCAATTCGGCTATTTGTTAAGTATAGGAGTAAAGAATGTACTTAACGAACCGGATATTAGGATTAGTAATCTTACGCGAAGAATGGTTACGGGAATATTTACTGATTTAGATGGACAAATATTTGCCGATATAATAGACAGGCCATCTTCCGGTAGAGGCGGTGGGAAAGCAGTTACGCTTGCAATGCGTGCGCCTACGCAAGTTCGGAGGTTTGTTTGCGGGACTAGAGCATCAGGCGCAAGTTTATAAATAGGTACCAGTGATTAATTTCAAAAAAATACATATCCTCGCTCCGCTTGTGGTTTCGTTGCCTGAAATTCCAAATTCCGGGGACACGATACTTTTCCAAATTCCGGGGACACAATACTTAATTATTAATTTTGTACATACCTTGTTTTATAATAAGCGCCATTATGGCTAGGATAGCTAGAGTGGTAGGTAAGAAAACTGGCACGAGGAAAAAGAATAGGAAACTCGAAAAGTTGATAACAGTGGCAGATCTTTTAAGGAAACAGATTGCCAAAGAGGGCGGTTTTCGTATTGAGAATGAGGGCGAGCATCCGGGGGATGGTTAAAGTAGAACTACTTAGGAAGAAAAACATGAGGTTAAAAAAGTTTGTATCGATTTTATTACTTTGTCTTTATTCTCTTTCAAACGGATGTAATTTATTCGCGTTGGCGCCGGATACCGCTACTGATGAAATCGGTGCGGCCGAATTATGGTGGGCAAGCAAACCTCCCGAGTTGAGAGATCTCAAAGTAGGGGTTTTATTTAGAAATCAAGCCGAGAGGTACGGTGAAAAGACCATGATGAGCGTCCGTAGAGACAGCGAGTATCGGAATTTTAGTTGGAGAGAGGCTTACAAAACTACAAGGGAAATAGCTCTTGGGCTACTAAATAATTATGGCGAGGATGTTTCCGTGTTAGCGCTTTCTTTAAATTGCCCCGAAATGGCCTTTTTAGATTACGCGTGTGTCAGCGCCGGTATTCCGTATGTGCCAGTTAACACGGAATATTCGGAAGTTGAACTCACGCAGGTTTTAAAGGACTTTAAGCCAAAGGTTATAGTAGCCTATGACAAGGAACATTTAGAGATGTTGTGGAATGTTGTTGGGCGGCTTGAAACAATACCTGCCATTGTGATGATAGACCAAACTTACGGTGAAGCCGATGGAAGAGCCGTTCGTTTTTCGGATATTCAGGCTGCCGGCGCGCGAAATCTCAAGGGGTTGGATTTTGAGAAAATCGCGGAAAGTGTCACCGGAGACAAAGTAATAACTTGGCTGTACACTTCCGGTAGTTCGGGTACGCCAAAGGGCTCCGGTTTTACACAAAAAAACATTCTTTCAAAAAGAGTCGCGAGGGCGGAAGCAGTGCCTGCGATCGGGGATGGGGATGTTTTTTTGTGCTATTTGCCACTTTATCATACTTTTGGGAGATGGTTTGAATTGTATGGGACGTTGTACTGGGGAAATCAATATGTTTTCGCGGATCTTCGTGCCGGCAATAAATCAAGGACCGGATTAATTATAGAACAGCTTCGCGAAGTCAGGCCTAGCGTATTTATTTCGGTGCCTATAATTTGGAAACACATACTCGAAGAGACAAAAAAAGAATTAGGGGCTAAGGCGCAGACGCCGGAAGTTCTGAGCAGTGCATTGTTAGAAAAAACAGGAGGCAGGATAAAATTTTCATTATCAGGCGGCGGGGCGCTGGACGACGATGTTTTTAACGCGTTTAATAGCGCGGGTGTTCCTATTAGTTCTGGGTTCGGCATGACAGAGGCAACCGGAGGAATATCAATGACCCTTGCCGGAGAAACGGTCGTGTCCGGATCAGTGGGCAATCCCCTTCCCGGAATAGAAATACGGCTGGATCCTTCCGCGTTGGATGGGGCGGGAGATCATGAAGGGGAACTGCTTATAAGAGGCCCGTATGTTTCGAGACAATACAGGGACGGTTCCGGGAAAGGTTATACTCCCGACGGTTGGTTTCGGACAGGCGATATCGCGCAATATGACGAGGGCGGAGATTTGAAAATCACAGGGAGAATAAAAGATATAATCAAACTTTCATCAGGCAGGACTGTTTCTCCAAATAATTTTGAGTCAATGGCGGGGCGGTCAAGAGTGATTAAACATGTGTGCGTTGTGGGAGATAAAATGCAGTATCCTGTAGCGTTGGTTCAGCCTGACCGGGAACTAATAAAAAATATTTTCAACTTAGCCGAAGTGGAATATAACAGGCAAACAGTATATCAACTTATCGCCTATATAGTTCGCGAAGTGAATTCGTCTTTGCCTAAATACGAAAGGGTCAGGAATTTTAGGATTTTAACAGAGATGGATCCATCCGTATTTACCCAAAAATCAACCTTAAAAAGGAAAGCTGTCGTGAAAAGATATGAAACTCAGATAAGGCAGATGTATGAAGAAGGTATCGCCGCGGAATTACCAGAGGCTTCGGCAGAAGAACCGAGCGCGATTATTGATTTGGAAAGCATTGTAAAGAACAGCGTTTACAAAGGTTCCTCCATTGAAACCATATTAAAAAATTTGACAGATTTACGATATAAATTAACAACCAAAAATCTGGGGTTTAATGTACAACAATCCGATGATATGGAAAAAGTGTTTGGACTTATAGCTCAAGTAGAAAATGCCGTAATAGACACGGGCGCGAATTATCGTGATTTAAGAAGAGAGCTGACGTTTTGGTGCCTTTATTGCGAAGAGGATGAAATAAAAGCGATTGCTCAAAACGCGAGAAGAAGATTGCGCAGTAGGATGCACGATTTTTTGGCATGCGGTTATTATGAAGGGCTTACAAAGACGTCGGATTCCAGAGAAAACCTTTTAATAGATTTTAAAGATCCTCCGGAGGCATCCCACTTAATGTTTATTTCTCAAGGTCATAAAGACAGATTTAGGAACGCGTTAAACGATACGCTTTTAATCCCGGAAATTATCTGGCAACTATCTGGCAAAGTAATCAATAGAGGGAGTATTGCCAAAATTGAAGTAGAGAAGATATCAGTTTCGATTTTTCAAGAAAATTACAGGGTGGTGGTTTTTTGGGAAGAAAGCAAACAGGCGGCCTTTAATTTGGTATATGGAAGAAAAGATTTTTACGACAAAATATACGGTGAAGGCGCCTTTGACCAGCGCTTAGAATCCATGCAGGAAAAACAGATGGAAACACTGGCCGCGGCAGAAGGATGTGGAGGCGAATCCATAACAGGCGAATCCGTTGACAACGCCCGTCGAAGATACGGGACTTACGGCGGTTACTGGAGGAGATTCAATCTTTGGACAACCGATTTCAACGTAGGCGTTGACGATGAATCTGCCAGGTATCTAGAACCGGCGCTTTCAGTCTAGAGGATATTTCAGATAATACTTGGATACGAAGATGCGGACGACAGTGATCTATTAAGACTGGATCCGTTATTTCAAGTTTCTGGAAAGGAAAAAGGATAGAGTTCATATACATGCTAAAGCTGGTTTTACCCCAGCTATGGTCTTATAAATATCCTTCTTTGTATGCGCAGAAGGGCGCGCAAAAGGGCGCTGTCCCCTTTATCCCCCTCCTTTATCCCCATAAGTCGCTAACGCGCCAGTAAGGCGCTTTTTTTTAAAATAAAAAGAGGACATTTTTATGTTGGCAGAACAAAAATGCGTCAGGGACTTGACACGCGGCATACCATAGTGTAAGTATAGGACTAGTAGGGAATAAAATTTATGAGAAGACTCTTTTCAATTTTGCTTTTATTGGTTTTTTTCTGCCAGAATATTTCGCTGGCGGACAGCGGTACATTCTGCCTTGCGTACGAAAGCCCGTTGGATAAAACATCCAAAAAAGATTTACGCGATGGTGTGTCTAGACTTGCACATGAAGGAAGCGGGGTAATCGGGAAAGTTTCTGAAAGAGCGGGTGTGAAATACGCGCAGGTGGTGGATTCACAAGGCGTGACAGGGGATGTTAGACTAAATGAAATTAAAATTAGTTTAGGTTTAATAAAAAGTGGTTTGCCTGAAGAAGTGGCTAATGACGAGATTGTAAAAAAATTATTTAGGCGTGGTATAGATTTAAAAAATTCCAACATGTGAAGCGGTGCATGGCTTCTCTATGGACACCAAGGGTGATTTCCTACAGGCAATGGCATGGATATCCGCCGGAAGGGTTGCATCACTCAATATTTGTCCAGCTTATGGTGGATAGCCAGGTGTCGGCAGTAGGTTTTACAATAGATCCAACAAGCGGGGACTGGGGGCAAATCGTATTAAATAGCGGCTGGGGTATCGGTGAAGGGATAATGGGAGGCAAGGTAAATACCGATTTTTATTCGATTGATAAAAAAGTCCCCTTGTCGGAAGGGGTAACGGCGTCTATACGGCCTAAACCTGTTATGCATGCCTTTGACAGCGGTACAGGGGCAGGTACTTGTCAGGCCAATGTAGAGCCGGGGAAGGAGAATGTCCCGACACTGGACATGAGGGATTTAATGACTATTCGAAGAATGCTACTCACTCTAGAAGAATATTGGGGTATGCCGCGCGATATAGAATTAGCTAAGGATAGAGAAGGAAATATAAAGATTGTGCAGGATAGGCCGGTAACGGCGCTAGCGGGTTCTGTCAAGGCCGTCGGAAAGATTACCGGAAGAGAGATAGACGGCGCGTGCTAGCAGTTTCATGTTTATTAAGGGAAACTTATGGGGTTTAAAAAATTATTGCAGATGTTATTTATAGTGATATTCGTTACTCAAAACATTCCATGCTTCGCGCTGGAAGAGGCATCCTCTTGCCTCGCGGCTAGGTCGTCTGTTGGATCCTTGGCGAAGCGTCTTGAAGCTTTGACTGATGTTTTTATAAGGTATTTGAAGAGTTATGATGGGGATGATTCTTATAAAGACGCTCCGGACCTATACGCGAATGGCATAAAAAGCAGTGTTGAATCCCACAGAGATTTAAGCGGGCTTGCGGAAAGATTATTAAAGGAATTAGAATCCGAAAGCGATGAACGTTTTAATTTGACACTCGTTAATCTGATTATCGCTTTACAACACTGCCTTCCCGACGAGTATTTAGGTGGGGACAATGCCAGAATAACATTTGCGCAATATGAAAAACTATGGAGAATCTACGGCAAGTGGAGTGAATGGTGCGCGAGGGACTTGAAAGGCGTGTTCAATTGCGATACGAATACCATGTTGTCTTCGGTTTTTACGCGCGTAATGCCAAATATTTTAGGGAATGTTTTAAAGTGCGAAGGTATTACTATTTCCGACGATCCGGATAAAAGCAGAGCGAGGGAATTGGCAAAAGAGATGGCTCGCGGCGTATTGGAATCATCCGGCGCGGGTATAGAATCGGATGAACCGCGTTTACGGTCCATTTTTGCCAATAAGGGGCACTTGTCGGAATACCTGCCGCCCGAGGTGTACAAACGCGCGCTCGAGGAGGCAAAACCGAGTTTATTATGTGATTTGAACGGAGGAGAAAACGCGTCCGCGTCAAAAGACAGCGCTATTGATTTCCTGCTCGGATCCCAAGACAACGCTAGGGATTTTATGAGAGCGGCAACCCTCCTGCGCGTACAGTATCCATATACAATTTCATCAAAGGACCCGCGGCCGCCTCTGCAATACGCCAGAGAAAATGGGATAGTGTTTCAACTGGCCCCGGGCCTCTTCATGACACCCGTGACAGAATCATTTAGAAGGCACCTTGTTTTTGCCACTATGGACGGCAAGCCAAACGGTAAAATAAAATTCGCGTTTGAGGTAAAAATTCCGGGTGAATATGATGGAAAAAAACACGTGCGTGCCGATACTTGCTGGGAGGTAGCGGAAAAATTACGTGGTATTAATCCGGACTATTGCGTGAAGCCGCTCCGTAAAATCAGGAAGGACGCGAATTGGACCGGCGCTTTTGATCTTTACGGCAAGAAAGTTCCATATGATGAAGAAAATCCGCTGGAAATAATTGTCTATGACTATGATTATACGGCCGAGGACGGAGAAATTAAGGCAGAAGACGGCAAGCGGCTTGAATTCTACACGCCGCAGATGATTCAGACATTGGCCGATGAACTGCAAGTTTCATCGTATTCTTTAAGAGAAAATGTTGCTAATCAAATCATGGAGATTTTAGCCGCGACGCATTATATCGGCTACATAGGGCACAACAACGACGGCACCGACATGCATACGGGGAACTTTAGGTTAATAATAGATCGTAAGGCACAGTCTCTAAAGGACAAAGTTAAAATTAAATACGTCGGAGATTTTATCGAGTTTAGACAATTTAATAAAACGGATGGACATTTTTCAAATGAAGCTAATGAAGATATGGGCCATTTGATGAAGGGCGTTTCAAGCGTTCCCGGATTATCAGAAGTGCTTGGCCAATATTACTTTGGAGGCCCCGAAATTAATTTTATCGGCGCGTACGAGGCGGCGATAAGGCGGCTTACGGAAACAGGAGCAGGATTGCCCGCGAATATTGGGCATACGGAGGTTACTAGCGTAACAAGACAAGAAAACGCTAGGAGTAGTGATGCTTCATATTCGGCGACAGCAGATGGGGAACGGATTTGGATTGCTGGGAAGAGTGAAACTTTTGATAAAGAAGCGGCGAGGAAGAATCTTGGTGAGCCTTCAGAACCAAGCGCTAAAGAAACTGTAGATGAGGTATTTAACGCCATAGGATATTACGACAATACTTTTACGTATTTCACGCTGGTTAATGACTTGTTTGGTTTTCCGTGCGTTAAAGAAAGTTTTGTCGCGCTTCATGAATCAGTAGCCGATATCCCATTGGCCGTCTGGCATGAATTGAGTGAGTATTTGATTAAGAAAAGCAGGATGAGCGTTTCTCTGGAAGGGAATGTATTGAAGGTTAAAGTCAGGCAAAAAAGTATTGATATTGCTTTAGAGGAAGAGGCAATGGCAATAGCAAATAGGGGGCCGGTAAATCCTCATTATCTTTTATGGGCAATGCAGAGGCAGTTGTGGCCGGAAGATGACAGAAAATTGAGCGCAGTTATAGGGGTATGCCAGCTTATAAATAAAAGGTTTCCGAGCTATGGCAGAGACGAAAAGGCGATGCTATTCTCACTCGCTAAAAGGCTTTGCTTAGCCGGTGTTGTGACGTCGGAAAATATGGCGGATTTTGTCAGAGCATTCGCGCCTGTGGCGGAGAGTTATTACGATAAAAAGGACATCGCTCTACTGAGAAAATATTGCGATCTAGTAACAGGGCTCGCGTCGGCTGGCGTTTTAACAAACGGGAACATCGCGCAACTTGAAGAACTTGCGAAACCCAGCCGCATATACGAAACACTTAAAACGGCTACCGATAATTTCGATCATCTATTTCCCGCCTTAGAAATAAGCTGTGATATGTTTTACGAGGAGGCGAATTATTTGAGGATGCTGGAAAGAGCACGGAAAGATCCTTCCATTCCTGGAACAGTAAGGGCTAGGGTGGGAACGGAGTTTGACTTCAGAGTAAGGAGTTTTTCCGGCATGGCCGGAAAACAGGGACTAAAGGTACAACTTACAGAGCTTACAGAAGGTGTGGCCACAAGAGGACTACTCGTAAACACTGATAGCAGAAAAAACGTTAATGTCTGTGTTGCATTTATTGACTGGAGCGGAACAATCAATTTTATAGACAAACACCAATTAAGAAAACTATTTGAAAAATTAAGAAAGTCCAATATAGAGATAAACATCCTATCAGAAGGAAGCCCAACACAAATTTTAGCCGAATTAGATTTATTGGGCTTATCTGATTATGTCTCCGCGGTCATTGGTGTTAATTATTCTGGACTGATACGTGGTTTGATTAGCGATACAATATATATCCATGGCACTGATAAAAGATCATTCGTTAGTTATTATTTGAGAAAAATGAACAGAATTCATAGATCTTCTCATGGCCAAATAGGCGCGCTTATTATAGACAATGAATATAAAAATTATCTTGACGACGATAGAGTAATAAATTTGGGTGTCATAATGGATAAAGCAACTGATGTGAAGACAGCCATAAGACGCGGGTATAAAGTATTTGATGAGAGGCCAAATCCAAGCCTGCCGGATTACTGCATCCCGTGCCTTGAGGACTACGGGGCATTTGAGTATTTAATGGATAGAGTACTCTGCGCGGGTGCAACAGAGCCCTTTAGTTCCGCAAGTGTAGCCGACTTGGACAGGGAAGATGTATTTAGTGAGGAAGAAGAATTAGACACGGCGGTGTAAGGGCAGAGGGCGAAGTGGATGTGACGTGGCCCGCCAAAGAACGTGGCGAGGTCTTCGAGATGTGGGGTGTGTGCCCATCAAATTAAGCTACATATTTCTCCCAATTATCTTTAATCAGTTGAATATCCGATTTATTGGTCAAATATTTTTCAGTAAAGCCGCAGTCGGCGCAGACAAACGCGTCCAAGAAACATTTTTTAAAAGCGGAAATATAAAGAGCGTCGGCGCCGCCTTTAATTCCGGCGGGGACGCGCTTATAAATATTATCAGAATTGCACTTCGGGCATTTTCCAGTCTTTAACATAAAGTGGATTTTACAGATTTTCACAGTCAATGTCAAAATTATTATTATCTGTGACCGCCTTGACAAGGAAGAACTGAGGTTATATAATTAGCCATGATCAAAAATAAAATTTTCCGCGCTTTTACTGCGTTTATCTTCCTGTTTTTCATGACAAGCATCGCCCTCTGCGGCGAAATGATAAAGATTGACTGCTCTAAATGCGGGTATTCTTCGGATACGCTTCTGTCGGGATGCGGCATGATGGGCATCGGACATTCGATAATTTTTTGTCCAAAATGCAAAACATTTTACGACATAACAACACACAGGGTTTTTGAGTCTAGGAATCCTTCGAATACAAATTTTGTAAACTCTATCGGAAAGGAAAATTTTTTAGAAAGAGAATGTTCTGTATACCCATGCCCTAAATGCGGCGGCGACGCCTACGAATATCCTTACAACAACTCGAAATGCCCCCTATGCAAAAAAGGCACATTGAAGGTTGAATCCGTAGGATATTGGGATTAGCTCTAATCAAACTACACTATTGAAACCATCCTATCTACTGCATTTTTTGCTCTTTGGCGAATATCTTCCGGAACCATTACTATAGCGCGTAATAGGGGACGTTGTCAAATTGACAAAACATAATTATTTTGGCTAGCTGTTTTTTTCCCTACCCGCTTCTCTTAACTCTTCAGATAATCGGCGGAGAAATTCTTCTCGGTCTTTATCATCCTTAAATATCTCTCGGCGTTCTATCCCTCGCTGTATAACGTGATATGTCCCACCTTCTATATTTATCCTTCATTGTCTTGGCACTCACTACGTCCCCTCATTCCGGCCAACCCTCTCCCTTTTCAAAGGGAGAGAGGAGCCGTTTTTGATAATTTGTGGCCCTCTAAACAAAGTACCCTCTTGACAAAGAGAAATACATCATTATAGTTATAGTTGAGAGTAGACATTCGCAAACAGCACTTATACGACAACAACACTTTTTAAATGTATGAGAACAAAAAAATTATTATCGATACTGACAAGCATTGTTTTATCTCTTCAATTGATCGTCCAGCCGTGCACGTTCGCAAACGGCAATAGGCTTGATTGTCAGACCTTGTCGGCTAAAAGCGGGTTAGGCGATGATGGAAATGTGGCAGATCAGTCAAGATATACAGCCGAAGTATTCGAAGAAATAAGGCAAAGCGACACAAAAATGCCTAGATGGCGCAGTGTTTTTTGGTCAGTTGTGCAATGGTTGACAAGCATTAAGGAGAAAAGAGGCAACATAGTATTTGAGTTGAGCCGATTCCTAAGACACGCCTGGGGTATTCGAATAAGCAATAGGGTGCGACAGTATATAACAGATTACTGCATTAAACCTCTTGATACTACAAATTTTTATGAGAATGATAGTAAACTGCCCGCATTAGTGAGAATGCTTGATCCGAGAATACGCCGCAGGGAATATTCTGATGCAAATATAATAATGTACAGCAATGATTTAGGCTCGGCTTTCGGCGCAGAAACTACCAAAGAAGATATAAGAGCGGCCTCCACCACAGAAATTACGTTTAATTTAAAACATTCGAGAAAGTGCGGCTGCCCAATGCTTGCCCTTCTTTGCCAGAATTGTAATGCAACACACCCTGCAGAGGAAGAAGATGAAACTACAGATTTAACAAAAAGCAATCCGCATAGGGAAATCATAAAAAGATTTCAAAGTACTTTTGGCAAAAAAAGAATCAGACATTTACTATGTGCGCGTCCGTATCTCCTGATGGATTTTTAGACCCTAAAGTTGTGGAATTTTTAAGCACTATGCCTGACGCGTTAATTGCCATCAGACAATTTCAAAACCCGGGAGACATCGGACATCCGGTCTTGCATGATATAAAAGAGATGAATATTGTCTTAGTCGGATGCTCGGAAGAACATAAAGAAATGCTTACCGCGATGTTTGATCGTTTCTCGAGAAATTTAGATGTGCCTTTTAGATTACTATTCGCGAAAGATGCGGAAGAAGCGAAAAGTATGGCAAAAGATCCGTCCTCTTATCAAGAAAAACCAAAAAAACCAGAACAATCTTTGCAAGACATTGAAGCTATGGCGGAGAAAGTCCAGATTGATGAAATGGACCAGACTCAAGATGTAAAGGAAGTAACAATATTTGTTGGAAGCCCTATCTCTATTGAGAGCGGCAAAAAGAGCGGCAAGGAAAGCACATCATACAGCAGATTGGCCTTATACTACCAGAAACTTTATGAAAAAAGAGGCGTAAAAGTCAATATACTTGATTATTCTGGGCTTAGGGGTCAGAAATTAGATACGGCCATGCAAAATATTGCTAAATCACAAGTTCTCATGGTATGCGCGCCGCTACACTGCGACGGCCTGCCGTGGCCTGTCATGGATTTATTCAAAAAAATGAAAGAACATACCGGGAAGACTGGACAGGAAAACGTTTTTAGTCGACTTGGATTATATATGACAATAAATTGCGGTTTCCCCGATGCTCGTAACTGCGCGTGCACAACACTTCAATCCGGCGCTTTCGCGAAATCCATCGGAGCAAAATTTTATGGAGCACACGACATAGGCGGCGGACACTTTTGGAAGGAATGGATACCATCAAAACTAAACAATATGCTTTCAGCCCATATACAAGCTCCTTCCGAAAAGCGAATGACTAGAGCAATAGACATGATTATGGCCAAAAAATCGCCGGGACTACACTACACAACACCCATTTTCCCTCCCTTCGCGAAATCCCTATGGGGAGTTCTAAGCCATCTGAAAACCAAACTCGGCCTTTTCCCATGCCGCATTTCCGACATCTGGCAGAAACCGGATCATCTTTCAGATCAAACAGCTATTTTTACCGCAAGAATGCTTTTACTGATTCACAGCATGGAAGAGACATGCAAAACATACACAGAAAAAATATGCAAATTGTATGGCATTGAGGATGAGGCATTAAAGGAGAAAGTTTTCAGTGCCTTGAAACATGCCGCTTTTGGAAAGGATGTACCCGGCGCGGATGAAAAGGAGTTGAATAGATTGTTGAGAATTAACGGTATGAGGCCTGATGATCAAAAATACTCGGAACTTACGTCAAAATTAAATGAATTGTTTGTAGGAACAGGGAGTGAAGGCACATGGGTGGAAGCCATGAAGAAAGCAGAAATTGCCATTAAAATAGTGATTTTTGAATCTGAAGCGCGCAACAAATGCATAAATATCCGGGACAATATCATGTCCATGTATAATATCAACGGCGAAGGTTATGCGTGTGATATTCTGGAAGCGTTAATTAACGCTTCTCTATTAAGGCGCAACCCCAAATCAAATCTTGGTAGATTGTGTGACCTTTACGGGCAATATGATATGCTTAAACTAAATGGAAGCAATGAGAAACTAAGACGAATCCTTAGCGGTCTACTTGATGGGTATATTACGACAGAGACAGACGATGACGTAGACCACACAAACGCAAGAATAGACGCTGAGAGAGTTATACGAACAGTGGTGCTGGAATATTATGTAAGCAATAGCATTTCCACCAAGGCCCCCGACACACTAAGATACTCCCAATCAAGCCTGTGATCAACCAGCCGGTCTTTTATGTATTTTTCTAAATGTCTTGTATCGCAACAAGACAAAAGTGTAGAATATGAAAGCAGGAGGGCACATATTATGCTGGTAGATTTTTTTCATGTCAAAAAGAAACATACTCTTCCGACCAATAGGGAACGTTGTCAAATTGACAAAACATAATTATTTTGGCTAGCTGTTTTTCCCCCTACCCGCTTCTCTTAACCCTTCAGATAATCGGCGGAGAAATTCTTCTCGGTCTTTACTATTTTGCGCATCACCTGTCAATGTTATTTTGTCTATTTTACTACGTCCCCCCGTATCACGCCGTCCCCCATTTTCCGCTCCTTGTTAAACCTGTTTATTCTACGTTATTTGGTCCAATTATAACAGGGGGCTAGCGGGCTCTGCGGTTGCGTTGTCGGATTGATCTTTTTTAAAATCTTTGCACTTTAGCTTTCCTTTTTCTAATTTATTTAGTAATTCGGCAAATCGAGGATCCTCTCTGACAAAATCAAAACTTCCATCTTCCTTAAGATCTTCAATGTTATCATAGCCTAAGTCTATTGCTTTCGACAAATATTCCAAAGATTTAAGTTTGCTTTTTTGTAACGAATAGAGACACGCTAAATCATAATACCTATTACACAATTCTTCTCTTTTTTGCTCCTGATTATTTTCAAATTTCAAACAATCCTTTATCGCTTTTTTATAGTCAAGAATGGCCTTATCATAATCACCTTTCATTTCATATGCCATACCCCTGCTAGCTTGAATACTATAGTTTGAACAATTATCTAGCTCCTTGTTGTAATCGGAAATAGCCTTATCGTAGTCACCCTTAATTTTATACAAATGACCACGTTGTCCATATGCGCCAGAAAAACTTGGATCAAGTTCTATTGCAATACTATATTCAGAGATAGCCTTGTTATAGTCACCTAAATAAAAATAATAGGATCCGAGACCACAGTGAACATAAGCATCTTTTGGATCAATCTCTGCCGCTTTATTATGATTAAAGAAAGATTTATCATGATCGCCCTTCATGCAATATATGAGGCCAAGATAATAGTAAGCCTTAGCGTATTTCGGATTGAGCTCTATTGCCTTATTAATATCTGAAAGAGAATTGTCGTATTCGCATTTGTTCAAATATAAAGCACCACGATTAAAATATGCTCTTGCATTATTTTGATCAATTTCTATTGCTTTATTGTAAAAAGAAATGGATTTATCATATTTTCCTTTCATATAGTATGCTATCCCAAGATTAACATAGGCATTAGAATCTTTTGGATTACTTTCTGTCGCTTTTGTGTATTTCACAATTGCGTTATTTAAATCTTTTCCACTTAAATATTTATATCCTTCACCAAACGATTCATCTGTTTGTTTTTGCCCATATACGGTATTAATATTTATAAGTAGTAACGATAAAACACAAATGCAAATCATCCCAAAAAACATTTTTGAACTCCCTGATCGAAAAAACATATGCCCCTCCCATCTTGTATTTATGATTGTCGTATTTTCAATACTTATCATAAACATTTGAAGATTAACATTTCATGCTAATATCTTCCAAAGAAATATTCAACAATAAAAACCTTTTCTGGAGACAAGCAACAGCGACCATTTATTTCTTAAAAGGGGTCGATCACTTTCCACTACAATTTATTTTATACTACTAACTATAGAGTAAGTAGCAGAACATTTTATATAAGGGAGACAATAGGGGACGTTGTCAAATTGACAAAACATAATTATTTTGGCTGGCTGTTTTTTTCCCCTACCCGCTTCTCTTGTTCTTACGATCAAAATATAACGCGTAACCAGTAAGGAGTTTCCGCATTAGCACACTTAACGATCTAGCGCCGGTTCTTATGTGTCCTGTTTCTCCTTACTCTTCAGATAATCGGCGGAGAAATTCTTCTCGGTCTTTACTATTTTGCGCATCACCTGTCAATGTTATTTTGTCTATTAGTGATATGTTATAATTAATTGCGGTTTATTCCCTGTACCGCCGGTGTTTTCAGCATCTTCAAAACGAGCAACACATGCACCCAAAACTCCATTCAGCATAAACCTATATTGCGAAGATGCCCTGCCCTCAGTTAAATCCGCCTGCACATAACTAGTAACATCTAATTCTTTCCACCCTACCGCACTGTTAGAAGATATGGTCCCAATATTACTAGCTAACGTGCCGCCGTTATAATCAGTAGCGTCTATACTACTCCCAAAATTTATGTGATCGACGACAACCCCAGTGAAGTCCATCCATCCTGTGCTCTCTACCAGGTACACACGCAATTTTGCCGAAACTATTGTTTTCCCGGCCATACTTCTTAAATCAAAACCTAAAATCCCACTCGATGGATTTTCAGTGGTGTGTTCTACCCATACAAATTCATTAGTGACAACATTTCCGCTGTAATAAACATTTCCATCCGCATTTACAGTCACATTTCCTGTTGTAGTATTAAATGTAGCGTTGTATTGATTTTGGCACGGACCCATTTTGTCCATAATTTCTGTAGCAGTATAGCTATTTACTGTGGGTTTTTTATAATCCAAAAGCATAAGTTCCTCCTGTTCTCTCATCACTTTTCCCACAAATCATACCAGGTAAATATCGACCCTTTCAACATCACCCTCGCGTACTTGTCGGGATATTGGATCAGGAATATCCTGCGCGTTTAGAACAATTTCTTTTTTACCAAACGGTTTTACGATGATTTTGGATATGTTCGCCTTATCGTCTCCGTATGTGTCCTTTCTCTGTGGATTATGATAAACGACAAGCGTCTTCCCGAGAAATTTAAAAGCAAAAGTATCTTTATCAAAACCATTTTCCTTCTTCTCGGTAAATAGCCATTTGGGAAGTATCGGGCTAAATGAAAGTACTAGCTTCCCATTTTTATCAACTAAAAATGGTTTCATGCCCGCGCACATAATGAGCCACATGTGTATAAATTCGGCTGTCGCGCCGCTAAGCCTTGCGTAGAACCCTGCCCCATGTAATTCGGATTGTGGATACGCGCTTGATACTAAAAATGACGAGTTTTCCAGAACGCTCCTTTTATATTTTGCCGGATCATTAAAAGGAATTAACACACTCTTAAGCTCATCGTAAAATTCACTATGCAGGCCGGACTTTAACACCTCTAGAATATATTTGTACTCCATATGCGTCCAGATTGATTCATTTTCAAGCCATCCCGGCGTAAATATTTTACTCCTTCCGATCTCCTGTGTGGTATCTCCCAACGGCGCGTTTATTTTATACATGCGCAGTTTCTCGTCGAAAAGATCACTTCTTCTAACCGCGCTGTGCACTCCTTGCGCCTCAAGAGTATCTATTGTCTTCAGAAAATGAACTACGCCCTCAAGGTATAAAGGCAGCGGCTTTTGTTCA
>Ga0233425_10006839_pt1 | contig 16493 bp, 13 predicted proteins | sample Watercolumn_Towu_2_FD_181712 | JGI IMG/M metagenome (GOLD analysis project Ga0233425, IMG submission 181712) | Freshwater microbial communities from Lake Towuti, South Sulawesi, Indonesia - Watercolumn_Towuti2014_140_MG | ecosystem: Environmental > Aquatic > Freshwater > Lake | place... | reverse complement strand
GGCGCTTCATCCGTTCGATTGCCCAGAAGAGGTTCCTGGCCGTCGGGCGGGTGGCCGCGAATTGTGCACAGATCCCCTCAAAGGCGGCACGGAAGGCCCCCGGGGTATCGTCGTCGATCCGTAGGGCACCAAGGGCGATCCCCATCGCCGCGGCGACGCCGATCGCCGGGGCGCCCCGGATCGTGAGATCGTTGATTGCCGCGATGACCTGGCGGTAGTCGGTGCAGGTTACGGAGCACTCGACGAGCGGCAAGGCCCGTTGATCGATCATTACGACGGTATTGTCATTCCAGAAGATCGTGCGGATGGCGTTTTCCATGTCGCGCTTACCCAACTCCCGCCAGCATTTTCTTCAGGAGATCGTTGATCACCTGGGGACTCGCCTTTCCCCCGGTCGCCTTCATCACCTGCCCGACGAAAAAACCGAACACCTTCTCCTTGCCTGCGCGGTACTGGGCAGCCTGGGCCGGGTTCTTCCCGATGATCTCCGAGATCGTACCGGCCAGGGCAGCCTCATCCGTGATCTGGATAAGTCCCTTTTCCTCGATGATCGCTCTTGGGGCTTTGCCGGTCCGGTACATCGCTTCGCTGACCTCCTTGGCCATCTTGCCGCTGATCGTCCCGTCCTGGATCAGAAGGATCATCTCGGCAAGCGCGGCCGGTGCGATTGGACAGGCCCGGATCTCTCTTTTGTCCTCGTTAAGGAATCGCAGCACATCCCCCATGACCCAGTTGCTGGCAATCTTCGGCTGCCCCGAGAGGCGGACGACCTCTTCGTAATAATCAGCCAGGGCCCGACTGGCGGTCAGGACGCCCGCATCGTAAGCTGGAATCTGGTATTCCCGGACGAACCTCTCCCGCTTTTCCAGGGGAAGCTCCGGCAGGGTATCACGGACCGCCGCAACCCAGGCATCGTCGATCACAATCGGGACCAGGTCCGGATCGGGAAAATACCGGTAATCGTGGGCTTCCTCCTTGCTCCGCATCGAGTGGGTCACCCCTGCCGTGTCGTCCCACAGGCGGGTCTCCTGGATGACGGCGTCCCCTGCGTCGAGGATATAGGTCTGGCGCTTGATCTCGTACTCGAGAGCGCGCTGAACATTCCTGAAAGAATTCATGTTCTTGAGCTCTGTCCGCGTCCCGAACACCTCGGTTCCCCGCGGGCGGAGCGAGATGTTCGCGTCGCAGCGGAAGCTCCCCTCTTCCATATTCCCGTCGCAGATCTCGAGATAGACGAGGATCTCGTGCAGACCCCGGAGATAGGCCGCTGCCTCATCCGCACCGCGGATGTCCGGTTCGCTGACGATCTCGATAAGGGGAACACCGGTCCGGTTCAGATCGACATAGCTCACCGGGTTGTGTTCGTCATGAAGCAGTTTCCCCGCATCCTCCTCCATGTGGATCCGCGTGATGCCGATTCGCTTTTTGCCCCCGTCGATCTCCACCTCGATCCATCCCTGTTCGGCCGGTGGTGCGGCGTACTGGGAAATCTGGTAGCCCTTGGGGAGATCGGGATAGAAGTAATTTTTGCGGGCGAAGTTGCATTCTCCGTTGATTCTGCAGTGCGTCGCCAGGGCCATCTTCATCATGAACTCGACGACCTTTCTGTTCAGGACCGGGAGCACCCCCGGCATCCCGAGGCAGACCGGACAGGTGTGGGTATTGGGCGGGGCCCCGAATTTCGCCGAACAGCCGCAGAAGATCTTGGCATCCGTAAGGAGCTGGGCATGGACCTCGAGCCCGATGACCGGTTCGTATTCCATCAGAGTGCGGGCCTCCTTTTTTCGATCCCTGTCTGTCGCTCGTAAGCCGAGGCGATCTGTAGGAGACGCCCCTCCTGAAAATGGCCGGCCAGAAATTGGACGCCGATCGGGAGTCCGCCATTTGTGTAGCCGCAGGGGACCGAGATGCCCGGTATCCCGGCCAGGTTGGCGGAGATCGTAAAGATATCGGAGAGGTACATCTGCATCGGGTCGTCGGTCTTCTCCCCGATTTTGAAGGCCGGCGTGGGCGAGGTCGGGGTGAGGATGCAATCGCACCCTGCAAAGACCTGATCGAAATCCTGCTTGATCAGGGAGCGGACCTGGGAGGCCTTCCTGTAGTACGCATCGTAGTATCCCGACGAGAGGGCGTAGGTCCCGATCATGATTCGCCTTTTCACCTCCTCGCCGAAACCCGCCGAGCGTGTTTTTTTATACATGTCGATCAGATCGCGGTTATCCTCCGATCGAAAGCCGTACTTGACGCCGTCGTAGCGCGCCAGGTTCGAGCTCGCCTCCGCCGGGGCCACGATGTAGTAAACAGCCACGCAATAATCCGTGTGGGGCAGCGAAACTTCTATACACTTCGCCCCCGCCCTCTCGACGACCCGGATCGCCTCGCGGATGGCGGCCTCGACCTCCGGGTCGATGCCGTCGATGAAGTATTCCTTCGGGATGCCCACCCGCCACCCCTCGATCCCCCGGCCGAGAAAGGCACGATAATCGGGGACATCCTCCGGCACCGAGGTGGATTCCCGCGGATCGTAACCGGCGATGACGTTCATCATGATGGCGCAGTCCTCGACGTCTTTCGTGAAAGGGCCGATCTGGTCGAGCGACGAGGCAAAGGCGACCAGTCCGTAGCGGGAGACCCGGCCGTAGGTCGGCTTCAGGCCGACGACGCCGCAGAGGGCCGCCGGCTGGCGGATGGAGCCGCCCGTGTCGGAACCGAGCGAAGCGATGCATTCATCGGCGGCCACCGCCGCCGCCGAGCCGCCGCTCGACCCGCCGGGGATCCGCATCAGATCCCAGGGGTTGCGGGTCACGCCAAAGAAAGAATTTTCCGTGGAGGAGCCCATCGCGAACTCGTCCATGTTCGTCTTCCCGGTGATGACCGCGCCTGCCGCCCGGAGTTTCTCCACAACCGTGCCGTCATAGGGGGGAATGAAATTGTGGAGGATCCGGGAGCCGCAGGTCGTCCTGACCCCCTTGGTGCAAAAAATGTCTTTCAAGGCGATGGGGATCCCCGTCAGCGCCTTCATCTCGCCCCTGAGAATCGCCGCGTCGGCGCGCGCCGCTTCCCCGAGGGCCGATTCCTTCATCAGGGTGATATACGCCCGGACCTCTCCCTCCACGGCGTCGATCCGTCTGAATACGGAGGCGGTGATCTCGGCGGAGGTCGTCTGGCCCGCACGAAGTTTATCCTGCAATTCGTGAATCGTTAAGCGACACAGTTCCATATGCTTCGTCTGTTCCTTATTCGTTGACGCGCGACGCAGGATCCGGGCTTTATTCGCAGCCGCCCGCCATTATTCGATTACCCGAGGGACCTCAAAGCACCCCCCGCGCGGATCCGGGGCATTGGCCAACGAGGCATCCACGGGGAGGGATGCAACGACCCTGTCTGAACGGAAGGCGTTCTTCCGGGCAATGGCGTGAGACATCGGCGCAACTCCGGTCGTATCGACCGCGTTGAGCTTGTCCATATACATGAGGATGTCGTTGAGCTGGGTGGTGAATTTGTCCACCGCCTCCCCATCCAACGTCAGTCTGGCCAGATTGGCGACATAAGCGACTTCATCCCTGTTGATCTTCTCCAATGCATCCCCCCTTTATGAATTGACCGGCCAGTAGGGTTCGAACGCTTTTCGCGCCTGTCCGATCAGGACCTTTCCCCTGTCGTCCGTCCCGGCCGCCATCCGGTTCAGCGTCTCCTCGCTCGCCCGCGTCTCGTCCAAAAGCTCAAGCAGGACCGCCCGAACGCACTTGGTCAGACCCTGAATATGATATCCGCCCTCCAGGACCATGATCAGACGACCGCCGCTGCACGCTTCAGCCAGATTGAGCAGAACACGGGTAAGAGCGGCGAACCCCTCCGGCGTCACCTTCATCTCGCCCAACGGATCGGCGAAATAGGTATCAAACCCCGCGGAGACCAAGATGATCTCGGGTTTGAAAGCCAAGGCGACCGGGGAGAGGAGTTCTTGGAATATGCGGACATAGAAGGCGTCATCCGCACCGGGTCGCAACGGGACGTTGAGCGTGTAGCCCAGTCCCTCACCCCGCCCCATCTCCCCCAGGGCGCCGGTGCCGGGATAGTAGGGAAACTGGTGGGTCGAAAAGTACAGGACCTTCGGATCCTCATAAAAAATATCCTGGGTGCCGTTCCCATGATGGAGGTCCCAGTCGACGATCAGGATCCGCTCCATCTTGTGTACGGCCATGGCGTGCCTTGCGCCGATCGCAACGTTATTGAAGATGCAGAAACCCGCAGCACGCTCGGCGTCGGCGTGATGACCCGGTGGTCGAACCAAGGCAAAGGCGTTGTCGGCCTTCCGAGAAACCACGGCGTCGATGGCGTTGAGCAAACCGCCCGCCGCGAGCCTGGCGATATCGTATGTCTCGGGAGTGGCTACCGTATCGGGATCGAGCATGGACATCGATCGTCCGGCCGTGGCCGCGATGGCATCGATATACGCCGGCTTGTGGACCCTCTCCAACTCCTCGCGGGTCGACACCCTTGCATCAATCCCGATGAATTTCCAAACCATATCGGGATTGTCGAGCATTTCGTAAATCGAAACGAGCCGTTGGGGCGTCTCGGGGTGGCCCATATCCGTACCGTGCCGCAAATATCTCTGGTCTTTTACAATCCCTGTTTTTTTAGACATCGTACCGCCTTTCTTCCCGGGTGCCCCCAGCCCCCGACGGGAGGTCGTTTCTAACACAAAAGCCCTTAAATAGCAAAAGTTTTTACACCGGAAGCGCTCTTGGAAAAAGCATTGACAAACATTTCACACTGCGGGTATAAGCGCGATATAGGATACTTTTTTACGGACCTTGGGCAGTGATTACGAGGTCTCTTTCCACCATTGGAAACTGGGAGGGGTGACATCATGTTTGGTATCGGCATGCCGGAGCTACTGGTGATCGCGGTCATCGCATTGCTCGTGGTGGGCCCCAAGAAACTGCCTGAGATCGCAAAGTCTCTGGGAAAGGGTCTTTTAGAATTCCGCAAGGTGACCGAAAGCGCGACGGATACGATCAAGGAGACCCTAAAAACGGATGAGCTGAAGAAGGATTTGGATGGCATCAAAGATTCGCTTCTCTACGGCAAAGTGGAAGAAAAGGGAGACCCGGTGCCCCCCGCCGCACCAATACCCCCAGGCCATGATGCCCCGAAGACGGACGAGCCCAAACCACCGGCCTGACCCCTCGCAGGACTCCCGACACGACATCACATGAAAAATAGCTCACCCGAAGAAGAAAAAATGTCCCTGACCTCGCATCTTGAAGAGTTGAAGACGCGGCTCATACGCGTTCTCATCGCCGTCGGTGTAGGCTTTGGCATCTGCTACACCTTCAAGGAATGGTCTTTCCGGTTCATCACCAGACCCCTCGTCGATGCCATGCCGGCCCAGAGCGCACTGATCTTTACGGGACTTCCGGAGGCTTTTTTCATTCACATGAAGATCGCTTTCTTTGCCTCGCTCCTGATTACCGCCCCCTATACCCTCTTCGAGATCTGGAGATTTATCTCTCCAGGTCTATACCAGAACGAGAAAAAATACGTCTTTCCCTTCATCTTCTTCTCCTCGCTCCTGTTTGGCAGTGGAGTCCTTTTTGGTTATTTCGTCGCCCTGCCCCCGGCGTTTTCTTTTTTTGTGAGCTTTTCCACCGACGCACTCAAGCCGATGATCTCTTTTCGCGAGTATCTCGACCTCACCTTGAAGTTTCTCCTGGCCTTCGGTCTCTGCTTCGAGATGCCGGTCTTTATGTTTTTTCTGGCGAAACTCGGCATCGTCAATGCAAAAATGCTCTCCAAGCAGCGGCGTTACGCGATCCTCATCATCTTCATCGCTGCCGCTATCCTGACCCCCTCTCCCGACGCCTTCAGCCAGATATTAATGGCGATCCCGCTCATGTTTCTCTATGAGGTAAGCATTGTAGTGGTAAAATTCGCCCGCAAGAAAAAATCCTCCGAAGCGGAAACCGGGGAACAGTCAGCGATGCCGGAGGAGACGGAAACAAAGAACCTATGACCCCCTTTAAACCTATTGCCCGGCGCCGGAAAATGTCATCGCGACGCTCCGTCCTGGGGACCATCATCGTCGTATTCCTCATCGTTTTTGTAAGTGCCGCCTTGGCGGGAACTAGTCTCTTCTACTACATTCTCCTCAAGGAGCTCCCCGGCATCGCCGCCCTGAAGGACTATCGCCCCAGCATAACAACTCGGGTCTACGCGGACAACGGCGAGCTGATCGACGAGTTCTTCCTCGAAGACCGGAAGGTCATCAAGTACGAGGACATCCCAAAGATCGTCATTCAGGCCTTTGTTGCCGCCGAGGACGCCCGCTTCTTCCAGCATAAGGGCTTCGACATGCAGAGTATGTCCAGGGCATTTTTCAAAAATCTCGAAGCGGGGCGGATTGTTCAGGGAGGCAGCACCATTACCCAGCAGGTTGCCAAAGTCCTCTACCTCTCCTCGGAGCGAAGTTACCTCAGAAAGATCAAGGAGGCGATCCTGGCGTACAAGATAGACAAGTATCTGACAAAGGAAGAGATCATCACGCTCTACCTGAACCACATCTATCTCGGCCATGGAACCTACGGGATCGAGGCGGCATCGCAGGGGTACTTCGGAAAGAGCGCGCGTGACATGACCCTTGCGGAAGCGGCCCTGCTGGCTGGCCTCCCCAAGGCCCCCAGCAGCTACTCTCCCTACAATCACCCCGATAAGGCATACCAACGGCAGGCCTACGTTCTTTCGCGTATGCAGGAAGACGGATTCATATCAAAGAACGAAAAGGACCAGGCAATCGCGACAAAACTCCGTTTTCGTTCCATCAAACCCAAAGACAAGATCGCCCCTTACTTCATCGAAAATGTCCGGCGCTACGTCCAGGAGAAATACGGCAGCGATGTCCTCTACAAGGAAGGGCTGGAAGTCTACACGACTCTCAACATCCATATGCAGAAGGCCGCGCGAGACGCAGTGGAGCAAGGCCTCAAAGAGATCGAAGAACGCCAGAATTTTGAAAAAGGGCTCGTCCAGGGGGCGCTGTTTGCACTGGATCCCAAAAGCGGTGCGATCCGTTCGATGGTCGGAGGGCGAGACTTCAACCGCAGCGAGTTCAACCGCGCCACCCAGTCCCGGCGACAACCGGGGTCGGCATTCAAACCGCTCATCTATACGGCGGCCTTCGACAAGGGAATGACCCCGTCAACGGTGATCGTGGATGCCCCCATTGTCTACCCGGATCCCTCCAGTCCCGACGGGGTTTGGAAGCCGAAGAACTTCGACGAGAAATTTCTCGGTCCGACGACACTGCACAACGCCCTGGTCCATTCGCGGAATATCATCACCATCAAAGTTCTCGAGGAGATCGGTATCGATTACACCACGGCCTATGCCGCCAATATGGGGATCGCCTCGCCAATTTCCAGAAACCTTTCGATAGCCCTCGGAACCTCCGGGGTCACCCTCCAGGAGCTGGTCCGGGCTTACGGTGTTCTGGCCAATGAGGGAAAGCGCGTGCAACCCTTTTTCATCAAAAAGATCATCGATCGGACCGGCCATGTCTTTGAGGAGACACAGCCAAAGGTCGAGCAGGTGATCGACCCGCGGATCGCCTTCATGACCAGCTATGTCATGCAGGACGTCGTCGAAAGCGGAACGGGACAGCGGGTAAAGCGGCTCGGCCGGCCGGTGGCAGGAAAGACCGGGACGACCGATGACACAAGGGACGCCTGGTTTCTGGGCTTTACGCCCACTTTGGTCGCCGGCGTCTGGGTAGGGTTCGATCAGGAGAGACCCCTCGGCAAGCTGGAGGTCGGAGGCCGTGCTGCGGCGCCTATCTGGCTCTATTTTGCGGAGAAGGCCCTCGATCGGATGCCGGCCGAAGTCTTCCCCATCCCCGAAGGAATCGTATTTATCAAAGTGGATCCGAAAACCGGGGTGCCGGCCAGGTTCTGGACCAAGGGGGCAAGATTCGAAGCCTTCCTCGAGGGGACAACCCCGGAAAACGCAGAACCCGTAGACCCTGCAAGTCTCCCCGAGGGGGTCAGAAAGTTCGATATGGACCCCAACTTCTGAAAGGGATGATGAAACCGGCCCTCCATCTGTTCATTTCTTTACTGACAACGATATGCCTCCTGTCGCCCCACGGACAGGCTAATGAACTCGGCTCTTCCGCGGGCAGAGCGCAACCGGTGTCGGACCACTTCGATGGCCGTCTGTATTTCAACCCCGATGCGCCCCAACCCCCATTCGCTCCGGGTCAGGCGCAAATACGGAGCCGACCCGGATGGATCTGGCGATGGATTTTTGGCACCGAATGGCCGGAGTGGCCGATAGTAAAGGAGTCCGTACCAGGACCGCCTCCCACCGCCCGCGTCCCGAAAGGAATGCTTTCCATCACCCCCGTGGGTCACGCGACGTTTCTCATTCAAATGGACGGTCTCAATATCCTGACCGATCCCATCTGGTCGGAGCGATGCAGCCCGGTTTCCTGGGCCGGTCCTGCGCGTTACACAGTGCCGGGCATCCGTTTTGAGGATCTGCCGCCGATCGATGTAGTACTGGTGTCGCACAATCACTACGATCATCTCGATCTGCCCACGTTGAAACGACTCGCCGAAAAAGGCGATCCGCATGCCGTCGTCCCGCTCGGCAACCTCGTTCTCTTAAGGGAGACGGGAATCCCCCATACCGATGAACTGGACTGGTGGCAGTCGGTCCGCCTGTCGCCGGATGTGACTCTCACTTTGGTACCGGCACAGCACTTTTCCTCACGCACCTTCTGGGACCGCAACGAAACCCTCTGGGGAGGATTTGTGGTCTCGGGACCGTCGGGAAATGTTTACTTCGCCGGGGATACGGGATATGGCCCCCATTTCCGAGAGATAGCACGCCGCTTCGCACCGATCCGAACGGCGCTCCTTCCGATCGCTCCCTTCCGGCCGAGACAAGCGAAAGACACCCTCTCGATCAATTTCTCCATCGTCCATATGGGACCGGCAGAGGCGGTCCGGGCGCATTTGGATCTGGGCGCGCGGTTCAGCATTGCCGCCCATTTCCAGGTATTCCAGCTCGGAGCGGACGGATTCGACGATGCCGTGACCGAACTCGCTTTGACCCTCAGGGAACGCGATCTGAAGCCCGAATCGTTCATCATACCGATCTTCGGCCGGGCCATCGAAACGATCGCACCCGCCAAAATAGACCTCCACGCAACCCGAAAAGGATCTCCCGCAAACATCCGGGAGAATAATCATCCCTCCGCACACTGAGGAATTTCATTCGTCCGGATCTATTCGTAACGCAGCGCTTCGATGGGGTCTAACTTGGCGGCCTTGCGCGCCGGGTAGAAGCCGAAAAATATGCCCACACCCCCGGCAAAGGAAAAAGAAAGAAGCAGCGCCTCGAGCGAGACGAGGGTCGGCCATCTGAAGAAGTGGGAGATGAGCTGCGAAGCCGAAACGCCGATGATCAGACCGATCAATCCCCCGATCAGGCTCAGGACGAGGGCTTCGATGAGGAATTGGTAGAGAATGTCCCGTTCCCTTGCCCCTACGGCCAAACGGATGCCGATCTCCCGGGTGCGCTCGGTCACCGAAACAAGCATGATGTTCATAATACCGATGCCGCCGACCAGAAGGGCGATGGAGGCAATGGCCCCCAGAAGAAGCGACATGACCCGGGCGGATTCTTCGGCCGTGGACATGGCTTCGGTGAGGTTACGGACGCTGAAGTCATTTTCCTGATCGGACCGGAGGCGGTGCCGCTGGCGGAGAAGCTGGGTAATATCCTCTTCGGCCTGCTGCAGGGTATTGGCGCTCGTCGCCTGGACGCTTATACTGCGGACCATACCGGGAAAATTTCTTCCGAAAAGCAATCTTTGCGACGTGGTCAGGGGGACGTACAAGGTGTCGTCCTGATCCTGGCCCCAAGTGGTTTGCCCCTTTAACGCCAGCACGCCCACCACGGTAAATGGGAACTTCTTTATCCGTACGACCTGTCCCACCGGGTCCATGTCGCCAAAGAGGTTGTCGGCCACGGTCTGTCCCAGGAGGCAGACCGAAGCCCTGCCGTCCACGTCGGCTTGGAGCAGGGTCCTGCCCTTGACCACCGGCCAATCCCTGATGAGCAGGGCTTCCGGAGTGGTCCCATAGGCGACTGTCGACCAGTTCTGGTTGCCCGAAACGATTTGCACCACACCGGTGAGCACGGGGGCCGAGTATTTGACGGAAGCCAGCTCCGTGGCGATCGCCTTGGCATCATCGACGGTGAGCGTGGGAACCGAACCGGTGCCGAAACGCAGCCCTCCGCTGGTGGCGCTTCCGGAGAGCACGATGAGCAGGTTGGAGCCCATGGAGGCGATCTGCTCCTGAATGCGGGCCTTGGCCCCCGACCCCACGGCAATCATGGCAATGACCGCGCTCACACCGATGATGATCCCCAGCATGGTCAGACCGGAGCGCATTTTGTTCCGACTGAGGGCCTTGAAGGCGATACGCAGCGTCATGGGGAAATTCATCCGCTCGCCTCCTCCGTCGGCGGGGGCATCTGGGTCAGGTCGTAGGCGGCCTTCCGGGCTTGGAAGGAAAGGTCCTGGATGATTTTCCCATCGCGGAAGATCACCTGGCGACCGGCATAGCGGGCGATTTCCTGTTCGTGGGTCACCAGAATGATGGTGATCTGGGATTGCTGGTTCAGCTTCTGGAAGATCTCTATGATCTCCAGGCTGGTTCGGGTATCCAGGTTGCCGGTAGGCTCATCGGCGAGGATCAACGAAGGCCGGTTGACCAGGGCGCGGGCAATGGCCACCCGCTGCTGTTGTCCGCCGGAGAGTTGGCTGGGGAGATGGTGTTCGCGTCCGTTCAGGCCCACGCCGATCAGAGCCTCCTTTGCCTTTTGATGTCTTGCCCGCGATGGGGTGTTGCTGTAAAAAAGAGGAAGCTCCACATTTTCCAGGGCCGTCGTTCGGTTTAAAAGGTTAAAGCTTTGGAAGACGAAGCCGATCTTCTTATTGCGAATCTGGGCCAGATCATCCTTGGTCAGACCGGAGACATCGGTCCCTTCTAAAAAGTACCGGCCTTGACTGGGGCGGTCAAGACAGCCAAGGATATTCATAAAGGTTGACTTCCCCGATCCGGACGCCCCCATGATCGCCACAAACTCACCGGCCTTAATGCACAGATCGACGCCTTTCAAGGCCGGTACCTGTACTTCCCCCAGGTAATAGATTTTGACCAGATGTTCGACACGGATTAAATCATGCATAAAATGCTTTATCGGAATCCTCTCATGGAGGGCGGCGCCTGTGTGGCGGCCGGCTTGCTGTTTCCTCCGAGGGCCTCCGTAATCACTTCCTGTCCTTCCTTCAGAGCGCCCGATACCACCTCGGTGAAAGATCCGTCCGAAACCCCCGTGGCGATTTCTACCGGCACAGGCATGCCCCCTTGCACAGGAGTCCACACCCGATTGACCGGCGCCTGTCCCTCGGAAGCCTCCGGGCGCTGGGCCATCTGGTCGTATTTCTTTTTCTGCTCCTCGGTCAACAGCGAACGAATCTTCAGGCGGTTGCTCAAACGAAGCTCCTTGCCCTTCGCTTTTCCTTCCTCGGCCCCCCCTGCTCGGTAGGCTTCCCGGATTTGTGTTTGGGCGTCTTTCAATACAATGGCAATGGCGGCCTGTTGATCGGCCGTAAGCGCCAGTTCGGTTTTCAGCCTTTCCAGAATCTGTTCCGGGCTGGGGGCTCCCTTCGCGGGCGGGGGAGTCGGCGCCGACGCCGGCTTCTTTTGCGCAGCACTTGCCTCTTTTTTTGCAAAATCCGGACGGAAGCGAAGCGCTGAATTAGGGATCTTCAGAACGTTGTCCTTATGGGACACCAGCAAGGAAACATTTGCGGTCATGCCCGGTTTCAGCTTGAGCTCGGGGTTTTTTACATGAATCACCACATTGTAAGTCACTACGTTTTGAATGGTGATCGGCGCATTGCGGACCTCGGTGACTTTCCCCTGGAAGGTCATCAGCGGGTAGGCGTCAACCGTAAAGGTCGTCTCCTGTTCCTTGAACACCCTGCCGATATCCGCCTCGCTGACGTTTGTTTCCACCTGCATCTCGGTCAGGTCCTGGGCAATGGTGAACAGCGTAGGAGCCTGAAGGCTGGCAGCCACCGTCTGTCCCACGTCCACATTACGGGAGATCACGATCCCATTCACCGGGGCGGTGATCCGCGTATGGTTCAGGTTGACCTGAGCCATCTCCAGTTCGGCTTCGGCCTGTTTGATCTGTGCCTTGGACGATTCAACGCGGGCCTTGGCCGATTCCAACTGGGCATCGGTGGCTATGTGCTGGGCCAGGGTCGCTTCCAGTTGGGCCGCGGCGGAATCGTGGGCTGTCTGGGCCGTATCGCGGTCGCTGGCTGAAATCAGATTTTGGGAGAAGAGCTCCCGGGATCGATTGAGATTGCGGCGGGTATCTTCCAGCGAAACCTTGGCTTTGACCACATTGGCCCTGCTCGCATCGATGTTGGAGCGGGCGGTGGCGATGTCGGCCTGGGCGTTCAGGAGCGAAGCCCTGGCATTTTCCACCTTGGCTGCGGCCTGCGCGACCTGGGCCTGGAAGATAGCCGGATCGATCTGCGCGATGAGCTGGCCTTTTTTCACGATTGAATTGAAATCCGCGTTGAGCTTTTGGATTGTCCCTGACACCTGGGAGCCCACCAGCACGGTGGTCACCGGATTGACAGTGCCGTTGGCCGTAACGAAAGTGGAAAGATTTCCTCGTTCGACCTTTGCCGTCTTGTATTTTTCGGCCGCCCCTCCTTTTTGAAAGAACTGTGTATAACCGAAATAACCAGCCCCCGCCAAAACGACGGCTCCGCCGAAATACAAGAGTTTTTTCTTCAGGCCGGTCCGTTTTCGCTTGCGATGATTTTCTTTGTCTTCCCTCATCTTATCGGTCATTTTTCCCCCGCCGCCTTTTCCAGGCTTGCCTGCGCCAGTCGGTAATCGGAAAGCGCCGAAATATGCGCCAGTTTCGCGTTACTCACCGATACGAGGGCGTCGGTGACCTCGATAGGGCTACCCACCCCCGAGGCGTATCGGCCGTTGGCCAGATCGAGATTTTCGGTGGCCTGACGGACGCTGAGCTCCGCCGCCGCAATCCGGTCCGCCGCCTCCTGCAGGTTCAGCCACGCCTGTTTGACCTCCTGATGGATGGTTTGTCGGAGCAACGCCTCGTTCGCTGTAAGGACATCCAGGTTGGCTCGCGCCTCCTCCACCTGATATTTTGTTGAATAGCCGCTGAACAGGGGTACGTTCAGTTGGGCGCCAAAACTCCAACCCTGATCCAATGGAAAACTGCTCGCACCCCAGCCGTAACTGGCGCTGCCCGTGACGAACGGATAATAACCCTTCCGGGCAAGTTCGATGCTCTGCTCCAGCGATCGCTTCTTCACACCGATGGCTTTCAGGTCCGGCCGGCGTTCATAGGCCTTCCGGGTCGCCTCCTCCACATCGATCAGCACGCGCTGAAACGGGAGCTGATCCACAACCTCGTAATCCGGCGCCTCGGGCATCCCCATGGTGTTGTTCAGTGTCACCTGTCCCAGGCGGACCGCGTTTTCGGCCTTGAGGAGATTCAGTTTTGCATTGGAGAGATCGACGTCGGCCTTGGTGACGTCGAATTTCGGTTTTGTGCCGACCTCGTAAAATGCCTTGGCCCGTTCGAGATGCTTTTGAAACTGTCCCACGACCTCCCTGGAGACATCCCGGTTACGTCTTGCCTGGAGAAGTCCGTAATAGGCCTGCTTGACCGCAAAGGCCACCTGGACGATGATGCTGTCGAGATCCGAACGGGATGAATCCCGGTTGAGTTCCTGAACCTTCACCTGGGTAGAGGTTTTACCGAAATCAAAGATGTTCTGGCTCAGGGAGAGGGTGGAGGAATAGGTGTCGTAGGTCTGCCCCAGGGATGCACCGGAGGTGGAGTAGGGATCCGTCCGGCTGTAACCGGCGACTCCGCTCAACTGCGGATAAAAACCGGAGCGGGCCTGGCCTACCTTGCTTTCACCGGCGACAAGTGTGGCGGTGGCGGCTTGGATGCTGGGATGCTTCTCCATGGCGATGGCGATGCAGCGCTGTAGATCCAGTGTATCGCCCTTCCTGACCGTTTCTTTCGCGGCGACCGCCGCCGGCAGCATCAACCAAAAACAGACGAGGAACAGCAGGCGTTGTTTCATAATCTCCTTCCCTATTTCCGACACCGGCATCATCAGACCGGGTCAAGGTTGACATCCTCTGATAAGCAATCCCTGTGCCCGATGCGGACTCCATTCAATCGATTGAAACCATGAATAAAATCCTTGGCCCCCACCTTGTCATAAAAAAAGAAGCGGATATTATCTATCCACTTTCCCTCGTCCGATTGGATAAATTGTATCCGGCATTCGCACATCCATCCAGCCGTTTGGTTATCTGGGTAGAACAGCGCATCGCTGTGACCTGAGCATAGGAGAAGCCTCTTTGGTTGTCAAATAGATTTATTTCAACCGATTGCACATGCGTCGCGCGGATTGTTTCTTCTGTGAAAATTCGTCTTGACAATCAGTCCGCTTTGCTGTAGATGCATCACAAACCAGAGCGTTGGAAGGGTACTTTATGAACCATCAATCGTTGTCGAACAGCAGACTGCTTGTACTTGGCGTCGTCGTACTCGTACGCATGGGGGCTGCTGCTCGGCGTCTTTGATGGATTGACCAAAAAGGATGCGAGCCGCGGGCCCCGCAAGGCCGCGGCTTTTTTGTTTGCTTCGAAAGCCGCGGTTCACGGAGAATCGGCGGCTTTTCTATTTCAGAAAGGAGCAACTCATGGATCTCATCGGAGCCGACATCGTTTTAAAAACCCTTATGGAGGAAGGGGTGGAGGTGATCTTCGGCTATCCGGGCGCCAACACCCTCCCGCTCAACGACCGCATGGCCGGCAGCCCCATCAACCACTATCTGATGCGCCACGAGCAGGCGGCGGCCCATGCCGCCGACGGCTATGCCCGGGCGACGGGTAGGGTGGGGGTCTGTCTGTCTACGTCGGGTCCGGGGGCGACAAACCTGGTGACGGGGATCGCCACCGCGTATATGGATTCGACACCGCTGGTGGCCATCACCGCTCAGGTCAACAGCGACCTCTGGGGAAGAGACGCCTTCCAGGAAACGGATATCATCGGGATTACGATGCCCATCACGAAGCACAGTTTCATGGTACGGGACGTGAACCAGCTTGCCGCCTCCATCCGCCAGGCTTTCCAGCTCGCCAGCACCGGCCGGACCGGCCCCGTTTTAGTAGACATCCCCAAGGACATCCTCAGCGCCCGTTGCAGCGTGCAGCCAAAAATCGCGCCGGCGGCGACGCCAAAACGGATCGCGAATCGGGATCAGTTGGAGCGGATCGCCCAGGCGCTCAATCGAAGCGAACGGCCTGTCCTGATCATCGGGGGCGGGGTCAAGCTGGGCGATGCCTGCCTCCAGATGAGCGAGCTCGTGCAACAGGGCCGGCTTCCCTTTGTCACCACGATGATGGGGATCGGTTCGGTCTCCTCCGCCAACGGCTTCAATCTGGGCTTTATCGGCACGCACGGCAACGAGCTGGCCAACCGGATCATCCACGATTCCGATTTCATCCTTGCCGTCGGCACCCGCTTCACCGAGCGGAGCACCTCCGTCATCGAGGAATTCGCCCCGCTGGCGACGATCGCCCAGATCGACATCGACCCTACTTCGATCGGAAAGAACATCGCGGTGGATCTCCCTTTCGAGGGAGATATCCAGGAAGTGCTCGTGGAACTTATCCCCCTGATCGTTCCCCGAAACCGGGACCCATGGATGGAACGAATCGAGATGGAACGACGAGCCCAGGAGGAAAAGCTGAGCGACGGCGGATGCGGCCAGGCGGGAACCCTCATCCGGAATATTCAGGACGCGATGCCCAGAGAGACGATCGTCGTCCCGGACGTGGGCCTTAATCAGATCTGGACGGTCCGCACCTGGAAGACCCACTCTCCCCGGAGCCTGCTGACGAGCGGCGGGATGGGAACGATGGGATTTTCGGTCCCGGCGGCTATCGGCGCCAAAGTAGGCGCCCCCGACAGGGATGTGGTCGTTATCTGCGGCGATGGCGGCTTCTATATGAACATCCAAGAGCTGGCGACCATCAGTTATTATCGCCTGCCGATCAAGATCGTTGTGATCAACAACGGCCACCTGGGGATGATCCGGCAGATGCAGGACCTCTGGTACGACGCGCGCTTCACGACAAGCGACCTCGGCGACAAGGTCGATCTGGTTGCGGTGGCCAAGGGGTTCGGCATCCCTGCAGAGCGGGTCGCGGTGGACGAGAATCCGGCGGCAGCGATCGCCAGGATGAGCGGCGCCGCCGGCCCCTACATGCTGGAGGCGATGGTGGATCCGGATAACTACGTCTACCCGATCATCCCCCCGGGCTGCTCGAATG
>Ga0233425_10006838_pt1 | contig 16495 bp, 11 predicted proteins | sample Watercolumn_Towu_2_FD_181712 | JGI IMG/M metagenome (GOLD analysis project Ga0233425, IMG submission 181712) | Freshwater microbial communities from Lake Towuti, South Sulawesi, Indonesia - Watercolumn_Towuti2014_140_MG | ecosystem: Environmental > Aquatic > Freshwater > Lake | place... | reverse complement strand
ATTTCAGAATTTTTGATAAAAAAAGATTTTCCATTAGAAAAAATGATCCATCTTGTAATTTTAAAACCAATATCGAATGGATTTAAACTCAGTCCTATTGCCTAAATTTTGGGGAATTTAGGAAAATTTTAAACAAGCATATTTTAACCAATAAAATTTTTCAAATTCTATTTTACAAATCTGTTTAGTCTTTCTTAAAAAAACTATTTTAATTGCAATTAACTAAAAGACTCAGCAGAATAATCCAACAATTTTAACTATTCGGAGAAAAAATGGCATATAGTAGACCATTAGGTATCGATATTGGCCCCTCTCCTAACAGTGCTTTCAGCAAAAGAGACAGGGATTTTGACGTAGAAGAAGAAGAAGAAATGCCTGCTTACAAAAGAACAACTGTTGCTACAAGTGTAAGTTCTCCCATAGCAGCAACACTAAGAGCAATCTTTGAAAAGAACTTACAAATAGATCCTCACTCGCAACGCAGTCATACACCAGAACCAGAGATGGATCAACTCTGGCAGTTCATACAAGAATCCGAAACAACATTGTCTACAGCTCTTGTGCAAGAAACACCTACAGATCACAGCATGAAAATTGCAAATGCCACGCTACCTCATAAGGTAACGTCCAATAAAGATATTTTTGCTACTGGATCCACATTTTTTGATGTAGTTCATTCATTATCGAATATTGTCTTACTGACCTGTACTTGCTACAGTTTTGTGAATACACCAAAATCCGTATCAGCAAAAGATTCAAGCATAGATTCACTAGTTGCAGGATCTGCCACGCTGCATAACTGCCAAATAAGAAATATGACCATAGGATCTACCGTTTCTGCAAGCACACAACTACGTTCTTGCACAGTTTTTCAAAACATTTTTTCCGATGGTCACCAACCTTTAATACTGGAAAATACACATGTGTGCGGTGAAGTATCCGCACTACATCCAGTAGTAACTAATTCAATAATAGAACAAACTCTTAGATGCTCCAGTCCATTTTTGAAATTGCAAAATTGCTCAGTAAATACTGTCATCTTGAATAATGCTAGCCCGACAACACTATTATTAGTTAATAGCCAAGTAAAAAAAATAATCTTTTTAGGAAATGATGGCCATGTAGAGCTACAAGGACATTCTTCCTATGAAACCATAGAAAAACGAGGATAAACAATGAGTGGTATCGAATTTGGATCATTAAGAAAAGAACTGGAAGATCCTGTAAGTTTTGACCCTTTATTCCGAGCGATGACTTTGCAACCGTGTGGTCATAACTGCAACGAGGATACTCTTAAAGACATAAGAGATCGAGCATTGAACGAGAAAATGCAACCTACTTGTCCTTTTTGTAGACAAGTAATCATAAGCGCCACTCCTAATTATACTATAAGAAACCTTGCTCATAAAATTTTTGATGAAGAAAAACCATCAAAAAATCCTCCAAGAGAAAAAGAAAGTGCAAATGAAGAGATGGAAGAAAAACAAAAAGCCCCTGTAGAGAAGAAAGAAGATGACAGAGCATGGGACTACTTACAAGAAACAGCAAGCGTTCGTGCTGCGGCAGCTTTATCCTCCGATCGGGAAGAAAGCAAAGCTCCAAGTGAATGTTATGTTAGTTCATTTGACGGGCATCCTCTTTTCTACGCTACTCCCGAGCTCGCTAAAAACCTAGCGCAACTTGCTGTAAGTTATAGAGCTCCTTCTAGTAGTATTCAAAGACATAGAAAAGAAGAAAAAGTTCCACGAAGGGTCGGCAGATTATCAGAATTCGGAGCACACCATCCTAAAAGAGAGATTTCATGGGAACCAAGACGTGGAGATGGATTATCTGCACCAGAAGCACACGCTTGGCCATCAAGAGAAGACGTTCATGGAGAACGTGATAAATTTGGCGATGAAGATGTGGATGACATATACTGCAGTAGCAGCCTAACTCTCTGTGATACAAGAGTAGCTCATAACATACAAGGTGAAAGTTTTATCACTTTAACCCGCGCTCTAGTAAAAGGCACGATCGTAGCAGCCGGTAGTATCAAGTTATATGGTGGAGAATATAAAGGACACATAACAGCAAATAGCTTTTTCGAAGCTCATGATGCCATTCTCTCATCAGTAACAGCCGATGGATCTGCGACTTTAACCGGATGTGATATCAACAATATACATGCTAATAGTTTTCTAACTTTTACAAACGGTAACGTACAAGAAATTACAGCTGATGGCAGCGTTACTTTAAAGGACTGTACTTGTACAAAAAAGATTGCAACACAAAGTTTTTTAAAGGCCACTCATTCTAAAGCACCAACGATATATGCAGATGGATCCATAGAACTTAAAGCATGCATCGCTACAAGCGTAGAAACCTCTAGTTCTGCAAAAATATTTAATTGTCAAATAGAAACAGTAACAGCTGAAGGAGAAGTTCAAATAAGAGCTTCCGAAATACAACATCTATCTTGCCATTCTAATAATCTCATCCTACAAGCATCCAACATAGAGACACTAGTAGTATATGTGCTCCACAATACTTATGTACCAGACGATGTAACTAATGCTCTATTTCAAAACTCCCACATCGGAAGTTTAGTAGTGACAGGCTCTATTACCGTTAACGGCAGACAAATTTGTGGACCCGGAGCGCTTATCGTAAATGGACAAGAAGTGTATGCAAGAGATAGATCTGCTCGATCAGGCCCGCAAGAACAAATATTAGAACTTCGTAGTAGCAGAGTAGGAAAAGTTTTCTTCGAAGGTGGACATGGCCATGTAATAACAGATGCAGAATCTTCATGCGAGGAAGTACATCAAGAATTAGAAAAAAGATAGGGAAAAATGGCAGGAGTTACAAAACACACTTATACAAATTCGTGTAAACAAGAACTTATGGATTTAGTAAACTATGAGCTATTAACAGTAGGACAAATTCCTGCATGTGTTTTTCTAACTTTAGCACTCAAAAACAGATCAGCAAATGCCCCTGCATCGAACAGTAAAAGTGCTCAGATAATCGTTCTATCTAATAACCATATTAAAAATGACGGTCATGTAGAGCTACCTAGACATTCCTCCTGCGAAACCGTAAAGCAAGGAGTAAATAATAAATGAGTGGTGCCGAATTTGGATCATTAAGAAAAGAACTGGAAGATCCGGTAAGTTTAGATCCTTTATTCCGAGCGATGACTTGTCAACCGTGTGGTCATAACTGCAACGAAGATACTCTTCAAGGCATAAGAGATCGAGCATTAAACGAGAAAATGCAACCTACTTGTCCTTTTTGTAGACAAGTAATCGTAAGCGCCACTCCTAATTATACTATAAGAAACCTTGCTCATAAAGTTTTTGATGGAGAAAAACCATCAAAAAATCCCCCAAGAGAAAAAGAAAGTGCAAATGAAGAGATGGAAGAAAAACAAAAAGCCCCTGTAGAGAAGAAAGAAGATGACAGGACATTGGACTACTTACAAGAAACAGCAAGCGTTCGTACTGCGACAGCTTTATCCTCCGATCGGGAAGAAAGCAAAGCTCCAAGTGAATGTTATGTTAGTTCATTTGATGGGCATCCTCTTTTCGATGCTACTCCCGAGCTCGCTAAAAACCTAGCGCAACTTGCTGCAAGTTCTAGAGCTACTTCTAGTACTATTCAAAGACATAGAAAAGAAGGAGAAGATCCACAAAGGATAGGCGGATTATCAGAATCCGTAGCACAATATGAGACAGCATTAACATGGAGGATAGCCGCCGATAATGATGACTGGTCTGTTCCTTGGACGCTCCCCCAAAGTGTATCCCCTGCAGAAAGATTCAATCCTAGAGAACGCAATCATTTCGAAAATGACAGTGTGCATCAAATATTTTGCAATAGTAGTCTCACTCTTGACGGAACAACGGTAGCCGATAGTGTAGAAGGTAAGAGTTGCATTACCGCGACAAAAGCTCATGTACTAGGAACAATCGTGGCACATGGGAAATTAACATTAAACGATGGTGAATATTTAGGGCCAATAAAAGCACATAGCGAAGTCGATGCTCAATATGCCACTCTATTGTCAGTAACCGGTAATGGGAACATGAAATTCGAATCTTGCAATGTTCTACAACATATACATACTGATGGAAATGTAACCTTCAAATATGGTACGGTACAAGCAATTACAGCACGCTCTATAGTAGTTACTGATTGTACTGTCGAATATTTATACGCACATAGACAGGTAAAAATAACTAATTGCAAAATTGACACGGCAGTATCAGAAGGACTCATCGAAATAGAGGGCTCAAAAATTCGTCATCTAGCTTGCTGTTCTAATCATCTAGTCTTAAAAGACTCCCGCGTAGATATGATGGCCCTCAGGCTTTCGTGTGCAAAAGATTCAGAACAAATATTAGAGCTTCGTAATAGCAGAGTAAAAAAAGTTTTCTTCAAAGGAGGACATGGCCGCGTGATAACAGACGCACAATCTTCATGCGAAGAAATACATCAAGAATTAGAAAAAGAATAGGAGAAAAATGGCAGGAGCTGTAAGACGTAGTCACACAGATTTATTTGCAGAAGAACTTATAGATCCAGTAAGCTATGACCCACTATATGAGGCGGTAGCCTTATGCCCATGCGAACATAACATAAACAAAAGCACATTTGATAGAATTTATGCCTATGCCAAAACACAACATATGCATCCAAGATGTCCTATGTGTAAGAGAGTTATAGAACGTTATTCAGTAGACCATAAGATCAGAAGCTTAGCACAGGAAAAATTTCCACCTCCTTCTCCCTCAGCCTCATCTAGTGATCTTGCCGAGCCATTATTATCAGATGCGGGCCCTGCTCATCAACCAGAAGATGGTCATTTAGCAGTAGAATATCCTTCAACAAATGTGAAAAAGAAAAAATTAATAAAATTCGAAGACAAACGCATGGGAGAAATCAACTATAAGCATGATGTAGAAATAGATAGGACAAGAGTCTCAGCACAAGTCTTTGTAGGAGGCAGTGCCACTTTAAATGCCTCCACCATAGGTGGCGATGTGTGCGTAGGAGCAAGTGTATCTTTAAACGACGTAGTTGTAACTGGTAATGTCTCTTCGGGAAGCACTTTATCCGCAACTTCTTCAACAATACATGGTAACATATTCGCTAAAGAGACTTTATCTTTAGAGGACACAGTAGTAGATGGCGACGTCGCCTCCTTACAAAGTGTTAGAATAAAAGAATCATGTATAAGACGTAAATTAACTTGTTCTTCTAATCACATTGTAATAATAAATTCTGACATCGATACCATTATACTTCATCCTATAGTTACTCCTGCATTGCTTGATAAAATAACCACAATTTTACAAGGCTTCGCTTTTGCATCACCCTATGCTGTGGAAGCATTAGAAGCTCCTCCATCTCCAGGAACACCCATAGTACGTCAAATAGTAGAATTAAATAATAGTCACGTAAGAAAAATATTATTTAAAGGTAAAAATGGACAAGTAAAGCTTTTGGGCGACTCCACTTGTCAGGAAATACAACAAGGGCCTTTTTTCTCCTTGCAACCCTAGAAAAAAATAGTAGACAGAATCAGGTATCTTTCAGTATTCTTCTTATTGAAAAATACTTTTTAAAAGAGGGACAATGGAAAAAAATAAGAGTTGGCAATTTTATTTAATTATTGCTGTCATTATTCTTACTATTTATAACATTTTACCAACTGTGTTTTATTACACTCAGCCTTTAAAAAAACCAGTTGATGAGTCTAAGGCTAAACAAACGGCTCAAATCATCTCCCAAAGAGTAAATAATATGGAACAAGACGCCCTCGGTTGGGTGGGTTCTTTTTGTAAACTCCTCAAGGTAACACCAGGCAACATCTCTCTCGATGACAATAATCCACAGAACATCACCGTAAGCTTTAATAAAAAGGAAGATGCGCAAAAATTTAAAAAATATATGCCAAGAGCAGGAGCTCTACGTCCCTTTGTTCCTTCTCAACTCTATATTCCCCAAGGAGAAGAACATGAGAAAAATATTATAGTAAAAAGACAGATACCAATAAGACTAAATAATGGTTATTTTTCTTTTGTCCAAAAAAAAGATAAAAGTGGACAAATTACCGATAATTATAAAAAAATTACTTTCGACAGAGCCGCACAAATAGGGGTTGCTATAGGAGGACAAAGTGAAACAGCCTCGATGCTAATCGCCATTAAGGAAAACCCGCAAGCTCCTTTTTGTGAAGATTTTATTTACCGTATAGCACAAGATATCGTTAATTTTACCAATATCTTCCCAGAAAAATCTTTAGCTGTTGCACGTTATTTTGCCTCCTTTACGCAAACTAATGATCATTCCTCTCTTATCGACACCTTGCTAAAAGCTATGCAAAATCAACGTTTAGCTATGCAACAAGAAAACAGTCAAAAACCATCTGAAGAAGTATTAAAAAATAATGAACGAAAAGAACGCCTACTCATAAAAGCAGAAAATATCATCAAAGATAATAAAACAGCCCTTCAACGTGGCTCTACTCCTTTCTCCTACGATTATATCTTCTCTACCCTAGATAAAAATAATATTTTTTCCACTTCAAAAAACAACCCCATCATTGATAGGTTTGTTATCGACTGGACTAATGATAAAATAATTTTATACCTTCACGAAGATCTTCTAAAATGCAAGGATAAAGAAGCTTTAGAACAAATAATAATCAATGAAATTGCCAGATTAAATCGCATATGCGATGAGAAAATAAATTATCTTAATAATATTCTAACCATTAATTTAAGCGATCTCTCCAATAGTCAAAGTATGTTGATATTAAAGTTGGAAAATATCGCTACAAAACAAATAGAACAATTCCAAACGCTTATTCAAAGTGGCTGGCAACCCTCTCACCAAGAATTGCAAAGAGAATCTTTCCCTATCGTTAATTATGATACTTATGTGAGCATGAAGGCGAAAGATAAAAAATTATGCCTCGTGATATTCTCCCCAATATTACACTCCAAAGAAACTCCCTTTGGTATGCATTCCAACTCCCTCTACATTATTGCTAAGGGATTAAATAAAATACTTCAAAAATATCAAAATTTTCCCGATTCTGAAGAGGCCAAACAATTCTTCTCAGATTTCGCCAAATTACAAAATTTATTAAAGCAAAATGGATTTTTAGGTTACCCTGGATCTTCTTTGCCCATCTCTCACGATTTAGCTGGTGATTTTATCTTTGAAAAAACTAATTACTATCAAACACTAATTGCTGCCACAAGAGAAAATTTTGCAGTGCATGGGTCAAAAAGATTTGCCGTTTTGGAGTTTAGTGATTATGAGCAGCGGCTTTTAACATTAAATAGTATAGATACTCGTATCCATGAAGATCTTTTGAAATGGCAGGATGAATATAATGCTGCAAAAGTAAGCATGCGCCCAAGCGCCACTCTAGAAGTACCCGTACCTATAAAAAGTGTATTTTGGGACAACCAAGCCTTAAGTCTTAAAAAATATTTTAGAGGCGATGAAAGGAAAATACTCCACTGGGGATTAGATATGTCAGGTGGAAAAACAGTACAACTGGAACTTCGAGATCAAAGTAATAAAGTCGTTTCTACCGATGCTGATCTCAAACAAGGCGTCAATGAACTATATAATAGAGTCAACAAAATGGGAGTTTCTGAGGTCAACATAAGAACTGTTGGACATAATATCATTTTGGACTTCCCCGGATCTCAAGGTTTTTCTGCTGCAGAATTAATAAAAGCATCTTCTATGTTCTTTCACGTAGTAAACGAAAAATTCACACCCAATAATAATAACCTTGCAGGTAATGTTAATCGTTTCTTGCAAGAAGTGTGGAATGAAGCTGTTGTCACAGGGAAAAAAGATGTCGAAAGCATTAATATGATTGCTTATCGTCACCTCTACGGGGAAGCAGCCGATGCTGAAACAGCTCAACCCAAATCAGAAGCTGCAAAAATTTTATACGAAAACGGTCTTAGGTTAGAAAATCCCAAAGAAGCACAAAGATCGAGTGTTTTTAATGATGCGATTTCTAAAATTGTTATCTTCCGTGGTGATAATTTTACAGAGTGGCATAATCAAAGCCATCCTCTACTTATAGTTTTTAAAAACTACACTTTAGAGGGTTCGTGTCTTACTAACATACATGCAGCCTATGATCCCTCAAAGGGAAACTACTTAACCTTCGAGGTGAGAAGTTCTCTTCATACCAAAGATGGAAAGATTTCTCCAAGAGAAGATTTGCATAATTGGACATCACATTTTGCTAAAGAAAAGGTCTCATCAACTCCTTTAGAAAATTATTCCCATGGTCATGGATGGAGAATGGCAGTAATCTTAAATGACTTCGTTATCAGCGCTCCAACATTAGATTCTCCTCTAAAAGATAGTGCTATGATATCAGGTAGTTTCTCACAAAGAGAAATCAACCAGTTAGTTGCTGATCTAAAAGCAGGATCTTTGACCTTTACCCCCCACATACTGCTTGAACAAAACGTTAGTCCAGAATTGGGAATGAAAGATCGTAACTTGGGTATTGCTGCAACTATTAGCGGTCTTGTCTTGGTTATTCTTGCTATGATTTTCTATTATCGTTTTGCAGGAATTATCGCCGCTTTAGCAGTAATTTTTAACCTAATAATAATCTGGGCAACATTACAAAATATACAAGCTACATTATCCCTTGCAGGACTTGCCGGTATAATACTAACCATAGGTATGGCCGTTGATGCTAACGTTTTGGTGAACGAAAGAATAAAAGAAGAATTCGCCATATCCGGCCGCATTTCCTCTGCTATTATCACAGGGTATAAAAAAGCATTTAGCGCTATTTTTGACTCCAATATTACAACCATTATTGCAGCGCTGATCTTGTTAAATTTCGATGCTGGTCCAATAAAGGGATTTGCTATTACCTTAATTATCGGTATTGTGTCCTCTCTTTTCTCCGCACTATTTATGACAAAATATTTCTTCACCAGGTGGGCCCAAAATCCGGAACATAAATCTCTAAAAATGGCTAATTTTATAAAATCATCGAACTTTGATTTCTTAGGAGTCGCCAAATATTTTTACACAGCTTTCGTTGTCGTCATCGTGTTGGGATTAGCCACGGTTTACTTCGAACGTCAATCTCTCTTTGGCATTGAGTTTACCGGTGGATATTCCATGAATATAACTGTCGCAGAAAAATCCAATGTTCATTATCGTCAACTCGTAGAAGAGGCTTTTGTAAAAGAGGGCTTAACTCCACAAGATTTCCAGGTAAGAGAACTATCCCCAGCTAATAATTTACGTATTGTATTCGGTAGCATCATGAATCAAAAAGGACATGCTTTTTATCAAATGCCATTACAACTCAACAAGAAGGATGTCGCATATAGTTACGAGAATAATCCGCGTATCGTGTGGACAGTTGATGCTCTTACAAAACATAATCTTACGCCAACAAATTTAAATCATCTCGATGCTAACTGGACATCTATCAGTGGACAAATGTCCGACTCTATGAGAAACAATGCTATTTTTGGTCTTTTAATTGCACTAACTTGCATTGTTATCTACTTAACTATACGTTTCGAATTTAAATTTGCTTTAAGTGCTCTACTTTGTCTATTACATGACGTCTCTATTACTGTTGGTGTCATGGCTATGTTACATGCACTAAAAGTAGCAGTACAAATAGATATGAACACTATTGCCGCTTTAATGACTATTGTTGGATATTCTCTCAATGACACGATCATTATCTTTGATCGTATACGGGAATTTTTAAAGATTGAGCGTAATATATCTTTTAAAGAGGCAATAAATCATGCTTTGAATACCACCCTTGCAAGAACATTTAACACCTCCATGGCTACTTTCTTGGCACTTTTACCCATAGTAATTTTAGGAGCATCTACTATATTTAGTTTTGCTCTTGTAATGATCATCGGTATTATTTTTGGTACTCTTTCTTCTCTTTTCATTGCCTCTCCTTTAGTAGTGTTCTTTCATAACCGAGAAGTAAAAAAAGCCGAAAAGAAAGAAATAGTTGTTTAAAAAGCTCTTTTATTTCACCATGTGAACTTGCGTTTACATGGTGAATATTTTTTTTTATTTCAAAGAATGTAGCAGCTTGATATTTTAATTTTTAGTATGAAAAGGAAAAAAAGTGAGTTTAATTTTTTTAAAGCCCCAGGAACCTCTATGGGTTTATCCTGTTATAAATCAGGAGTGGGTAAAAACTATCATTGGAGAATTTAATGTTCACCCCGTCATAGCACAAATTTTAGCAGCACGTGGACTTAAATCTCTAGAGGAAATACATAATTTTCTCTATGCCAAACTGCCCAATCTCTTAGAACCCTCTTTATTCCGCGATATGGATAAAGCAGTAGAGCGCATTGCCAAAGCACTACAAAGTCAGGAAAATATTTTAATTTATGGAGACAATGATGTTGATGGCATGACCGCAACAGCCCTGCTAGTAGAATTCTTAAGAAAAGTAGGCGGCAATATATTTTTCTTTATTCCAGGAAGTAAAATACAAAAAAAAGAGATAATCAGTGATGCTATAGAATTTGCCACAAATCATAAATGTACATTATTAATTACCGTAGATTGTGGCACAACAGCTGCTAATGAAATTGCAGATGTCATAAAACACAATATAGATGTTATCGTTACCGATCACCATGAACCAACATCGAAAATACCAAATTGTACTGCGGTACTAAATCCCAAACTATCAAACAATACTTACCCAAATCGAGAGATTACCGGCGTTGGTGTAGCATTTAAGTTGGCTCACGCATTAACCAATCACCTCATCGTAGATGGAGATATGGGATCAAAAAATATCGATCTAAAAAACTATCTTGATCTCGTTGCTTTGGGCACAATTGCCGACATGGGCGCATTAAATGCTGAAAATAGAATACTTGTTAGATATGGGTTAAAACAATTAAAAAAGACAAGAAGAATTGGCCTTTTAAAACTTTTCCACATTAGTGATGTTAACGTAAATAATTTAATGCCCATAGATATCGCGACGAAAATAGCACCAAAGTTAAATAGTTTAGGACGTATTGCCGATCCTAAAAAAGGTGTAGATATATTATTGACCAAAAATGAAGAGGAAGCCGCTGATCTTGCGCATGAATTAAACGTATATAATGCAGAAAGGCAAAAAATTGAAAAAAGAGCAGCTGATGATATCGACGACTACATAAACGCCAATCCTCAAATACTCAATGACAAGGCTCTAGCTTTGCATTCTGATAAATGGCATCCGGGTATTATCCCGATTATTGCAGCCAAAATAGTCAAACAATTCAATCGTCCAGCTATGCTTATTGCCACGGAAAAAGGTCTTGGTAAGGGATCACTTCGAACTATTGCTGAGTTTTCTCTTCTCCCTATTTTAAAACAAAATGAAAATATCTTAATTAATTTTGGTGGGCATGATTTTGCTGCCGGACTAACAGTAAAAGAAGAAAACATTGAAGAGTTAAAAAAGAATTTTATTAATGCTGCTAATATTGCTTTAAAAGACGAAGATTTAATACCAAAATTATTGCTCGATGCTGAAGTAAAATTTGACGATATGACCTTTGATTTTATGGAAGCATTAAATCTTCTAGAGCCCTATGGTAATGGGAATCCGTCTCCCATACTATACACCGATGCTTTGCAAACATGGCCACCTAAAATCATTGGGCAATATCATTTAAAGTTATATCTTGAACAATCGGAAAGAATTTTGGAAGGCATTGGTTTTGGAATGGCCAATAGACAAAAACAATTAAAGAAAAAGAATCAAAAACTTCGTATTGCCTTTACACCACATGTTAATATCTTTTTAAACAAGAGCAGCATCCAACTTCACATTAAAGACTTTCAAGCTCTTTGAATTGCATCAATTGAACTATACGTGCAAAATTCATTGTACCACAATGTGGATTATGCCAAGAAACTCGTTTTACACACCAGCATCTTGATCGACTATGTCAATTGTTGGCATAGTACGATTAATATAATTCTCACGATATAATTTAATATCATCTACGTGGATAACCCAAGCAGCTCCTCTTCTAGAAGCTTTCATGAGTCCTACACGTGTGGCATAATAAATTTTCTGTGCTGGAACATTTAACATTTGAGCTACTTGATTTACAGAATAATATCCTTTATTATTATCAAATAGTAATTCTCCTTGAAAGGTAGATTTACTTCTTGAATATTTATTTTCTGTATATTCTCTCAAAGACTCTAAATGTATCTTCCAACGTGTACCATCTTTTGTTGCCTTCAACTTTTTTTGTTTTATAGCAACATAGATAGCTTGACGCGTAACCCCATTAATTCTAGCAGCTTCCGTTATGGAAACAACTTTTTTTAACGGTTCATTCTCTTGCGTTACCGCAATAGGTACTTGCTCTTCAAGCCAAGATTTGTCTTCGTACATATGGCTTTTCCTCCTTATAAATTTTATCTATAACCTTTAATTTAAACACCTTACATATTAAACCAGCGATATTCATTCTTTCTTTTATATATTTTAAGTTATTATTATTACAAATAATAGGATATAAGGCAACACGTTTTTGTCATATCTAAACACCCAGGAAATTTTAATATAGAAGCAAACAGCTCTTTGCTATATATTAAGTAGATATAAATAGTGCAGGTTTAAAATGTTAAGAAAATGGTGCTATATATTTCTATTCTTTTTATTTCTAGCAGCTAAATTCCCAGAACTAACCCCAAATGATGTAAAAAAGAAATTTGAAGAAATCTTAAACGTTCATGCTGTATACCAAAAGTTCACAGATGAGATTGCTAAACGCACCCTAAAATCCTTTATAAATGAATTAGATCCAGGTAAGTGTTACTTTTTACAAGATGATATTAGCCAATGGTTAGAACCATCAAATGATCTTTTAAATAAAATAATCACTGATTTCAATAATGCAAAATTTACTACTTTCGAAAATATTTATAATAAAATGATCGCTGCTATAAAACGCAGAAATGCCCTAGAAGATGCCATCGATAAATTACCATTATTACAAAAAATAGATGCTAAAGAATTGAATGATCTTGCATGGGCAGAAACAACAGAAGCTTTAAAAGATCGCCTTTTAAAAATAAGATCTCTACAAGTAGAAATGGCAGAAAAATTTGATAAAGAACATACAAAAAATCTTTTAGAAAAGATAAAACAAAAACGTCTCTTAAAAGAGAAACAATTCACCGATACACAAAATGACAATCGTACTTTTGCTATGCTAACATATACATTAAAATCACTGGCCTCTTCTTTGGATGATCATACCTGTTATTTTACACCTATGGAAGCTGATGACTTTGTCATTCAAGTACAACAAAAATTATGCGGTATTGGCGCTCTTTTGAATGATAACCTAAATGGGTTAACAATAGTGAGAATTGTAGAAAATAGCCCTGCCAGTAAAAGTATTTTAAAAGTAAAAGACCGTATTATAGCAGTAAATAATGAACCAATCATTGGCATGGATAGTAAAGAAGCAGTTAATTTAATTCGCGGAGAAAAAGGAACTGAGGTCACTATTACTATCTTGCGTGAAGTGGAAAATGAAAAAGAAGAAAAACTCAACATAACTATGATAAGAGATGAGGTTGTTCTAGAAGATGCTCGTATAGAATCATCAATAGAACCCTATGGAGATGGAGTAATAGCAGTAATTAAATTACATAGCTTTTACCAAGACAAAAATAATTCTTCTGCCGGTGATGTAAAAAAAGCTTTAGAAGATATAAGCAGAACAAACAAAATAAAAGGAGTAATTTTAGATTTGCGCAGCAACGCTGGTGGATTATTAACACAGGCTATTGATATCTCCTCTCTTTTCATCACAAAAGGTGTAGTTGTCTCCATTAAAGACCATAAGGGAAACATACAAACAAAGAGAAATATAAACGATAAGGTTTTATGGGATGGTGCTTTAATTGTTCTTACTAATAGAGCCAGCGCTTCCGCCTCAGAAATTGTTACTCAATGTCTACAGGATTATGGTAGAGCCATTATCGTTGGTGATGATCGCACCTTTGGTAAGGGAACATTTCAATCCTTCACACTGGATGCTTCGCGCGATTTAAAGGTTAATCCTAAAGGAGAATATAAGGTTACTCGAGGTAGATATTATACCGTATCAGGAAAAACACCTCAACTTACCGGAGTAAAATCTGACATTGTTGTGCCAGGACTACTTTTGGGCATGGATTGTGGTGAACAATTTGATAAATATCCTCTTCAAAACGATTCTATTCCTTCTCGTTTTACTGATGATCTTTCTGACGTGCCAATTCTTTATAGACAAAAATTAGCTGACATTTACAAAAATAACTTGCAAGCTGTGTTAACAACCCATACCCAATATTTACAAGAACTAACAAAAAATTCTCAAAAAAGATTAGAGGAAAATAAAAATTACCAACTTTTCTTAAAAGCAGTGAAAGAAAAACAATTTGATGCCAAAATTGTTGAGTCATTTACAGAAAATGACTTGCAACTAATTGAAACAAAAAACATCATAAAAGATCTAGTATATCTAGAAGAATTAAACAACTTTGATTAATCTATGGATATAAGAACACGTATAGCACCTTCTCCTACAGGAGATCCACATGTTGGCACTGCCTACATTGCACTTTTTAATCTTATTTTTGCCCGTAAAAATAATGGAAAATTCATTTTACGTATCGAAGATACCGATTTAAAACGCAGTCGTCAGTCTTACGAAAATAACATCTTCGAAGCTCTAAAATGGTGTAATATAAATTGGGATGAAGGACCAGATATCGGTGGCCCCTACGGCCCTTATCGTCAATCCGAGAGATTAAAAATCTATCAAGAACACATCAAAATACTTTTAGATAATGGTACAGCATATAAATGTTTTGCCACCGAACAAGAATTAAAAGAAATGCGTCTTGCCGCAGAAAAAGCAGGACAAAGATGTGGTTATGATCGTCGCTATCGTGATCTTAGTAAAGAAGAAGTAGAAAAAAGAGAAAAAAATAAAGAGCCTTACGTTGTAAGATTAAAAGTACCACTAAGTGGAGAATGTATATTTGAAGATCAAATTAAAGGAGTAATAAAAACACCTTGGGCAGATATAGACGATCAAATACTTTTAAAGTCCGATGGTTTTCCAACTTATCATTTTGCTAACGTCGTTGATGATCACCTTATGAACATCACCCACGTTATTCGTGGAGATGAGTGGATAAGTTCAACACCAAAACACATACTACTCTATCAGGCGTTCGGCTGGACACCTCCTACCTTCATGCATATGCCTCTTCTTCTTTCCTCAAATGGTAAAAAATTATCAAAAAGAAAAAATCCAACCTCTATTTTCTACTATCGTGCTTGCGGATATTTACCAGAAGCAATGAATAATTTCTTAACTCTTATGGGATATAGTATGCCCAACGACAAAGAAATTTATTCCTTCGAAGATATTTTAAGAGAATTTGACCACAAAAGAATTGGTGTCTCAGGTGCTATTTTCGATATCAAAAAATTAGATTGGCTAAATCAACACTATATTATCAACAATCTCTCCGATAACGATATTTTATCTTACTTAAAAAAACGCTATTTTAATGATGATTTTTTAAAAAAAATCATTCCTCTTTGTCATGTCCGCATGAAAACCTTTGGCCAGTTTATGGAACTGTGCGATTTCTTTTTTGTTAATGATATCCATTATTCTCATGATATGCTTTGTAAAGATCTGTCAGCAGAAAAAATCATTTATCTTCTTCAAACTATGCTTTTATTATTAGAAGAAAAAGAAGAATGGAGTGCAAGTGCCATTGAACAAGCCTCACATGAACTTGCCGAACTATGTAAAGTGGACCACAAAAAAGTAATTATGCCACTTCTTTTTGCCACCATTATGGGAAAGATCTCTGGTCCTCCTTTCTTTGCCTCTTCTGAAATCTTGGGAAAAGACCTACTTAGAGCAAGACTCATGAAAGCAATAGAATTTTTAGGAGGGATTTCTTCAAAAAAACTAGATCTTTTACAAAAATGCATGGCTAAAAAGAACTGTCAAGAGCTTTTCGGATGATTACTTTTACGATGTTTTACTAGTAATAGCTCATCTATAAGCCCATCTTGAAAAAGTTGATTAACAAAATTTAAAATTTTCCTAGAAGAAACAGAAAAATTTTTTTCTATTTGAGCCATTATCGCTTCTAAAGAGTATTTTTTTTGTAACAAAAGATCTCCCAAAACTTTTAACCATGCTTCCCCTTCATATACGATACGATTTACAGGAGTCAAGATCTCAAAACCATTTTCTAAACTGTTAAGCTCAAAATCAGGAAAAAGCCCAATAATAGACTTCTTGCATAACCCTTTTTGAAATCTTTAGATTTTTGTTTTTATTTTTCTGAATTTCTTTTATTATTTTTCTCCTTAAATAGGAGAAGGAGAAAAATAAAGTGAATAAAT
>Ga0233425_10006837_pt1 | contig 16497 bp, 11 predicted proteins | sample Watercolumn_Towu_2_FD_181712 | JGI IMG/M metagenome (GOLD analysis project Ga0233425, IMG submission 181712) | Freshwater microbial communities from Lake Towuti, South Sulawesi, Indonesia - Watercolumn_Towuti2014_140_MG | ecosystem: Environmental > Aquatic > Freshwater > Lake | place... | reverse complement strand
TTAATGTTCATTATCTTTGTCAAAAAAAAAATTCCGGCTTGTCTTCCAAATCAGGTAATAGAAAATCTGCAATCAGGATTAATAAAGGAGTTGAGCCTCCTCCAGCCTTTAATCCTGAAGCGGTGAATCGCTTCAGGAGGGTTCGAAAAAATGTTTATGAGGCAGAGGAATACAGCGTTGGAATTCTCTCTGGAAACCGAACCATTCTTAGTAAAGCAATCACGCTTGTCGAAAGCTCGCTTGAACAACATCAGCGGATTGCCCAGGAAGTGATAGAAAAATGTATTCCGGCATCCGGGAAATCAATTCGCATTGGAATTACGGGGATACCGGGTGTGGGCAAAAGCACTTTTATCGAAACACTTGGCTCTTACCTTACATCGAACGGTCATCGGCTGGCAGTGCTTGCCATTGATCCAAGCAGCAAAAGAACAAAGGGCAGTATTCTGGGAGACAAAACCCGGATGGAAAAATTAGCCAATAATCCATTAGCATTTATCCGCCCATCACCTTCAGCGGGTTCGCTGGGAGGAGTCGCGCAAAAGACAAAAGAAATCATTATACTTTGCGAAGCTGCCGGTTATGACATCATAATTGTCGAAACGGTCGGCGTGGGTCAGTCAGAAACAGCGGTGCACTCCATGGTCGATTTTTTTCTCCTGTTAATGCTTGCAGGAGCCGGTGATGAACTTCAGGGAATCAAACGCGGAATAATGGAAATGGCAGATACAATCATCATAAACAAAGCCGACGGAGATAATCTTACAAAAGCCCTGGCAGCAAGGCAGGAATATCAGAATGCCATTCATTTGTTTCCTCCTGCTGAATCGGGATGGACACCTCAAACAGATGTGTGTTCGTCGGTTTCAGGAACCGGTATCGACAACGTGTGGAATATCATTGACCGATATATACAATTTGTGAAAGAAAGCGGCTTCTTTGAAGTGAACCGCCGCAATCAGAACCGGAACCACTTTTATTCCATGCTCCAGGAAAATCTGATTAGCAGGTTTTATGGGAGAAAAGAAATTGCCGACAAAATACAATCGCTGGAGAAGGAAATAGGATCCGGACAAATTTCGCCTTTTGCAGCAGCTCAGCATTTGCTGGATAATTATTTTTAAACTTGAATACAGATATTATTCTCGGGATTTGTCTTTCCCGGTTTTCACCGGAAATAATACCGACAATAAAATAAAAAACGCCAGGATGCCAAGGATAACCAGCAATGCTCCGTTAGTCGACAGCGGGAAGTGAATCAGCATTTTCAGCCCGACAAACCCAAGCAAGAAGGCAAGACCCAGCTTGAGGAAACGGAAGCGGCTAACCATATCGCTGATCAGGAAAAATAACGACCGCAAACCGAGAATCGCAAAAACATTGGAAAAGAAAACAATGTAGGGGTCGCGGGTAACCGAAAATACAGCCGGTACCGAATCGACCGCAAACAGAACATCGGAGAACTCGATCACCATTAAAACGATGAAAAGAGGGGTAATGAACAGCTTACCATTTTCCCTCAGCCAGAATCGTTCGCTTTCATCTTTTTTCCTGATCGAAAATATTTTACTAAGAAAAATAACAACAGGATGGTGCTCGGTGTCCACCTTTTGCGATTCCCTTCCGGAAACAAATTCCCATCCCATCTTGACAGCTATTATTAAAAGAAAGGCTCCGAAGATATACAGCACCCATTCAAACTCCTGAATCAGTGCGCTGGCAATGAAAATGAAGATAAAGCGAAATACCACAGCTCCGAGAATTCCCCAGAAGAGTATTTTTTTATACAGCCTTACAGGGATACTGAATGAAAGAAATATCATCAGAATAACAAAAATATTGTCAACCGAAAGGGAATATTCAATAATGTAACCGGTAAGGAATTCGAGAGCCAGATTTTGGTTGTAAAGCTTCAGGGCTTCTTTCAAATCAAGACCTTCAAGATTTATCTGGTGTCCGTATTTGGCAACATTTTGTCCAACTGCTTCAATATCTTTAAGGTTGTGAAGGTAATGCCCGAAAAAACGGATCAGGATATAGAAGGTTAGCGACAGTGCAATCCAGGCAATTGTCCAGTAAAGAGCCTCACGGAATGAAAGAGCATGGCTTTTCTTGCTGAACAGCCCCAGGTCCATTAGCAGGATAGCCAGGATCATAATAATAAAACAACCAAAAAAAATGATCTCATTCATGGAGAAAGCCGATTTAATGTGTGGTAAAAATAGACAAAGATTATTATGAATTGTTACAAGGGTAATATACCTTATTTCAACAAATAAATCTTAACCAATTTAAGAGGCAATCGTTCAAGACCCTGCTGAAAATTATTTAAGTTTGCCCGCATTCTTTCATTTTTAAAGTATGAATATCTACACTGAAATGAATCCGAATCCGCTGGTTCAGTATCTTAACAAGCCTTCGGAAGACTTTACCAAAGCTGACCTGATGAGGTATATCGAGGATCATGATATAGCCATGATCAACTACAGGTACTGTGGATGGGACGGCAGACTGAAGACACTGAATTTTGTGATCAACAGCAAGCAACACCTCGACAGTGTTTTATCGGCAGGTGAGAGGGTTGACGGGTCGAGTCTCTTTTCATTTATCGAAGCCGGGTCGAGCGATCTTTATGTGATCCCGCGATATAAAACAGCGTTTGTCAATCCGTTTTCAGAGGTTCCGACTCTTGATATTTTATGTTCCTATTACAATAAGGACGGGGAACCTCTTGCAAGCTCGCCGCAATACATCCTGAAAAAAGCCCATGATGTTTTGAAGCAGCGGACCGGCTTAACGCTGGAAGCCATGGGAGAACTCGAATACTATATCATCAGCCGGAAAGGCTCGCTTTTTCAGGCTACCGACCAGAAAGGCTATCACGAGGGTGAGCCTTTTTCAAAATGGGGGAATTTCAGGCGCGAAGCGATGTACGTCATAGCTCAGGCTGGAGGGTTGATCAAATATGGTCACTCCGAGGTGGGCAACTTCAGCATCGACGACATGGAATACGAGCAAAACGAAATTGAATTCCTGCCAACAAACATTGAAAATGCAGCCGATCAGTTACTGGTGGCAAAATGGATCCTGCGAACTCTGGCTTACAAACACGGAGTTACTGTGACATTTGCCCCGAAAATCAATGCCGGCAAAGCCGGAAACGGACTTCATATTCATTCGCGGCTGATCAAAGACGGAAAGAATATGATGATTTACGACGGCAAATTATCAGACACAGCTAAAAAGGCGATTGCCGGATATCTTGACCTGGCTCCTTCTCTCACTGCTTTTGGAAACCTGAACCCGATGTCATATTTCCGTTTGGTTCCGCACCAGGAAGCGCCGACAAACATTTGCTGGGGCGACAGGAACCGTTCGGTGCTTGTAAGGGTTCCGCTGGGATGGACAGGAAGGCTCGACATGATCATGCACGCAAATCCGAAGGAAGAAAGCTTCGACAGACAGTTCTTCGACAGGCAAACGGTGGAATTGCGAAGTCCGGATGGTTCGGCTGATATTTACTCATTGATGGCTGGTCTTGCTGTGGCTGCAAGACACGGGCTTGAAATGAAAAATGCTATCGGTTATGCAGAAAGGACTTACGTTGATGTGAATATATTTTCGGAAAAGAATAAAAAGAAGAAGCAGATCCTTCAGCATCTCCCTTCTTCATGCTGGGAGTCGGCTCAGGCGTTGGAAAATCATAAAAACATCTATCTCGAGCATCAGGTATTTACACAAGGAACGCTCAACGGCATCATTGCTTACCTGAAAAGCTTTAACGACCAGCACCTGCGGGACGAAATCAAAGATGATACAGAAAAATTATTGCGGCTGGTCAGCCAGTATTTTCACTGCGGTTAAAAAAATATTTTCATCCGGAAGATTTCAGGAAACTGCTTTCGCTGACCAGATCAAGCTCAGCCAGTTTTTTTTCGCCGGGAATACCATTCCGATCCCAGCCTCTGACCTTGTAATATTCATCCAAAAGCGACTGAAACTCTATTTTATATCCTTTGGAGAGTCCCGATTTAAAGGGTTCGTTAAGCAACCTTGCGGGTAGTGTATCGTCAGCCCGGGTCTTACCTTCCCTCAGATTGAACAGTTTTTCGATGGTCCAGATTCTTTCGCCGGTCTTAAGCAGATCCTTTCCAGTCAATTCAATGTCCATAACTGAGCCGACAAGCCTGGCGTACAGGTCCGGGCTCAGTGCAAACGAAGTAAACAGACATGCAACCATGGAATCTATGGTTGCGGTAAGATCCTGGTAAAGCATGGCAAGTCCGGCTTTTCCGTCCGAGCTGAAGCGGTTTATTCCGAAAGGTGTGGAAAGCGCTTCCGTGCTGACAAGGTACGAACGCAAATGACATCCACCCCTGTTATTTGTTGCAAGCGTAATGCTCATCCCGTGCAAACCCCGTGGATCGTATGCCGGTAGTTCAAGACCTTTTACATGCATCGCGATCTCGGGATGACCGAATTTCTCAGCCATTCTCCAGGCGCCCAATCCAAGAATTTCACCAAACCCCTCCGACTTTCCCATGGCTTCGCTTAACCTAACAATTGCGCGAGCATCTCCAAATTTCAGGTCATGACCGAGAAGACCAAGTATCTGATCCCTTGCCTCTGAAGTAAGGTATCCTTTTTCCGACAACTCCATGGCACAGGCGATCGCATTACCGGCTGAAATAGTGTCAATACCTGCTTCGTTGCAGTTGTAATTGGCATGGATCACGCTTTCAAGATCATTTACCCCGCACAATGCCCCGAACGACCAGATGGTCTCGAATTCAGGTCCCTTTCCTTCCCTTTCCGGCGTTTGAGTAATCCTTGCGCAGGCTATCGGGCAACCTGAACAGGGTTTACGGGCGACAAAATAAAGTTCTTTAAAGGTTTCTCCAGAAATGGACTCCGCATCGTTAAAAACACCCTCGTTGAAATTTCTTGCCGGAAAAGTACCGTAATGATTGATCACTTTAACCAGCGCCGGAGTACCGTATTCTTTAAGTATATCCTTTGTCAGTGGCGCTTCGCCGATAAAGGTCCGCCACTTTTTAATAGCATTTTCAACCATAGCCTGATCTTTAACCGGTGTCTTGTTATCACCGTTTACCACCACGGCTTTCAGCTTTTTTGAACCCATGACCGCGCCTAAACCGCCCCTGCCAGCTGCGTGATTTTTCTCATTCATGATGGTTGCCATTAATACCTGTTTTTCACCGGCAGGTCCTATACAAGCGATTCCTGCTTTTAGATCGCTGATGGATAACAGATAATCCGTCGTTTCCGCAGTGTTCTTTCCCCAAAGGTTAGTTGCATTAAGGATTTCGGCTTTATTGTTTCCAATCAGAATATAGCAGGGCGATTGTGATTTCCCTTCAATCAGCAGGACATCGGTTCCTGCCGATTTCAGATCAGCTCCAAAATGCCCGCCGGCTGAGCATCCTCCGACGGTTCCCGTAAGCGGGGATTTTGAAACTACCGTAAAACGATTGGTCGCAGGTGCATTAATACCGGTTAACGGACCCGTCAGGAACATCAGAATATTTTCAGTACTCAGCGGATCTGTCCCTGCAGGAATTTCGTCGAAAAGCAGTTTTGAGCCGAGCCCTCTTCCACCTATATAATCGTGCAGGAGGCTGTCCGGGATAATCTCGGATTCGACCGTGCCCTTGCTCAGATTTACCCGTAGCAACCTTTTAAAATATCCGCCATTAACAGTTTTCATATCAAAATTCTTTATGTTTACGAAATTCCTTATGCCTGCAATTGCGGCAAAAATTATTGCTTTCCTCCCGGATTTCGACACGCAATTTTCCGGTTTGGTTATAAGGACAAATTGTACAAGGAATCACCCCTGCATCAATCCAGTCGTCGGTATTGTGCAGAAGCCAAGCCATGGACGACATGATATTCAGGGGTTGGCTCGTTCCGATCCTGAATAGATCGGGAGTCTGTAACTTCGGATGAGAAGCGCCGGCGTAAAACAGCCGCATGCAAAACATGGCATCCGAAATTCCACCGGCAGCCTTTACACCGATATGATCGCCCACGACCTCACGCATGATGCGGATGTGTTCAGGGGTGGCTCCGTAGGCATCCATTCCGGTCGAGTTTTTGATAAAATGAGCTTTCGACGAGGCTACTACCTCCGAAACTTTGTATAATTCCTTTTCGGTAAGTTCCGACGAACGGACTATCACTTTTACATGCTCGCCTCCGGCTGCTTCGCAAACAGCATTGATTTCTTCCAAAGTGTATCCCGGATCCTTTTTGAATCTTCCAACGTTGATCACCATGTCGAGTTCGATCAAACCTTTGCCTTCGCTCCTGTTTTCATGGCTTTTACGAACCACATCCGTTGTCAAAGCAGCCTTCATTCCGATATCGAGCTTCCCAAGAGGGAAATCTATTACATAACATTCCTTGACCGCTGATCCCTTAAGCAATGCTGGTAAAATATCAACCTCCACAGGATTGACACATACTGAAGCACAGCCGAACGTAATTGCCCAATCAGCCATTTTACTTATTTTGGGTGCCTGAGTGTCGGCTTTCAGGTCGGTTACATCGAGAAAAGCAGCAATGCGTTCAGGGGTAAAGGCAACTACGATCTCATGCAATTTGATCCGGTCAAATACAACAAGTGGTGCATTTTCACTGCTATTTTGATCCATAATTTTTACTTAGAACTATAGTGAAATATTAACCTGATAAAATGACAAATTTCCGAAAATAAAAACTCAGACATTCGGGCTGGTTGATTAAAAAAATGACAAATACTATCCTTTGATCTGCACTAAATTAAACCCGGACGACCGGACACTTCGATTTTTAAACTTATTGTTAATGGCACTCCTCTTATATCATGTATTTCAGGTAATCGAGCATCAGGTTGATTTCCGGTTCCGGAATGCCAAATCCGGTGAGGTATTTTTTATCCTCTTCGAAAGCAGCCAGGAATGACCTCAGGTTATTGTCATCGCGGCTGAGCGAAATCTTGTAATTTTTAACAGCGGCATTTCTGTCGCCGGAGCACCATTCGAGGTGCCCAAGATTCATGAAATCATGTTTATTTGCCTCGCTTTCCATAAGCCTCAGATAATATGTGCGAGCCACCGCAAATTTGCCCAGTAAGAAATTGCACCATGCGATCGGGCGTAAAACTTTCTTGTTCTCATCGGCTAAGAACTCGACTTTATAATAATATTCTAGGGCTTTATCATATTCTTTCAGGTCAAGATAAGAATGCCCGATGAAAGTTTGAACATACAAATCGTCAGGTGCAAGCTTCTCTGCTTCCTGATAGTATTTCAGTGATTCCTCATAGTTTTTCAGTTGGCGGTTGCAATAGGCTATCTTCTTGAGGTTCCAGAGCCTGTTAGCCTCGTAAAGTTCAGCTTTTTTGTAATGGTTCAGGGCGTCTGAATAATTCTTTAATTTTTGAAAGCAAAACGCAATTTTTTCAAAGACTTCCAGAGAATTATCGCCGTGCTGATTCAATAAGAGGTAAACTTCAAGAGCCTGATCGTAATAGTTCCGTTCAAAGAAAAATTCGCCGATATTTTGAAATGCCCGTTCGTCGGTTACAAGGAGGCGGAAGAAGGGGCAATTGTAGAAATCGAGCTTCATGTTGAAAATTTCGGGAAGTTCGGTTCGCATGGGGTGTAATTTGAAAAACCTGTAAAGATCCTGAATGTACTGCAGGTTAATGCTTTTTACAGTCACTGATTTGTCGAGCAGTTCATCCTCTTTTTGAAGTTCCTTGATGCTTTCAATCTCGGCATTGAACATTTCGAGCATCATGCTTTTCTGAAGATCGGGCATGTACTGGACATTGAGGCAGAACGAGTATTTATCCGAATTGCACATAAAAAATGCCCGCGACAGCCCGTCTAAAAAAGTGGGGACATTCAGATGCTGGGCTTCCTTTCCCAGTATTTCATTGATCACGTAATTGTCAGGATGGAAGGGCTTAAACCAGTTGATAATCTCATTAAAAAAATCGAAGCTCTTCAACCGCGAAAATGCACTCATGAAAATATCAGCTCCTTCCATTTGCATCTTCGAAATTTCCTGGAGTTTGTCGAGCAGATCGGGTGCGTCTTTAAAAACCCTTTCCCAGTCAGGATTCTTGTCGTCGGTGTAATCGTTCGAGAGTATGCTATCGAGATCGAGCTTGTCTTTGAGGATTGGCTGGTACTTTACCATTTCCGGCAGAATCTCGTCCTCGAATTTCTTTGTAATCCTTTCTGTATCCTTTGACTTTAACAACTGAATCGCTATCAGTTCAAAATAGCCCTGGTAATCATCGTCGCTGCCGAACGGTTTAATTTTATCAAGCAAGTCAGGATATAAAATCATGCGATGGTTGTGAATATAGAGCGAGATAAACAGCCCTACAAGCGCCCTGTGCCTTATCTGATCTTCCTGGTGATACGAGAATTCAATGAGCATTTCGAATTTTCTTACATCGAAACAACGAATGACACTCAGTGTAAGAGCGCTGATCATCACCGATTGTTCATGCCAGGGAAAATTTTTCGATTTCCAGATGGATGTAACCAGGGCGACATCATTATCCTTGAATTTATCGGTCAGCCAGATCAGGTTGAAAATCCTGATGAGGAGGTTCTGATGATTTTGATATTCCTCTTTCTGGTTTATTGATGCCTCGATACTTTTATTCAGAACACTGGACAATTCCTCATCGAACGCGAGTTTTTCGATGCTGGTGATGGCTTCTTCCTTGATTTGCTTGGGTTCGTTTTCAATTTTTCTTTTGAGACGGTAAAAATATTTATCGACATCGCTCATATAAGTATGATGCAGCGCCAGGTCTGCAAGTTCGAGTACAGAAACCTGCAAATGATGGTAGATGTGTTCTCTTTCAGGATCATCAACTCCGTTGATTGCATATTTCAGAAGGTTCCTGTATGTTTCATCCAGCGATTCATTCTGTGAAATGAAATCTCCCCTCTTCGAAAGGATTACCAGTTCTTTCAGCAATTCGAGAGCGTCCTTCAGCTTCGAATCGATCACTAACTGAACTATTCGCTGGTGGTTCCGCTCAAGTGATTTTTTATCCATGTTGGATCGCCTTTTAATTCAATAGCAGCGCTGTCTTTAAACGCCTCGAAATTGATGATTTCATCCGTAACCAAGGAATCGACTTTGTAATGAAATTTTTTTGCATTTCCGCTCATCCGTAAATTGCTTCCGTTGGTGTACAAAGTAGCTGTTACGGAAGTGCCCGATCCGGCAAATGAAATATTGTACGCCGTCTGGAAGTTTCCGCTAACCGTAAGGCTCATATAATCCGGAGATTGAAAATACACTGTGAGGTAATCCGGGTCGAATTCGGCACCTTCAATAACAACAGAAACAGGGATTGATTGAGCTGTTTCATGGTTAATAAGGTTATTGTAATTTCCAGTTCCTGAAAATTCACCGGTCCATGACCCGACAGTGCATTGAGAACAGAAATTCCACTGATCCTCGTTATTTTTATCCTTATTGCAATCAGCAAATACAACGATCAGTCCAAGGAGCGTTAATAATCTAATTCTTAATCTCAGGAGAAGCATTCAATCTGACGTCAATAGCATTAACTTTGTCAAAGATAATTCAAAATATAAATTACAGTAATAAAACATATAACGTGCAAAAGATACAAATCTATTACCTGATAGTTGTTTTCCTCTCCGTTCTGATATTTCCATCATGTACTGAGGAAGATATTATTAATCCTGTTGATGACCGGCAGGCATTTATCGGGACATGGGGTGTAAACGAAAACTGTCTGCGGGATGCTTACAGCGTAACAATTGAAGCTGACCCGGGCAACAGTTCTCAAGTGATTATCAAAAACTTCTGGCTTATCGGTTACCAGGAGAAACCTCCGTATGCCATCGTTGCCGGAACAAGCATTACCATTCCCTCTCAAACCATGTGTAACGATGACAACAATACAGTGAGCGGAAGCGGCGAAATGAAGAATGGAAAAATTGAATGGGAATATTCTGTGAACGACGGGGCTGACCTGTACACCTGCACTGCCGTTTATGAGAAACAATAACTATTCATTCCGTTAAGGACTGCTCTTCATCTTGCTTAAGCGGGTAAGCGCTTCTGCATATATTCCGTCCATAATTTTTAAATCCTGCTGGTAAAATGAATGGCTGCGTTCGAACTGCTCGCGGCTGATCTTGTATTTGTCAAGAACTGAATTGTAAAGGTAATATTTTGTAGCATCAATATCCTTCGCCTTTGCTTTCTGTTTGGTTGTCAGTATTGCATCCATCATCTTCAGGTCGACTATTACATCGACCATTACTTCCCTGGAGATCAAATCCTCCGGCGGAGACTCCCGATGGTCAATTGTCGGTGCACAACCAAGACATAACAGCAGCAATAAGAACTGGATAATTCTATGGGAGATCACTTCCGGAGGTTTTTGTAAACCTGATACTCCCGATTCAAACCCTCAATCACATCGTTGGTAATATCGAAGGTGTCCTTTGCCAGAAAAATATTTCCGGTATTGTTATAGCCCAGAATGTAATCGTAATTGTAGATTTCATTCAATCTTTTCAGATAATTACGTACACTGTCGACAAGCGTCGAGTTCATTTCATATTCCTTCTTCGAAAGTTCGGATGCATACTGATCCTGCAACTTATAAAGCTCCTGCTGCTGGATCATCAGTTTTTCATAGATTTCCTGGGCACTTGCTTCCGAAATGGTTTGTTTCTGAACCTGTTCCTGGAAATAGGCGGCATCGGTTTCGTACGATTTTTGTCTTGCTGTCAGATCGGCATCTTTGGCGATCCGTTCTGATTCAAGTTCGTTGCTAAGTTCGCTAACCAGCTCGTATTTTTCGAGGATCTGATCAGAGTTGACAAAAACAATCGAATTGAACGAAGAAGTCGGGGGTGCTTTCATAGTCTTACTTACTTCTTTCCTTTCATCGCCGGAAGAGGTAAACTCGAGGACGAATAAAATAATCACTCCGATCACCGAAATAATTCCGAATATCAACCCAAAATCAGGGGATTTTTTTGGTACAGTTGCTACTTCTTCTGTCATAACAGCATTTAAATGTTTTTTTCTGCCCTCGGCAGGGTTCCAAGAATAAGTAAAAAAGCAAAGGTATATTTTATTGCAGGTTAATTACCGACTTCCGACATAAATTTAATCCGCATCAGCCTGATTTCATCCTCATTGAATTCGTCTTCGCCAAGCACATTCAGGGCTTCATGAATTGAATCAGTTTCGGCATCCCGGAAATAATTGAAGATTTCTTCCTGGTGATATTCGTCGACATATTCTTCAATGTAATAGTTGATATCTATCTTGGTGCCTGAAGAAACAATCCTTTCAATCTCGCTCAGGAGTTCATCTACAGTAAGATCCTTGGTAAAAGCAATATCTTCGAGAGCCAGCTTTTTATCAATGCTTTTTATGATATAAACCTTAAGCCCGGATTTGTTGATTACTGACTTAACCACCATGTCGTTGGGTCGCACGATTTCATTCTCTTCCACATATTGCCTGATCAATTCGAGGAAAGGTGTTCCGTATTTTTTGGCTTTCCCGGCTCCAACACCTGTTATCTGAAGCAATTCCTCCTCTTTGATGGGATACTGAATAGACATATCCTCGAGCGACGGATCCTGGAATATTACGAAGGGCGGCAGATTTTCTTTCCGTGAAATTTCTTTCCTCAGGTCTTTAAGCAATGCAAATAGCGTTTGATCCGCCGTGCTGGTTTTGGCGGCACCGCTTTCAAAGAAATCCTCGTCGCCTTCGGCTGCCTCATAATCGTGATCCTTGGTAAGCATGACCGTAAAAGGCTTTTCGAGAAAATCCTTCCCTTCCCTGGTGATCTTTAAAAGCCCGTAATTTTCAATGTCCTTTACCAACAGGTTATTGATGAGCGCCTGACGGATAACTGCATTCCAGAATTTATCATCACGATCCATTCCCTTTCCGAAGGATTTCAGTTTGTTATGCTTGAAAGATTTGATGGTGGCAGAATTTTTTCCGATCAGGATATTGATGATATGGTTTGCCTTAAACAATTGCTTCACTTCAATTACAGCGTCAAGTACTATTTTAATGAAGTCCATTCCCTCGAACTTTTCTTTGGGATGAAGGCAATTATCGCATGCCCCGCATTCCTCCTGTTTATAGTCCTCTCCGAAATAGTGCAAAAGCTGCCTGTGACGGCAAACAGATGATTCGGCATAGGCAACCGTTTCCTGAAGCAGTTGTTTGGCAATTTCCTGCTCGGCGACAGGCTTTCCTTTCATGAATTTTTCGAGCTTGACAATATCGTCGTAGCTGTAAAATGCTATGCAGTTGCCCTCACCATCATCCCTTCCTCCCCGCCCGGTTTCCTGGTAATAGCCTTCGATGCTTTTCGGGATATCATGATGAATCACGTATCTGATATCGGGTTTATCGATTCCCATTCCGAAAGCAATGGTTGCTACTATCACTTCCACTTCCTCCATCAGAAATTTATCCTGGTTTGTTCTTCGCGTAGATGCGTCCAATCCTGCATGATACGGCAAAGCCCTGATACCATTGACTTTAAACGTTTCAGCAAGCTCCTCGACTTTTTTCCTGCTTAAGGCATACACGATACCCGACTTGTTCGGATGGTTCTTGATATATTTAATGATATCTTTTACAACGTCCTTGGTCTTCGGTCTGACTTCATAGTAAAGATTTGGTCGGTCGAATGAGGATTTAAACACAATGGCATCGAGAATACCCAGATTTTTCTGGATGTCCTGTTGAACCTTGAGTGTAGCGGTTGCAGTGAGCGCCATGATAGGAACATCCTGACCGATAGATTCGATGATCGGGCGGATTCGCCGGTATTCCGGTCTGAAATCGTGTCCCCATTCCGAAATGCAATGGGCTTCATCCACAGCATAAAACGAAATCTTGATGTTCTTCAGAAAATCGACATTTTCTTCTTTAGTCAGAGATTCGGGTGCCACATACAATAATTTCGTCTTGCCCGAAACCAGGTCTTCTTTAACTTTTGCAATCTCAGGCTTTGAAAGCGAGGAATTCAGAAAATGCGCAATGCCCTGTTCCGCACCGAAATTCCTGATCATATCCACCTGGTTTTTCATCAATGCGATCAAAGGGGAAATAATAATTGATGTCCCTTGATTCATGATTGCAGGCAATTGGTAACACATCGATTTTCCACCGCCTGTGGGCATTATGATAAAAGTATTGTTGCCTTCAAGCACGCTCTTGATGATCGCCTCCTGATTCCCCTTAAAACTGTCAAACCCGAATACTTTCTTCAATAAATCATGCAACGGGTAATCGTTCTTTTTTGCCATTTTGTACTGATTGTTCTTGTAAGGATCCTTCCCTTTCGATCCTCATTGAAGCATTAAACCCGACTTGAACGGATGTCATTTAATACAAATTTAATTAAAAATACTTTTCACAAACAAAACAAAAAAAATCTCGTTTTTGATAAAAAATTTTTTCAGGAGAAATTTCGCACCATGTTTTGCCGGTATCCGAACCGATGAAACAGCCATTTCAGCCGGTGTACAGTGGCAATAAAAGTGTATATTTGCGGAAATTCAACCCTTAAATAGTGATCCTTTGAAATCGCACGATGAAATAAAAAAAATTGTTATTCGCACCATTACCGAAGAAATGAATGCAATTCAGCACCTGATAACTCAGGTGAGCGATGATTTTGCCAAGTCGATAGAATTAATCATCCATTCACCAGGGAGGGTTATCATCACTGGCATAGGTAAGAGCGCAAACATTGCTACCAAGATTGTAGCTACGCTTAACTCAACAGGAACTCCCTCAGTATTTATGCACGCCGCCGATGCCATTCATGGCGACCTCGGAACCATTCAGAAGGATGACATCATTATTTGTATCTCAAACAGCGGAAATTCTCCCGAAATAAAGGTACTGGTTCCTCTTCTGAGGAATATGGGTAACCGGCTCATCGCCTTTACCGGTAACATGAGCTCTTACCTTGCACGGCAGGCAGATTATGTGATCGGAACAAGAGTTAACAAAGAAGCCTGCCCGAATAACCTGGCTCCTACATCGAGCACTACAGCCCAGCTTGTCATGGGCGACGCCCTTGCCGTTGCTTTGCTTGAGTGCCGGGAATTCAGCGTGGATGACTTTGCCAAATTTCATCCCGGTGGCTCTCTGGGGAAAAAGCTATACTTGAGGGTTTCGGATATTTACCCGAAAAATGAAGTGCCGATGGTCAATATCAATGATGACATCAAATCAACTATAATGGAAATATCTTCAAAACGACTCGGAGCGACTGCCGTAATGGAAAATGGAAACCTTAAAGGAGTTATTACGGACGGAGACCTGAGAAGAATGCTCGAGAAAAACCAGAATATCGAGAGTATTACTGCCGGGGATATCATGACCAGCAACCCGAGAACCATCGATCAATCAACGCTTGTGGTGGATGCGCTGAGCATTATGAGGAAAAACAACATCACTCAGCTTCTTGTTCTTGAAGGCTCCCGATACGTCGGGGTAATTCATCTTCACGATATACTTAAAGAGGGAATCCTATAAAAGTGACATGGATCGAAGTTTTGGTATGAGGTTTTGGATTTATATCCTCTGGTTAAATCAGCGGGGTTTGAGAAAAGGATGAAATTTATTAATCTGCTGCTGAAACACGTTTTCATCAGAAAAAGATCGGACAAAAGGCAACACCTATCGCGATAAACAGTTTAAAATATGTATTGTTTTAAATAAGAACGGTTACCGGCGTATATGAATCATTTCTGCGATATCAGGAAATCTTTTTTATTGCTGATTTTTTACTTCTCGACCTCTGCGACTTTTGCACAGATCACTAAAATTATGGGAAAAGTAACCGATGCCGAAACACATGAACCCATTCCTTTTGCGAGCGTTTACTTTGCCGGGACTACCATCGGGGTAAGTTCTGACTTCGAAGGCAATTTCTCCCTCGAAACAAAAACTCCATCCGACAGCCTCATTGTTTCCTATGTGGGGTATCAAACACAGGCTAAATATGTTTATCGCGGACGGTTCCAGCAGATCGACTTTGAGCTTCGCTCGCAAAACATCGATTTGCCGGAAGTGGTGATCAAGGCAGGTGAAAATCCTGCTGAGGTGTTGTTGCGAAAAATAATCGAGAATAAAGAAAAGAACCGCCGTAAAGAATTCGATGCATACCAGTATGAGGTTTACAATAAGATCGAGATCGATGCGAATAATATCAGTGAGCGCTTCAAAAACAGAAGAATTTTCAAGCCCTTTGAATTTATTTTTAATTACCTCGACACTTCAACTGTGAATGGCAAAACCTATCTGCCCATCTTCCTTTCCGAAAGCCTGTCGGATTTCTATTTCAGGAAAGAGCCGAGATCGGAAAAAGAAGTAATTAAGGCAGCACAGGTATCAGGGATCGAAAATGAAAGTGTGCTTCAGTTCCTCGGCGACATGTTCCAGCGATACGATATTTACGACAACTACATCACCATCTTTCAGAAGAATTTTGTCAGCCCGATTGCCAATTCCGGATTGGGTTCTTACAGGTATTTTCTTATCGACAGTACGTATTTCGGTAATAAGTGGTGCTATAAAATCATGTTTAAACCCAGGCGCCAGCAGGAACTTACTTTTACGGGTCATTTCTGGGTGAATGATTCGACTTTTGCCATCAAGTCGTTCGACATGCGGATAGCTAAGGATGCCAATATAAACTTCGTAAATGACATTGTCCTGGCTCAGGAATTCGACCTGATTGACGGCAAATACTGGATGGTTACCAAAGACCAGGGAATCGGCGATTTTAATATAATTGATGATTCCAAGGTGACTCTCGGATTCTATGGCAAAAAAACCACTTCGTACAGGGATTTTGTTTTCAACGAGCTTAAGGAAAACAAGTTTTACTCTTCGCCAACGAATGTGATCGTGAATAAAAAAGCCTATGAAATGGGCAGAAAATTCATGGACGAAAACCGCCACGATACTCTTACAAAGGATGAGTTGACCATTTATAATATGGTAGATACGCTTAAACAATTACCGGCTTTTAAAACCTGGATCGACATTTTCGAAACCGTCATTACGGGTTATTATAAAATGGATAAAGTGGAACTCGGTCCCTATGCTTCCATTTTGAGCACCAATTCCATCGAAGGTGTAAGGATCAGGCTTGGCGGAAGAACGACGGCTCAGTTTGACGACAGGCTCAGGTTCGAAGGTCATGTGGCTTACGGTACGCTCGATAAAAAAGTGAAATACGGCGCCGGTTTGCTGCTCCTGCCCAATAAAAATCCACGCCGTGCCATTGGATTGAACTACAAATACGACATTGAACAACTGGGCAGCAGCCCGAATGCTTTCAGGGAGGATTTTTTATTTGCTGCACTATTCCGCCGCAATCCGGCAAATAAGCTTTCGATGACCAGCGAGTATTCC
>Ga0233425_10006836_pt1 | contig 16497 bp, 14 predicted proteins | sample Watercolumn_Towu_2_FD_181712 | JGI IMG/M metagenome (GOLD analysis project Ga0233425, IMG submission 181712) | Freshwater microbial communities from Lake Towuti, South Sulawesi, Indonesia - Watercolumn_Towuti2014_140_MG | ecosystem: Environmental > Aquatic > Freshwater > Lake | place... | reverse complement strand
TAAGGTAATCCTTCGATAACCGCCTTTTTCTGCAACTCGAGAAGGTCCCTTTCGGAAATCCGGATATTCAGCCTTTTGTCTTTGCGCAACGTATTGCGGGCATAGGTCATCAATTCTTTTTTTCTTTTGGATAAATTTTTTACTGGAACCCATTCATCATTTTCGAAACTATCGAGAATTTCTTTCTCTTCTTTGGTTAATTTACCTTTCATGTCTTTTCTCCAAAATATCTATGTGTTGCCTTTCTGCTGGGAATAGTGGTTTTTAAAAATAATTCCTCTTCATTTTCAATGTATGGTACAAGATATACGTAATTTGAAATGCCGATGACCATGATTCGTTGCCCGGGATAGTCTTGTTGGTTGGGATGAGAGTAGTCATCCAAGATTTCACCCTTCTCAATATAAAAAACCACATCTTCGAAACAAATGCCGCGTTCAGCCTTAAGGAGATTACTTTTATTCGTGTTCCAGTTTATACTTTTCATGTCTTAATGTTATTACATTGTGTGCATTATGGCAACAAGTAAATATTATAGGTCTTACGGCCAATACGGCGACACCCTCCGGGGCGGCGCCAACAAAATATTGATTAGTTTCTGTTCAATATCCGATAACCAAGGCTCATCAAATTAAGAAAAGCCCATAACAAGTAATCTGTTGGAAATTATTTATTTTTTCACTTGTTCACTGTCCAAAGCAGGGGCATGTCAATCAACTCATTGTTGTCAGGGGATAATGTTCGGTGGAAACAATTCTTAGGTATTCCGGCCGGTCAAATACGTATTGACAAACTATAGGTAAGATGATAATAATAATTTCTTGTAAAATATTTTTTGTCATGCAAATAAGGAGATTGGCATATGAAAACCAAAGTCACCGTACGGGGCCAGGTTTCCATCCCCTCCCTGATCAGAAAAAAATTCAACATTGAACCGGAAACTCAGGTGTCCTGGCAAGTCGAAGGCAACACCATCCGGATAATTCCTCTGCCTAAAGATCCCGTTTCGGTCTTTAGAGGCCAGGGCCAGGGGAAATACTCCACGGAAAAACTGATCCGGGACCGGAAAGATGACCGACAAAAGGAAAGATAAGAAAGAATCGATATCCGAATCGGTTGTCCTGGACAGTTCGGCCGTGCTGGCCCTCTGGAATGACGAAGAAGGGGCCGATTGGGTTGCCGACCTGTTCCAAAAGGGGAAGAAAATTTATCTGTCCTTTATGACCGTGATGGAATGCCGATATCGGATCTGGAAAAATATCGACCGACAGGAATCGGATAAATTTTCAGCCTACCTGGATCTGCTGCCGGTCGAAATAATCTGGGGTTCCGAGGCGATTCTGGAAAAGGCTACGGAGATTAAAGCCAACTATAATTTATCCGTCGGCGATAGCTGGATCATTGCTACGGCGGTGGTGACCTCTTCCCTTCTGGTCCATAAGGACCCGGAATTTGAACAAGTCAAGGCACTGCTTCCTTTGAAACCCTTACCCTACAAACCTAAAAAAACGATTGCTCCTGCTTGACCTGTTTGACGATCCTTGATAGGATACAACCATTTTTAGAAAAGGGGAAACACTATGGCGGATAAAAAACGAGCATTAATCAGCGTGACCGACAAGTCGGGAATCGTCGAACTGGCCAAGGAATTGGTGGCTTTGGGATTTGAAATCCTTTCTACCGGCGGAACGGCTAAGGCCATTCAGGGGGCCGGTCTCCCGGTGACCGAGGTCTCGGCCTATACCGGCTTCCCGGAAATTATGGACGGCCGGGTCAAAACCCTCCAGCCCAAAATCCATGGCGGGCTGCTGGGACGGCGGGATAATCCCGGTGATCGGGAGCAGATGCGTTCTCTGGGCATCGAGCCCATTGATCTGTTGATCGTCAACCTCTATGCCTTTGAAAAGACCGTGGCCAAACCCGGCTGCACCCTGGAAGAGGCCATTGAAAATATCGACATCGGCGGACCGGCCATGCTCCGGGCCGCAGCCAAGAATTATCAGGATGTCACCGTCTTGGTTGATCCGGCGGATTATCCTCAGGTCTTGGGGGAATTAAAGGCCCAGGGCAAGACTTCACTTTCCACCCGGTTTTATCTGGCCAAAAAGGTCTATGCCCTGACCCATAATTATGACGGGGCCATTACCCGCTATCTGGCTGACATCACCTTGCCATGAGTGGTGGTCCATCTCTATCGTCCATCTCCGGTCAAGTCGCCTTTGACATAGACGGGGTCTTTGGGGACGTGATGAGACTATTCCTTCGTTTGGCCCGGGAGCTTTATTCCATCAATCATCTGCGGTATGAGGATATTACCGAATATTATCTCTATGACTGCCTGCCCCTGGATCGGGAGCTGATCGATCACCTGATTGAAAAGGTTTCGGATTATCCTTATGCCCTGGAGATGAACCCCTTTGACGATTCGGTGGAGGTTTTGAGCCGCTATGCCGAAAAGCATCCCCTGGTTTTTATTACGGCTCGGAAAAAACTGGAGCCGATACGGGACTGGGTGCTCCGGTCTTTACCCGACGTGGCGCCCGAGGGCATCCGGGTGATCTCCTCTCAGGAGCATCACTTAAAGCTGGGGATCTTGAAAGAGATGGGCTTTTCCTACTATATAGATGATCATTTGGATACCTGCCGGCAACTCTCGGAAAATGAGATCACCCCTATAGTTTTTGACCAGCCATGGAACGAAGGGCGTCATTCCTTTTTTCGAGTATCCGGCTGGCAGGAGATCGGCACACTACTTTTTAATGGGCATTAAAATAAAGAAAGTGAGAAGTGTTAAGTTCGGAGTTTTGAGTTCAGAGTTCGGAGAAAGAAGTCATATACATTATCAAATTATGAAGTTCAACATCCATCGGAATAAATAAAAATTTTGCGGTAAATTATTATTACAGGTTGCTCAAAAAGGTTTAGATACAAGGCATCCGCAATCCCGAGGAATGAGGCGTACATTTAAGTACGTCGCAATGACGAGGGATAAGGATAACGCAGTAGACAGGCCTTTTTCAGCAACCTGTGAGGGAGGGTCCTATGAAAATATTAGTGGTAGGCGGAGGCGGCCGGGAACATGCTCTGGTATGGAAGATTTCCCAGAGCCCTAAAGTGACCAAGATTTTTTGCGCCCCGGGAAATGCCGGGATTGCCGATTTGGCGGAGTGTCTGCCCATCAAGGCTGACGATCTTCCGGCCTTGGCCGGTTTTGCCGAAAAGGAAAAGATCGACCTGACCGTGGTGGGCCCGGAAGATCCTTTGACCAAGGGCATCGTTGATCTCTTTGAAAGAAAAGGGTTGAAGATCTTCGGACCCAGCAAAAAAGCGGCTATCCTTGAGGGCAGCAAAGATTTCTCCAAACGCCTGATGGTCAAATACAATATACCCACGGCTGCCTTCAAGACCTTCACCAATGCCAAACAAGCCCTGGCTTATCTGGAAAAAGTCGGGGTCCCCATCGTCGTCAAGGCCGACGGTCTGGCCGCCGGAAAAGGGGTCATGGTCTGCCAGACCATGGATGAGGCCAAAAAGGCCATTGACCAGGTAATGGTTGAAAAGGCCTTTGGAGAAGCGGGGAACAAGGTCCTTCTGGAAGAATGCCTGGTCGGGGAAGAGGCCTCCTTTCTGGCCTTTTCGGACGGGAAGACCGTTGTGGCCATGCCTTCCTCCCAGGATCACAAACCCATTTTCGATAATGATCAAGGGCCGAACACCGGCGGCATGGGCGCCTATTCTCCGGCCCCGGTGGTCGATCAAGCCATCTTTAAAGAGGCCATGAACCGGGTCATGATCCCAACGGTCCAGGCCATGGCCAAAGAAGGGCGGCCCTATAAAGGGGTCCTTTATGCCGGCCTGATGATCAAGCAGGGAAAGCTTAAAGTGCTGGAATTCAATGTCCGCTTTGGTGATCCCGAGGCCCAGCCTCTGTTGATGCGTCTCAAAACCGATCCGGTGGAGATCTTTGAGGCCGTGGCTAACGGAACTTTGGATAAGATCAAGATTGCCTGGGAAGAGCGGCCGACGATGTGTGTGGTCATGGCCGCCAAAGGCTATCCCGGATCCTACCCAAAAGGGGACCCGATCACGGGGTTGGACTCGGTTAAACGGATGAAAGACGTCGTGGCCTTTCACGCCGGAACGACCCTGAAGGGTCAGGAGGTGGTAACCAACGGCGGAAGGGTAATGGGCGTAACGGCCCTGGGAACCGATATCCCGGGGGCCATAAAAAAGGCCTATCAGGCCGTGGAAAAAATTCACTGGGAAGGCGCCTTCTATCGGACCGACATCGGTCAGAAAGCTTTGAAATACGGTAAAGGAAGTTCCAAATCGGCCCCTCTGGTAGGCATTATCATGGGCAGCGATTCAGACCTTTCCATCATGGAAAAGGGGGCCAAGGTCCTCAGGGAATTCAATATCCCTTATGAGCTGATGGTTTCTTCGGCCCACCGCTCACCGAAAAAGACAGCCGAATTCGCTCGCAAGGCCGAGTCCCGGGGTTTTAAAGTCCTCATCGCCGGGGCCGGAGCAGCGGCTCATTTGGCCGGGGTCCTGGCCGCCGAAACAACCCTGCCGGTTATCGGCGTGCCCATTGACTCTTCTTCCCTGAAAGGGCTTGATTCTTTACTGGCCATGGTCCAGATGCCCTCTGGTATTCCCGTGGCTACCATGGCTATCGGATCGGCCGGGGCCAAAAACGCCGCCATCCTGGCCGTCCAGATGCTGGCCCTGAGCTCTCCGGAATTGGCCGAGGCCCTGAAAAAATATAAAGACGATCTGGAAAGGGAAGTCCAGGAGAAAGACAAAAAGGTCCACACCGTCTGGCCGTAAAAAGCAAAGAATTCTGGGATTCAAGGATTCGAGGGTCCAAGTGATTTTGCTTCCAATCCTTTGGCTTGAATCCTTGACCCCTTGAATCCTCAAATCCCTTTTTTATTACTGGACTCACTTTGGGATAAATTGGTTTCTGATGAAAATCATCGCCGACTTCCATGTCCATTCGGCTTACAGCCGGGCCACCAGCCGGGATATGCACCTTAAGACCATGGCCTATTGGGCCGGACTAAAAGGCATTGATCTACTAGGAACCGGCGATTTTACCCATCCGGCCTACTTTGAGGAGATAAGGACCGAACTGGTTGAAACGGACCAAGGTTTTCTCAAACTAAAGGAAGACAAGGCCTCATCCGTTCACTTTATCCTGACAGCAGAGACCAGTCATATCTATACTCAGGCCGGAAAGGGCCGCCGGGTCCATATGATGATCTTCGCCCCTTCCCTCCGGACAGTGGAAAAGATCAATCTGCACTTGGGAAGAATCGGGAATGTCCAATCCGACGGAAGGCCCATATTCGGTTTTTCGGCCAAAGATCTGGTGAAGATCTGTCTGGATATTGATCCCCTTTGTTTACTTGTTCCGGCCCATGCCTGGACACCCTGGTTTTCAGTCTTCGGTTCCCATTCCGGTTTTGACACCTTGGAAGAATGTTTTGAAGAGGAAACGCCCAATATCTTTGCCATAGAAACCGGCCTGTCTTCTGATCCGGAGATGAACTGGCGCTGGTCGTCTTTGGATGGAATCAGTTTGATCTCCAATTCGGACGCCCATTCCCCGGCCAAAATCGGTCGGGAAGCCAATATTTTCCAAACCGAATTAACCTATGCCGATTTAATAGGGGCCATCAAAACCAAAGACCCCGCCCGCTTTCTGGCGACCATCGAATTTTTTCCGGAAGAAGGGAAATACCACTTCGATGGTCATCGAAACTGCGGGATCTCTTTTGCCCCCAGCCAAACCAAAGAAAAAGACGGCCTCTGTCCAATCTGTGGAAAAAACCTGGTCGTCGGAGTCATGCACCGGGTAGAAGCCCTGGCCGACCGCCCATGGGGATTCAAACCTGAGGGAGCCATTCCCGGCCTGCACCTGGTTCCTTTGGAAGAGATTCTGGCCGAGGTCTTCCAGACAGGGGTCCAATCCAAACGCATAAAAAAAGAATATCTTCGTTTAGTGGAGCGCGGCGGTTCGGAATTCCATATCCTTTTGGATCTCTCGGAAGAGGAGATGAAATCCTTCATGGAAGAAAGGCTGGTCGAAGGGATTCAACGGGTCCGGAAAGGTTCAATCCAGGTCAAACCAGGGTATGATGGAGTATATGGGGAGGTAAAAATCTTCGGGAAAGAACCGTCTCCCCAAAAGCCATCGGGACAACTTGACTTATTTTGATAGCCTCCTGACAGCGCGACCCAATTTAAATAATATCATCATGGCCTCCTTTTATAAAAATTTTTTCCCCTGGTTTATCATCGGATTCCTTGGCTTGGTCTTAGGGATCCTGATCATTGAGAATATCAAGGAACGGGAAAAGGAACCTCAGTTTCTTTCCTCTCAGGTGATCGTCAAGGGATCGGAACCTGGTTTAACCATCCAAGGGATTATCTATTATACCAATACAGCCCGCCAGGAGATCGAAGGACTCCCCCCTTTAAAGGAAAATAGTCTTCTCAACAAGGTGGCCTCGGAGAGATTAGCAGATTTGTTTAAAAACCAATACTTTGCCCATCAGTCACCGACCGGTGAATCGGTCACTGATGTAGCCAGCCGGATAGGCTATCATTACAAGGTTCTGGCTGAAAATATCGGTCTGGGACTTAACAGTGACGAGAAAATGGTCCGGGGCTGGCTGCAGAGCCCCAGTCATCGGGAAAACATCCTCCGCTCCGAATGTGCGGAAATCGGTGTGGCCGTGGGCCGAGGCTTTATGAAAAAAAGGTGGGTCTGGATGGGTGTTCAGGTCTTCGGACTTCAAGCCCCCCCCGTTCAAGGAAAGGCCCTCCCCGGAACCAGAGAGACGATTCCTAGCCCCTCCCGACTGTGCCTTCCCCCTGATGCCCAACTGTTTATCTCCATCCAGGAAATGAAAAACCGGCTTTCCGAACTTGACGAGACGGAACAAAAATTACGACAGGAATTAGACGAAAGCAATCCTTTTTCAGCAGGCCCTGAAACGGATCGGATCAAGGATCGAGAGGCTATCAGTATCTACAATAAAAAAGTTGCCCAGTATAATCTTGTGGTTCGAGATATCCAGGCCAAAATGGAGCAATACAGTCAAACCGTCACCAGATACAACGCTCAAGTATCAAATTATAATATTTGCCTAAAACGGGAATCGACCCCACCACACCCTTGAAGATCCAAATCGTCTGGAAAAGCGGGCCGGAAGCCCCCCGCCCTGGTGCGGGGAGCTTCTGTTCTTGAACTCTTTTTGATTGGTTTACCCTTTTCCGGCAATCAACCCGTCCACTATCCGTCCAACTTTTTCAGCCAGGGCCTGTTCCTTTTCAAAAGGGGCTTTGCCTTCCAGATCGGCCTCAATGATCTGATTATCATACGGCAAAAACCCGAGGAAGGTGAATCCAGGCAATTGCTGTTTCAGAAATTCAATATCCTGATCACCTCTGATTTTGTTTCCAACCAGGGCAATATTTTTCAACCCGATATCTCTCGCCAGATCTTTAATATGGTTGGCGGTCTCAATACTCCGTTTACCCGGTTCTACGACCACCATCAGTTTATCCACAGCCGAGGCCGTTCCCCGGCCTAAATGTTCAATGCCCGCTTCCATATCCAGGACGACAACCTCGTCCCTGGCCAGGATAAGATGGGAAATCAGGGTCTTCAGCATAACGCTCTCCGGACAGATACATCCCCCACCGCCCTTTTTTACCCCTCCCATAACCATGAGTCGAATGTTCTCCTTTTTCAGGGAAAGTTTTTCCGGCAGGTCGCTGACATGAGGATTGAGTTTAAAAAAGGTCCCGTAAGTCCCTGGTTTCGATTCGGTTCGTTCTCCGATAAGATCCTTCATTTCGGAAATGGGGATCACGCTTTCCGTGTTTTCAAAGCCCAGGGCGCTGGCCAGGTTGGCATCCGGATCGGCATCAATGGCCAGGACTTTATGCCCCCGGTCACTAAAGGTTTTAATGATAAAGGCTGAAAGGGTGGTTTTCCCAACCCCGCCTTTCCCGCTGATGGCAATCTTCATAGTCTTTCCTCCTGAAATAATTCATTCCCTTCCTCTTAACTGCTCGGGGAAAGAGTCTGTTTATTAATTCTGAAAATAATCATTCATCGTTCGAAATGTAACAGAATCATCGAGATTAGCCAAATTTTTTTAAATTTTTTATTGACAAATAAACAAATAATGGTTACTTACCGGTAGGTAAATAAATAGAAAGGATTGAGAATAATAGAGAGGTGTCATGTCTATTAACCGACCATCCAATCCCATCCCATCGGACCAGACGGTCCGCCAAAGGCTTCTGGATCGGGCCACGGAACTGTTCGCCCGTAAAGGCTATGCCTCAACCACGGTTCGAGAGATTGTCGCCGCTGCCGGAGTGACGAAGCCCGTCCTTTATTATTATTTCCGGAATAAAGAAGGCCTCTATCTGGAATTGATGAAAGAGGCCTGGAGTCGATTCGACACTATCCTGGAAAGTATCCCGAATAAGGCTGGAAGGGTAAGGGAAAAGATCATCCGTCTTTTCGATCTGGTTTTTTGTCTGGTATTAGAGCAATTAGAGGTGGCCCGTGTGGCCTATTCGATTTATTACGGACCTCCTCAAGGGGCTCCCTTTTTTGATTTTGATGCCTTTCACCTGAAATTTCATAAGGTCATTAATACATTGGTGGAAGAGGGGATAAGAACTGCGGAATTACGTCCCGGCGATGCCATGGAAATGACCTGGGCAGTCATAGGGACCTGTAATCTGGCTATTGAACTCGAAATCTGCCACCCGGAAATGGGGGTCGGCCGGGAGGGTTTGACTCGGATATTAAACCTAATTTTTGATGGAATCGCCTCCCAAGAAGGAGAACAGAAAGGGGAAAGAGGATGAAACGGGGATTATTTTTTGTAATGGTCTTATTGGCCCTGGGATTCGGTTTGGGGGGATGTTCAAAGGGAAGAGATGAAGCCAAAGCCGTAGAAAAGGCCGGCAATCGTCCTCCCATCGCCGTGGAGGCCGCCCAAGTCCAATCCAAAGACCTCATAGAAGGGATTGATGTCGTCGGTGCTCTAACTCCAAAATTTGAGGCGAAGCTGAGATCGGAATATGCCGGGATTGTCACGGATGTCTATGTGAACGAGTGGGTGCGGGTGAGAAAGGGAACCCCTTTAGCCAAGTTGGATTCCCGTGAGATTGAGGCCATTGTCCAGAAGGCCCAAGCGGCCGTAGAGGTGGGCAAGGCCAATGTTTTGCAGGCTGAGGTGGCAGGGAATCGGGCCGATCGGGAATTGGATCGGGCCCAGAAGCTGAAAGAATCAGGACTGATCACCCAGCAAAATCTGGATGACGCCCGGACTGAAAAATCGGCCGCTTCGGCACGCATTGCCGCAGCCAAAGCCCAGCTATTGGCGGCCGAAAAAGATTTGAAACAGGCCCAGGCCCGTTTGGCCAAGGCCATAATTTACTCGCCCCTGGATGGGGTCATCTCCGCTCGAAATGTTAATGTCGGTGACCTGGTGGGGGAACCCGGGGCCACCAAAGTGATGTTTCAGATTATCGACAACCGGTTACTGGAACTGACCATGACTATTCCCTCCACGGAAATGGGGAGGCTCCGGTTGGGACAAGTCCTGACTTTCACTACCGATACCTTTGCGGGAAGAACCTTTTCCGGTCGCATCAAATATATAAATCCTGCGGTGAGCGAGGCCGATCGATCGGTCAAGGTCATTGCCGAAGTCCCGAACAGCCCGGAGGTCCTTAAAGGCGGTTTATTTATCAAAGGCCAGATTATCACCGGTCAGCGGCAGGACGTGCTTCAAATTCCCAGGTCGGCCCTCCTCTCCTGGGATGTGGGGGCCAAGAAGGGAGAGATCTTTCTTGTGGTGCAGGATAAGGCCCAGAGAAAAGCTGTCCAGACCGGAAGCCTCTCCAGTGACTGGGTGGAAGTTGTCTCAGGCTTGAAAAAAGGAGATTCGGTGATTACCCGGGGAGGCTTTAATGTCAAAGACGGGGATCCGGTCAAAATCACTCAGCTCAATGGGGGCAAGTAGATCATGTTTCTTTCCAATCTATCCATAAAAAGGCCTATTTTTGCCACCATGATGATGTTGGCCCTGGTTGTCCTGGGGATTTTTTCCTATCGACGTCTGCCGATCGATATGTACCCCGACGTAGAAATCCCGGTCCTTTCCATCGTCACCAAATATCCCGGGGCCTCACCGGAAACCGTAGAGCGGGAGGTAAGTAAACGGATTGAAGAAGTGGTCAATCGCATTTCCGGGGCCAAACATGTTAACTCTATTTCCCGTGAAAGCATCTCCCAGGTGGTCGTCCAATTTAATCTGGAGGTCAAGATCAATGAGGCCTCTCAGGAGGCCCGAGCTAAAATCAATACCATTCGGGGTGATCTTCCTCAGGACATTGAAGAACCGATTATTCAAAAATTGGACATTGGAGGTATGCCTATCGTCTCCCTGGCGGTCCGCTCGGAAAAGCTCTCTCCCCGTGATCTGACCACCCTGGTGGAAAAAAAGGTCAAGAAACAATTTGAGAGTATCTCCGGTGTCGGCAAAGTAGACCTGGTGGGATCATCCAAACGGGAGGTCAATATCTGGATCGACCCTATCCGCTTGGAGGCCTTGAACATGGGCGTGGACGAAGTCATTTCCGGCCTCCAATCGGAAAATGTGAATACCCCTCTGGGACGATTGAATCGCCAAACCTCAGAATATACCTTGCGCATATCCGGAAAACCGGTCGAAGTGGAACAATTCCGATCCATGGTCGTTGGCAGCCGTAATGGGCGCCCGATCCTTTTAAAGGAAGTGGCCGTGGTCCAGGACGGAATCGAAGAACAGCGTTCCCTGGCCCTGATCAACGGCATCCCGGCGGTGGCCCTGGATATCCTCAAACAATCCGGGGCCAATACGGTCGAAGTGGTTGAGAAAGTCAAAAAAGTTATCGGGAAACTCCAAGCGGAACTCCCTCCCGGCACGACCATCGATATGGTCCGGGACGGGTCTATCATGATCAAGGATTCGGTGCATGATGTCCAGGAGACCCTGATCCTGGGAGGAATTCTAACCATCCTGATCGTCTTTTGTTTTCTCAACTCCTGGCGATCCACGGTTATTACCGGATTGACCCTGCCCATCTCGGTCATCTCTTCCTTTATCGTCATGAACTTTATGGGTATGACCCTGAATGTCATGACCCTCATGGCCCTTTCCCTGGCCATCGGCCTGTTGATCGATGATGCCATCGTGGTCCGGGAAAATATCGTCCGTCACCTGGAAAAAGGCCAGGACCATTTTGAGGCCGCCCGGGAAGGGACCAGTGAGATCGGCTTGGCCGTTTTGGCCACCACCTTTTCCATTGTGGCTGTCTTTGTACCGGTGGCCTATATGAAAGGGATTGTGGGCCGTTTCTTTTTCCAGTTCGGGATTACGGTCACCTTTGCCGTGCTGGTTTCCCTTTTTGTCTCCTTCACCCTCGATCCTATGCTTTCTTCCCGCTGGTTTGATCCGGATATCGAACGAACAGGCCGGAGAAAGTTCCTCACCCGGATGTTGGATTATTTTAACGACTGGTTCGATCAAACGGCGGATCGCTACCGTCTGATCATTGCCTGGGCACTGGACCATCGAAAGTCCGTAGTCCTTATCACCACCCTTTCATTTGTGGGTGGCTTACTCCTTTTCTTCAGCCTCCAGAGCTCCTTTTTCCCCACCTTTGATGCCGGAGAGTTCCTGGTCAATTTTAAAACCGCTCCATCGGCCTCCATTCAGGAAAGCCATGGGCGTGTCGAGGCCGTTTACGCCATCTTGAAAAAAATTCCGGAGATCAAACACACCTATACAACCATCGGGGCCGGGGATACGGGAACGGTCCGGGATGTTAAAATGTATATCAAGTTAAAAGAGAAAAAAGAACGCACCCGCCTTCAGGGCGAGATCCAGGAAGATGTCCGCCGCAAGCTCCAGAATGTCCCGGGTATCATCCCCTCGGTGATTGAGGCGGGACGGATGGATGACCGAAAACCGCTATTGGTCAATATTCGAGGGGACGACATCTCCCTGCTAAAAAAATATGCCGGCCAACTGAAAGAAAAGATCCAGCGAATTCCCGGCATTGTGGACCTGGAAGTTAATCTGGAACAGGATATTCCGGAATATCGCCTCAAAGTGGACCGGGAGCGAGCCGTGGATACGGGTTTGATGACCGCCAATATTGTCCGGACGGTTGGTGCCCTGGTGGGCGGCAAGGCCGTATCCACCTATGAAGACCAGGATGGTGATGCCGTTAATCTGAGGGTTCGGCTCCCTGGTGATCTGCGTCAAGATCCCTCACAGGTCTCCAAGTTATTGTTGACCGTCCAGAAGCCGGGGCAATATCCCACCCTGGTCCCGCTCCGAGGGTTGGTTTCTTATGAAAGGAACATCAGTCCCTCAGAAATTGAACGCCAGGAGTTGTCCAGGCAGGTGGTCATCTCGGCCAACCTGGACAATCTGCCTCTGGGGACCGCTATGAATAAGGTTAAAGAGGCCAGCGATACGCTGAAGATGGCCCCTGGGTACAAGGTGGTCTTCTCCGGTGAAGGGGAAGATATGGTGGAGTCCTTTGGTTATATGGCTGAGGCCTTGATTCTGGCCGTGCTTTTTGTCTATCTGATCCTGGCCTCACAATTTGAATCCTTTATCGACCCCCTGGCCATTATGCTGTCTCTGCCCCTTTCTCTGGTGGGGATGGCCGGGATGCTTTTCCTGACCGGAGACACGATCAACATTATGTCCCTTATCGGTTTGATTATGTTGATGGGCTTGGTGACCAAGAACGCCATCCTGCTGGTCGATTATGCCAAGGTCCTTCGCGCCAGAGGCCTGGAGCGGAAAGAGGCCATCATCACCGCCGGCCGGACCAGACTGCGGCCGATTATGATGACTACGTTGGCTATGATTTTCGGCATGGTGCCCCTGGCTTTGGCCCTGGGCACCGGGTCGGAGATGCGGGCCCCAATGGCCCGGGCGGTTATCGGAGGACTCATCACCTCCACCTTTCTTACTTTATTGGTTGTTCCGGTGGTCTACTCTCTATTGGATGATCTCAGTCAATGGTTTCGCCGAAGAAGAGAGGCAAAAAAGGAGGCTCGGGTATGAAAAGTTTGAAAACAACAATACCGTTCGGCGTTCGGCGTTCGGCGTTCGGTGAATTCACATTGATAATGATGGTCATTATGTCCTTAATTTCCGTGTCCGTAGTTACGATGCAGGCCGCCGAAACGCAAAAAGAAGTAACCGTCTTGACCCTGGACCAGGCCCTGCGGATAACCATGGAAAAAAATAAAGACATTAAAAAGGCCCAGGAATACCGCCGCCAGGTAGAAGGCCGCTATGTCGAGGAACGGGCCGCCGCTTTGCCTCAGTTCATGATTCAGGCTGGTATTTCCAAAGATCACGATGAAAGTCAACGGGCCATGTTCCGGACCATTCCTGTTGAGAGGGAAACCCGCACGGCCACGGTCGGCTTTACTCAGATTCTCTATTCCTTCGGGCAGGTGGAAGCGGCCATTCGCGCGGCCCGAATCGGAATAAAAACCGCCGATGATCAGCTTCTCCTTAATCAACAGACGGCTCTGAAAGAAGTCACCGCAGCTTTTTATGACATCCTCCTTTCCAAGGAATTATCCACCTTGGCCGTTCAGAATCTCGAGCAGCGCCGGCGTCACCTGGACGAAGCCCAAAAAAAACATCAGGCCGGTACGGCCACAGATTATGATGTCTTGGCAGCGGAAGTGGCCGTGGAAAATGCCCGTCCGGAAGTCATTCGAACCGAAAACATGGTCCGCACGTCCCGAGAGAGATTGCGGTTCCTGCTGGGCCTGGAAAATAAGGAGATCGATGTCCAAGGAAACCTCTTGCCCGTCATCAACCCCTATCCCTCCTTTGAAGAGAGTTTGACCGTGGCCTGGCAGAAACGTCCGGAACTTTCGCATTACAAAAACCGGATCGGCATGGCTGAAGAACTGGTCAATATTGCCAAGGCGGGCAACCTGCCGAAGTTAAGTATGAAGGCCGGGTACGGCTGGCAAAGTCTGGATTTCAACCCGGGCCAGGCTGACGGCCCCTTATGGACGGCCGGACTTTTTTTGACCTTTCCTTTTTTTGATGGCCTCCGCACTCAAGGGAAATTGGTCCAGGCTAAAAGCGACCTGGCGACCTTGAAAATCGAAGAGGCTAAGGTGATCGATGCCATCTTTTTACAGACCCGGGAAGCGGTCAATTATGTCAAAGAGGCCGGCGAGATCGTCAAAGGCCTTTCCGGGACGGTGGCCCAGGCCAAGCGTCTTTTGGACATGGCTGAAAAAGGGTTTCATTATGGGGTTAAGACCCGTTTGGAAGTGGATGATGCACAATTAAACCTGACTATGGCCCAGAGTAATCTGGCCAAGGCCCGGCGCGATTATCTGGTTGCTCTGACCACTCTGGACTGGGTTATGGGCACAATCCAGCCGCCGGTTTCTTCCCCCTTAGCAACCGTAAAGCAGTAAATTTCTGGGGCTGTAAACCGCAGAAAGAATCCGAGGATTTCCGTCCATATCGATCTTCTCCTTGTCTCAAGCGGAATTTATGCTATTATTCAAAAATAGGCTTCCGAGCCTATTTTCATCTTTGGTGGTGTCACGCCACTGGCGTGGCATGAGGGATTAATCCGAAAATAGAGTCTGAGCCTACGTCCTATTTTCATGGCTCGGCTTCTGGAAGAAGCCTCTTTTAGAGGTCGACGGAGTCGACCGGATCGTGGTGCCACGCCCCAAAAGGCGGGGCATGACGGATTAGTATGGAGAACCGGCTTAAAGAAGGGTGGTTATCTTGATAGAGGCGCCCGTCCATCTCCACTGAAAAGAGTTTTGTCATCACCTAACCCTTTTTCACAAAGGAGGAACTATGGGGATCCAATTACCCGAACTGCCTTATGCTAAAAATGCCCTGGCCCCGACTATCAGTGAACAAACTATCGAATTTCACTATGGGAAGCATCACCAGGCCTATGTCACCAATACCAATAAACTGATCGAAGGGACCGATATGGCCGATCAGGATCTGGAAACGATTATTTTGACGGCGGCGAAAGACCCTTCGAAACCGGGGCTCTTTAATAATGCCGCCCAGGTCTGGAATCACTCTTTTTTCTGGACGTGTCTGAAACCCGGCGGCGGTGGGGTCCCACAAGGTCCGGTAGCCGAAAAGATTGCCGGGACTTTTGGGAGTTTTGAAAAATTTGCCGAGGAATTCAAAAATGCCGGCGTAACCCAATTCGGCAGCGGGTGGGCCTGGCTGGTTTTAAAGGATGGGCGTCTGGAAATCATGAAGACAGCCAACGCCGATACCCCTTTGGCCCATGGGCTGAAGGCTCTTTTGACCCTGGATGTCTGGGAACATGCCTATTATTTGGATTATCAGAACAGGAGACCGGATTACCTGGCTGCTGTTCTGGATAAGCTGGTTAACTGGGATTTTGTCAATGCGCAGTTAGGGTAGAGCTGCTTCGGATCATCGCTATTACTGAATTTTTTCGGATACCGACAACGCTGAGGTTTAAAGTTCGATATTGGTGAGCATAAAGGGAGATTAGCGCTAAATGTCTGTCGACTAGGCTTCAAGCGGATTATTTATGAACTCGATCGATCTTAAAGGTGTTTGGGGGTCATAGTTCGGAGTTCAGAGCAATGAGAAAAACTTTAACGATTGATGACTCGTACCAAGTCATCATATTGGATTCCGTCTCCACTTCCAGCCCGTATGGCCTCCAGGCTGGAGGGTAGGGGACTACATCCCGGAGGGTGAAAACCGGAGTCCAGACCCTCTATAATTATTCTTGACTTGGTTTATTACCATGCTACTATTATCTAAAAGGCAACCCAATCAGGGGAAAACCATGGTAACCTTCCGGTACGATGAGAAAAAGTCTTTATCGGCGATTCTTTATATCTCTCAAAAACTAATCGAACGACATCAGGTTTGCAAAGAAGCGAAACCTGATATGCACCGCATTTCGAAAATCCTGTACTTTGCCGACAGGAAGCACCTGGCACGGTATGGAAGACCGATCCTGGGTGACCATTTTGTCGCCATGAAAGACGGCCCTGTCCCTTCCAAGACTTATGATCTTATGAAGGCGATTAAAGGTGAGTCCCCTTTCTGCAACGCCGATAAGTTCAGTGACAATTTCGAGGTAAAGGGTTTTATAGTTCACCCTAAAATGGCCCCCGACATGGCTGAGTTTTCTGAGTCGGATATTGAGTGTATCAACGAGTCATTGCAGGAAAACCAGGATCTTACCTTTGGACAATTAAGAGATAAGTCCCACGACTGGGCTTATAAGCGGGCGAGCGAGAATAATAGAATTTCTTTTATGGCCATGGCCAAGGCAGAGGGAATCGATGCGGACATGGCCTCCTACATTGAGACCGTTGCCGAGAACCAA